>Ga0209640_10002270_pt1 | contig 16708 bp, 13 predicted proteins | sample RifCSP10_1_FD_184018 | JGI IMG/M metagenome (GOLD analysis project Ga0209640, IMG submission 184018) | Soil microbial communities from Rifle, Colorado - Rifle CSP2_sed 10_1 (SPAdes) (version 2) | ecosystem: Environmental > Terrestrial > Deep subsurface > Rock core/Sediment | place: Rifle... | reverse complement strand
ATTCGAGAAGACCAGAACGGTTGGCGAGGACAATATAGTAGTCGATGAACGGCTCGACTACCTCGCGCCCCGGGATGGTGACGGTTGCGACATTTCCCACCACATCCATCTCGATGCGAGTGTAATCGCTCGCTCCAAACGAACGATACAGAAGATACACCCGTTCGATTGCTTCACCTTGCAGGAGTTCGGCCCTGACCGTCAAGGGACTTTTCGCAGTTGTCTGTGCCGCGACAACGGAACTGACCTTGGTGCTGATCTGGGCATGGACAGTAAAGGCAATGAAGACGAGGAAACAAAACGGAAGAATCGCGCGTCTGCGATAACGGATAAAGCGCACCCGCGCGAAATCGTGGATGTACATTGGTCAGGGGAGTTCAGTTGAACAAATGTCTATCAACAACAAAGGGGCCTCGGCGACTTCGTCACAGGGCCCCTATGTTTAGAACATGCTACCAGCGTCAACAGAAACGGCGCTCATGCCATTGCGTCCGGCGTGTATCTGAAATTATTCCTTGTAGTCAATGATGAGACGTTTGGAATTCCCCTGGTTATCACGCAACTCGAACTCGAGTCGGTTATCCTGCTCCGTTACCCGTGCCGCGTTCTCGGCAGCTGCCCGTTCCGCGGGGGTCGATGGCCGGGCCGAGATCGTCCCGTCGGGATTCGAAATACCCGTGAAGCCTGCACCCACATCAACAAAGTTGGAAGAGATGTTGTTCGTCAAACGGACCAGCCCTTCGGTTACAACGAGAGTGTCCGATGTGTTAATAGTTAGCGAACCACCTGTTCCGCGGATCGACGCGACGGATGTCGGTGAAGAAAATCGGAACTCTTCACCAGCGCGCTGTTTCTGCACGTTAAAGCCAACAACGCCCTTCTGAATATTCACTGACTTGGAGAATGCGCTTCCACTAACGGTGCCCGTCACCGTCAGCTCAGTCTTTTCACGCACCCGTACAAGGCTGTTGTCCTTAAACTTGATAATGGCAACGGATTGCACGCCAGTCTTTACCTTATCTCCAGAGGACAGCGTTTCTCCGCGTTTGGCCTTTTGCCAGTCTTTCCCAATCTCCTTACGTGTGACGTCCAGAATCACCTTACTGACGAGCGCAACTGTGGGTTCGGCAGGGGGAAGTGCCAGGGCGGCCGCCGGGACAAGCAGTCCGGAGGCAAATGCCACGAATAGAATATGTGCGATTGTTTTCATATGGTCCCCTCATTTGTCATGCTATTGGAGTTCCGCAGTGGTTACTGCTTCCGGATCCATGCGGAGTCTGTTCAACAGGTTCATAAGTTCTCCGAAGGATATCGCTGAACCATTCAAGCGGATAGAACCCGATGGTGTCAACCTTTGCGCCCGGATTTGGTCGAATAGCGATTGATACTGGGGGAGCGCTCGTTCAAGTTCATCCAGCAACGAAGACAATGACGAGCCACCACTTCCTGCCACAGCAAAAGATCGGAGCTCGCTTTTGAGAGCGGCCACAGTGCCTCCCGACGTGCCCGCAAGTCCTTCCACAAACCAGACGTAGGTCTTACCCGGTTCCAGGATTCGGGCTCCACTGCTGGGATACTGGAACGACTTTGCCTGAACGGTAGCAGAAAGGTGCGGGATACCGGACGCTGCTTCCTCCAGTGAGTTCTGTCTGGGGAGCTTCTCAAACACTGAAATCCGTGACGATGGCCCATCGTACTGCCATTGGAACACGGGAAAGGGATTGACGAAAGAATCCCCGTCCATTGGCGAGAGAAGCTGAACCGTGGATGGGTTTGAGATGATGATTTGGAACGTCGTTCCAGCGGTACTCGTCGAATCTCGAACGGTGACGGCAAAACTGTACACGCCCGCCGGGAGCGTGCCCGAGGGAAGAGCCGTCTCTTCCAAGCGTCGCTTGGACACTTGATCAACTGTGTGAGTCACCAAGGGGATGGTCCGTCCAAGATCGAGGTTTGTGACGGTACGCGTGCCCATGACAGCGAAAGGCTCGGTTACGAGAAGTACTACGCTACGCGTTTCATCGGGGAACGTGAAACTCGCATTAATCTCCATTGTTGCTGAACGTGTACTCCCATCCAAAACCCTGATGTTTACGGTGAAAAGCCACTTTGGTGTCGTTGAATTGACAAAATCAACGTCCGAAATGGAGAGAGTATTCACAGGGGCAGTTTGGGTTTGTAAGTCAAAAACGGACTGTCCAAATCCCACCGCGGTAAGGCAGAGAAACAGTATCAGAAAGGCCGGGACAAAAGCGTTGGGGAGCGCTCGTGAATGAGAGTTGCTTGTCATACATCCCCCTTTGTTGTTCAATGACAGCGGGTGAAATTCCCGTTTTCCCGCCGATTCGCGTTCAAAGTATAACGAATCGCAAACACTATTGCAAACAAAAGGGGGGCTGGGGAGACCTACGTCACACGAAGGGTGTGTTCGGGGTCAGCTTGTGGGGCGGGAGGTCAAAAGCGTCAGAAATTCACAATGTCATTATAGACAACAAATGCCATGAACGTCAGGAGAAGGACAATGCCTGCTTTCTGAAGCCCCATTTTGATTTTCACTGGGATCTCCCGACGAAAGATCCCCTCGTAGATCAGAAACACTAAGTGCCCCCCATCCAATGCAGGAAACGGGAGGATGTTCAAAACAGCCAGACTGATACTCAACAGAGCCATGAATCCCAGATAGCTGACGATTCCGAGCTCAGCAGTCTGTGTTGCCATCTGGGCAATCTTGATGGGGCCGCCGACATTTTTGCTAAACTCCACCTTACCGCTAACCATCTGCCAGACTTGTTGAACGGAAAGGCCTGTAACCTTGATAATATCTCTGACGCCTTCCGGAAACGCTCCAAGGATGGAGTATTCCACTCTTGTCATCGGTCCCGTATATCGGGCCTCCAACGAAATCCCGATCCGGCCATCGTCCGTAGGTACGGTTGTCCCTTTGAGCAACTCCGCGCCCCGACGCCATTCCACCTCAAGAGGTCTCCCAGCGCTTGCCCTTACAAGATCAACCACTTTCTGATTGTACTTGATTGGAGTGCCGTTCAATGAGACAAGAACATCCAACGGTTTCAGGCCAAGCAGGTCTGCCGGCTTGCCCGGCTCCACCGTGTTGATGATGACTTCTGTATTGATCGGGATGATGCCGAATGAGATTTCCGTCGGCTCCGGAATCGCTGTGCGGGGGATTTCAAGCGTTATCTCCCTGTCTTCGCGGAGAACATCGATGGCAACGTCGCTGCCACTTGTCTCAAGGTAGATGGAGGTATAGATACCATCCCAGTGAGTGACCGGTTCTCCATTAATCCTGAGGATTCGATCGCCCGCTTTCAGACCACCAGTAGCTGCCGGACTTCCTTCCGCGACGTATCCAATCTCAGTCGTTTCACGAATAATCTTCCCCTGCGCGTAGTTAATCCCCCAAAAGATGACAATCGCGAGAAGAATGTTCATGATGACTCCCGCAGAGATCACCACCATCCGTTGCCAGATGGGTTTGGCGCGGAATTCCCACGGCTCTGGTGTTGTCCCGATAAACCCGGTGTCGAAGCTCTCGTCAATCATGCCAGAGATCTTGACATATCCTCCAATAGGAAATGCTGCCACGCGGTAGTCCGTGTTCCCTTGCAGATCAACATTCTCAGGGAGCTTCCAGAAGCTAAATCCTGTTACCCTGTTGTAACCGAACAGGCGGTGTCCCATCCCCAGCGCGAAGACTTCAGCACGCATACCGCAAATCTTTGCAGCAATGAAATGTCCAAACTCATGGACGAAAACCAGAACCCCGAGAGTCAGGACAAAATAGAATAATGTATCGAGGAATTGCATTAATATCCCTATTGAGTAAGCGAGACTTGGTGCATTACATGTTCACGCGACGTTCTGTCAGCGAGAATGATATCATCGAGCGTGCATTGGTGGCTCTGCGTATGGTTGGTGAGTGCATCCTCGATCACGGAGGGAATCTGATCGAACGGCAGCCGTTCCTCCAGGAAGAGTTGCACCGCCACCTCGTTGGCCGCATTCATCACCGCTGGTGCGGTACCCCCCAGCGCCAACGCCTTGTAAGCGAGACTGAGGCATCGGAACTTTTCAAGATCGGGTTCCAGAAACGTCATCTGCCCCACGGCTCCGAAATTGAGCTTCCGGAAAGCTCTTCCCGGTCGCTCCGGGTACATCAGTGCGTACTGGATCGGGATCTTCATGTCTGGCATGCCAAGCTGGGCCTTGATGGATCCATCAGCAAATTCCACCATCGAGTGGATGATCGACTGCGGATGGATAACAACCCCGATCTTCTCCGGCGGCAACCCAAAGAGCCAGAACGCCTCGATCACCTCTAATCCTTTGTTCATGAGCGTTGCCGAGTCGATCGTGATCTTGTTCCCCATCTTCCAGGTCGGGTGGTTGAGAGCTTGTTCTACGGTGATGACCCGGAATTGTTCTTTCCTGTGATGAAGAAATGGCCCGCCCGATGCGGTGAGAATAAGCCGTTCGACGCTGTCGAGTTGTTCGCCCCGCAGGCACTGCAAAATCGCACTGTGCTCGCTGTCGATGGGTATGAGTTGCACACCGTGCTCTCGGACTTTTCTCATCACCAACTCACCTGCCACCACAAGGGTTTCCTTGTTGGCCAGAGCGATGTCCTTTCCCGCCTCAATTGCCGTGAGCGTGGGTTTCAGTCCTGCAAAACCCACAAGGGAACTGATCACTAAATCTACATCGCCTCTGCGGACGACCTCATGCATTCCCTCCTCGCCTACCAAGATTTCCGTTGCGCTCCCTATGGTCTTCCGAAGGGCAGCTGCGTTCTGTTCCTCGAGGACAACAACCCCCCGCGGCTGGAAGTGACGGACCTGTTCCCGCAAAAGGTCAATATTCCGGTGGGCCGTCAGGTAGGTTACCTTCAGCGCATCCGGAAAACTGGCGATCACTTCGAGACTGCTCCGGCCGATAGATCCTGTGGAACCGAGGATGGCAATGTGTTTGGGCTGCTTCACGAACTCTCTGGCTGTGCGGAGATACTCCGGATCAAGGTACGCAAATCACGAGTGTTTCGCAAGGTAACAAACGGACGCTCCATGACGTAGGCACTCTCATAATGATTTCGTTCACCGAATTGCCTATATTTTCTTCAGAGACAACAGCTGAAGGAATTGTTCACTGCAATCCAATGTCATGATCATGTTTCGCCTCGCAAGTGTCGCAGCGCTTCTCGTGTTTGCATTGGGAAGCGTGTATCCTCAAACCCCGGATGCTGCTGTGAAGTTTCGTCTGGCACAGAGCTACGAGCAGGCGGGGAACTTCGAGGATGCTGCGACACTCTACAAAGAGTTGCTGGCAAAGGATCAGTCGAACTTCGTGTATGTCGATGCACTCCGGCGCGTCTACATGCAGTTGAAGCGATATGACGATGCCATTATTCTCCTGAAGAACCGCCTTGCTGCTGCTCCAGGTGACGCGAATACGCGCGCGGTCCTTGGAGGTGTTTACTATAAAGCTGGCAATGAGAAAGGAGCCCACGCCGAATGGAACGCCACCATCGCATCAGAGCCGGCCAACCCAAATATCTACCGGATTGTTGCCAATATTATGATTGAGAACCGGCTACTCGACAAGACGGCGGAGGTGTACCGGAAGGCGCGTATTGCCTGCAGCGATCCCAATCTCTTCACCATCGATCTTGCCCAACTCCTTGCCGTCTCCATGGACTACACTGGTGCGACAACGGAATTTCTGCGCTGGCTGAAACAGAATCCCACACAGCTTTCGTTTGTACAGGGTCGCATGGCGACCTTCACGGGGAAGGAAGAGGGACGAATAGCTGCTCTGGATGCAGTGCATGCAGAAATTGTGCGGGAGGAGAACCCGCGTCTTTATGAACTTCTCGGGTGGCTTCATCTTGAAGGGAAGAACTTTGCGGATGCTCTTGAAGCCTATAAAACGCTTGACAGAATAACGAACGCCCGCGGTGGACAGATCTACGCCTTTGCGGAAAGGGCTTTCAAAGAGAAGGCGTTTGCCGTGGCTGCACGTGCTTACAAAGAAGCCATCGATATGCCCATTGCCCAACAGCGACTTCCGTACGCCAAGTACGGGTATGCATGTTCCCTTAAGGAGCTAACAACGCTTGCAGATACGCTGGCGACATTTCCTTCCGGTGGAAGCGAACAACAGTCGAACCGATATCCAGTAACGGAATCCCGCCCGCAGTACTCGGGTGCCATCGGATACTTCCAGGAGATCATCAAGGAGTATCCTCGCTCGGAGTTCTCAGCCAGGTCGTACTTCCAAATTGGAATGATTCAATTCGAGAAGTACTTTGACCTCGACGGCGCCCTCGCTTCGTTTCAACACGTGGAGGAGGAACTGCCTGGCCTTGCGGTGGTCCAACATGATGTGACGTTGACAATCGGTGACGTGTTAACCGCGAAGGGCGATACGGCTCAGGCGGCGGCCCGGTTCGCGCGGGTATTGAACACGCCCACAGCTACGCCCGATCAGACAGATGAAGCCAGCTACCGGATTGCTGAGTTGGAATATTTCGGTGGACGGTTTCAGGATGCGATCAGGCGTCTCGGTGAAATCACACTGAATCTCAAAGCAGATTATGCGAACGACGCGCTGCAGCTTCTCACATTCCTTCAGGAGAACACCACGACGGCCGAGCTTGCGCTTCGCGAGTTTGCGCGGGCTGATTTTCTCGCCCGGCAGCGCAAGAACACGGAGGCCATTCCACTGTTCCTACAGATCATCGACCGGTACCCCCAGGCGTTGCTGGTGGATGATGCGCTGATGAAGATGGCGTCGTTGCAGGCGCAGGCGCGCATGTTCACCGATGCGATCGCCTCGTATGGGCGGTTGCTCTCACAATTCAAAGAAAGCAGCATCGCTCTGGACATAGCGCAGTTCAACATCGGAGAGATCTACCAGTTCGGCATGAATGACATTCCCAATGCGATGAAGTCGTACGAGCAACTGCTGTCGGGCTTCCCGCAGTCGATTCATGCGACAACGGCGAGAAAGAGGATCAGAGAGTTGAGGGGAGACTCGTTGTAGGGACGCGTCACGTGGAAGATGTTCAGCGCGCTCCAAACACTATTCATATTCCTAACAGCATTGCACGGAGACAGTATATGCAAATGTTCATGCTCGCGGTGTTCCTGGTTCTCGCCCCAACAATCCTTTTTGCACAGTCAATTGACACCAAGGAGTTCATGCTGAAGAACGGGCTGAAAGTGGTGATGGTGGAAGATCATACTGTGCCCAGTGTGTGCTTCGCGATTGCATTCCATGTTGGCAGCCGGAACGAACGACAGGGCATCACAGGTATTTCACATTTGTTTGAGCACATGATGTTCAATGGCTCGAAGAATTATAAGCCGACTGTGTTCGATCAGATTCTCGAGGCGGGCGGGGGCTACTCCAACGCATACACAAGCAACGATATCACGTTTTACTACGAAGAGTTCAACCCAGATCTTCTCGACAAGGTCCTCGACATGGAGGCGGACAGGATGCGCTCCCTGAAGATCGACACGTCGAACCTCGAGCAGGAACGGGGGATCGTGAAGGAAGAACGCCGCGTCTCCACCGACAACAATGTTCGGAGCAAGATGTTTGAAGATCTGTACGCCGCGTCGTTTGTCGCGCATCCCTACCACAATCCGGTTGTCGGGTGGATGGGAGATCTCAACAACATCACTCTACAGGATGCGCGGGACTATTTCAAGAGGTTCTACGCTCCGAACAATGCCACCGTTATTGTCGTCGGAGACTTCGATTCGAAGTCGCTCCGCCCGAAGATGGAGAAGCTCTTTTCTTCGATCCCCAAGCAGGCGTCACCACGGCAGGTAAACAACGCCGAACCGGAGCAAGAGGGGGAACGTCGGTTGATGCTGCACAAGGCGGCGGAGCTTCCGGCTGTTGCCATTGGATTCAAAGGAGCCCCCGTCTCATCGCCTGATTTCTATGCATTGCAGGTGGTCTCGGCGATTCTCTCTCGCGGACAGAGTTCGAGGTTGTATAACAAGCTCGTCTACGAGGATGAGATCTGTACCGAAATTGGCGCGGGAATGGATGAGTACATCGATCCGGGCCTTTTCTCAATATTCGCGCAGATGCAGCCCGGGAAGAAGGTGGCTGATGCGGAGGAGGACATCTATGAAATTCTCAATGAGATAGCCGAGAAGGGAGTCACGGACGAAGAGCTGCACAAGGCCCTCAACACTGTGCAGACGGATTACGTGGGAGAGTTCAAGACAAACGTCGGTATTGCCGGACGGCTTGGGTATTACGAAGTGGTCCACGGTGACTACAAGACATCATTCAAAGTTCTCGACCAATACACCAAAGTGACCATCGACGACATCAAGAGGGTCGTGCGGCAATATCTCAACGATCGGAAGCGGACGGTCATCATTCTTGTGCCCGAAAAATCGGGCGAATCAAGTTCATCGACAAACTAACATTGGGAATCTCAACAATGCGGCGGACTTTTGTCATCTCACTCATTCTTCTTGCGGCCGCGGCGTTTGGCCAGCAGATTCATGTTCCACCAACAACACGACAGACTCTCGATAACGGTCTCACCGTCATCCTGATGGAATATCGGAAGGTTCCCATCGTCTATTTCCGTCTGGTGGCACGGGGAGGCTCGGCACAGGATCCTGCGGGAGTGGAGGGGGTTGCCGGCCTGACGACTGCTCTGATGCGTGAAGGGACAACCACACGCAGCTCGACAGAGATATCCAACACGATCGATTTCATTGGAGGCTCTCTCTCTGTCGACGCCGGGCTGGAGTACTGTGCTGCCAACTCCGAGGTTCTGGCGAAGGACGTTGATACGGGCCTCGACTTGTTCTCCGATGTGATCCTCCGTCCGTCGTTTCCGGACGAGGAAATCGAGCGGCAACGAAAACAATCCCTGGCTGGTCTGGATGCAGTGAAGGAAAATCCGCGCAGCATTGCCTCCATTACATTCTCGAAGAACGTCTATGGCGGGCACCCGTACGGCCACCAATCGTTTGGCACGAGATCCTCCCTGGAGATGTTGACGAAACGGGATCTGCTTGAGTTCTACCGGAAGGTCTTCGTCCCGGACAACTCCATTCTTGTTGTTGTCGGAGACTTCAAGGTTGCAGAGATGCACAATAAGATCCGGACTGCGTTCGGCAGCTGGGCTGCCGCCGGGAAAGTGGATCTGACCTTGCCTCCTCCTGCCATGCTGCGGGGGAGGAAGGTTGTTCTCGTCGACAAGGCCGATGCAACACAAACACAGATCAGGGTCGGGAACACCGGCGTGGACATCAAACATCCGGACTATATCGCGATCACGGTGGCAAATACGATCTTCGGTGGCGGCTTTACTTCGCGACTCAATGATGAACTCCGGGTGAAGAGGAGTCTCACCTACGGGGCGGGAAGCGGGTTTGCGGCGAACCTTGCTGGCGGGAGCTACAGTATCTCGACGTTTACCAAAAATGAAACGATCAAGGAAACCATGGACGTCATTCTTGAGGAACTGAAGAAGTTTCGCGAGAAGGGGGCGACCCGTGAGGAACGGGAAAAGGCGCAGAACTATATGGCCGGGAACTTTGCACGGAGCCTCCAGACTCCGGAGGCGCTTGCTTCTCGCATGACGGACATTGAGTTGTACGGATTTCCCAAGGACTACCTGGAGACATACATCAAGAAAATCAAAGCGGTGTCCCTGTCAGATGTTCAGCGCGCGGCGAGAACATACTTTCTTCTGGATGATCTGTTAATGGTGTTTGTTGCTCCCGCCCAACACATAATGCCTGTGGCGGAACCCTACGGCCCTGTGAGTGTTGTGGATTTGAAGGATGCCGTTCAGTAGTCAGCGAAGGAGAAGAGGATTGTGAGGATAATGCTAGGATTCTTTCGCGTGATGATCTGGGTGATGCTGCTCTGGAGCGGCGCGTCCGCGCAGCAGAAGATTCTCATCTTCATGGACCTCCAGCAGACCGACCATTTGAAGGCGTATGGCATTGCGTACTGGGCCCTCACGAAGGGGATCGAGATTGACTGGCTGCTGAATTACCGCGGCGGCTCGTTCATGCTGGACAATCACGATGTGGTGGCATCGGAATGCCGAATCCGCGGCGTGGTGTTTACCGGACTCACCGGCGCTGACGCGGCACAGATCTACGCCGAGGTCCAACGTGAAGATAACAACATGGACGTGGTGCGCCTCGAAAAAGCCCCACGCGTTGCTGTCTATGTTCCACCCGGGTTCCAGCCATGGGATGATGCGGTGACTCTTGCACTCGAGTACGCGGAGATCAAGTACGACAAGCTGTGGGACGATGAGGTGATGAAGGGGAAGCTCTTCGAGTACGACTGGCTCCACCTGCATCACGAGGATTTCACCGGCCAGTACGGAAAGTTCTACGCCTCATTTGCCAACGCAAGCTGGTATGTCGAACAGCAGGTGACGCTGGAGAAGAAAGCCCGCGAGCTTGGCTTCAAGAAGGTTTCCGATCTGAAGAAAGCGGTGGCGCGAAACATCAAGGAGTACATCGCCAACGGCGGGTTCATGTTTGCCATGTGTTCCGCTACGGATACATACGATATCGCCCTCGCTGCGGAGAATGTCGACATATGCGACGTGATGTACGATGGCGATCCGCCTGATCTCAACGCCCAGCAGAGGCTGGATTTCTCCAGCACACTTGCATTCACAGACTTTACGCTTGAGAAGAATCCGCTCCGGTACGAATATTCGGACATCGACCAGCCGCCGAGCGATTTGCTCGGACTGCAGAATCCCGAGACCGACTACTTTACACTCTTTGAATTCTCCGCCAAGTTCGATCCGGTGCCAACGATGCTGACGCAGAACCACGTCAACGTGCTGAAGGGATTCCTGGGACAGACGACGAATTTCAAGAAGAGCACGATCAAGAAAACCGTGACAATCCTTGCGGAGAAGGAAGGGTTCGACCAGGTCCGGTACCTTCATGGCAACTACGGTCGTGGGACGTTCACCTTCTATGGGGGCCATGATCCTGAGGACTACCAGCATGCCGTGGGCGACCCCCCCACAGACCTTTCGTTGCACAAGAATTCACCGGGTTACCGGCTGATCCTGAACAATATTCTGTTTCCAGCGGCGAAAAAGAAACAACAGAAAACTTAAAGACAACATCTCAATCACCAATCACCATCGGGAGAACACATGCGAAGAACACTGCTCCTTTCTCTTCTCGCCATCGGTCTTTCCTCGTCGGCTCTTGCTGCCGGTCCCGTCCGTTTCGGGCTGCACGGCAACGCGGCGTTTTTGAATGTCCCCGAGCCCCTCAAGGAAGCCTACGGCTTCGGCTACGGCGGTGGCGCGCACCTGGACATCAGCCTGCTTGTCCTCAGCATCCGCGTCAGCGGCGACTACATTTCCTTCCCAATCGATGAGGGGAAGTTCAAGGCCATTCTTGCTGCGGGCGGACTCAACGCCTCCGACTTTCAATTCGACGGCGGACGCATCGGCATCCTCTCGTTTGCCGTCAATGGCAAGATGGGCTTCCCGGTTCCCGTCTTCTCGCCATACATTACGGCTGGCGCCGGCCTTGCCAGCATAAGCGTGTCGGATTTGTCGATCAGGTATCAGGGCCAACCGGTTGTTTCTGCAACAGGTCAGAAGGCAGAAACAAAGTTCTCCATCAATGCGGGCGTGGGCGCCGATCTGGATATCATTGTGGCAACGCTCTTCATTGAGGCGAAGTACACGCTCATCTTCACCGAAGGAGAGTCGAGCTCCTATGTGCCGGTGACGCTGGGGATTACGTTCTAGCAGGATTCTTCCGCTGGTGTTGATAAAGGCGGGGTCACGAGACTCCGCCTTTCGTTTTCACGTCTTACCGCCCCACTCCCTCATGAATCTCGCGAGGAATGCTTCCATGTACGCGTGTCGCTCTTCGGCGAGCGCACGTGCTGTTGCGGTGTTCATCAGGTTTTTGAGGAGGAGAAGCTTCTCGTGGAAATGGTTGATCGTCGTTCCGTTGGCGTTCTTGTATTCCTCAAATGACTTGTGGAGAGTTGGGAGAATGTCCGGGTTGTATATTTCCTGACCTTTGTGTCCGCCGTATGCAAACGCACGGGCAATGCCAATCGCACCAAGGGCATCAAGTCTATCCGCATCCTGCACCACCATCCCTTCCTTTGTCCGCATCCTCGTCTTCACCCCTGCACCCTTAAAGGACAGGTCGTGGATGATCTCGCAGACATGATCAATCACCGCCTTCTCCACCCCGATCTTTTCAAGCCATACTCTTGCTTCACGAGGTCCGGCAGTTTCATCACCGCCGTGGAATTTCCAGTCGGCGATGTCGTGCAGTAGCGCGGCTAACTCGACTCTGAAAGGATCGGCATTTTCCTGTTTCGCAATCCGTATTGCCATTTGCCGCACCCGCTGGATGTGCCACCAGTCGTGGCCGGTTCCCTCGCCGGTGAGCTTCTGCTTTACGTGCGCGGCTGTCTGTTCGACAATGTGTTGCGAGTTTGTCGCGTTCATCCGAATTGAAACGTGAAAAAGGTAGGTGCTTCTTCATAATACTAGAAACAATGGGCGAATTCAAGGAGCGGATGATCGTCTTGCTTCTCCACCCACAGCGTGCTATATTGGGACACACATGAGCCGGGAAGTACGACATATCACCGCACAACTGCTCCTCGCGGCATATCTGCTGGCTGGAGGGTTGCTGGAGTTTGCGCACCACGATGGCCACGCGGTACTCCTCAGATCGCAGCCTGTGGTATCGAGCCATGACTGCGGTGCGCGTGAAGTGCATATCCCGCTTGACCAGAAACACAACTGTCTTGCCTGCACACAGGCATCGCAACGCATTCTGGCAGAGGCAGCCGGTTATGCAGGCATAGTCTCTCCACTTATTTATCTTTCACACCCTCCTCAGTTCCGTCAAGAGCCACTCGAGACGGACATCCTCTATTCGGGTAAGCGCGGTCCTCCCATTTCCTAACTCCGTTCACTGAACCATAACCGATAGAACGTTCGGTTTTCATTGGCAGAGCGCCATATCCTGGTGGAGGAATACATGTATCGCGTCAAACGGAAAGCGGTCTATTTTGGTATTGGGTTAATCCTGTGTACAACAGCGAACGCACAGCAGGATTCAACAGCAACGACAGACTCGCTTCTTGTGGAGTTGCAGCGGCAAATGTCGCCTCAGCTACAGCCACAACAAGCGGTTGCACGGTCCGCCCCATCAACAAACCCTGACATAAGCGCGATCGGAGATTTTCGGTCCTCGTACACGAGCACCGGCAGCAGAAAAGTTGAAACTTACCTCAATGAACTTGAACTCCAGGTCGCCTCGGTTGTAGACCCTTACGCGCGTGCAGAGTTCCTGTTCTCCTTCGGCAAAGATCTAGCTACCGGCGATCTTGGAATTGAGCTTGAGGTCGCAACACTGACATCCACTTCTCTCCCCTACCAGCTTCAGCTCGTCCTTGGCAAGTTCAAGCCGCAATTTGGAAAGGTGAACATACTTCACCCGCATTACTTCAGTTTTGTCGATTTTCCCAAGATGATCAGTAACTACTTCGATGGAGAGGGCATGTTCATGGAAGGGTTGTCGGTAAGCTGGCTTGTGCCGGTCGATTTTTACCAGGAGTTCGTGCTGGAAGTTGGCCGCGTTGGCTCCGAGCCCAATGCATCGCTGGTGCAGGGCGATAACGACAGATTGCTGTACACAACACACCTCAAGAATTTTTTTGACCTGAGCGATAATGCAACGTTTGAGGTTGGGCTGAGCGCGCTGTCGGGCCCGAACCACTACGGCTACTCAACAGCCATAGCGGAACTCGACCTCACATTAAAGTGGAAGCCTTTGCAGTTCAACACCTACAAGTCCTTCACCTGGCAAAATGAAGTACTGATGAACAGAGCCAGGATCAGCGGGACGGACATTATTCACACCTTCGGCGCCTACTCATATGCAGAGTATCAGATTGAAAAGCGCTGGTTCATCGGCGCCAGGTATGACTATTCGGGGTTGACCGACAACGAGCAACAAAAGGAACAGGCCGGCACGATTCTGCTTCGTTTCCAGCCAACGGAGTTCCAAATACTCGCGCTACAATACCAATACTCTGACTGGAACTACGCGAAGGGTGTAAGCCAGGTGGCCCTGCGCGCAATCTTCGGCATTGGCAAACATGCCGCACATGCATATTAGTCCGACCAACCAGAAGGAATCGAAGATGAAAGCACTGCATTCATGGATCATTCTTGCAGCAACAGCTTTGGCAGTTCCCGCCGTCCCTGAGTCGATGCAGGCAGGAGACAAGCTGAAAGTTGTTACTTCGCTGCCCGACCTGAAGAGCATCACCGAATCCATCGGTGGCGACAAGGTTGATGCATTCGCAATTGCAACCGGCTTTCAGAACCCACATTTCGTCGATCCGAAGCCAAGCTATATTCTCAAGCTCTCGAAGGCGGACATGTTTATAACAATTGGATTGGACCTTGAGACAGGATGGGTTTCGCCGCTGCTCAACAGTGCGCGCAATGCAAACGTGCTCAAAGGAGCGCCGGGGTACGTCGATGCATCGGAGAACGTCCCGCTGCAGCAGGTCCCGACTAGTGTCAACCGCGGCGAGGGAGACATCCACATCTACGGTAATCCTCACTACTGGCTCGATCCGGCGCTTGGCAAGATCATCGCGAGGAACATCTGCGACGGACTGAAACGACTCGATCGGGAGAACGAATCGTTGTACCAGGACAACCTGAAGAAATTCAACAACAGAATCGACATGAAAACCAAAGAGTGGACAGCCAAGATGCTGCCCTTCAAGGGAACGAAGATCATTGCGTACCACAACGAATGGGTGTATTTCGAGCAACGCTTCGGATTGAAGATCGTGGACTTTCTTGAGCCCAAGCCCGGTATTCCGCCGTCGCCATCGCAGCTTGCAAAAGTGATCAACGAGATGAAACGGGAAAACATGAAAGTCATTATTACGTCTCCATACTTCACTGCGGAGTCTGCGGATCTTGTGGCAAGAAACGTTGACGGGAAAGTCGTAACACTTGCCACCTCGGTGGGTGCCGATGAGAGTATCAAGACATATTTTGACTTGTTCGATTACAATGTCGCAAAGATGGTTGACGCGTTGAAATAGGACGCACGGAGATCCAGACCTGGACGCCACGTCATGTTGAGCGAAGTCCCGATGTCTCTTATCGCGACGGAGTCGAAACATGTCATGAACTGGACAGGCTTCGACTCTACTTCGTTCCGCTCAGCCTGACGCCGACGGTACGGTAAAATCCTTAGGAGAAACACTCATGCTTGATATGTTCACACAGGATTTCATCTTCAACGCGCTGAAGGTCAGCATTGTTATGGGGCTGTTGCTGTCCTACCTCGGCGTGCACGTTGTTGGCCGCGGGATCGTCTTTGTCGATCTTGCCCTTGGACAGATTTCCATGCTTGGTGTTGCGTTTGCTAATTATATTGAGAAGGACCCGACGGTGATTGCGATTGTCTTTACCATGGTCGGAGCGTTCATGCTCTCATTTATCAACGTGAAAGATAAACGGCTGAAACAGGAAGCCATCATCGGCATTGTGTATGCGGTGGCATCTGCGGCAACGGTGTTGCTCATTTCCAAAGCGCCGCACGGCGAAGCGGATATTTCAGAAGTACTGTTCGGCAGTCTCTTCACCGTAACCAGCGCGCAAATCATGATCATGGCCGGCGCGTTCGGTCTGATCGGTCTCGTCCACATCATCTTCAGGAAGAAGTTCTTTGAGCTCACGGAGAAGTTCGAGAACCATCAGGCGGAGCACATCGGTGTGTTTAATCTCTGGAACTTTCTCTTCTATCTCTCCATCGGACTGGCGATTGTGCTTGCAGTGCGGGCCGGCGGAGTCATCCCGGTTTTCTCATACATCGTTGTGCCTCCCGTCTCCGCCATCCTTCTTACGAGAAAGAAGGGGAGCCTCGTGCTGATTGCAATGCTGGTGAGTATTGTGGGGAGCTTCTTTGGCATCTACTTCTCGACGCACTTTGATTTCCCGGCCGGGTCGTCGGTGGTTGCGATCCTCGGTGTGATATTTCTTGCAGCAGCGGGAGTAAGGTTGCTAAGAGGGAAGGAAATCGTTGCCCAATAGCCGACTAAGCTAACACAATCCACGTCCTTAAGTTTTGGGCGCGCCTTATGCTGTTCCCATCACGGCATTAATCGCAGCAACATTCACAATGTCGCTCACGCTGCATCCCCGGGAGAGATCAAACGCTGGCTTCTTCAGTCCTTGCACAATCGGACCGATAGCTTCCGCCCCCGCCATCCGTTGCGCCATCTTGTAACCGATATTGCCTGCGTTGAGGTCGGGGAAGACAAGCACGTTTGCCCGCCCTGCGATCGGACTGCCGGGCGCTTTGCTCTGGGATACCTTCGGCACGATGGCAGCATCGAGCTGCAATTCACCATCCGCGGTCAGGTCGGGACGTTTGGTCTTGAGGATTGTGGTTGCCTGCTGTACCTTCTCGACGAGAACATGATTCGCGCTTCCTTTCGTAGAGAACGAGAGCATCGCAACCCGTGGCTCTTCGCCTGTCAACCGACGATGGTTGTCGGCCGTTGATGCAGCGATGTCTGCAAGTTGTTCTGGCGTCGGGTCCGGGACAACAGCACAATCGGCGAACGAGTATACCTGTTGGGG
>Ga0209640_10002269_pt1 | contig 16715 bp, 15 predicted proteins | sample RifCSP10_1_FD_184018 | JGI IMG/M metagenome (GOLD analysis project Ga0209640, IMG submission 184018) | Soil microbial communities from Rifle, Colorado - Rifle CSP2_sed 10_1 (SPAdes) (version 2) | ecosystem: Environmental > Terrestrial > Deep subsurface > Rock core/Sediment | place: Rifle... | reverse complement strand
TCCGCCCACGACGAGCTAGCCAGGAGCGGAATGCGCGTCCTAGGCGTCTCCTACCGTACTCTGGATTCGGTACCGCAGCCTGACGCGATGGAAAGCGTCGAGCAGAACCTGACCTTTGTGGGCATGCTTGGCATGATGGACCCGCCGAGGGCGGAGGCAGCCTCCGCAGTGGCGACGTGCAAGACCGCAGGCATCCGCGCGGTGATGATCACCGGGGACCATGCCCTGACCGCGCAGTCTATCGCGCGCCAGTTGGGAATCGGCGATGGGGGCCGCGTAGTGACCGGCGCCGAACTCGACCGGCTCTCTGCCGCCGAATTGGAAGCGCAGTCGGAGACGACGGCCATCTACGCCCGCGTCTCGCCCGAGCACAAGCTCAAGATTGTGGAAGCGCTGCAACGGCGAGGAAACATCGTGGCCATGACCGGAGACGGCGTGAACGACGCTCCCGCGCTCAAGAAAGCGGGCATCGGCATCGCTATGGGCCGCACGGGCACGGATGTCGCCAAAGAAGCCGCGGACATGGTCCTGGTGGATGACAATTTTGCGACCATTGTCGCCGCGGTGGAGGAAGGGCGCGTCATCTATGACAACGTTCGCAAATTCATCAAGTACATCCTGGCCACCAACTCCGGCGAAATCTGGATCATGCTGATGGCGCCGTTTGCCGGCATGCCTCTGCCGCTGCTGCCGCTGCAGATTCTGTGGATGAACCTGGTGACCGACGGCCTGCCGGCGCTGGCCCTGGGCCTGGAGCCGGCCGAATACGACACCATGCGCAGGGCGCCGTATCCTCCGAAGGAGAACATATTCGCGCGCGGCATGGGGCGGCACGTGATCTGGGTGGGACTTCTGATGGCCGTCGTGTCGCTGGGAACGGGTTTCTCCTACTGGCGCGTGGGCCACGCCGGATGGCAAACCATGCTGTTCACCACACTGACCCTGTCACAGATGGCCCACATTCTGGCCATCCGCACCGAGCGCAGCTCGCTTTTCCACGCTGGGCTGTTCTCGAACACACCGTTGCTGGGCGCGGTCGTTCTGACCACGCTCCTGCAAGTGTCCATCGTGCAGCTTCCAATCTTCCAAAACACGTTCAAAACCATCGGACTTTCGGCGCCCGATCTGCTCCTCAGCCTGTTCCTGAGCAGCATCGTGTTCTGGGCCGTGGAGCTGGAGAAATGGTGCCTGAGAAGGCCGCAAACCGCTGGGCCGTCTGTCACCTAACCGCGCACGGTGAGCACGGGGCAGATGGCTTGTGTGGCCACTCGGTAGGCCGTGGCCATCGTGCCCGGCACACCTGAGCGGCGCTTGGGACCCAGGACGATCAGGTCCACTGCCAATTCCTCCGACAAATCCAGAATGACTTGCGCTGGAACACCGGCCTGCACGAAAGTCTTGGGTTCGCACGCCAGGCCCGCCTCCGGGGGAACCAGATTTCGTAGCTGGCTCTCCAGGGAAACTTCGTCGCTGTCGGCGTCAGGAGGGATGACGTGCAGCAAGTAAAGGCGGGACCGATGTTCTCGTGCCAGCGAGACCGTATAGGGCCAAGCCGCCCGGGATTCAGGCGAAAAATCGGCCGGAAACAAGATGGTGTGGAGGTCCACCACGCTCTCCGGCTCTCCGGAAACATTGGGGCCGACAGTCAGCACCGGGCAGGGTGCGTGGCGAAAGATTTTCTCGGCCACGGAACCGAACACAGCCTTGCTGACCCCTGTCCGGCCGTGAGTGCCTAGGACGATGAGATCGATGGATTCGTCTCGCACGATGGTGGAGAGTTCAGACCAAACGTCGCCGCGGCACACGCGCGTCTGGTGCGCTACCTCCTTGCACTGCGGCTCCAGATGCTTCATCGAGTCTTGGGCCTCGCGAACTCCCTGAGCCACGATGGCCTGCCAGGCGTGCGCCGGAAAATCAGCCGACAGAGGCGCGGGAGAGACGACGTGGACCGCGATCACAGTTCCACCCGACTGGCGCGCCATACACAGGGCATACGGCAATGCGGCTGCTGACGAACGGGAGAAATCCGTCGCATACAGTATTCGTTTGACCGAAACCCCCGCCGGCGAAAGTGCCCCTTCCATTTGGACCTCCTGGCGCCGCGCAGCAACCAACTCACCTGAAATTTAGCGCCGGAGGCCTGCCACCTCTGTAACCGCCGTCACACGCTCCGCCTGCCTGCGTCACGGTGCCAGGAACCGCATGGCGCTAACCCTGGCTCCGGTAAAACAGTTGCGTGCCACAACAGATCCTGCGGGAAAGCGTACAATGTCCATCCAAGCGCCTCCGCTTGCTCCCATGGCGTCCACTGTTCGCACCGAGGTCACCGCAGCATCCGGCACGCCGCCCGCGTGGACGACGCCCAAGTTCGTCACCGCGCTAGCCACCGGCGGCATCCTCTTCCACTTGATACTTCGCTATGGGACGGGAGCGCCGGTGACCGCCTGGCAGGCCCCTCTCGTCGTGACCTTGCTGGCCGGAGGCATCCTCGTGGTGCTGCCGCTGGCGCGCAAGCTGCTTCAGCGGGAATTCGGCTCGGATCATCTGGCCGGCATCTCCATCGTCACCTCGGTTTTCTTGGGTGAATATCTGGCGGGAGCGATCGTCATTCTGATGCTCTCCGGCGGGACGGCACTCGAGGAGCTTGCCAGCGGCCGCGCCTCCTCGGTATTGGACGCGCTGGCAAAACGCATGCCGCACACTGCACACCGCAAGAATGGTGCCGGCAGGAATGGAGCCGAAATTTCCGACGTCCTGCTGGAGGAGATTCGGGTCGGAGATACGCTGGTCGTCTTCCCGCACGAAATCTGCCCGGTAGACGGAACCATCCTCTCCGGCCACGGCAAGATGAACGAGGCCTACCTGACCGGTGAGCCGTTCGAGATCGCCAAAGCTCCGGGATCCCAGGTGCTCTCTGGCTCGATCAACGGGGAAGCCGCGCTGGACATTCGCGCCGAAAAACTGCCGGTGGACTCGCGTTACGCGCGAATCATGCAGGTGATGCAAGAGACGCAGCAGCGGCGTCCGCGCATCCGCCGCCTAGGCGATCAACTGGGAGCATGGTACACACCCCTGGCGCTGGCCCTGGCTGCGCTGACGTGGGCCGCCACCGGCGAGTCGCGCCGTTTCCTCGCCGTGCTCGTGGTGGCCACGCCGTGCCCGCTGCTGATCGCCATTCCCGTCGCGGTCATCGGGGCCATCTCGCTGGCCGCGCGCCGTGGCATTATTATCCGCAATCCCGCCGTGCTCGAGCAGATGGATCGCTGCCGCACCCTGGTCTTTGACAAGACCGGAACCTTGACCTACGGCAAGCCTTCCCTGTCCGAGGTGCTCTGCGCTCCGGGCTTCGAGAGGCACGACCTTCTCAAACTGGCGGCCAGCCTTGAACAATACTCGAAACATCCGCTGGCCAAGGCCATTCTGGACGCGGCCCTGAAAGCCCATCTGGCTCTTGATCCCGTCGGGGAGATCAGCGAGCGGCCGGGCGAAGGCTTGCGCGGGACAGTGGGACGGCGAAATGTGTGGATCACCGGCCGGGCCAAGCTCGCTGGAAAACTGATTTCATTGCCGCCGCCAACTACCGGCCTGGAATGTGTCATCTTCGCAGACGACGTCTATGCGGGCGTCGTCCGCTTTCTGGACGCGCCACGGCACGATAGCCGGACGTTTGTGAAGCATCTCCAGCCCCGGCATCAGGTAAGCCGCATCCTGATTGTTTCCGGAGATCGCGAGCAAGAGGTGCGCCATCTGGCCCAGCAAGTCGCAATCCAGGAAGTGTATTCCTCCGTGAGCCCGGAGGAGAAAGTCGAGATCGTTCGCCGCGAGGCCAGCCGCGCGCCCACGCTGTTCCTGGGAGACGGCATCAACGACGCGCCGGCCATGCAGGCGGCCACCGTCGGCGTGGCCTTCGGAGTCAACAGCGATGTGACCTCGGAAGCCGCCGACGCCGTCGTGCTCGAGACTTCCCTCAGCCGTGTGGACGAAATGATGCACATCGGCAGGCGCATGCGGCGCATCGCCCTGCAGAGCGCCGTCGGGGGCATGGCCCTGAGCATCCTGGGCATGCTGGTGGCCGCGGCGGGTTATCTGCCGCCGGTCGGAGGAGCGGTGGCGCAAGAGATCATTGACCTGGCGGCGGTGCTCAATGCCGTGAGGGTGGCCCTGCCGGGAAAGGATCTCAGCGATTTCTAGTGCGCTACCGGCTCGCCCTGCGCCGAACCGCAGCGGCGAATGCTTTCCAGATGCGTTGATTGGCGGCCGCTTCCTCCGCCATGCGCTCGGGATGGAACTGCAAACCGACCAGGAAATCAGCCTTGGGGTCGTAATAACCTTCGATCAACCCGTCCTGAGCATGAGCCATGGGCTGGAAACGGCGCGCGAGATCCCGAATGCCCTGATGATGGTAGCTGTTCACGCGCAAGTCGCGGCGGCCATACCACCGCTGCAAGAGGCTGCCCGCGACAATCGTCACACGGTGCCGGTAACTATCGTAGTGATCGTAGCTGATGTGCTTGAGGCTTGAACGCTTCTCCTTCTGCACGTCGCCAAAAAGTGTGCCTCCGCACACGACGTTGAGGAGCTGCGATCCCCGGCAGATACCCAGAATCGGCAATCGACGGCGCAGGGCCTGGCGCAGCAATCGAATCTCGATCTGATCCTTGGCAGGATCGGTCTTCTCCAGGTACCTGAAATTGGCCCGGCGCGCGCGGTAATGCACGGGTTCCACGTCCTCGCCCTCCACCAGTAAAAGCCCTTTCATCTTCTCTGTGTACTGCGGCAGGCAGGAGAACGTCCCCGGAACGACCGGAATCATCACCGGCAGCAGGCCGGCTCGAATCAAGTTTTCGAGATGGTACTCCCCGACGTACTCGATGTACTTGTTCTTGCGGGTAGTCCGGCGGGTAACCACCAGGACGTGTGCACGCGCCATGATCTCAGCGCACCAGCGCGCGGAGCGCGTCCACCAGGCGGGCATCCTTTTCGCGTCCCTGCGAGGCCACGCGAATGTGGAATTGATCCATGCCGGCCTTGTTCGAGCAGTCGCGGACATACATGCGATGGTCCCGCAGCAGGCGCGCCTGGAGTTCCGCCGCCGTCTGTCCTCCCTTGATTTTGAACAACACGAAATTAGCGCCCGTAGGATAGACGTCGATCCCCGGAATATTCTGCAGAGCTCCATACATCCAGCGAACGTCGCCGATCAACCGTTTGCGCGCCTGGTGATAGGCGGCGTCGGTTGCGGGAAGCTGCGAGAGAAAGTATTGCGCCAGTGTGTTCAGGTTCCAGGTAGGGATGAAGCGGCGCAGGCGATTGAGCAGATACAAATTGTCCGAATAGCAGTAACCCAACCGCAGGCCGGGCACGCCGCAGTGCTTGCTCATGCTGCGCACGATCAGTAAATTGGAAAACCGGCTGGCTGCCGGCAGCAAGCTGGGAATCGGATCGCCGGCAAAATCAATGAACGACTCATCCACAATCACCAACTCGAAATCGCGCGCCTGGTGCATGAAATCCATCATCTCTTCCAACGGAATCGACTGGCCGGTGGGATTGCCGGGATTGATCACCAGCAGCGATCGCAAATTGCGCCGGCGCAGCCAGACCAGATAGTCGCTCAGTCGCAGCTCGTAGTGCCGCTCCGGATCCAGTGGATACACCTCCGCGTCCCGCTGGTCCTTCAGCTTCTCGATGTACTCGCCGAAGGTGGGAATGGGCACGCCGATGCGGTCAATCAAGGTGGTATTGATGAGCACGATCAATTCCGTGGCGCCGTTGCCGATAATCAGGTGTTCAGGATTGACGTGCAACACCGCCGCCAGGTGTTGCTGGCTGGTCTCCGGATTACTCGAAGGATAGGACTTGATCAGGTTGGGGAGATTGGCCTGCAAGTCCTGAAGCATCTCAGGCGTCGGGTAATATGGATTGGCGATGAAACAGAAATCGGTGATCTCTTTGGCCTGCTCGTAACCGACCAGGTCGGCCAGCGAAGGCGAGTGCGACGTCTCGTAAAATAGGTGCCGGTGCGCCTGCGCCGCTGAAGCCAATGAAGCCGCTGCCTTCTCCATGAGTCCTCTCCCGGCCCATCCTGCAGGGTCCGCAGCCTCAGTTTACTCTCTTCGGTACGATGCTGCACGGATCGGGCCGCGCGCTCTGAACTCTTGCACTCCCGGCACACGCGAGGGTTACAATAAGCGCTTCGGGGGTGCCGCGTGGACGATCCAGTGAAGAAAACCGAAGTCGAGTGGCGCGCCCTGCTGACCGATGAGCAGTACCACGTCACACGCGAGAAAGGGACCGAGCCGGCCTTCACCGGCGGGTATTGGAAAACCAAGGCGCCCGGCAGCTACGAGTGCGTGTGCTGTGGCGAGCCGCTGTTCAGCGCGGAAACCAAGTTCGATTCGGGAACGGGCTGGCCCAGCTTTTGGGCGCCCGTGGACGCCTCCAAGGTCGGCCTGGAGACCGACGGCAGCCACGGCATCACCCGCACGGAAGTGTTGTGCAAGCGATGCCAGGCCCACCTGGGCCACGTGTTTCCCGACGGGCCGGCGCCCACAGGGATGCGCTTCTGCATCAACTCCGCGGCGCTGAAGTTCGTCGAAGAGAAAAAGAAATAGAGCGCCGTACCTCATACGAGTCTGCGTGACGACTCGAAAATCTTTGTGGGTCGTGGCTTTACAGTTTGCGGAAAAACTTGAAAAGTTGTCATCCCGAACGCAGTGAGGGATCTGCTGTTGCTGAAAATAAAGCAGATTCCTCACCTCGGCAAAAACCGCCGAGGTTCGGAATGACAGTTTCGGACTTTTTCCGCAAACTGTTTAGCCGCTGAGGTCCTGATTTCGTGGTTCCCACGCAGCCTCAAACGGGCTGGGGATCACGCCGCGCGACAGCGCCAGAAAGGCCGCTCGAATCGGCCCCGTGCTGACCGATTGAGGCCTGCGGCCGCAGCCCGCTCGACATGGGTTCGCGGGTCGCGGTAAGGTGGATCCGAGCCTCGCGGTCCAGCCACCGGAGATCGCAGTCATGACCAAACAGTTCAATTCGCCGAAGCGTCCCGCGGCCTCCGGCGCCGTGCACGAAAGCGACCCGGCGCCGCCCCGCGCCGACCGGCGCCGCTGCGCCCGATGGAATGCGCACGTGCCCGTCTTCGTGTACGGCCACGCCTTCAGCCAGGAGCCCTTCCATGAGGATGCTTACTCGGCAGTGGTCAGCGACCGGGGCGCGCTGCTGATCATGACCACGGCCGTGCCGGTCGGTGAGAAGCTGCTGCTGACCAACAGAGTGACGCAGGCCGGCCAGGAATGCCGTGTGGTGCACTCAGGCCGTCGCGACGGCCCGAGCGTCGAGGTAGCGGTCGAGTTCACAGACGCGGCGCCCCAATTCTGGCGCGTGACCGCGCCGCCCCGCCGCGTTGCATCCATCTCTCCCACGGAGCAGCACAGAAAAACCCGCTGAGTCAGCGTCCTGCCCGCAAGGCTTGCTGCGCCTGCTGTCCTAAATCGCTGATTCCTTGAAGCCGCAACGGTCTGCCAATCGCTGGGTCGCAACGGCATACTCTTGCCACTGAGCCACAATCTGAATGCTGGCCACAGGGTGTGTTGTGATCTATTGCAGAGGGATGCTGTAGAGTGGACTGACCCCACAAATTGAGACAGTTTCCGTTGCTACACTTCGCAGGGAGAGGACCTGCGATGAACAAGAGACGAGTCAATAAGTACCCGAAGGCGTTCCGGCAGATGGCTTTGGAGCGGATGAGGAGCTGCGACAACGTTTCGGCACTGGCCGAGGAGTTGGGCGTCGACCGCACGGTACTGTACCACTGGCGGAATCTAGCGCCAGGAGAGGACGGGGCAACGGCCAACTCTCCTGTACGAGAGCTTCGCAAGGAAATCCGGGACCTGAAGCGCGTGCTGGCCGAGAAGGCCATGGAGCTGGATTTTTTCAGAGGTGCCTTGCAAAAAGTCGAGGCTCGACGCCAGAGCGGCAGGGGCTCTGGCGAGACGGCATCTACGACCAGATCCGGGAGGTGATGCCGATGCAAGGCAGCCTGAGTATCGAGCGCATGTGTCAGATGGCGAGGGTCAGCCGTGCCGGCTTCTATCGGTCCCTGAAAGAACGGGTGCCGCTGGAAGAAAGCATGGAAGTGCGGTCCGCGATCCAGCAGGTCGCGCTGGAGCATCGCCGGCGTTACGGCTATCGGCGGGTGACGGCGGAGTTGAGGCGCCGGGGAATGCTGGTAAATCACAAACGGGTGTCGCGCATCATGCGAGAAGATAACCTGCTCGCTATGCAGCCCAAGCAGTTCGTCACGACTACGGATTCGAGCCATGGCTTGGAGATCTACCTCAACTTGGCTCGCCGGATGAAGCTGACCGGGATTGACCAGCTCTGGATCGCCGATATCACATACATTCGGCTGAAGGAAGAGTTCGTATACCTGGCGGTGATTCTGGATGCCTTCTCGCGCAAGGTCGTGGGCTGGAAGCTGGACCGAACGCTGGCGAGCCGTCTAGCCACCGAGGCGCTCGCAATGGCCGTGGAGGCGCGAAAGCCCCTGGCTGGCTTGGTCCATCATTCGGATCGAGGCATCCAGTACGCTTCGGCGGAATACGTGGCCATCCTGAGAAAACACGAGATGGTTTCCAGTATGAGCCGACCCGCCAACCCGTACGACAATGCCAGCTGCGAGAGCTTCATCAAGACGCTGAAGCGAGAAGAAATCTACGCCAACGAATACGAAAATCTGGAGCACTTGCGCGATCACATCGAAGAGTTCATCGACCGGTACTACAACCAGAAACGGTTACACTCTGCTTTGGGCTATCGTTCGCCCGAGGAATTTGAGCAAGAGACCAGTCGGGAAGGCGAGGCCACAACAATCGGTGCTACAGTGACATTTTTCCAGGGATCGCCAGAAGAGGTTTCTACGGAGGTGGTGGGGGAAGGGACTCAGATGCCGTCCCTTCCCCGGACCCCATCCCTGCTAGGAGAATCAACGAGATGATGTTCGGAGCCGAGTGGTGTGGTTGGGTGTTACAAGGCCAGATTGTGTCAGGTGAAGGGTTCAGAAAAGACAATGCTGCGAAGTGTGGACAGAAAAACTGTCTCAATGGAGGGGTTCACCCCATTCCGATGTAGATGATTTTGTAGATACAAGAAGCACGCTGGTCCCAATGAATACCGCGCACTTCCACGACTGTCAGCAAACGATTAAAAACAAATCCGATGGAATCCACTGATTTTCATAGATTCCAAGATTCTCTTGAATCGGACTTCGAAGCAGAGGGTCGGGGGTTCGACTCCCTCCAGGCGCGCCACTTTTTCAGATGTTCTTCGTCTATATTCTCCGAAGCCAGTCCACTGGACGGTCCCCTCCGATCCGCCAACGAGAAAATAGTTAGGATGGAATCCATCGGTGATTGTACAGTGCGGCTATCGGGAGCCAAGATGGAAATTCCGGGCTAGATGAGGAGCACGACGTGAATGACAATCGCGGCGACAGGCCTACGGAAAAGACGAGCTCAATCCTGACGCGGCGCCGGATTTTGCAGTGTGCGGGTGGATTACTCGCTGCCGCGACGTTTCCAGCGAAGAGGGCCGCCGCTTCAGTGCTTCGCCCCAATCAGGGCCCTCAGGGGGTGCCTTCGGCGCCTGTCGCCGATCTCACCGGCCGGTTAGCGCGCTACATGGTGGAAGCCCGGAACCGAAACCTCCCGCCGAACGTAGCACGGGACTGCAAGCAACATATCCTGGACACGCTGGCGGCGATGGTTTCGGGTGCCCGTCTCAAGCCCGGAGAGATGGCCATCCGCTACGTGCGAGGACAAGGCGGCGTCCCCGAGGCTGCGGTCCTCACTACGAACATCATGACCTCCGCTGTCAACGCCGCTCTGGCCAACGGGATGTTCGGCCACGCCGACGAAACGGATGACTTCGAGCCGGTCACCAAGGCGCATCCCGGTTGTGCCGTAGTGGCCGCTGCCCTGGCCATGGCCGAACGGGAGGGCCGCTCAGGAATGGAGCTGCTGAGGGCGGTAACGCTAGGCTACGATCTCTGCTGCCGCTTTCTCATGGCCCTGGGACCGGATTTGGTGCGCGCCACGCACCGCGGCGCGGAGGGCACCAGCGCCACCATGGGCGCCGCGGCGGCTGCGGCCTCTTTGGCTCGCTTGGATGAAACAGGGATGCGCTACGCGCTCTCCTATGCAGCCCAGCAAGTGTCCGGGCTCTGGAGTTGGACCCAGGATGCCGAGCACATAGAAAAAGCCTTTGACTTCGGCGGGATGGGCGCCCGCAACGGCGTCACCGCGGCCATCATGGTCCAGACAGGGTTTACCGGTGTCCGGGACGTGATGAGCGGCCAGCACAACGTGCTGGAGGCGCTTTCCACCCAACCACGGCCCGAAGAGATGATGGCCGGTCTGGGCAGCCGCTTTTATGTCTCGGAAACTGCCATCAAGACTTTTTCGGTGGGCTATCCCAACCAGGCCGCCCTGGACGCATTCCTCATGCTGCGCCGGGAGCACGGCCTGCGCGTAGACAACGTGGCGCGCATCGTCGTCAGGCTCCCGGAAGACGGCGCCCGGATCGTAGATAACAGTTCTATGCCGGACGTCAACTGCCAGTACCTCATTGCCGTGGCCCTGATAGACGGCACGGTCTCTTTCTTAAGCAGCCACTCGCATGAGCGCATGGCGGACCCACAAATACGCGCCGTAAAGGAACGCGTGGAGTTGGTGGCTGATCGAGGGCTGATGGACCCGGCCGCGCCACGCAGTGGCTTCGTGGAGGTAACGCTCCGCGATGGGCGGACCGTGAGCCACTTTACCCGCCATCCCCCTGGCACGAAGGAAAACCCCCTGGATGCGGAAGGCGTGAACGCAAAGGCGCGGGACTTGATGGCGCCGGTACTGGGTGTCCAACGAACAGAGGCCGTCATCGAGCGTATGAACGCCCTGGAGGAAGTGGCGAATGTGCGCGAGCTTCGGGCCCTCCTGACACTGTAGAGCCAAAACAGCTCCCCGGCCTGCCGCCCGCTGCACACAAGCGAGAGCCTGCGGTCATGAAACGGCGGGCCTCAGCGAAGCACTCGACACCGGGGCGGAAGCCGCGGTGTTCGAGAGTTGCCTGTGGGACGATCGGTAGTCCGTGCGCAAACTCTTCCGAGATTTTTCGATACACTACCTGGACATGGTTAGTCAAACGTCAGCGAATCGGTCGCCGGCGGCGTGCGCACGGAGATGGCGCTTGACAGCCGAGCGGCTTCGGCAGAAAGATAGCGCCCACATCACTTGTTCTGGCAGGAGGTGCATCTGTGCTTGGCGCCCAAAGTAACTATCCGAGTACCTCCCGGAGCTATTCTCCGGGCGATGCGGGGAAGGAAAGCGGCCGCCATCTCCGCCCGGTGGGTCACGGAAAATGGGGAGTCGCACTCCTGGCGCTGTTTCTGGTCCCGCTCATCTTCGCGCAGAACGCGGCCAAGGTGACCGCCCTCGAACCTACCTCCGGCAAGGTGAACGACGACGTGACCGTCACCGGCGAGAATCTGGGGAAGGATTCGGTGGCTGCCGTCTTCTTGTCCGACGCTCAGGACGATTTCAAAGCGACGGTGGTGGAACAGGCCGAGCAGAAAATTCTGATGAAAATACCTCAGGTGAAAGCCGGGGCCTATAACCTGGCCATTCAGGTAAAAGACCGCATCTTCATCCTGCCGTTTCGTTTCACAGTGGCGGAGTAACGCCGCCCCCAGTGCCAGCGTGCTTGCAGCCGGAGGGTCAGATCTCCCTCAGGACACCTCCCAATCGGCTGCCCGTGCGCCCCGTCGCCACCAGCCCATTGGCCCGCACGGGCGATTCCCGTGGGCCGCTGGTGCTAGAGACTGCCTGAAATCGCCCCGTTTATCCCCAGTTATCTCCACGCCGCGCGAACGGGCTGGCCCACGATGAAGTCCGGATTCGCACCTGCGCGGGGACGTAACTTCTGCGCCCGCCCGTTGTTCACCTCGGCCATGTACAGGTTGCCCTGCTGGTCCACGCTGAGTCCGTGCGGGTTCCACATGGCGCCCGGCCATTCCCCTTGGCTGCCCCAGGAGTACAGGTAGTGTCCTTCTTGATCGTACTTCACGATCTTTGAAGTGGCGTTGTCCGCGATCCAGAGGTAGCCGTCCGCCGCGCGGTACAGGAACTGCGGCGTCGAGGGCCGGCCCGTGGTGAACTGGTCGAGAAACTTGCCGTTTTCGTCGAACACCTGGATGCGGCGGTTGGAGCGGTCGGTAACGTAAACGCGCCGCGTCTGGGGATCGGTCACTACGCCGTGCACCGCGTCGAAGTATCCGGGGCGGGTGTCGTTCGGCGGAGTGGCTTTCTCACCCCAGGCCATCAGGTACTTGCCGTCCTTGTCGAATTTCACCACGCGCGTGTTGGCGTACCCGTCGCTGACGTACAGCGTGCTATCGGGCAACCAGGCCAGAAACGTGGGCCGGTTGAAGTGCTTGTCATCGGCGCCGGTTTCATACGGCGTGCCCAGAGTTTGCAGCAATTGCTTGCCGTCATTGCTGAACTTATAGACGGCGTGCCCCATATCGTCCACCACCCAGATGTGCTTCTGCGGATCGTAGGGGTTGATGGCGATGTAATGGGGCCGGCGGAAGCGGGAGTCCCATTGCGTCCACTCTTCGGTGATGTTGCCGCTCGCGTCCACCACCAGCAGGCAGTGCTCCCAGCGCGCGTCCACGCCCAGTTTGCCGAGCCAGTTGCCCGGCTGCCCCGGACTGGTCACCGGACCCACCGAGGCGTTGCGGAAAGGCGTCTGGGAGACGGGGAAAGAGATACTCGGTCCCACCGATGGATACGGCACTTCCCGCGGCCTTTCGAGTTTCGGGATTTCGCCGCGCATGAAGAGAAAGACCCGGTTCGGACTCTCGGCAAAAATGCTCTGTACCGCACTCCAGGTCCATTGTTCGTGTCCCGGCAGTTGGGAGAGCGGCTTGGGCCAGTCCGCGACCACTTCGTAGGGTCCAGTGACGTCCTGGCCGCCTTTCTGGCCCGGAACGGCTGCGAACGAAGCGGTCCTGGCCTGGGCTTGGACGGGTCGCGATCGAATGATCTGCAGCAGTGCTCCCAGGCCGCCTGTGGCGGTCACCACCATGAGAATTAGAGTCAACGCTCGTTTACTCATATCTGCTTTTCTCCCTCCGCGTGAGTTTCCCGGAAGTTTTCTTCACCTATGGCCCTCCGGCTCGGCCCATCTGCTGCGCTGTACTATACACCCTGGCCTGGGTTTGCCGGGACCGGCTCGCGTGGCTCGCTCCGGCGGACGGGTGCGGGCTGTACTTGCAGCCCGCCGCAAACATCTGCCCATTTTCTCCTCCCCGGGCCAGTGCCGGGCGCAACTTATTTTTCGCAACGGGGTATAATGTTAATGTTACAGTGGTTTCAGAACGCCACCGGCTAACGACGGAGCTATATATTGTTCGGGAGGCGCTGGATGAGAACGAACCTCTTGGCTTTTGCCGTGCTCGCGGCAGCTTTGCTGGCGACCGCCAGTCCAATCTCCGCGCATCACGCCTGGCAACTCGACCGCTCGCGCGTGGTCACGTTGAAGGGAACGGTCACCAGCTTCGCGTTCTCCAATCCCCACGTGCAGATCTATTTTGAGGTGAAAGACGACCAGGGCAACATCGAAAAGTGGGTAGCCGGTGGCGCGAGTCCCAACCGACTTTCCAGATCGGGCTGGACTCGGGACACGCTCAAGCCGGGTGACTCGATCACTGCCACCGGCTATCGCGCCAGAGACGGCTCCAATCTCCTGCGTCTTGATAGCGTGGCTTTGGCTGATGGCTCGGCCATCGGCGGATACCGTGGCCGCTAGCCAGCGGTGGCGGCGGCAGAGTCTTCGTTCGCAAAGGATCGAGTGAGCAATGATCAACGGCCCCGGGTGCGGCGGCCCAGCAGGAAATAATCGCACCGCTGGCGTATCGCCCGCCATGAACAACGCCCCCGCCATGAACAACTCTATGGATACTCGGGCAGCCGCCAAGTGGAGCCCACGCTTCCTCGCAGAACTGCTAGCCATCACGGGCATGACCGCGATCGTAGTGATTCTCGGTGTGGTCCAATATCTTTGGGCCAGCCAAATCAGCCGGACCGAGCAGCAGCGCCTGCAATCCGCTCTGGAAACCGGCGTGCGCAATTTCAGTCAGGAGTTTTCTTACGACTTCCAGCAGTTGTGTGAGAGTTTCCAGTTCGAGGTGGAGGGTCCCGCGGCCACCCTGGAGGCCCGGCTTCTGCGCCAGTACGGCGAATGGAGCCGCATCAGCTCCACCCCCAATCTCGTTTCCGGTGTTCATGCCTGGAGAGCAGACCCCTCTCGTGCCGGATCTCTCGCGTCGTACGAAGAAGCCACCCGGCAATTTCGCGATGGCCCCTGGCCGGAACGATTTGGTGCGCTGCGTCAATTTCTGGGAAAGGAATTTGCAGGCCTGTCGCCGCGCATCCCGGACCGCGAGGCGTACTTCCGACCCTGGACGCTTTTCGAGGAGACCCCCGCGCTGGTCCGCCCGCTGTACCAGATCTCTTCCCAGTCACAGTCACTAGTCGAGCCTGCGGGCTTTTTGATCGTGGAGTTAAGCGGAGAGTTTCTCTCGCGGTTGTTTTTGCCGGAATTGGTCGAGCGGAACTTCGGCGGTGCGGCTCAGCCCGGTTTCGAGGTGGCGGTGCGCAGTGCAGCCGAGCCCGTTCAGAACGTCTACTCCTCGGTCCAGGTCTTGCCCGGATCGTTTATCTCTCCCGACGCCAAAATCAATCTGATCGAATTGGTGGACGGGGAACTGCGGCGCCGCGGCGGTCCGGGGTTGCAACCCAGCGCAGCCGGCCGCGAGTGGCTCTTGTTGGCGCAGCATCCCGCGGGGTCGGTGGAAACGGCCGTGGCCGCATTGCGCCGGCGCAATCTGGCCATCAGCTTTGGTCTGCTGGCCGTTTTGGCGGCGGGCATGGCGCTCATCTTCGAGGTCGCCCGCCGGGCCAAACGCATGGCCGGCCAGCAGATGGAATTCGTCGCAGGGGTCTCCCATGAACTGTGCACGCCCTTGGCGGTAATCAATTCCGCAGCGGAAAATCTTATGGATGGCGTCGTCGAGGGCCCCGCTGAGATCAAAGAGTACGGCGGAATGATTCGGGATCAGGGGCGGCGCTTGGAGCACCTGGTGGATGAGGTCCTGCAGTTTGCCTCTGGACGATTGGAGCGAACCGGATATGATTTGCGTCCGGTCGAAATCGCTGCCATCGTCACACAGAGCCTGGCCTCGGCCGAACCGATGCTGCGCGATGCGGGGTTCACGGTCGAGCAAGAATGCGCTGGCCCGTTGCCCCTGGTGGTCGCCGATCCGGCCGCCGTGGCCATGTGTATGGAAAACCTGTTCAGCAACGCGGTGAAATACGCCGGCTCCAGCCACTGGATCTCCGTCCGCGCCCGCCAGATTGATGGCGGGCCCGCCCGAACGCCAAGCGAGGTGCAGATCAGCGTGGCCGACCGGGGCCTGGGAATCTCCGCCCGAGACCTGCCGCATATCTTTGAGCCGTTTTACAGGGTTCAGTCGGTTCGCGAACATCAGATTCGGGGTGTCGGTCTTGGGCTGTACCTGGTCACGCGCGCCATGGAGGGGATGGGTGGACGAGTCAGCGTCTCGAGCGAGGCTGGACGGGGCAGCTGCTTCACACTGCACTTCCCGATTGCCGGAGCATCGGAGCGCCCAAAGGGAGATACAGTCGCCCCGGAAGCCAAGCGCAACGTCCTGCAAGCGTCGGACTAACGGGTGCGGGCTGTACTTGTAGCCCGCCGTGAAAAATCGAACATGACTCCCAGCATACTGATCATCGAGGATGAGGCTGCGCTGGCCACCACCTTGAAGGACCGTTTGAAGAAGGAGGGTTACGCGGTCACTGTCGCGCGAGACGGGCTGCAGGGATTGGAAAAGGCCACGCACGAGCCTTTTGACCTGATCCTGCTTGATGTCATGCTGCCGGGCCAAAGCGGACTCAAGGTGTGCGAAAAGCTCCGCCAGGACGGCTGGGGCATGCCCATCCTCATGCTGACCGCGCGCCGCCAGGTCCTGGACAAAGTGGTCGGGTTCAAGACCGGCGCCGACGACTACCTCACCAAACCGTTCAAGATGGCGGAGCTGCTGGCTCGGGTCGAGGCTCTGCTGCGGCGCGCGGGCCAACCCAGCGCGCCGGCCGCGGGCCGCTACCAGTTCGATGGTTTCGCGGTCGATTTCCGGCGTGCGGAAGTTTCACGCGAAGGCCAGCCAATCAACTTGTCAGCCATGGAATTCCAGTTGCTCCGCTATTTCGTCGAGCATCGGGGCGCCACGATTTCGCGCGATGAGCTGCTGCGCGAAGTCTGGGGTTACGACGCACTCCCTTCCACCCGCACCGTCGATGTACACATCGCCTGGCTGCGCCAGAAGATCGAGAAAGACCCCAAGAATCCGCAGCTCATCCTGACCATCGTCGGCCTCGGCTATAAGTTCGCCGGCTGAACCCGGCAATAGCCGCCCAAGTGCCAGGCTGGCCACAGTTGAAATCCAGCTTCCTAGTTATTGACGAAGACGTAGGCCGCGCCGGAGTCTGTGGCCGAGTTGTCGTTCTGGTTAACGTTCACGCCTTTGGCGGCGCTGTCTTCGGTGCGTGCGCTCACGACCATGATCCTGCCGTCTCGAC
>Ga0209640_10002268_pt1 | contig 16719 bp, 18 predicted proteins | sample RifCSP10_1_FD_184018 | JGI IMG/M metagenome (GOLD analysis project Ga0209640, IMG submission 184018) | Soil microbial communities from Rifle, Colorado - Rifle CSP2_sed 10_1 (SPAdes) (version 2) | ecosystem: Environmental > Terrestrial > Deep subsurface > Rock core/Sediment | place: Rifle... | reverse complement strand
CAAGGCCGGATGGATATTCAGGATGCGGCCTTTATAAGCGGCCAGGGTATGCTTGCCGATCTTTTTCATATAACCGGCGAGAATAACGATTTCCACACCATGTTCTTGCAAGGTCGCGGCAATTTTTCGGTCAAGCTGTTCCGAATCGGGATAAGTGCTGCTGCTCAGGTGATAACCCGCTATGCCTTCGGCCCTGGCCCGGTCCAGGGCCCCGGAATTACGATTATTACTGATGACTACAACTGGTTGTGCAGGCAGACCGCCGGTTTTGCAGGCATCGATGATTGCCTGCATATTCGTACCCCGCGCGGAGGCGAGAAAACCCAGTTTGGTTTTAGGCTTATGGATCATGGGAGAAAAGCGGTGTGGAAGCCCAACTGGTTCAGCTTACCTGCCAGACACATGCTATGAGCAGGCAATTTTATCTGCAAGGCGCTGAATTCCCGGCGCGTCCGGTATTGGCTGCGTAAATCGTCGAAAAATCCGGCGCGCTGACCCTGCTCGAGACCGAGTATTTGTCGTAATGCACTGGCGTCCGTGCGCACGTCATAACTGGTCAGTACGGCCATACGGATCGCATCCAGTTCGGTAACATCAGCGGATATCGCAATTCCCGTCGGATCCAGATTCTGGAAGCTGTCCATTGTGGTTGCAGCGTAGGGTTTATGATAATACGAACACACCTGTTTATACACCATATCCACCGCCCTTAATTTGGCATCCAGGGAATGGCCGGCTATGTGTGCCGTACCGATGGTTGTTCTCTGCAATAACTCGCAATCGATGCCAGGCTCGCCGTTCCAGACATCCAGCACGACGCTGGCGTGCGGGTGCTGATCCAGGAATGCCAGCAGGGCGGTTTCATCGACGACACCGCCACGTGAAGTATTAATGAGGATCACATCCTCTGGCAGGCGCTGCAAAAACGCTGCATCAATCATGCGCCAGGTGGGATATACGCCGGTTTTCACCAATGGGACATGTAAAGAAATAATATCAGCGTCAACAACCTCTTCAAGTTCACAGTAATTCTGTCCGCCCGCCGTATCCCGCAAGGGCGGGTCATTGGCCAGGCAGCGAATGCCGAGGCTGCGCAGAAACCCGCTCACCAGTGACCCCGTATGGCCGCATCCGACGATTGCCGCTGTCTTGCTGGTGATATCGAATTCACGCTGCTCCATCAGCACCAGTAAACTGCTTAATACATATTCGGCAACAGCACGGGCGTTACTGCCGGCGGCGCAGCCAAAACCGATACCGTTGTTTTGCAGATAGGCTTGATCGATGTGGTCAGTACCGCTGGTAACACTGCCGACGAAACGTACGGTGCTGCCGCGTAACAGATTTTCATCAACGGTGGTAATGGATCGGACAATCAGGATATCGGCCTGTTTCACCCTGGCAGCAGTGATTCTGCGTCCATCGACCTTGACTACGTCGCCGAGCGTTGCGAAATATTCTTCAGCAAAGTAAATATCATTATCGACAACAATCTTCATTTGCTAAAACCGGTTTGTGCATGTTTTACGATCAGCCGCAACACGTGGCTGATTACCGGAAAATACTATCGGGAATAGCCGCGCTGCTGTACCGCGAAATAAATAGAACCTATCTCAAAATCAGGCGAGCAAGCGGAGTGTACACGAACAGTACATGAGCATTGGGAGCCCGTCTTTAACGAAGTATCATCCAGCGCAGCCATTTTGAGACAGGTTCTACAGGCTTTTCATGGTGCCTTTGGGCAGTACCGCCGTCACAGCATGCTTTTGCACCTTGATCTCCAGGTCCTTGGCGATCTCGATGGCTATGAAATTGTCACCGATCTTGTTAATGCGCCCGAGGATACCGCCATTGGTAACAATTTCATCACCCTTGCTGAGCGATTCGAGCATCGACTTATGCTCCTTCGCCTGCTTGGTCTGGGGACGGATCAAGATGAAATAAAAGATGGCGATAAAAACGACCATCATGATGATAAAGGAAGTGCCGCCGCCTTGTTGTGGCGCCGACTGTGCCCAGGCATTGTTTATGAAAAAATTCAGCATTTAGAATAGTTCAAGTTTCGTGGATTATTATTATGACACAGTATCCCTGTTTTGCGCGCGCTTAGCGTAAAATTCGCTGATAAATCGTCCCAATGCACCCGCCTCGATCGCGGTCCGCAGTCCTTGCATCAACTCCTGGTAATAATACAGGTTATGCAAGGTGTTCAGCCTGGCCCCCAGAATTTCACGGGATTTATCGAGATGATGCAGATAGGCTCGGCTGTAGTTCCGGCAGGCATAACAGCCGCAATCCTCGGCTATAGGCCGGTTACTGTTACGATGTTCCGCATTGCGGATCCTGACAACGCCGGTGGCAGTGAATAACTGGCCATTGCGGGCATTGCGCGTGGGCAGGACACAGTCGAACATGTCCATACCCGACCGGACCGCCTGCACGATATCTTCCGGGGTACCGACTCCCATCAGATAACGCGGCTGCCGGGCCGGCAACCGCGGTTCAATGTGCGCAAGTATTTCCAGCATCAGCGGTACCGGTTCGCCCACGGACAGGCCGCCGATGGCATAACCGTCAAAGCCGATCCCCAGCAACCCGTCCAGGGAAGCGTCGCGTAAATGTTTATACATGCCGCCCTGGATGATCCCGAACAGGGCGGACGGATGTCCGGCGTGTACCTCCCGGCAGCGTCTGGCCCAGCGCAAAGACAATTCCATGGAGGCCTGGGCCTGGGCCTCCGTGGCCGGGTACGCTGTGCAATCATCGAAGATCATTATGATATCGGCATTCAGATCGTGCTGGATCTGGATCGCCTGTTCCGGCCCGAGGAATACCGGATCACCGTTGACCGGTGAACGAAACTGCACACCCGCCTCGGTGATCTGTCGCTTCTCCGCCAGACTGTAAACCTGAAACCCGCCGGAATCGGTCAGGATCGGCCCGGGCCAATGCATAAAATCATGTAAACCGCCGAATTGACGGATCACTTCCACGCCCGGCCGCAGCATTAAATGAAAGGTATTGCCAAGAATGATCTCACTGCCAACGTCCCGGAGTTCTTCCGGCGTCATCGCCTTGACCGTACCATAGGTCCCGACCGGCATGAACGCCGGTGTCTCAATCGTGCCTTTGGGAAAACTGATGCGACCCCTGCGAGCCTGACCATCCTGCGCTAAAAGATCAAATTGCATAATTACAATTCACTTTTTACTTTCTACTTTTCACTTGTTACTGTTTTATCAATAAACATCGCATCTCCATAACTGAAAAACCGGTACTGTTCCCGAACCGCATGGCGATAGGCCGCTAACACTGTTCCCGTACCGGCAAATGCGCAGACCAGCATTAACAGGGTAGATTCCGGCAAATGAAAATTAGTCAGCATGGCATCAACGATCCGGAATCTGAAGCCCGGATAGATGAAGATGTTCGTTTCGCCGTGCTGCGGTGTCAACACGTCCGTCAGCGTAGCGGTCTCCAGCACCCGTACCGTCGTTGTACCCACGGCGATGATCCTGCCACCGGACTGTCTGGTCAGGTTAATGCGACTGCATAATTGTGCATCCAATTCAAAATATTCACTATGCATACGGTGCTCTTCGATGTGTTCCGCCCGCACCGGTTGAAACGTCCCGGCCCCCACATGCAGGGTGACAAACCCTGTTGCGCAACCCCGATCCTCGATCGCTCGTAACAGCTCCGGCGTGAAATGCAAACCGGCAGTCGGCGCCGCTACGGCGCCGGCATGGCGTGCAAATACGGTCTGATAACGTGCCCGGTCCAGGGGCTCATCAACCCGCCGGATGTAAGGCGGCAAGGGCACATGCCCGTGCTGTTCCAATATATCGGTCAAGGCAGTTTGACTCTCGGCTTGCAGCACAAAGAATTCGTCCTGCCTGCCAATGATTTGCAGTTTTTCTCCGTTTGCCAGCAGCAACCGGCCGCCGATTCCGGGCGGTTTGCTGGCCCGGACCTGGCCTAGCAGCTTGCCCGCACCGATGAGACGTTCAACCAGGATCTCGACCTTGCCGCCGGTTTCCTTGCTGCCAAAGAGACGCGCTGGAATAACTCTGGTATCGTTAAATACCAGCATATCACCGGGATTTAGCATGGTTACCAGATCGGCAAAGACACCATCATGGATGGCGCCGCTGGTTGCATCGAGATGCAGTAACCGGCTCTCGCCCCTAGCTGGCGACGGATATTGGGCGATCAGCTCTCCAGGGAGATCATAGTTAAAATCGCTGCGATACATGGCGCGGCATGGTAACAGAATTAACCCGCATTTCTCACCGTTTGCCGATTGGCCTAAGTGGAAGTTTTATTTAGACCTGAGTTTCCTTATACTTGCACTCCCCGCAGTCGCAATGCCGGAGTGGCGGAATTGGTAGACGACGTGCAGGATGCACTAGTGTCGCGGGCGCAGGATGCGCAAGAGCGACCAACATACAGGATGTATTAATGTCGCGGAGGAGAGGATGTCCGTGAGCGACTGACGTGCAGGATGCACTAGTGTCGCGGGCGCACGACTACATGGATGTAGGAGGTAGAACGAATCAGGAGACAGAGTCGAGGATGCGCAAATGCGACCGCGCCAGCAGAAATATCAGTTAGCACAGATTCAAACAAATTGCCGGAGTGGCGGAATTGGTAGACGCGCCAGACTCAAAATCTGGTATGGGTAACCATGTGAGAGTTCGAGTCTCTCCCCCGGCACCATTACTACAGCTACAAGCTACAAGCAAAAAGCAAAAAGCAAAAAGCAAAAAGCAAAAAGCAAAAAGTTAAAAGTTAAAAGTTAAAAGTTAAAAGTTAAAAGAGAATGATACAAACCTGCTGTAGTGCACAGCAGGTTTGTAAACATTAAGATTATATCAATAAACTTCTGGAATGCGGGTTTGATCCGACATGGGTGGGCGTACATAACCGCTTTCGCGCTGGCGCGGTGGTAATTCTACGGGAGTGGGCGACAGATCCTCGTAGTCGATCATACTCAATAGATGCGTGATCACATTCAACCGGGCTCGTTTCTTGTTATCGCCATCGACAACATACCAGGGCGCTTGTTTGATATCGCAATGCGCGAACATTTCGTCCTTGGCCTTGGAATATTCCACCCATTTGGAGCGGGACTGGAGGTCCATAGGGCTCAGTTTCCAGTGTTTGGTCGGGTGGTAGATGCGCCCCTGGAACCGTCTTTCCTGCTCCTCATCGCTGACCGAGAACCAGTATTTAATGACCAGGATGCCCGAGCGCACCAGCATACGTTCGAATTCCGGACAGGACCGCAGGAATTCACGGTATTCCTCTTCCGTACAATAACCCATGACGCGTTCGACACCGGCCCGGTTGTACCAACTGCGATCGAGCAGCACCATCTCTCCGGCCGCCGGGAGATGCTGAATGTACCGCTGGAAATACCATTGGCCACGCTCCCGCTCGGTCGGTGCAGGTAACGCGACCACACGGCACACCCTTGGACTCAGGCTTTCGGTGATGCGCTTGATGGCGCCCCCCTTGCCGGCGGCATCACGACCTTCAAAGATAACGACGACCTTCAGGCTTTTGTGTTTTACCCATTCCTGTAACTTGACCAGTTCGATCTGCATCCTCCCGATTTCCTTCTCATACACCTTGTTCTTTATTTTTTTCTTGTCTTTCTTGTCCTTAGCGCCATCCTCTGATCCTTCCGACTTGGCTGATATTTCCTCCTCACCGTTAGACTTTTTTTCTTTGGATTTCTTCTTACCCATGGTGCTTACCCCTCTGCTCTGCTTATTTTTCTAAGTAATAGGTGATTATAGTCGAAATTTAGCCCCATCAAGGTGATTTAATAACTTCTCCGTCAAGATTCTTTATGAGCATTTTAACGGCCGCCGTTACCTCCGTTAATTTCCCGGCACTGGTAGTGCGCATGACGAGATTGACCCCCAGTTTGCCCTTACGGAAAAACGGATAACTGCCGATGGTGACTTCATGGAAGCGGTTTTGTAGCTCACTCAACCCTGCGGCCAAAACACTTTCCGGTAATCCGGTGACCACGCTGCCGGTCAACATAGGGGCGCCACCGATCAACCGGTCCGTGATGCCTTCAAACATGGCCTGCATGATTAATGGGACGCCCGGCAGCACAAAGACATTTTCAATCTGAAACCCCGGCGCACTGCTGACAGGGTTATCTATCAATATCGCTCCGGTGGGGATATCCGCCATTTTCAGCCGCGCTTCGTTCAGGTTATCCTGGCCATAATAACCCAGCATCGCGTTGACTGCTGTAGCATTCCGTTCGATCTGCCGATTGAACAAACGGGCAATAGCCGCGGTTGTCATATCATCATGGGTAGGGCCGATTCCGCCGGTCGTAAAAACATAATCAAACAGACGTCGACAGGCATCGACAGTTGCCATAATCGTTTCCGTGACGTCGGGTATGACTCTGCATTCCGCCAGACGAATACCCAATTCATCACACCGCTTGCCGATATAGGATATATTCAGGTCCTGCGTTCTGCCGGACAGTATCTCGTTACCGATGACCACGACACAGGCCGTTATGTTGTGAGCCGTTTTATCCATATTTGAATCTGATTAACGTGAACCTGAATGATGTGTCATTCAAGTTCAACTTTCAACCACGATATGGATCTGTGCTTAATGCTTAGCTCAGAAGGAAGGGGGTGACCTGAAATCCTAAACGGCTATTATCGCTTCAATCATATTCTTAATAGTTTGCGGTTCGAACGGTTTGTCACAAATCGCTGATACACTGGTCAGCTCTACTAATTTGAAAGCGTGAAAAGTTGCCGTCATCGACCATCAGCACATATATTTTGTCCGGTTCGAAAATATTAGATTCTGGTGCAATAACTTGCAATCGGCGCGGCACCCTCTGGATAGCCACAACTGGATAACTATCGCTTGGCTGGATCGTGATCGCTTCTTAGAGGTAAAACGATACCATCGTCATAGATGGCGGGATCTTTAGTTGAAACGGGTTATAAATCCTTCGTTTAATTAATCTCGTAACGAAAGTACAGTTCAGGATTACGGTGGGACAGATACACCTTCAGGCTGCCTGGGCGGGGATCCGGTGTTTTATGGTCTTGATGTGGTTATTTTCGTCCAGATAGATCAGGGTTGGTTTGAAATTTTTGAGTTCCTGTTCATCCAACACGCCATAACTGCAGATGATGACGCGGTCACCAGGCCGGGCTTTATGGGCGGCCGCACCATTCACGGAGATTATCCTGGACCCGTTTTCCGCCCGGATGGCGTAAGTGGTGAACCGTTCACCATTAGTTATATTGTAAATCTGGATCTGCTCATATTCCCGTATCCCGGATTTATCCAGCAGGTAACCGTCGATCGCGCAGGAACCTTCGTACTCAAGCTCGGAGTGAGTTACCACTGCCTGATGCAATTTTGCTTTTAAAACAGTAAGTTGCATTTCTATCTCAGAACTATGAATGGAAAAAGGAGTATGGCTGAATTAGCAAGTCTTTTCAATGCCGACCCAGATGCCCAGCGTAAGAAAATGTGTAAATCTTGATAATAATCAGGAGCTAGCTGGCAAGCTTGACCTGGATATTATCGATCAAGCGGGCCGCGCCCAGCCAGGCGGCCGCCAGGATTGATAACTGGGTGTCGCCCGGACCGGGCTCACCCAGATCCGCCGTGCGGCGCACGCTGAAATATTCCGGACGGAAGCCTTTTGCCTCCAACGTCTGTATACCCTGAACTTCAATTTTTGTCATATCCGTAGGGGTCTGTTGCAGTTGTTCAGCCGCCCGTTGCAAGGTCCGGTAAATGAACGGGGCAATCTCTCGCTCCCGCTTATTCAGGTAACCGTTTCTGGAACTCATCGCCAGACCATCCGCCTCCCGATGTATAGGCACGCCGATGATTTCGATCGGCATACATAAGTCCATGGTCATTTTTTTGATCACCAGCAGTTGCTGGTAATCCTTCTCGCCAAACAAAGCAATATCGGGTTGGACATTGATAAACAACTTGCTCACGACCGTCGCCACACCGGTAAAGTGTTCGGGGCGAAATTTCCCGCACAGGATATTGGATAATTGCGGGACGGTGACCCGGGTATCGACATCCGTGCCGGCCGGGTATAATTGTTTCAGATCCGGCGCAAACAACAGATCCAGACCGCCGGCCTGCAGTTTCCGGCTGTCTGCCTCCAGGGTGCTGGGATAACCTTCGTAATCCTCGCCTTTGCCAAACTGTATGGGATTGACAAAGATGCTGACAACTGTCCGATCCGCCAGCCTTTTGGCTTCCTTCAACAAGGACAGGTGGCCTGCATGCAGATTACCCATGGTGGGGACAAAGGCGATACTGACGCCTAGATGTTTCCATTCGGCGATCACCCACCGCAGGTTTTGTAAATCATATGCCGTGTTCATGTTGCCGCTTAAAAATGCTGCTCGATTGACTGTGGATTGAAAAAATGCCGGCCCGGCGGCAACTCCCGTATGTAGTTCAGCAACAGATTAAAATCCTCGGAGCCGGATGCCAGATTGAAATCCTCGGTATTGACGATCAACAGGGGCGATTCATTGTAATGATAAAAAAATTCAATATAAGCATCGGCTATGCGTTTCAGGTAGGTCGCATCAATACTTCTTTCATAATCGATACCGCGTTCAAGCACACGCCTGAGCAAGGTGTCAACCGGGGCTTGCAGATAGATAACCAGATCCGGGGCCGGTGCCTCCAGGGTCAGATGATTATAGACCTGATAATACAGCTCGAGCTCGGCATCGGTCAGAGTGACTTCCGCAAACAGCCGATCTTTCTGGATGAGAAAATCCGCGATCCGCGCCTGCCGAAACATATCCGTCTGCCGCAAGGACTCTATCTGCCGTGCCCGCTGGAACAGAAAATGTAATTGCGTGGGCAGGGCTGATGTTTCCGGATGCTGATAAAATTGCGGTAAAAAAGGATTTTCCGCCGCCAGCTCCAGCAGCAGATCCGTCTTCAATGTAGCGGCCAGGCGTTGTGCCAGGGTGGTCTTCCCGACGCCTATCGGGCCCTCGACAACGATGTATTCGGGGGTATTCACGTTTACCATGTTCGGTCGATTTTCTCTATATCCGCCATACCTATTTTCGCCAGCAAGTCCGCCACGCGGCCCTGTCCGGGAATATTCAGATCGGGTGTGATCTCCGCCAACGGCATGAGCACGAAGTTTCGCTTCGCGATCTCCGGGTGCGGGACTACCAGACCTGCAGTCGTGATCTGATTCTGGTCATATAATAACAAATCCAGATCCAGTATTCGTGGCTGCCAGCGTTCTGAACCACGGACCCGGCCGTGCTGCTGTTCGATACCCAGCAAATATTGCATTAAAGCGTCACCTGACAAGGACGTCATCAGCATGGCTGCGGCATTTATATAATCAGGCTGGTCATCCGGACCGAGCGCTTTACTTCGATAAAATGAGGATTGTGCCACTAAACTGGTGCCGGGAAGCGCTTGTAAATCCGTCAGGGCGTCGGTCAATTGTCGTATCGGATCGCCCAGATTACTCCCCAGGCCGATATAGGCATTTGGCATAAACCGTGACCTTAACGCCTGCGCCTTCTGCGCCTGCCCCGCCCCTCCGCCGGTTTCTTCCGTAGTTGATCGATCTTGACGGGGTGTTCTTGCTGGAAGCCGGTCCACCAGTCGGCCAGTTCCTGGACGTTTTCACCGGCCTTGGCGCGCAACAACAGAAAATCATAGGCAGCCCGGAAACGCGGGTGTTCCAGGAGCCGTAGTGGGTACTTACCCTGAATTTTCCGCAGCCGTAACTGCAATTGCCAGATTTCCCGGGCCAGCTTGGTAAATTGTCTGGGCAGGGCTATGTCGGCGATCTGCTTCGAGATGACGACATCGCTGGCAAAATGCACGGCGTCCATCTCAGCCATCCCGTTGCTGACATGTTCGCGGCAAATCGCCTGCATGGGCATCCATAACAAGGCGGCGATCAGGTAGCCGGGAGTTATCGGTTTCCCTGCCGCCAGCCTGCTATCGGTGTCCTGCAACGCATGTACCAGCAGCATATGCGGAAAGCCGCCCTCTTCTTCAGTCAGTACAGCCTCGGTTTGCGGGAATAATTCGATAAATAAATCATAGCGACGCAACTGCTCAAACGTCTGCAGGGCGTAACCGCCGAGAAACAACTTCAACGTCTCCTCGAACAATCTTGCAGGGGGGATTTTCCGCAGCAGTTCGGTAAAGCCCCGGATCGGCGCCTCCGTTGCCGGATCGATGCGAAAGCCCAGTTTGACCGCGAAGCGTACCACGCGCAACAGGCGCACCGGATCTTCTATATAGCGTTGTTCCGGGTCGCCGATCAGGCGGATCCGCCCGGCCTGTATATCCTGCAGTCCACCGACGTAATCAATGACTGTAAAATCCTTGATATTGTAGAACAGGGCATTCACGGTCAAATCCCGGCGCCAGACGTCGTCATCAATGGTGCCGTAGACATTGTCCCTGATGATGGTCCCGTCCACGACATGCCCCTCTCCGTCCGCGATATGATGGGCCGTGCGAAACGTCGATACTTCGATGACCTCATTACCAAAACGGACATGAACCAGGCGGAATCTGCGGCCAATCAGGTGGCTGTTGCGAAACAATTCCCTGACCTGCTCCGGTCGCGCATTGGTTACCACGTCAAAATCCTTAGGTTCGCGTCCCAGCAACAAATCCCTGACACTGCCGCCGACCAGATAAGCATCGAACCCGGCATTGCACAGCCGGTATAATACCTTTAAGGCATTGGCGCTGATATTCTCGCGGGAGATATTATGTTCCTGCCGCGTGAGTATACGGGGTTGCGGTCTTAACACGGCGACCTTATCCGATCCTGATTTATACATAAACAGTTAAATCGTTAATAATTCCAGCCATAAGTTGTTTATAGCATCTCAATGGGCACGTATAATACCACTTGTTTTACCAATGACCATTTCGCTCCCTTCGTCTAGTGGCCTAGGACGCGGGCCTCTCACGCCTGAAACAGGGGTTCAATTCCCCTAGGGAGCGCCAGATAACCAATTCATCGAATTAAACAATTACCGTGCGAGCCGTTACCAGAAATTCGCAACATTTTGCCTGCGGTATGTTGCGAAGACTGGCGGCGATCGCTTACGACCTCATGTTGTTATTCGCGGTGCTGTTCTTCGTCACCATCATCCTGAACACAGTGTTCGGCCCGGAAACGATTCAGTCCAGTAGAATTCTCTACCCCGTCAGCCTGTTGCTCTGTTGCTACTGGTATTTTGTCTGGCATTGGCTGCACGGCAGGCAAACGCTGGGGATGAAAGCGTGGCGGCTCGTCCTGGTACGTGACGATAACTCCACTCTGAACTGGCAAACCGCCAGCATCCGCTTCCTGCTGGCAGGTTGTTCAATCTTATTGTTCGGTTTCGGCCTGTTCTGGGCGCTCTTCGATGTGGAAAAACTCACATTCTATGACCGCTATGCCGGCACAGTTTTGTTAGATCCGGGCACCGGGTAGCCGGCAGTAACACGTCACCGGCTATCTGCGCAGCAAATAAGCGACTGTACCCAACAGCAGCACGGTCGGCGCGGTCACGCTGATGAAGGCAGGAATGTTATAGACCATGCCCAGATGCCCGGAAACCTGATCGAAAATATGAAAGATTATTCCGATCATCGTGCCGAAAAATATCCTCTGACCCACCACTGCAAACCGTGATTCGCAGCGCACCAGCAGGATGGCGAGCAGCACCATGGCACATATCGAAAAGGGTTTGATAATCTTCTTCCATAATGCCTGCTCAAACGGGGCAGTTTCCAGAACATTCTGGCGGAGGTAATCAATGTACTTCAACAAGCCGAAAAAACTCAGGTACTGGGGTTGCACCAGGACGAAGTTTATGATTTCAGGTGCAAGTAATGACGGCCATTCCGCCTGTTTGAACCGCTGTATCGATACTTTTTCATTGCTGATTGAAGTCTGTTCGATGTCTTTCAATAACCAGCGCTGATTATAGTAGCTCGCATCCTGTGCATGAATACTGGTGCGCAGTTTATTGTCCTGATCGAATTCGTAAATATAAACATCCTCAACACGGTTACCGGGAAGTATCTTCCTGATATTAATAAAACTGCCTCCGTCCCTGGCCCAGTATCCATTCTTGGTACGCATCGAGATCTGGTCGGTCATCGCAAGTGAACGGCGTTGCTGGGCGGCTTCCTCGCTGATCGGTGCAATCAATTCGCCGATGACGATGGAGAGGACGACAAGCAGCAACGCCGCCCTGGCCATGATAATAGCCAGATCAACCCTGGATACCCCTGACGTGCGAATGATGACGAGTTCACTGTAATGCGCGAGTAGCCCCAGTGTCGCCATGCTCCCGATCACCGCCGCGATTGGAAATAATTCATAGGCCAGCCTCGGCGTGGTTAACAACACGTACAGCAGGGCTTCGATCACGGTATAGCCGCGCTTGCCGGTGTCCGCCATCTGATCGATGATGGAGAAAAATGCAAACAGGGATACCAGACCGAACAAGGCTATCAATGTGGTGGTTACCAGGTTGATGGTGACGTATTTTTGCAGGATCTTCATCGCTGCGCCGGCAACAGCTGTTGCCTGTCCCGTTTGCTGCGCCGGTGCGCACGGATCTGCAGCCAGTAGACAGCCGCTATAATCAGCGCCAGCAGCAGATGCGCCCACCAGATACCGATGAAGGCAGGAATATCCTCCCGCCGCAACAGGGTCTTCGAGATACTGATCAGGTTGCTATAGACAAAATACACCAGTATGCCGGCCATCAGTGAAACGTAGGCGTTATCGCCGAAGGAAAATTTATTCAATAAAACCGCGAACAACGGTAACAGCAGAGTGGCAATAACGAACGACGCGCGCCATTGTAATTCAGCGATATGCTCCGGCTCGTTCGAGCCGAATAATTCAAAACTGGGGATGGATTCAGGTTGCCGTTTATCGGCCGTGATTTTGCCTTGATCCAGCAGCACGGCATAAGCCCGATAATCGGTTATCTGGTAATCGGCCTGCCCCGGCTTGCCCAGGTAGCGGTGCCCGTTTTCAAACAAGACATAGCGGCTATCCGTCGCCTGGTCGCGATGGAAGCGGGCGCTGTCCGAGGACAGCACGCCGAACCGGCTGGCCTCACGCACCTGCAAAAACACTTTTTGCATCTGCTGCCGGTCAGCGGAGAGTTCCTGCACATAGACCACCCGGCCACCGCTGCTGAATTCCTTGAACCGGCCAGACGACAACCCGGCGATATCAGATTCCTGCCGGGCGCGCAGTTTCAACTGCTCGACCCGGTTTTCCGCCCAGGGGGAAACGAAATTACTGACGAAGAACACGAAGATCGCGAACGTGAAGGCGAATTTGAACACATATAGCAGTTGCTGTGTCACGGATACGCCGGCCCCGGTCATAATCAGCAGTTCCTTGTCGCCGGCCAGCCTGGTCCAGGCCAGGATAACGGCGAGAAATACCGCCGCCGGGAGCAACCTGGGAAAGAGGGACAGCATCTTCATCAGTAACATACTGAGGATCAGGTCGCCCGGGATCCTGCCGGCGGCCGCGTCGGCGAGAAAGTCGACGAACCGGTGGCTGGTCAGGATCAATACCAGCAGGCCGAGTATCCACATCAGCTTTTCCAGTACTTCCCGGTGTATATAACGCTCTAGGATCATGTCTGTTCGTTAATAAGACACCTTCGGGTTTTGATTCCGGAGCCGTAAATGAATAAACTGGGCGCTACAACAGCTATCCGAAACACACCCGACATACTACAGAAGATTATGCAATTCAGCATTAAAAGCGGCAGTCCTGAAAAACAGCGCACCGCCTGCCTGGTGGCAGGCATAACCGAATCCCGCCGCCTGACACCGGCAGCGGCCAGCATAGATAATGTCAGCAAGAAATTTCTGAGCAACCTGCTGCGACGGGGAGATATCACCGGTAAAATCGGCCAGGCCTTGCTGCTCCATAATGTACCAGGTGTAATCGCCGATCGGGTGCTGCTCATCGGTTGCGGCCGCGACCGCGACCTCAACGAACAGCAATACCGGGCCATACTCGGCAACATGCTTAATGAGTTGGGCCGGACCAACGCTCAGGATGCCGTCAGCTATCTGACTGAATTAAACATCAGGGGCCGCGATTACCACTGGAAGATCCGACAGGCCGTGGAAAAGACCGAGCATATGCTGTATGAATTCAGTGAATTCAAAAGCAGGAAGAAAAACGATCCGAAAGCCCTGCGCAAGGTGATCTTCGCCGTGCCATCGCGGCGCGAACTGCCGGACGGCGAGGCGGCACTCAAGACTGGCAAGGCCATCGCCGGCGGCGTGAAACTGGCCAGGGACCTGGCCAACCGGCCGGCCAATGTCTGCACGCCCACGTACCTGGCCGAACAGGCGCAGGAACTGGAGAAAAAATACCCGGCGATCAAGACCAGGGTGCTGGATGAAGCCGCGATGAAAAAGCTGGGTATGAATTCTCTGTTGTCCGTGGCCCAGGGCAGCCATCAACCCGCCAAACTGATCACCCTCGAATACAAACAGGGACGGAAAAACGCCAAACCCATCGTGCTGGTCGGCAAGGGGGTTACCTTCGACACCGGCGGCATCTCGATTAAACCCGCAGCCGCCATGGACGAGATGAAATTCGATATGTGCGGCGCGGCTTCCGTCCTGGGGACGCTGGCGGCTATCGCCGAACTCAACCTGCCCGTGCATCTGATCGGCGTGATCCCGGCCACGGAAAACATGCCGGGCGGCAGCGCGACCAAACCCGGTGACATTTTCACCAGCATGTCCGGACAAACGATCGAAGTGCTGAACACGGACGCGGAGGGCAGGTTAATCCTCTGCGACGCCCTTACCTACAGCGAACGATTTAATCCCGATGTCGTGATTGATATCGCCACCCTGACCGGCGCCTGCGTCATTGCTCTGGGCAAACACGCGACCGGCCTGCTGAGCAATCATAATCCCCTGGCCAAGGACCTGCTCAGCGCCGGCGAAGACAGTGGCGACCGGGCCTGGCAATTGCCGTTATGGGATGAATATCACAAACAGATCGAGAGTCCGTTCGCGGACATCGCCAACGTCGGCGGACGTGAGGCCGGCACCATCACCGCCGCCTGCTTCCTGTCGAAATTCACGAAGAAACTGCGCTGGGCGCACCTCGACATAGCCGGCACTGCCTGGACGACCGGCAAGGACAAATCCGCCACCGGCAGGCCGGTGCCGCTCCTCGCCCAATACGTGCTGGACAGATGTAAACCCGTTTGATCTGGTAACAGTTCATGAACAGGGTCGATTTTTATATCCTGCAGGATCAAAACCCGCCCGAGAAATTTGCGTGCGATATCTCCAATAAACTGCTGCGCCAGGGTCTGGCTATCCATATCCATACCGACAATCGCGAAACCGCCGTCAGCCTGGACGATTACCTGTGGACCTATCGCGATATCAGCTTCCTGCCGCATAAACTGGTGGACGACCGGGACCTTCCGGATACACCCGTCACTATCGGCTGGAATGGTTCTGCGCATACCACTGCCGGTGTCCTCCTCAATCTGGGGATGAATATTCCGGATTTTGCCGGTTCTTTTGCTAGAATTATTGAAATAGTCGCCGCCACTGACCAGACGCGCGCCCAGGCCCGTGACCGGTACCGGCAATATCGCGACCGCGGCTACGAATTACATAACCACGACATAGAGCCCAAAGATGCAAACATCTGAGACCAGCAAACCGGTAGACGGATCCCTGACGGATACGCTCTCCGAACTGGAATCACTGATCACAGACCAGCCAGCCGACGGAACAAAGATCCCCGTATTAAAAGAAATGGCCAGCGGCGATCGCAACACGCAGGCAGGTATTCCTATCCTGGATGAACTGGTGGAAGCGGAAGATGTCGACATGAATGAATGGGGGCATCACCTGGATTTACCGTCCGGAGCGGCTGATCAGATGCTGCAACTGATCGATACTATCGAACACCGACTGACGGACGAACTGGAGACGCTGGTGCAGACGCTGAAGTCCACCATGAAGGATAGTATCATTGATGAATTGAAAGCCCGGCTCGAAACTTCCGCCAATACTTCGACTCCCACAGAGCGACTGCCTGGCAAGAAACCTGACTGACTATTCCTGATACAGCTACACACCCCGTCCTGCCAGCGCATGCCGGTATGACAGTGAATGTGCAGCGGCTTTATGAACATCTATATGGTTGCTAACCCTCCCAGTTACGGCATAATGCTGCCCACTTCGATCCCGGATAAATTCCCCGTACTCGAGACAGTTGGGCGCTAACGAATGGAAAAAACTTACAACTTCACAACCATAGAATCCCAATGGTATGCAGCCTGGGAAAGCAAGGGTTATTTCAAACCTTCCGGCCGGGGCGCCAGCTATTGCATTATGTTGCCGCCGCCCAATGTCACCGGCAGCCTGCACATGGGCCATGCCTTCCAGCAGACGCTGATGGACATCCTGATCCGCTACCACCGCATGCAGGGCCATAACACCCTCTGGCAATGCGGTACCGACCACGCCGGTATCGCGACGCAGATGGTGGTGGAGCGGCAACTGGAGGCCCAGGGAAAACACCGGCGCGATCTGGGTCGTGAACAATTCGTTCAGGCGATCTGGGACTGGAAAGAAACCTCCGGGAATACCATCACG
>Ga0209640_10002267_pt1 | contig 16719 bp, 6 predicted proteins | sample RifCSP10_1_FD_184018 | JGI IMG/M metagenome (GOLD analysis project Ga0209640, IMG submission 184018) | Soil microbial communities from Rifle, Colorado - Rifle CSP2_sed 10_1 (SPAdes) (version 2) | ecosystem: Environmental > Terrestrial > Deep subsurface > Rock core/Sediment | place: Rifle... | reverse complement strand
CGAGAGCTATCCGACGGTGCTCGCCTTCGAGGACATGCAGTGGGCGGACGCGAGCCTGCTCGACTTCGTCGAGTACCTGCTCGACTGGTCGCGGAACCACCCGATCTTCGTGGTCACGCTCGCGCGACCCGAGCTGCTCGAGCGGCGGCCGACGTGGGGCGCCGGGCAGCGCAGCTTCACCTCCCTCTACCTGGAGCCTCTGTCGCAGCAGGCCATGGAGGAGCTCCTGGCGGGGCTCGTGCCGGGTCTTCCCCCGGAGGTCCGCGACCGCATCCTCGCGCGCGCCGAAGGCATCCCGCTCTACGCGGTGGAGACGGTGCGGATGCTGCTCGACCGCAGCCTGCTCGTCCAGGAGGGCTCCGCCTATAGGTTGACCGGGCCGGTCGAGGCGCTCGAAGTGCCCGAGACGCTGCACGCGCTCATCGCAGCCCGGCTCGACGGCCTCTCCGCGGAGGAGCGACGGTTGCTTCAAGACGCGGCCGTGCTCGGCAAGACCTTCACGAGAGACGCGCTGGGTGCGCTCGCAGGCTCCGATGTCGAGATCGAGTCGCTGCTCACGGCACTCGCCCGCAAGGAGGTGCTTGGCGTACAGGGGGACCCCCGCTCGCCCGAACATGGCCAGTACGGCTTCCTCCAGGACCTCGTGCGCCACGTCGCCTACGAGACGCTCTCGAAGCGAGAGCGCCGTGCCAGGCACCTCGCAGCCGCCGCCCACCTGAGCGCTGCGTTCGCGGAGGACGAAGACGAGGTGGTCGAGGTCATCGCCTCCCACTACCTCGCCGCCAACGAAGCCGCCCCGGATGCGGAAGACGCGGACGAGATCAAGGGCAAGGCGCGGGCCATGCTCGTGCGGGCCGGGGAGCGTGCCGAGTCACTCGCGGCCGCGGCTGAGGCAAGGCGCTACTTCGAGCAGGCGGCGGAGCTAATGGACGATCCCTCGGAGAAGGCGGCACTTCTCGGCCGCGCGGGCGAGATGGCCGCGAGAACCGGGGATCCCGACTCGGCGCGCCGGCTGTTCGCGGGGTCGATGGCGCTCTATGAGGAACACGGCGATACGCACACCGCTGCGCGCGTAATGTGGAAGCTCGGGAGAGTGGACTTCTTCACCGGGCGTCGAGACGAGGCCATGGCTGGTATGGAGCGCGCATTCGCCGTCATCTCGGCGGACGAGCCCGACGAGGATCTCGCGCTTCTCGCGGCGCGTCTTTCGTTTGGCTACTGGTACGGCGGCGATCGCGAGCGCACTGCCGAGTTCGCGGAGATCGCGTTGGACATCGCCGAAGCCCACGCGTACCCGACAGCACTCGCTCTCGCGCTACGGGCGAAAGCAGCCGTAGCGGCCACTCGAGGGCACCACGAGGAGGCCCATGGGCTCGTCAAGCACGCGCTTCAGGTAGCACTCGACCACGACGTCGTCGACGAGGCGAGCACGTGCTACTTCTGGCTCTCCGACATGTGTTTTCAGCGCGACGAGTACGCCGATGCGCTCGCCTACCTCGATGAGTCGATTGCACTGGCACGGAAGCGCGGAGACCGCCCACGCGAATGGGCGGTACTGGCCGAGCGGACGCACCCTCTGTGCATGCTGGGTCGCTGGGACGAAGTACAGGCAACGAGCGAGGAGTTCACCGAGGACCAGCTCAACGCAGGCGGGCTGATGCTGAGCTTGCTGCAGTCGGCCGTAGAGGTCCACGTTCAGCGCGGCGAGCTCGAACGCGCGCGAGACGTCCTCTCCATGTTCTCGCGACTCGGGGAGTCCACCGACCTCCAGGAGCTGTCGAGCTACCTCGGGTCGCGGGCCGCGCTGCATCGTGCCGACGGACGATTTCACGAGGCACTGGCTGACGCCGAGGCGACAATCGAGGCAGGGAGCCGTATGTCGGCCCTCTTGTCACAATCCGCAAAGCAGGGCATCGTCGAGGCGGTCGAGGCGGCCTTTGTACTGGGCGAGTCGACGAAGGTCGAAGAGCTGCTTGCACTGGTCGAAAACGTTCCTGTCGGGACCCGGCCGCCGTTCCTCGACGCGGAGGCGAAGCGCTTTCGAGCGCGCCTGAGCGGCGACCCGTCCGGCTACGACGCGGCGGCCGAGCGCTTCCGCGAGCTCAGTCTTCCCTTCTGGCTCGCCGTCACGCTCCTCGAGCACGGTGAGCTGACCGGAGACGAATCGTCGCTCTCCGAAGCGAGGGAGATCTTCGAGGGCCTGAAGGCGACACCCTGGCTCGAGCGGCTCGACAGAGTTACCCCTGCGCGCACCGAGGTACACGCATGACCTGCCCGAGCTGCGGTACCGAGAACCGCGAGGGGCGGAAGTTCTGCTCCGAGTGTGGAACTGCGCTCGCGAGCGGCTGCCCCTCGTGCGGCGCGGCCAACGAGCCCGGAGAGAAGTTCTGCGGTGAATGCGGAACGACGCTCACAGCGGCGACCGCCACGCCGACGGCCGCTCCCGCGGCGGCGGCACCGGCGGCAGAGCGCCGCCTCGTCTCCGTCCTCTTCGCCGACCTCGTCGGCTTCACGACCCTCTCCGAGAGCCGCGACTCGGAGGATGTGCGCGAGCTCCTCTCACGCTACTTCGACACGAGCCGGCGCCTGATCGAGCTCTACGGCGGCACGGTGGAGAAGTTCATCGGCGACGCGGTGATGGCTGTCTGGGGGACGCCGACCGCGACCGAAGACGATGCGGAGCGGGCTGTTCGGGCAGCACTCGACCTCGTGACCTCGGTCGCCGCCCTGGGCGAGGAGTTCGGCGCACCGGATCTGCGCCTTCGCGCCGGTGTCCTGACCGGCGAGGCCGCGGTCACGGTCGGAGCCGAGGGCCAGGGGATGGTTGCCGGCGACATGGTCAACACGGCCGCGCGGATCCAGGCGACAGCCCAGCCCGGGACGGTTCTCGTCGGCGATGCGACGCGTCGCTCGAGCGAGCAGACGATCGTCTACGAAGACGCCGGTACCCACGATCTGAAAGGCAAGGCCGAGCCGGCACAGCTCTTCCGCGCGCTTCGCGTTGCGTCGGGTCGGCGTGGCGCGCTGAAGTCGGCCGGCCTCGAGCCACCGTTCGTCGGCCGCGATCGCGAGCTGCGGCTCGTGAAGGAGCTGTTCCACGCCTCGGCCGAGGAGCGTACGGCCCACCTCGTCTCGGCCATGGGCATCGCCGGGATCGGCAAGTCGCGCCTGGCGTGGGAGTTCTACAAGTACTTCGACGGGCTCGTCGACAACGTCTACTGGCATCGCGGCCGCTGTCTCGCCTACGGCGAGGGCGTAACGTACTGGGCCCTCGCGGACATGGTGCGCATGCGCGCGCGCATCTCCGAGGACGACGACGACGCAACCGCGCGCTCGAAGCTCGAGGCCACCCTCAGCGAGCACCTCCTCGACAACGACGAGCGACGGTTCGTCGAGCCGCTTCTCGCGAGCTTGCTCGGGATCGCGGAGGAGCAGTCCTCGCACGAGCGCCACGACCTGTTCGCGGCGTGGAGGCTCTTCTTCGAGCGACTGGCGAACACGTATCCGACAGTCCTGGTGTTCGAGGACATGCAGTGGGCGGATGCGAGCATGCTCGATTTCGTCGAGTACCTGCTCGAGTGGTCGAAGGCGAGCCCGCTCTTCGTGCTCGTCCTCACGCGTCCCGAGCTCCTGGACAAGCGCCCGCACTGGGGCGCCGGGCACCGCAACTTCACCTCCCTCCATCTCGGCCCACTCTCGGAGGCGGCGATGACGGAGTTGCTCGACGGCTTCGTGCCCGGCCTCCCGGAGCCGCTGCGCGAACAGATCCTCGCGCGGGCGGAAGGAGTACCGCTGTACGCCGTCGAGACGGTGCGGATGCTGCTCGACCGAGGACTGCTGGTGCAGGAGGGGTCCGTGTACCGGCCGACGGGTGAGATCCCGTCGCTCGAGGTACCAGAAACGTTGCACGGGCTCGTCGCCTCGCGCCTTGACGGGCTCCCCGCGGAAGAGCGCCGCCTGCTCCAGGACGCTGCCGTCCTCGGCAAGACCTTCACACGACATGCGCTCGCAGTCGTGGGGGGTGTCACGGAAGCCGAGCTCGACCCCCTCCTCGGCTCGCTCGCACGCAAGGAGATCCTGGGCGTCCAGGCCGACCCCACCTCGCCGGAGCACGGGCAGTACGGGTTCCTCCAGGACCTCGTCCGCCACGTCTCCTACGAGACGCTCTCGAAGAAGGAGCGTCGCACGCGCCATCTCGCTGCCGCTGCGTACATATCGGATGCATTCGCGAGCGAGGACGAGATCGCCGAGGTGCTCGCCTCGCACTACCTCGACGCGTACACGGCGCTGCCCGACGCGGAGGACGCAGCCGAGGTCAAGGCGAAAGCCTGCGCCGCGCTCGTCCGCGCAGGCGATCGTGCAGAGTCACTTGGAGCTTCGGGAGAGGCATTGCGGTACCTCAAGCAGGCGGCGGAGCTCAGCCTCGATGCGCCCGAACGCGCGGTGCTCCTCGACCGGGCCGGCTGGCTCGGGGTCCACGCGGCCGACTACCCGACATCGGAGCGGCTTCTCGCCGAGTCGATCGCGCTCTACACAGCGGACGGCGACACTCGATCCGCGGCACGCGTCTCGGGCCGCCTCGCGTGGGTCGAAGGGTGGCAGAGGAAGTACGACGTGGCGATCCCGCGCGCGGAGACGGCTTTCGCTGACCTGGAGAAGTACGATCCCGGAGAGGAGATGGCGGGCGTTGCCGCGACGCTCGCCGGAGCATATTCCTTCGTCGGCGAGAGCGAGAAGGCGCTCGAGAAGGCGGAGTTCGCCATCGAGCTCGCCGAGGCCGTTGGCTCGCCCGAGATCCTCGTTCGCTCCTTCGCGGCGAAGGCGCTCATCACGGGTCAAGGACGGCGCCCCGAAGAGACGATCGCCCTCCGCAAGCACCAGCTCGCGCTTGCCCGGGAGCACGACATTCCTGAGCTCGAGTCCAACGCGCTCTTCAACCTGTCGAACGAGAGCTTCAAGCGCGATCGCTTCGTGGAGGCCCTCACGTACCTTTCGGACGCGCTCGCAATTACCCGCCGGCGAGGCTCGCGGGCGGGCGAGTGGAGCGTCCTCGCGGAGACCACATATCCGCTGTTCATGCTCGGCCGCTGGGACGAGGCCCTGGCGGCGTTCGCGGAGGTGCCGGAGGACCGGCTGCTCGACGCGCTGACGACGAGCTTCTTGAGCTCGCTGCCCGAGATCCGCATTCACCGCGGCGACATCTCCGGCGCCGGAAACCTTCTCGCTATCTACGCGATACACGGAGAGTCGGCCGATCGCCAGGACCGAACCGGCTACCAGGCAGCTGCCGCCGCGGTCGCCCGAGCAGAAGGCCGGCTCGAGGAGGCGCTTGCGCTCGGCTCCGAGTCAACCGACGTCGCGCGGACCGCGGGCGAGGCCAACCAGTCCGTGAAGCAGGCTATTGTCGAAGCGATCGAAGCCGCGCTCGCATTGGGCGATACGCAGCGGGCAGAGGAGCTGGTCGCGTCCATCGAGGCCGTCCCACCCGGCCTGCGCTCGCCGTACCTCGGTGCGCAGGCCCTCCGCTTCCGAGCGCGGCTGGCGGGATCCGAGGATGCCGCCGCGGAGAGCTTCCAGGCGGCAGCCAAGCGCTTCCGCGAGCTGAAGATCCCGTTCTGGCTCGCCGTAACGCAGCTCGAGCACGGCGAATTGACCGGCGACGCATCTCTGCTCGACGACGCCCGCGAGATCTTCGAGCGCCTCGACGCGCGGCCGTGGCTCGTGCGCCTCGAAGCGGCGCACGGGCATGCGAAGGTCCCGGCGTGACCTGCCCGAGCTGCGGCAACGAGAACCGCCCCGAGGCGAAGTTCTGCCTGAGCTGCGGGTCGGCGCTCGCGCGCACCTGCCCGGACGGTCACCCAGTGCCCGCAGACGCTCGATTCTGCGACGAGTGCGGAGCGGCGGTCGAAGGCGCGGCGCAAGTCGCCAGCGCTCCCGCGTCGACTGCCCCAGCCGCCGAGCGCCGCCTCGTCTCCGTCCTCTTCGCCGACCTGGTCGGGCATACCTCACTCTCGGAAGGGCGGGACGCCGAGGAAGTGCGCGAGCTCCTCTCCCGCTACTTCGAGAACGCCCGAACCATCATCGAGCGCTACGGCGGGACGGTCGAGAAGTTCATCGGCGACGCGGTGATGGCGGTCTGGGGGACGCCGATCGCGCAGGAGGACGACGCCGAGCGCGCCGTTCGTGCCGCTCTCGACCTCGTCGGCGCCGTTCCCGACCTCGACCCGGGACTGCAGGCGCGCGCCGGTGTCCTCACGGGCGAGGCCGCGGTCACCGTCGGCGCCGAAGGCCAGGGCATGGTCGCAGGCGATCTCGTCAACACGGCATCGCGGATCCAGTCCGCAGCCGAGCCCGGCACGGTGCTTGCAGGCGAGACCACGAGACGAGCGAGCGAAGCTGCGATCGCTTATGTGGAAGCCGGAGAGCACGACCTCAAGGGGAAGGCGGAGCCGGTCTCGCTCTGGCAGGCGCTTCGCGTCGTCGCCAACCGCGGCGGCGAAGGTCGGGCGAGCGCGCTCGAGGCGCCTTTCGTCGGTCGAGACCGCGAGCTTCGGCTCGTCAAGGATCTCTTCCACGGAAGCGCCGACGACGGCCGCGCGACGCTCGTCACCGTCGTCGGCGTCGCAGGAATCGGGAAGTCTCGGCTCGCCTGGGAGTTCGAGAAGCACCTCGACGGGCTCGTCGAGCAGATCTGGTGGCACCGAGGCCGCTGCCTGGCCTACGGCGAGGGCGTCGCCTTCTGGGCGCTCGCCGAGATGGTGCGAATGCGGGCCGGGATCGCCGAGGACGAGCCGGAGTCGAGCGCGGTGGGGAAGCTCGCCGCAGCCGTGGAGCAACACGTCTCCGACCACGGCGAGCGCGAGTGGGTCGAGCCGCTCCTGCGTCACCTGCTCGGTCTCGGCGAGCGTCCCCAGGTCGAGCGGGCCGATCTCTTCTCCGCCTGGCGTCTCTTCTTCGAGCGGATGAGCGACAGCGCTCCGGTCGCTCTGGTGTTCGAGGACCTGCACTGGGCGGACACGGCGCTGCTGGACTTCGTCGAGCACCTCCTCGAGTGGTCGCGCGCGCGGCCGATCTTCGTCCTCGCGCTCACCCGCCCCGAGCTGCTGGAGCGCCGTAGCGACTTCGGCGCCCGCAGCCGCAGCTCGACGACGCTCGTGCTCGAGCCCCTCTCCGACGACGCCATGGACGCGCTCCTCGACGGGCTCGTCCCGGGTCTTCCCGACGATGTGCGCTCGCAGATCCGCGAGCGTGCGGACGGGATCCCGCTCTATGCCGTGGAGACCGTGCGCATGCTGCTCGACCGCGGCGCGCTCGCCCGCGAGGGCGACACGCTCAGCGTCGTCGGCTCGCTCGACTCACTCGACGTCCCCGAGACGCTGCACGCGCTCATCGCGGCCCGTCTCGACGGGCTCGAGCCCGAGGAGCGCCGCGTGATCGAGCACGCGGCAGTGCTCGGCAAGACGTTCGGCGTGCGCGGTGTCGCCGCGCTGGGAGCCGCTGACGAGGAGTCGCTTGCGCCCGTGCTCGAACGCCTCGTCCGCAAGGAGCTCCTCACGATCGACGCCGACCCTCGCTCACCCGAGCGCGGCCAGTACGGCTTCCTGCAGGCGCTCGTCCAGCGAGTGGCGTACGAGACGCTTGCGCGCAAGGAGCGCGGACGGCTGCACCGAGCGGCAGCCGTGTACCTCGAGCGCGACGCCGGAATCGACCCGGACGAGATCGCCGAGGTGATCGCAGCCCACTATCGCGACGCCTACGAGACGGCCCCGAACGCCGACGACGCCGCGAGTATCCGACGCCAGGCGCTCGAGTGGCTGCGCCGCGCCGCAGAGCGCTCGGCGGCGCTCGCGGCGACAGAAGATGCGCGACGCGCGTTCGACGATGCCGCGGCGCTCGCGGGCGACGATCTCGAGCGCGCCGAGCTGCTCGAGCGGGCGGGTGAGCTCGCCTTCGCGAGCGACGACCTCGACGACGCCGTCGAACGGCTCGAGCGGAGCCGCGCGCTGTACCTCGAGGCTGGGCGAGCACACGACGCGGCGCGCGCCGCGGTGCCGCTCAGCACCACGCTCTGGGCGCTCGGGCGTGTCGACGACGCGCTCGACCTCGCAGTGCCCGCCCTCGACCTGCTCGCCGCAGACGAGCCCGACGAGGACGTCGCGCGACTCGCGGCCGAAGTTGCCCGGCTCCACTTCTTCCGCGGCGAGCTCGACGCGGCGATGCCCCGCGTTGAGCAGGCGCTCGCGATCGCGGAGTCCCAACGTCTCCCAGAAGTGCTTTCGCAAGCACTGAACACCAAGTCGCTCCTCATCCGGATCGGGCACCCGCGCGAAGCTCGAGCGCTCATCCGCGAGGCGCTCGACGTCGCGCTCGAGCACGATCTCGTCGAGACCGCCCTCCGCGCGTACAACAACCTCGCAGTCAACGAATGGGATGCCGACCGGCGTGAGGAGTCGCGGCGGATGGTCACCGAGGGCTTCGACCTCGCCCGCCACCGCGGGCATCGCCACTACACCGTGAACTTCGCGGCGTGGGAGGCCGCGTTCCGGCTCATCGAGGGACGGTGGCGCGACGCGTTCGCGCTCGCGGACGAGTTCTTCCCGGATCAGCCGAGTGCGCACGGGATGGTCGCCGCGATGCAGGCATGGCTTGCGTACGCCTCGCTGGACAGCGCCGACCCGGCCGAGGCGCGCCGTCGCCTCGCACTCGTCGCACCGGAGGTGCTCGAGACCGCGGACATCCAGCTTCGGAGCACGGCTCTCTTCCACGCGGTCGTGACGGCGATCGATCAGGGGAGGGCACAGGACGCGCTCGACGCATGCCGGGGGCAGATCGAGAACGAGCTCGAGTACGGCGATGCTCAGAGTGCGGCGCTCGCGCTCGGGCGCGCCGTCACGGTCGCGCAGGATTACGGCCTGCTCTCCGAGATCGGCGAGCTCGTCAGTCGCCTCGACGACGTCCCGGAGCTGCAGAGGACGAGGGGGTTCGTGGGCGAGCTCGGACGTGCCCGAGGCGTCATTGCCGCACATACCCGCGACGAGGAGGCCGCGGCCGAGGCCTTCGGCGGCGGCCTCGCGGCGGCCCGAAGCGCCGGTGACAGGTGGCTCACGGCGCAACTCCTCACCGACTACGCGCGCGCACTCGTCTCGTTCGGCCGCGTCGAGGACGCCGCGCCGCTCTTCGACGAGGCCGAGGAGCTGTGGGAGCAGATGGGCGCGGCCGCGTGGCTCGATCGAATCGCGGCGGCGCGCGATCATGCGAAGGTGACGGCATGACCTGCGCGTCGTGCGGCCACGTCAATGCGGAGGGCCAGAAGTTCTGCGGCGAGTGCGGCTCGCCGCTCCAGTTGGTGTGCGGCTCGTGCGGAACCTCGAACCCGCCTGGTCAGCGGTTCTGCGGCGAGTGCGGGGCCGCGCTTGCTCCGCAACCGCGGCCTAGAGAGGCAGAAACTCGCACAACCCCGCCCGCAGCCGAGCGCCGCCTGGTCTCGCTCCTGTTCCTCGACCTCGTCGGGTTCACGACAGCTTCGGAGGAGCGCGACGCCGAGGACACCCGGGAGCTCCTCTCCCAGTATTTCGAGACCGCACGCGGTGTGATCGAACGGTACGGCGGAACCGTCGAGAAGTTCATCGGCGACGCGGTCATGGCCGTCTGGGGAACTCCGACCGCGACCGAGGACGACGCCGAGCGCGCCGTCCGCGCCGCCCTCGACCTCGTCGCGAGCGTTCCCGAGCTCCACCCCGATCTCAAGGCGCGCGCAGGAGTTCTCACCGGCGAGGCCGCCGTGACGATCGGCGCCCAGGCTCAAGGAATGGTCGCCGGTGACCTCGTCAACACCGCCTCGCGCGTCCAGTCGGCCGCGGAGCCGGGCACGGTCCTCGTCGGCGAGACCACACGCGGCGCGAGCGAGGCGGCGATCGCGTACGAGGACACCGGCGAGCACGAGATGAAGGGCAAGTCGGAGCCCATGCGGCTCTTTCGGGCGCTTCGCGTCGTCGCGAACCGCGGCGGCGAGGGGCGCTCGGCCGGCCTCGAGGCGCCGTTCGTGGGACGCGAGCGCGAGCTCCGGGTCGTCAAGGACCTCTTCCGGGCGAGCGCGGAGGAGAGCCGGGCGCACCTCGTCCTCGTCACCGGGATCGGCGGGATCGGCAAGTCGCGGCTCTCGTGGGAGTTCGAGAAGTACGTCGACGGTCTCACGCTCACCGTGCTCTGGCACAAGGGGCGGTGCCCGTCGTACGGCGAGGGCGTCGCGTACTGGGCGCTGGCCGAGATGGTGCGCGGACGCGCCGGGATCGTCGAGAACGAGAGCTCGGAGACCGCCGCCGAGAAGCTCTCTTCCGCAGTGGCTACCCATGTCCCGGATGCAGGCGATCGCGACTGGATCGAGCCGCGACTCGCACACCTGCTCGGGCTGGCGGACGCCACGTTCGAACGGGAGGACCTCTTCGCTGCCTGGCGACTCTTCTTCGAACTGCTCGCGGACGAGGCTCCGACCGTTCTCGTCTTCGAGGACCTGCACTGGGCCGACGCCGGGCTCCTCGACTTCGTCGAGTACCTGGTCGAGTGGGCGCGGTCGAAGCCGATCTTCGTGGTCGGCCTCGCACGGCCCGAGCTCGGCGAGCGACGGCCCGGCTTCGGATCGGCAACCCGCGGCGGCTTCACCGGGCTGCCGCTCGAGCCGCTGTCCCCCGAGGCGATGGACACACTCCTCGAAGGTCTCGTTCCCGGGCTCCCCGACGAGCTCCGCGATTCGATCCGCACGCGCGCCGAGGGCATCCCGCTCTATGCGATCGAGACCGTGCGGATGCTGCTCAACCGCGGCCAGCTCGAGCGCTCGAACGGAAACTACAAGCTCGTCGGCGACCTCCAATCGCTCGCGGTGCCGGAGACGCTGCACGCGCTCGTCGCCGCCCGCCTCGACGCGCTCACCCCCGACGAGCGCCGGATCGTGCAGGACGCGTCCGTCCTCGGGAAGACGTTCGTGCTCGAAGCCCTCGGAGCGCTGTCGAATCGGTCCGAGGGTGACCTCGAGCCCGTTCTCACGAGTCTGGTTCGGAAGGAGGTGTTCTTTCTAGAGCTGGATCCGCGCTCGGCGGAACGCGGGCAGTACGGCTTCCTTCAGGACCTCGTCCGCCGCGTCGCCTACGAGACGCTCGCGCGCCGTGACCGAAAGGCGCGCCACCTCGCCGCGGGCGAGTTCTTCGAGACCTCGTGGGGCGGCCGTGAGCAGGAGGTCGTCGAGGTCGTTGCATCGCACTATCTCACCGCTCTCGACCTCGAGCCGGACGGCGAGGGCGCGCAGGCGCTTCGCACGAAGGTGCGCGAGACGCTCTCACGTGCGGGCGAGCGCGCGGCCTCTCTGGGCGCGAGCGCGGAGGCGGCGGCCTCGTTCGCCCGCGCTGCCGAGCTCGCCGACGAGCCACTCGAGGAAGCTCGGCTCCGCGCCGCAGCGGGCAGGGCCGCTCGCGCGTACGGCGATGCCGAGCGCGCGAGCGACCAACTCCTCCGTGCGATCGAGCTCTTCCAGGAGGCCGGCGACCCCCACGCGGCCGCACGAGCCAGCGCGGACCTTGCCGGCGGCGAGTTCTCCTCGGGGAAGACCGCGGAGGCGATCGAGCGGATGGAGCGGGCATACGCCGACCTCGAGTCCGACGAGCCCGACGAGGATCTCGCCTACTTCCTCTCGCAGCTCGCGCGGTGGCTCTACTTCGCGGGACGCTTCGAGCTCTGCGAGGAGCGGAACGAGCGCGCCCTGGCGATAGCAGAGCGCCTGCGGCTGCCGGAGGCGCTCTCGCACGCCCTCAACACGAAGGGACTTCTGGCGGCGCACCAGGGGCGGTGGGAGACATCGCGCGCCCTCATTCGGCACGCCCTCGAGATCGCCGTGGAGAGCGATATTCCAGGCGCGATGTCGCGCGCCTACACGAACCTGAGCGTCGCCGAGCAACGGCTCGGGAACCTCGCCGCCACCGAGGAGCTCACCCTCCGGAGCCTCGAGCTCGCCCGCCGGGTCGGTGACCGTCAACATGAGTGGTTCAATCTCGGCAACCTGTCCGACTCCTATTTCGACACGGGGAAGTGGGACGAGGTCGTGAGCATGGCGGAGGAGCTCCCACCCGAGCTCGAGGGGTCGGCGCTGGGCCTCCACGTGAACACAGCGGGAATCGCGCGGCATCGCGGCGACGTCGCGACAACGCGCGAAACGCTGGACAAGATCTCTTCATACGCGCACTCGGCCGTGTTCCAGGAACGCAGCACGTACGTTGTCGTGAACTACTACGTGCTGATCGCCGAGGGTCGGCCCGAGGACGCACTCGCCCTCATCGAGACGGCCAAAATCGATCTCGAAACGGATGCGGACGCAGCGTGGATCGATCTCTTGATCGCCGAGGCTGCCCTCGCCAGTGGCCGAATCGCTCGCGCTGCCGACGCCATAGCAGTTGTCGAAGCGCTTCCACCGGGCGACGCGGGGCCGCTGATCCGCGCGCAGGGTGCCCGGTTCCGCGGCTGCGTCGCGGCTGCCGAAGGTGATGCAGAGCGCGCTGAGAGCCATTTCAAGACAGCGTCGGCGGCCTTCCGCGAGTACGGAATGCCGTTCCACCTCGCGTGCACGCGGCTCGAGCACGGCGAGTGGCTCGCCGCGATGGGCCGCGCGGAGGAGGCCGCGCCACTCGTCGCAGAAGCGCGTGAAACGTTCGAGCGCCTCCGCGCAACCCCCTGGCTCGAACGCGCCGACGCCCTGCGCAGCGCCGCGGCCGTCCGCGCCTGATCAGGGCCGGGTCAGGCCTACCCCTCGGGGAGGTCGAACGCGTACTCGCGATAGCACGCCTCGCCGGCTTGCATGAGGCAGCCGTGCACGGCAGGAGTGACCGTGTACGCGATGTCCAACGTGTCGAACCAGGCCTCCAGCCTCGGGAAGATGCCGCACTCGTAGCGGTCGACGACGCCGAGCCGCGTCACGCCCTCGAACGCGAAGCAGCGGGGAACGTCCCAGCGGATGACGGTCGGCGCCGGATGGCTGACCTCGAACCCCATGAAGTCCGCGCTGATCAGCTCCCAGGCGGCCTCGATCAGCTCCCTGAGCGCCCGCATCGTCCGCACCTCGCCGAAGCCGAGAGCCTCAGTGAGACGGCGGATCTCGATCGCGGCCATCGAGCGCACGGCCGCCTTGTTGATGCGGTTCGTCTGCTCGATGCCGCACTCCTCGACGCAGTGGCGGAACCACATCGCGTCGTGCGTCATCCAGGACTTGACGAGGAGCTGCCTCACGTCGTCCTTGTCGAGCGTCGTCATCGCGAGTCTCCGTTCCGTTGTGCAATCACCCGACTGCCTGGCCGTTATGTTGTAGTATACGACTATGCTCACGGTTCCCGAGGCGGCGAGGCGCGCGAACCGGAATCCGGAGACGATTCGCCGCTGGATCCGCTCCGGCAGGCTCCGCTCACAGAAGGTCGGGACGCAACACACCATCGATGAAGCTGACCTCGAGGCAGTGCTCGACGAGGACGACGAGATGCTCCCACTCCCCGATGCGTGGCGGCTAATGGAAGACGGGACGCCGCAGATCAACTGGGTGCGGCTGCTGCGCGAGGATCGCGCCTCGCATTGACCGTTGTCGTTGACGCTACTGTGGCCGTGGCGGCCAGCACGGAGCCAGACGGGTACGCCGTACTCAGCGGCCGGGAGCTCGTCGCCCCGCCTCTCCTCTGGCCCGAGGTTCGATCGGTACTTCACAGGGCGATGGCACGTGGTGGGATGCTGCCCGCCATCGCCGAACGATCGAGACGCCGCTTCGAAGAGGCTCTCATACAGGAGTCGAACCCTCGAGACCTCTCGACGACCGTCTGGCAGATCGCGAGCACTCTCGGGTGGGCCAAGACGTACGACGCCGAGTACCTCGCCCTTGCACGGCTCCTCGGCGCCCCCCTCCTCAGCCTCGACGCCAGGATGCGGCGGGCCGCCGAACGGCTCGGCATCAGGACCGCCGACGTCTGATCAGGCTGCCGCGGCGGCCGGCTGTGCGAGCACGCCGCGAAGGTACTGCCCCGTCGAGGAGTTCTCGACATCGGCGACGTCTTCCGGCGTCCCGGTCGCGATGACCTCTCCCCCCTCGTCCCCGCCCTCGGGGCCGAGGTCGACGATCCAGTCCGCTTGCTTGATCACGTCGAGGTTGTGCTCGATCACGAGCACCGTGTTGCCGTTGTCGACGAGCCGCTGCAACACCTCGAGCAGCTTCTCGATGTCCGCGAAGTGGAGGCCGGTCGTGGGCTCGTCGAGGATGTAGAGCGTCTTCCCGGTGGCGACCTTGGAGAGCTCGGCAGCGAGCTTCACGCGCTGGGCCTCCCCACCCGACAGCGTCGTCGCGGGCTGGCCGAGCTTGATGTAGTCGAGGCCGACGTCGTGCAGCGTCTGCAGGCGGCGGCGGATCTTCGGGATCTTCGCGAAGAACTCGAGCGCCTCCTCGACGGACATCGCGAGCACGTCCGAGATCGACTTGCCCTTGAAGCGCACCTCGAGCGTCTCTCGGTTGTAGCGATGGCCGTGGCAGGTCTCGCAGGGGACGTACACGTCCGGGAGGAAGTGCATCTCGATCTTGATCGTCCCGTCCCCCTTGCATGCCTCGCAGCGGCCGCCGCGGACGTTGAACGAGAAGCGGCCCGGCTTGTAGCCGCGCACCTTCGCCTCCGGCGTGAGCGAGTAGAGCTCTCGCACGTGCGTGAAGAGGTCGGTGTACGTGGCAGGGTTCGAGCGCGGGGTGCGGCCGATCGGGCTCTGGTCGATGTCGATCACCTTGTCGAAGGCGTCGATCCCTTCGACGGCCTCGTGGTCGCCCGGCTTCGTCCGCATCTTGCTGAGCTGGTTGGCGAGCGCCTTGTAGAGGATCTCGTTCACGAGCGTCGACTTCCCCGACCCCGACACCCCGGTGACCGCGACGAACCGCCCCACCGGAAAGTCGACGTCGATCCCCTTCAGGTTGTGCATCGAGGCGCCGCGAACGGAGAGCCAGCCGCGGTCGTCCTCGCCACGCCTCGGTGGCACGAGGATCCGCCGCTCACCGCACAGGAACTGGCCGGTGACCGAGCCCGGCGTGGACGCGATGGCCTCGGCCGTCCCCTCGGCGACGATCTCCCCACCGTGCTCGCCGGCTCCGGGGCCCAGATCGACGACCCAATCGGCAGCGCGCATCATCTGCTCGTCGTGCTCGACGACGAGCACCGTATTCCCGACATCGCGGAGCCTCTCGAGCGTGGTGATGAGCCTGCCGTTGTCGCGCTGGTGCAGCCCGATCGACGGCTCGTCGAGGATGTAGAGGACGCCGACGAGCTGCGATCCGATCTGCGTCGCGAGCCGGAGCCGTTGCGCCTCGCCCCCCGAGAGCGTCTTCGCCGCGCGGTCGAGCTGGAGGTAGCCGACCCCGACGTTGTCGAGGAACGTCAGGCGCTCGCGCACCTCCTTGAGAATGCGCCGGCCGATCAGCTCCTCGGTCTTCGTCAACTCGAGCTCGTCGATGAAGCGAAGCGCCGCCGTCACCGACATCCGCGTGAACTCGTGGATCGAGTCCCCACCGATCTTCACCGCCAGCACCTCGGGCTTGAGCCGCGCGCCGCCGCACTCGGGGCATGGCCGGAAGCTCATGTACTCCTCGATCCGGTCGCGCTGCTGCGACGAGTCCGTCTCCTTGTACCGGCGTTGGAGGTTGTTGACGAGCCCCTCGAAGGCCGTCGTGTACTGGCGCTTCCGCCCCATCCGGTTCCGGTAGACGACGAAGATGCGGTCGCCGCCCGTCCCGTAGAGGAAGCGGTCCTGCTCCTCGGACGTGAGCTCGCGCCACGGCGTGTCGAGTGAGATCTCGTACCGCTCGGCGATCGCCTCGATCACGCTGTCGTAGAAGCTCTGGCTCCCGATCGTCCACGGAACGAGCGCCCCTTCGTTGATCGAGAGCGACGTGTCCGGAACGAGCAGGTCGGGATCGATCTCGAGCTGGGCGCCGAGGCCGGTACAGCGGGGGCATGCGCCGTGCGGGGAGTTGAAGGAGAAGACGCGGGGCTCGAGCTCGGGAAGCGAGACGCCGTGCTCGGGGCAGGCAAGGTTCTCCGAGAACGTGAGCTCCTCGCCGTCGACGACGTCGATCACGACGAGGCCCGCGGCGAGCGACGTCGCCGTCTCGATCGACTGCGTGAGGCGCTGGCGCAGATCGGCCTTCATCACGAGCCGGTCGACGACGACCTCGATCGTGTGCTTGTACTTCTTGTCGAGCTCGATCTCGTCCTCGAGCAGCCGCTGCTCGCCGTCGACCTTCACGCGGGTGAAGCCATCGCGGCGCAGCTCCTCGAGAACGTCCTTGTATTCACCCTTGCGGTCCCGCACGACCGGGCCGTTCACGGTGAACTTCGTCCCCTCAGGCAGGCGCAGCACCTGCTCGACGATCTGGTCGAGCGACTGGCCGGCGATCGGTCTCCCGCAGATCGGGCAGTGCGGACGGCCGATCCGCGCATAGAGAAGGCGCAGGTAGTCGTAGATCTCGGTGACCGTGCCCACCGTCGAGCGTGGGTTGCGCGACGTCGTCTTCTGGTCGATCGAGATCGCGGGGGAGAGCCCGTCGATCGAGTCCACGTCAGGCTTCTCCATCATCTGCAGGAACTGCCGCGCGTAGGCGGAGAGCGACTCGACGTAGCGGCGCTGCCCCTCCGCGTAGATCGTGTCGAAGGCGAGCGAGGACTT
>Ga0209640_10002266_pt1 | contig 16721 bp, 13 predicted proteins | sample RifCSP10_1_FD_184018 | JGI IMG/M metagenome (GOLD analysis project Ga0209640, IMG submission 184018) | Soil microbial communities from Rifle, Colorado - Rifle CSP2_sed 10_1 (SPAdes) (version 2) | ecosystem: Environmental > Terrestrial > Deep subsurface > Rock core/Sediment | place: Rifle... | reverse complement strand
GGCGAGCCACAGCAGGTCGGCGCGGATTCCTCCGACCTCACGCTCCGCGGCGATTTTGGCGCCCACTTCCGTGCTTCCGGCGCGGTATATTTCTACTCTGATATCCGGCCGCTTCTTCATGAAAGCGTCGGCAAATTGGGTCGCCAGCTCCTGCGGCACGGAAGTATAAAGCAGCACTCGGCTCGGAGATTTAGCCTGCGCAAAAGCAACCGCAGCGTTCAACAGGATCAGCCCGACAATGGCAATCACAGTGAAACTGGACCGATTAGCCAGCGTATTCATATTCCACCTCATTGTTGGTGTTCGGATCCCTGTAATTTCGCCAATTGCGCATTGAGAAACGCGGTTGATTTCTGCACCATTCCCATTTCATCGTTGCGATTCCATCCTTCAATAACCAGCGCACCGTCATATTTTTCTTTAAGCGCTTCCAGCACCGGACCGAAAGCAATTTCACCTTGGCCCATCAGCACGTGAACCTTTCCGTTTTTGGTATCGCTGATGTGAATATGGCTGATTTTCCGTAGGGCGCGAATGAACTCGACCACGTCCATCACCGTATGCGCATGCGAAATATCGAAGGTTACGCCGAAATTTTCCATGTTCACCGCATCGATAATCTGATTAGCGATCTCCGGATGAATCACCACTTCCTTGTTGCGCTTCTCCATCGTCTCCATGGCAATAACCAGGCCCAGTTCTTTCCCTCTCTTGGCGAAGCGATCGAAGGCGCCGATCTGCAGGTCCCAGATCTCTTCCGGCGCATCCTGCCGGCCTGTGAGAAAGCCCGGGTGAATCGTGATCACCTTGGCGCCCATCGCCGCCGCCTCTTCGATGCCCTGTATCACTTGCCGGATTGATTCTTCCCTGATGCCTTGGTTGCTCGAGGTGATATTGAGATCACCGATCGGGCCATGGACAGATAGATTCAGGCCGGACTGACGAAGCCGCTTTAACAGATCTCCCTTATCATCGCGCCAGAGGTGCTCGGTCCAAACCTCGAGCCAGGATACGCCTTGCTCACGCGCCAGATCGATCACATCGCCGAGCGGATGAGATTTAAAGAGCAGGCTCGAAATCGCAGCTTCCATGGTATCCTCCCTGGTTACGGCTATTTAGTCGACCCCCGATGGGCTTGTCAAATCGCTTTTAAAGGACTCGCATAATCAAAACACCAGTCCGTGTTGCCTCAACTTCTCTCGTAGTTGCCCCGCCTGGCCGCGCTGATAGATGATGACATTAACACCGAGCTCGCGCGCCGGTTTTGCATAAGAATCGTTGTCATCGATATACACTATTTCGTCTGGCGGCACGCCAGATTTTTCGATCATGACTTCAACGAACTCACGCTCCGGCTTGGTCATATGAAAGTCAAAAGAATAGATTTCTATATTGAACAAATTTCGGAAGTGATACTTCTCCTCGAGAAAATCTACACGGCTTCTGATATTTCCCGAAAATGCGACAAGCAAATATTTTTTTCGTAAGGTTGCAATTAACTCGTACACCTCGCCGTCGAGAATGTAACCGTCGTACCACTCCTGCTGGATTACTCGGCTGTCGTAGCCGGCGGGCAATTGCTGCTGCGCCCACTGCCAGAAACCGGCATCGGACAAAAGGCCTTTACGCAACAAGATGCTCTTTGGCGACGATAAGATGGCGCCGACTATTTGTGGATCATAGTGATGGCGTCTGGCCAAATTATCGAGAGCCACGGATTTTCCTTCTGAAAACAGCACCCCGCCGAGATCAACGACCACAACTTTGATCATCTTCAATCGTCCTCGGATAATTATCGCTCTAAGCGAGAAACATTCCAACTTCTGAGGGTGGATCCACTGCCCAATCCCAAAGGCGCGCTCCGTTCAAAAAAGTAACGTAACTCGGGGAGAACCTTCCTTGAATCGCTCCCAACCATGGTGTATTCCTAAAAGCTCCAACTGGCTATGGATTTCGAGAATGTCATCGTCGAAAAAGACGGTTCCATCGCCGTCGTGACGTTGAACCGTCCACAGGCCCTGAACGCGCTTTCCTATGCGTTGGTGAAAGACCTTTGCTTGGCCATGCAGGAGCTCGACCGGGACGCTGAAGTCCGCGTGATCATCGTCACGGGTGGCGAGAAAGTGTTTGCCGCGGGCGCCGATATCAAGGAAATGGCTGATCGCGGGCCCTTTGACGATCGCATTCAGGAACGGCTCAATTACCGCGATCAGATTAACAACATCTCAAAACCGGTGATCGCTGCGGTTAGCGGCTTCGCCTTGGGCGGCGGATGCGAGTTGGCCATGAGCTGTGACATGATCATCGCTTCGGAAAGCGCGCGCTTTGGGCAGCCTGAAGTCAATCTCGGCATCATTCCGGGCAGCGGCGGCACGCAACGATTGACTCATCTCGTCGGCAAACATCGCGCCATGGAGCTGGTCTTGACCGGCGATATCATCAACGCCGCGGACGCGGAGCGATTGGGTTTGGTCAATCGCGTGGTACCGGTCGAGTTGTTTTTGGAAGAGGCAAAAAACATTGCAAGAAAGATTGCCGCTAAACCCGCGCTCGCGATCAAAGCCGCGAAGGAGGCGGTGCTCAAGGCGGCTAATACGTCTCTCGACCAGGGACTGGAGTTCGAGCGCAAATCGTTTTATCTGCTATTCGCTTCGGAAGACCGCGCCGAAGGGATGAAGGCCTTTCTCGAAAAGCGCAAACCCGAGTTTAAAGGCAAATAGCAAAGCAGGATTCTATTCGTGGCACCCGAGACGATCCTTTACGAAAAAGATCAAGGCATCGCAACAATCACGCTCAATCGGCCGCAATCGTTGAACGCTTTCGTGCCGCAGATGAACCGGGAAGCCCTCGACGCACTGCGCGACGGCGAACGGGACAAAGCAGTGCGCTGCCTTATGATCACCGGCGCCGGCCGGGCGTTTTGCGCCGGGCAAGATTTGAAAGGCCGGACACCCGAGCAAAAAGGGTCGTTGGGCGCGTCGTTGCGCGAAAAATACAATCCGCTGATCCGGCAAATCCGGCAAATGGAAAAGATCGTCATCGCGGCGGTCAATGGCGTCGCTGCAGGCGCCGGCTGCAATCTCGCTCTGGCTTGCGATCTGCGCGTGGCTTCGGAAGACGCGAAATTCATCCAATCATTTGTTCGCGTCGGCTTAGCGCCGGACTCCGGCGGCAGCTTCATCCTCCCGAGACTTGTCGGTGTCAGCAAAGCGATGGAGTTGCTCCTGCTTGGCGACACCGTCGACGCCGACGAAGCGCGGCGGATCGGTCTGGTCGCACGGGTTTTCCCGGCAACGGAATTCGCCGCGTCCGCCCGTGCCATTGCGGAGCAGGTCGCACGCGCGCCGCGCGGCGTCGGCCTTATCAAGCGCGCCGTCAACCACGCCAATTTGGCAAATCTGGAAAACGATCTCGAATACGAAGCTCACTTGCAGGAAATCGCCGGTAGAAGTTTTGACTATGACGAGGGCGTCAAAGCTTTTTTAGAAAAAAGAACACCGGTGTTTACCGGGAAATAGTTTCCAGTTTCGAGTTTCTGGTCTCTGGCCCAAACTAGAAACTGGAGACCAGGAACTAGAAACTGAAAAAAAACATGGCCGACACACCGGAAAAGATCGCCGTGCTCGGCGCCGGCACCATGGGCGCAGGCATTGCGCAGGTCGCCGCTCAAGCCGGGTTTGCGACGCTTGTCTACGATATCAAGCAGGAGTTCGTCGACGCGGGCGTAGGTCGCGTGCGCCATTTCCTCAAAGGCAGTCGCGAGCGCGGCAAGCTCAGCGCCGAGCAGGAACAAGAAATCCTCGACCGCTTCAGCACCTCGACAAAGCTGGAAGACTGCCGAAGCGCTGCATTGGTCATCGAGGCGGCGCCGGAGAAACTCGACCTTAAGCGCGATATTTTCAAACAACTCGACTCGATCTGCGCCCCCGAGACGCTTTTGGCCAGCAACACTTCTTCCTTCAGTGTCACCGCCATCGCCGCCGGTACGCAGCATCAGGAGCGCGTCTTGGGTCTGCACTTTTTCAATCCGCCGCCGCTGATGGCGCTCGTGGAAGTGATTCAAGGCGATCGCACCAGCGAAGCGACGATCGAAACGGCGACCGCCCTTATGCGCCGTATGGGCAAAACTCCGGCGCGCGCCAAGGACACGCCGGGATTTATCGTCAACCGGGTCGCGCGGCCGTTTTATAACGAGGGACTGCGCATTCTCGGCGACGGTGGCGCGTCGGTCGAAACCATTGATCGCATCATGAAGGAAGCGGGCAATTTTCGCATGGGTCCATTCGAGCTAATGGATTTGATCGGCAACGACATCAACTTCGCCGCCACGGAGTCGCTCTACCGCTCATTTTTTGAAGATCCGCGCTTTCGCCCGAGCCCGATTCAACAGCGCATGGTCATGGGCGGCAACCTGGGACGTAAGACCGGCCGGGGCTTTTATACTTATGACAAAAAGTAGCCTCGCCATTATCGGCGCCAATCGTCTCGCCACAGAGCTGCTCGCGCTCAGCCGCGAAAAGGGCGCAGAGGCAACGCTGCTCAGCGATGCTGCCGAGCCAGCAAAGACAATCAATTACGTCATCGATACCGAGAGCGGTGACGAAGAGAATAAACGCGCCTTGCTCCAGCGGCTCGATGCCGCCTTGCCGCCGTCCTCGGTGATTATCTCGTCGTGCTTGCGCTTTGCTACCACCCAGCTGGCATCCTGGGTGAAAAGGCCGGAACGGATCGTCGGCTTTGCCACGTTTTTCCCGCTCAAAGATCGCAAGCTGGTGGAATTGGCCGGCGGCCTGAAGACCGCCGAAACATCCGTGGAACAAGCCGAGCAATTGTTCAAGTCTCTCGGTAAGGAGACCGTCCGCGTCAAAGACACGGCCGGGCTTACGTTTCCGCGGATTTTGAGTTTGATCATCAACGAAGCGGCGCGCAGCCTTGAAGAAGGCGTTGCCCGCGCCGAGGAAATCGATATTGCCATGCGGCTCGGCGTCAACTATCCCCAGGGGCCGCTGCGCTGGGCCGATCAAATCGGGCTGGAAGAGGTTCTTGCCGTGCTCGAAGGTTTAGAGCGTGAGACCGGCGACGACCGTTACCGGCCGGCGCCGCTGCTCAAGAAGCTCGTCACTGCGGGCTTCCTCGGCGAAACCAGCGGCCGGGGATTTTATTCCTATTACGAAGGACAGGTGAAGCCATGAGAGAAGCCGTGATTGTCGAAGCCGTGCGCACGCCCATGGGCCGCCATAGCGGCATATTAAAAGATCTTCGCACCGACGATCTGGGCGCGTATATCATTGCCAAATTGGTCGAAAAGACCGGCATCAACAAAGACGAGATTGAGGATGTCTATTTCGGCTGCACCAATCAGGCCGGTGAAGACTCGCGCAACGTCGCGCGCAACGCATCATTGCTCGCTGGATTGCCGTACACGATTCCCGGAGCGACGGTGAACCGCCTGTGCGGCTCCGGGCTTGAAGCGATCAACCAGGCCGGCCGCGCGGTCGAGACCGATCACGGCGATCTGTTCGTCGCCGGCGGCGTCGAGAGCATGACGCGTGGGCCGTGGGTGATGGCCAAACCGTCCAACGCGTTTCAACGCGGTGATGTGCAAATGTATGACAGCTCCTTGGGATGGCGCTTTCCGAACAAGCGCATGGCGGAGCTTTATTCGCTGATCAACAATGGTGAGACCGCAGAAAACGTCGCGGAGAAATATCACGTCAGCCGCGAAGATCAGGACAAGCTCGCCCTCGCCAGCCACCAAAAGGCACTGCAGGCGCAAAAAGAAGGACGGCTCAAAGACGAAATCATTCCGGTTGAAATTCCGCAGCGTAAGGGAGCCCCGCTGGTCCATGACAAAGACGAAGGGCCGCGTGCCGATACTTCTTTGGAGATCCTCGCCGGACTGCAACCGTCCTTCAAGAAAGGCGGCACCGTGACCGCGGGAAACTCTTCGCCGCTCTCCGACGGCGCCGCCGCTCTGCTGATTACAACGCCGCAAAAAGCCCAGCAACTGAAATTGCAACCGCGGGCGCGCATCGTCGCTTCCGCCACGGCCGGAGTCCATCCCAACTACATGGGCATCGGACCCATTCCGGCTTCCGAGAAAGCGCTCAAGCGCGCCGGGCTAACGATCGATCGGATCGATCTGGTCGAGATCAATGAGGCATTCGCCTCCCAAGTGCTCGCCTGCGCGCGCGAGCTGGGTATCGACTTGAATAAGCTCAACGTCAACGGCGGCGCCATCGCCCTCGGACATCCGCTCGGCTGCAGCGGCGCGCGCATCATGACGACGTTGATCCATGAAATGAACCGGCGCGGTAGCCGCTACGGTCTGGCGACCATGTGCATCGGCGTCGGCCAAGGCATCGCGACCATTGTCGAAAGAATTCCGTAAGAGGTCACAGGCATCGGGATGGCGCGCCCGGAGAGGCGGCGCCTCGCGCAAAAACCGCTGCTGAATAGCTGACAACCGGCCTCACTCCACGATCGAGATCGGCAACTGACCCTACGACTTCAACAGATTCCTTCTAGGCTCCTAGGTTGTTGAAAGACTCTGATTGCCGGCTGCTCAAAAGGATTTCAGAGGTGGAGTGACGAAATGGCGTGCTCGATTAGAAGGAGGTTTGGAGTATGGGGCTTCACCCATGACTCCAGGACTCCGCCAGTCCAGTACTCCAAACGTCGACCGCGAGATGAGTCTTTTTCAGCAGTCTGTTAGTCCGCCCGCACCGGCGCAATGAAAAGCCCGCGAAAAATCATCCTGCTCATTCTCGCCGCCGCGGTGATCGTCACCGTCGGACTGTTCGAATCTTTCAATCTGCTGGCCGCCAAACACCTTGACCAGGTAAAGCAGGAATTGCAAAAAGTCCTCGGCCAGGATGTCAGCTTTGATCGCCTGGAAGTCAATTTGCTGGGCCGGCCCGGCTTTGCGGCCAAAGAGTTTCGCATCGCCGACGACTCGCGTTTCGCGGCAACGCCGGCGGTGCGCGCGCGTGAGCTCGTGCTCGGCGTCAGCTTGTGGAACCTGCTGTGGTGGCGCCGGCTCGTGATCACGTCCTTGACGTTCAATGAACCGGATTTCCAGATTATCACCGACGAAACCGGACTGTTAAATCTCACCGCCCTGGTCAACCGAAAAACTGAATTACGGAAGTTTCCCCGGCTGCGACCGCCCGGACCTTCCGCGGCGCCCGAGCGGCAACAGTTCGCCGTAAGCTTCGCCATCGATGAAGTTCGCATCCGACAGGGTCGCGTCGACTATGTCGATCGATCCGTCAAACAACCCGCGGAGCTGCACATCGACGATGTCACGATGAGCGTCCGAGGCTTCGAGATCGATAAAGCGACCAAGATTCAGATCGCCGCCTCGCTGACCGAGGGACTTGGCCAGGACGTGCGCATCGATGGACGGTTCATGCCCGCGGAAGAAAACCACAGTTGGGTTCAGCGCGGCGTCGATCTCAGCCTCCAGTTTGATTCTCTCCATGTTCCGGTGGTGGCCCGCGCCATCGCCGTGTTAAGGGATAAATTTCCCAGTGAGCTCGATGTGACCGGGCCGATGGCGTTGCAGGCGCGGGTGCGCGGCACCCCGGAGCATCCGCGCCTCGAGAACGTCACGCTCAAAGTTCCGTTGTTCGGCTCGTCCGAATACAACGCCATCATCAACGGCTCCGTGCATTTTACCGAGCGCCGCTCCTGGGAAGAGGCCAAGCTCGAAGGCCGCGCGCAGGTCGAGCAGTTGCCGCTGGCCAGGCTGCGCAGCGTCAAAGCGTTCGCGCGAATCCTGCCGCCCGAGTTGATCAGCGAAGGCACGATCGACATCTACAGCCGTTTTGAAGGAGCTTGGCAGAACCTGCGTCTCGGCGCGCTGGTGCGCGCCGATGCTGCCGATTTGCGGTACAAAGGATGGTTTCAAAAACCGCCCGATGCGCCTGCTGCGATTCGCGCGAGAATATCGAGAGCAAAACAAAGACTGCGCTTTCATGATTCGGAGCTCCTCCTCGGCGGCAACAAAATGCTTTTTTCCGGCAGCATCGATCAAGGGCTCGCGCCGCTTCTCCAATTGAAACTGCGCAATCAAGACGGCTCCGTGCCGGCGTGGGGCCGATTTTTCACTGCGCCGATGTTCGACCTGCCGGCCGGCAAGGTCGATTTGGATGTGACCCTTGCGAAGAGCCTCGCTCCCGCCGATCGCGATTGGAGCCTGACAGGCCGGCTTAAGCTGACCGATGCCGTGCTCAAACCCAAAGCCGGCGGTCGCAGGCTCGATAATCTGCGCGCCGAGATTGCCTTCGCCGGCAAACAGGCGCGAGTCGAAGACGCGCGTTTTCGCCTGGGGAGCTCGATTATTGTCTTCGATGGTACGGCGGCAAATATGCTGGAGCCGCGCCTGCTCGGCACTCTCCGTTCACCCGACTTACTGCTTGCGGATCTGCCTGTCCTCGGCGGTGGCCCGCCGGTACGGCTCAAGAACGTCAGCGGCGCCGGAGAGTTTTTTTTCGAGAACGACCAGTGGACGCTCACAGCATCGGTGACTTCGCCCGCAGGCGACCTTAACCAACTGCCGTTCCGCGATCTTCGCGCCGATATCGCGTTATCGACTGCGGGCCTGAGGTTTAAGAATCTTTGGGCGCGGACGCTCAACGGCGAACTGCGATCGGAAGGCCGCTGGGCCACGGCCGCGGGGAATGGCTTCCGGCTGGAATTTTTTTCCGGGATCGATTCGGTGGACATGCGCGCTCTGCTCGCGCAGTTATTCCCACCGTTAAAGGATCGCTTCGAAGGACGGCTCAACGGACAGGGATGGTTCGAGGCAACCAACTCGGATCAGTCCGGCATCAAGGACGCGCTGAAAGGTTCCGGTGAAGTAGCGGTTCAACAGGGCACGATCAAAGATTTCAACCTGATAAGCCAACTCCTGCTGAAAGGCAGTGGCACGACCGTTTCGGCCGCGTCGACGGCGCGATTATCGGCCGGACTCGCCGCCCTGGCTAGCCGGCCCGATACGCCCTTTGAATCATTGACGGGAAACTTTAACATCGATCAAAGGCGGGTTTTCAGCGAAAATCTGGTCTTCACGACCCCTGACTACACGATTAGCGCCGCCGGCTCGATCGGTTTTGACCGCTCGACCCAATGGAATGGTTTGCTGGTCCTGTCGCCGGAGCTGACTCAGGGAGTGCAACGCGACTATCGTATCATCCGTTATCTGCTCGACCGGCGCGGCAGATTGGCGATCGCGTTCAACGTCGACGGCAAAATCCCCAACCTTTCAGTGCGGCTGGAAAATCGCGCGCTCGCTCAGGCACTGCGCAGCGGTAAGTCGCAAAAAGACGGCCCGAGCGACGGCCAAGACCCGGATGCGGCCACGGGCGATAAAAACTGGCTGCCGGACAGGCTCGAGCGTTTCCTCAGAGGCGGATAAATGGTTTTACACGACATCTACCTGGAGTTATCGCCCGAGCACATTGCTTACGTAAAATTCATTTTCGAATCCTACGAGGAGATCGGCATTATTCGCACGGTCGACCGTGACAGAGCCATCGTCGTACTGTTGGCGATGAGCGATTTTGTCGATGCAGCCCGGCAAATCTTGGCGTCGATTCAAAACGATTTGCCGGTGCGGGAAATACCGAAGCCTGCCGATATGAAAGACGATTGGTTTATGACCGAGCTATTCGCTGAGTCTTCCATTATGCCCAGGTAGTCCGGCCAATCGCCTGCGGCCGAGCCGAGCGCTCAAACCAATTCCATTGCATTTGCTAAAGCCGATTGCAAAGCCGGGCGTTCGGGTTATGCTCAATAGTATCAATGGCGCGACAATCTCCCGCCGAGTTATCAGCGGCAACCGGCGTACAGCAAAAAATTTTGGCTTTGTTCAGCACTAAAACGAGAGCGCGGCTTACGCCGGCCGAGGTCCAGCGGCGCGCCGGATTTGCCGGCGATGAGCTGCCATCGGTCATCGATGCGCTGCGAGAGCTCTGCCGCACGGGCCGCTTGGTCCGGTTAAAGAAAAACCACTACGCTTTGCCGGACCGGCAAAACTTACTGACCGGAAGAGTCCACGCCCACCCGGACGGCTACGGTTTCTTGATCCTGGACGATAAAAATGCCGAAGATCTTTACCTAAACCGGCGCGAGATGCGGCGCGTGATGCACGGTGACCGGGTAATGGCCCGCGTCGACCGCAACGCGCGCGGCGGCAGCGACACTCATGTTGTTCAAGTGCTGGAACGTGCGCAGAAGCGTCTGGTCGGGACCTACAACGAAATCGATCGCCACGGCTATGTGGTCCCGATGGATGCGAGGATCGGCCCCATTCGCCTCCAGACCGTCGCAAACAAACCCGCGCAAGGGAAGGTCATCGCCGCGGAAATATCCCGCTACGCTACAGCGATGTCGGCGCCGGAAGCCCAGGTCGTCAAAGTCATGGGCGATCCCGACGATCCCGAAGTGCAGGCACAGTCGCTGATCTTTCGCTACGGCCTGTCAACCACTTTCGCCGCGGAAGTGCGGCGCGAGACAGCAAAGATCGCTTACGCCATCCCCGGCGATGAAATCGCCGCGCGCACTGACTTGCGCTTCTTGCCGATCGTGACAATCGATGGCGAGAATGCGCGCGATTTCGATGACGCCGTTTACGTGCGCCGCCAGGGATCCGGGTTCGAAATCTACGTTTCGATTGCCGACGTGGCCCACTACGTCACACCCGAAAGCGCTCTCGACCAGGAAGCTTACGCCCGCGCCACCAGCGTCTATTTTCCCGATCGCGCTATACCGATGCTCCCCGAAGCGCTGTCGAACGGCATCTGTAGCTTGAATCCGAGCGAAGACCGTTTGACAAAAACCGCGTGCATCGAATTCAACGCCAAAGGCGAAGTCATCCGCAGCCGGTTCTTCAAATCCGTCATTCGCAGTCACGAGCGCATGACTTATACGAATGTCCGGCGCATCTTGGTCGACCACGATTCGGAAGTCCTCGAGCGCTACAAAGCGTTGGTCGACCAGTTCAAGCTTATGGAAGACCTCGCGCTGTTAATCTACGAGCAGCGCAAGGCGCGGGGCAACTTGGATTTCGATTTGCCCGAGGCCGAAATTATCCTCGACCTTCAGGGCGCGCCGGAAAGCATCGTGCGCGCCGAGCGCAATATCGCACATCGTATTATCGAGGAATTCATGATCGCCGCCAATGAAGCGGTGGCGCGTCAGCTAACCGAAAAAGACCTGCCTTTCCTTTACCGCGTGCATGAAGGCCCCGATCCGGACGCGCTGGAAGCGCTGGCGCCTTTTCTGCTCTCGCTCGGCTATCGCTTGCCGGCCAAGAAAGAGAAGATGGCGCCGCTGGAAATTCAGAAATTGTTGGACTCCGCCCGCGGTAAACCCGAAGAGCGCATACTCAACCGCGTGCTCCTGCGCTCGATGAAACAGGCCGTCTATCAACCGGAAAATATCGGCCATTTTGGCCTCGCATCGACTTGCTACACCCACTTCACCTCGCCGATCCGGCGCTATCCCGACCTGATCGTACACCGCACGTTCGACAGAGCGCTGCACGGAGAAAAGCTCAAACCCAACGAGCGCGAAGACCTGTTCCGCTATCTCGAGGAAGCCGGCAAGCACACTTCCGAGCGCGAGCGCCACGCGATGGACGCCGAGCGCGAGATGGTCGCTCTCAAAAAAGCTCAGTTCATGATGAACAAAATCGGCGAGGAGTTCACCGGTTTTATTACCAGCCTCGCCAACTTTGGCTTTTTCGTCGAGCTGGACGCTTATTTCGTGGAAGGACTGGTGAAACTCTCTTCGCTCATGGATGACGACTACGATTATTACGAAAAAGAATACGTCATCAAAGGCCGCCGCCACGGCAAAAAATTTCGCCTGGGCGACGAACTGCGAGTCAAGGTCGCGCGCATCAACGCGTTTCGGAGTGAAATCGATTTCGCATTGGTTCAAGGAGGCGATGCGGGCTGGTCGTAAAGCGCTGGTCTACGGGCTGGGTCACCGAACGTTAGATCGTTGCGACCACCGTGGTCATTCCGTAGGTCACGAGATTTATTGCAAAAGGACTTGTTTGTCCGATTTTCATGATATGTTAGCAAACATGGAGCCTTTTCGCCGATCAGAGAAATCAACATTCTTTGGATCACGGCAGGCCTTGGGTGCAATAGGTGATTCGGTCGCAATGGCAGCGGCAACGCAACCGAGCATCGAGGATATTCATCAGACCATCCTCTTCGTTGAGGACGAAAAGCATCAGGTCACCCTCATGGGCGGTTTCCTCCAAAAGAAGGGATTTCGAGTTTTAATCGCCCGCGACGGCATCGAAGCGGTGGAAATTCACAGACAACACAAAGATGAGATCGCGGCAGTGGTAATGGACATGTCGCTGCCCAAACTGAGCGGATGGGACGCTTTTTTATCCATGAAAGAAATCCAGCCGAAAATAACCACGATTTTTGCCACCGGCTATATCACTCCGGAAGAGCGCTTGAAAATGATCAACCAGGGTGCCGTAGAAATCATTCAGAAGCCTTACCTGCCGGATCAACTTCTCCACGAAATCCGTAGAGTCATTGGAGACCGCGTGCCACTACACGGCGCCTGATACATGTTTGCTCACCGTGCTACTTTACCTCGGCTTCCCCTTTTTGTCCTCAGCTGTCCAAATTTGTTACCGGCAAACTGAACATCCAGCAAAGTTTTCTTTTAGTTCAGAGACTTAGCGCAGGTTTTTTTATGGCATTGTCATTGCGTCTTGCTCTCCACCGTTCCGGTTTCCCGGCACAGCGCAGAGCTACAGATCGCCACCGCATTGACATTGCCAAGACGGAAAAATTTGATCCGCTATGGAGAATAAACTTGCAGTCAACGATGCAGTTGGCGAATCCGCTGCTGCCGTGACCGCTGTCACTTCGGCTAGCCGGCGCGAATTTGTCCGCCCAACAGATATCATCCAATTTCTAAGATCTTTTATTCCCACCGGTGGGGCCTTGCCGAAAGAAATCTGGCTCCAACGACACCGGTTTTTGGTAGGGTTGACTTGGTTTCACGCAATCGTCATCGCGCTACTTGGACCGATTCTCGGTTACACCTGGAAGTTCAGTTTCGATGCAGTATTTCAAGACGGCACCATCTCTCACGCACTTTTAGAAAGTTCCATAATCGCGCTGTTTGGGGCTGTCGCAAATTGGCGCCGCATCGGGCCAACATTACAAGCCGTCTGTGTCGCGCTTGGACTGGTGAGCTCATCGGCAATTTTCGTGCACCTTTCCGGCGGCTACATCGAGCTGCATTTCCATTTCTTCGTGATGATCGTTTTTCTGGCCTTTTACCAAGAATGGATTCCGTTTGGCGTCGCGATAACTTATGTGGCACTGCATCACGGTTTAGTCGGGGTGTTATGGCCCGAGAAGGTTTACAACCATGCCGCTGCCTTTGAATCGCCATGGACCTGGGCAGGAATCCACGCTTTTTTCGTCCTCTGGGCATCCGCCGGTAGTGTTATTGCTTGGCGCTACAACGAAAAAGCCTACGCACAAGCTGCAAAGTCAGCTAAGGAAACCGAGCTCGCCTTGGAGCGCATTCGCGCGCTTTACGAGATTAACGTCGCTGTGACTTCCACATTGGACGTTTCAGCCACTTTAAATATTTTGGCCGAAAGGATCAAAACTCTCTTACCGTACTCTGCCGTGCAGATTTGGCTTGCGAACAACCAGACCGGAGTGTTGGAACGGGCAGCCGGTTGGAATTTGGATGAAGCAGAATGGACGCATAGAAAACTGAGCGATACTCCTGCGCTGGTCAAAGAAGCCTTGGCCAGTAAACGGCCGGTGATAGCCCAAAATGTTCAGACGGATCCGCGTACCTTAGATCGCGAGTTTTACCGCAAACATGGGTTCGTCTCTTATATTGGCGCGCCCCTGTTCGTCGGCGGCGAGGTGCTTGGCGTTTTGGCATGCCTCACGAAAGAAGAGCGTCATTTTGCCGCTCACGATATTCAGTTTCTCTCGGTCGTGGCAAGCCAAGCCGCAGTCGCCGTTCAAAATGCCCAACTTTATGAAAAAACACGAGACCAAGCAATCGCCTTGGAGAACTCCAACGAGTCGAAGGATGAGTTGCTAAAAGTCATGGCGCAACAGAAAGAGGATCTCTCCCGCCTTAATGCTGGACTGGAGACGGAGATTGCGGAGCGGGGTCGCGCACGAGCTGAGATTGCCGCTAAAAACCGCGATCTCGAAACGCTCCTTTATGTCACGTCACATGATCTGCGAGAGCCGCTGCGCGGAATCGAGAATTTCTCGCGGATCGTCCATGACCGGTACAACGATAGACTCGATGAAAAGGGTCAGGATTTTTTGCGGCGGGTCATTGGAGGGGCGCAAAGATTGAATCGGCTACTCGACGATATCCTGGTGCTTTCGCGTTCACAGCGCATCGGTCCGCCCGCAGAAGTCGTTGGCGGCGAAGCGATCGTGCTCGAAGCATTGAAGCGTCTCGAGGCTACGATTAACGCGACCCGTGCGCAAATACGCGTCGCGAAGGACTTCGACGGTCTGCGCGTGGACAGAATCTGGGCGACCCAGGCGATCTATAATCTGATCGCAAACGCGCTTAAATTTACCCGTAACGGTGACCCCCCGGACTTGGAAATCGAACCCTACCGCTCGAACGGATCAAACTCGAATTTCGCCGGCATTACGGTTCGGGATCGGGGTCCGGGCGTTCCGCAAGAACACGCCGAGCGCATCTTTCAATTGTTCCAACGGGCGGTCGGTCGTGAGGTCGAGGGGACTGGCGCGGGTCTAGCCATCGTGCGGCAGATTGCCGAACGTCACGGTGGCAATGCATGGGTCAAACCGAGGGAAGGCGGCGGCTCGGAGTTCATCATTACTTTTAGCCGCTCGTGAAGATTCAACAGAAAGTTAAATATGAAAACTCAACCGATGGAAATCCTCCTGGTCGAAGACAATGAAGACGATATCCTGCTCGAGCAAGAAGCCTTGGCGGACGCCAAACTCGTTAACATCATGTACGTAGTCCGCGATGGAGAAGAGGCGATGGCCTATTTACGGCGTCAGGGACAATATCACGACGCTAAAGTGCCGGGCTTGATTCTTCTCGATATCAATATGCCAAAGAAAAACGGTTTCGAGGTCCTTAAGGAAATTAAAGCAGCTGCTGAGCTCAGACACATACCCGTCGTCATGCTCACGACCAGCGACAGTGAGCGTGACATCGTCAAATCTTATGCGAAAGGCGCCTGCTCCTTCATTACCAAGCCGATGGACTTCGATAAATTTGGAGAAATCGTCAAGCAGTTTGCGCTTTATTGGGCATTAGTCGCGCGGGTTCCCTCGACGCAGAGGTAATAGAAATGCGCGTCCTGCTCGTCGAAGACAATCCCGACGATGCTCTGCTCATCGAAGATATGCTAGCGGCCACGGCGGTTGACATTGAGCATGCCTCCACTCTTTCACTCGCTCTGGAAAAGTTAACCAGAGAAGATTTCGAGCTGGTTCTCCTGGATCTGTCGCTTCCTGACGCCCGCGGTCCCGGCACGATCGGCCTGATACGAAACCAGGCGCCCGGTATTCCCATTGTTGTTCTATCCGGTCTGAGCGATGAGAACGCTGCGATCCAGACGATGGAACAGGGGGCACAAGACTATCTGATCAAGGGCCAAGTCGACGCTCGATTATTATGGCGTTCTCTGCGGTATGCCCTTCAGCGCCATGCGATCGAAGAACGCATCAAGCAGCGCAATCGAGAGCTGCTCGTGCTCAAACGGATCAGCGAGACCATTCTCGGTTCGCTTGAGCTAAAAGTCGTTCTGGACAGGATTTTAGAAGAAGCGATGGTCAGCGGCTCTTTCGATCTCGGGAATATCCGATTACTCGAGCCGAATGACGACACACTGCGGGTCGCAAGCTTTAAAGGTTATCGAATTCCCGAACACGTTCTCGCCCATCGGCCGCTGTCAAAAACAGTGGAAAGCGCCAAGTCACATTTCGGAGATCGGATGTTTGAGCATGCTTGTGTCGAGGAAAACGTGCAGGCCTGCAGAGGGCTAAGGACATTGAAAGAGGAAGGGATCGCGTCGATGATCGCGGTTCCGGTTCGGAACGACCGTGAGGTGTTGGGCATTATTCAGCTCGCCAGCCGAACGCCGCGAGCGTTTAAGCCTACGGATATCAACTTATTGGAAACCATCGGAAACCAGATGGGGATGGCTATCCAGACAGCGCAACTTTACGAGAAGACCGAAACCCAAGCGCGGGAATTGGCCAAAACGAACAAATTGCAAGCGGACTTTTCTGCAATGATCGCCCACGATCTACGGTCCCCGTTAATGAACATCACAGGTGTGGCCGAGGTCATGATGCAGGGTACGTTCGGTAGCGTCACCGAGGAGCAAAGGAAATGGCTCCTAAGAATCCAGGACAATGGCCGCACCCTTATCGAGCTTGTGAACGATTTTCTCGACGTCTCGAAACTGGAAGCCGGCTATGTCGACGTTAAGCCGGAAAAGGTCGACCTGGAAAAGTTGATCGACAAGTCCGTCGAAAGCTATCGCGTTTTGGCTCTGGACAAGGGGATCTCTATCATCAAGGGCATCGCTCCTTCTCTCCCTATGATCGGCGCCGACCCGCGACGTTTAGATCAGGTTTTAGGTAACCTCATTGGTAACGCAATCAAATTTACCCGCGAGCGAGGCGAAATAGAGG
>Ga0209640_10002265_pt1 | contig 16722 bp, 15 predicted proteins | sample RifCSP10_1_FD_184018 | JGI IMG/M metagenome (GOLD analysis project Ga0209640, IMG submission 184018) | Soil microbial communities from Rifle, Colorado - Rifle CSP2_sed 10_1 (SPAdes) (version 2) | ecosystem: Environmental > Terrestrial > Deep subsurface > Rock core/Sediment | place: Rifle... | reverse complement strand
CACCGCCCAAACGTCGCTGGCGGACGCGGCTGCTACCCCATTCAATCTGCCCCCGAGGCCGGGATACGGAGCGGCGACGCGGCTCCAGTTTGCCCCGTTCCAGTGCTGGGTCTGCCCGTTATCCCCCACCGCCCAGACGTCGTTGGCGGCGATGCCAGCCACCGCATGTAGGTATTCGTCGATGTTTCCCGCATTAAAAACGAAACTCCAGCTGGTCCCGTCCCAGTGATACGTCAGCGGCGCATATCGGTAACCATAGAAGTAAGCGGACTGGGAATAGCCCACCGCCCAGATGTCGTTGGCGGAGACGGCTGAGATCCCCTTAAGGATTTGGTATGAGTCACCTGGAGGTGGTGGGAACGAGACGATGCTCCAGTTGCTTCCGTTCCAGTGCATGATGACTTGGTCGCCGACCGCCCAAACATCGTTCGATGAGATGGCCGTGATCGCCCGGAGGGTCGCCTTACTGGGGTTGGGCACTACCATCCAGCTCGTGCCATCCCAGTGCATCGTGAGTGCCCCGCCTTCCTGGCCGTACTGACCTGACTGGTACCAGCCCACCGCCCAGACATCGTTGGTAGAGATGGCAGCCACCGCCGTCAAAACATTGCCATTGTATGTGCCAGGGCTTGGGCTGGGAATGATGCTCCAGCTGCTACCATCCCAGTGCATGGTCAGAGTCTCTAAGGGGATAGAGCTGGGGTCACCCGAATGGCCCACCGCCCAGATATCGTTAGCGGAGATGGCCGCTACGCCGTTCAGTACGACGTAAGTTTTCCCGGCCGGATTCGGGCTGGCGACAACACGCCAGCTCCTGCCATCCCAGTGCTCGATCAGGGTTTGCCGGATGTACAGAGGCGTGCCGCTGGGATGAGGGGAGAAGCCCACGGCCCACACATCATTCGCGGAGACCACCGCCACCGCGTTGAGCTGGTTCCCGTACGTGCCGCTGCCCACGTTTGGGCTGGAAACGATTTTCCAGGTTCCGTCGACGGTGGTGGTTGGGCCTGGGGTTGGCGTGGCATAGGCTTCTGGAGTAGGCGTAGGCGTGTAGATTGGTGCGGGAGTTGGTGTTGGCGTCCGGGTTTTCTTGGGACCGGCTTGCGCGGGCTGAGCCCAGGCGCCTGAAATCATGCCGGTGATAGCGCCAGTGAGCAGCAGGATCCACAATACGATTAGCGATCTTTTGAGAGACTTCCGATTCGCGTTCATTATGTTCCTTCCTGAAGACTTAAGGAATCTAGGATAGGTCTGATCGCCAAGAAACAGGGAATACCATCGGTATCACGCGCACCATATGAATGATCTTGTCGTCCAATGTACAAATTAATGTACATTCTTATTGTAGATTAAAATTCTTACGCTACTCTTACAAGAATATTAAGTTATTTGGTCTAAGTTCATGCTGGAGCGCTCTACGGCGAGCAAACTGTCATCCCTTGAACTTGCTAACCACACCTTGGCCCGTGAACTCCCAGCACCCTGGCGACGGCATTCCCACACCAACCAACATCTCCCAGTTTCCTCGCTCCACCACCAGAACTTCTCGCCAAGCACTAGTTGGCGCCAACTTCCACCAATGTCCTACCTCCTTAAAGGAAAAACCCCTACACCTGGCAGGTTTAGGGGTTTTTAGGGCATTTATCCCTCTATATTGGCGCCCCCGGCGGGATTCGAACCCACAACCTTAGGCTTAGAAGGCCTCTGCTCTTTCCATTGAGCTACGGGGGCATACCTCGGTCAGCATTCCGGACAGGGCCGTAAACCCTTATATACTCGCGGCCCAGAAAGCGTCTTCAAAATCGTTTCCGGTGGTTTACCGAGCCGCTCGGAAAGCTCTAACGGAGTCATGGCTGTGTTCCCGTTGGCCAAAAAAAGGCGGAAAACCGCATCCACCAAGGCAGTTCGTTCACTGATAAAGCCTTCCTCTTTGGCGCAATGGGTAATCAAGATATGCTGGAGCCCGTCCACCTGCTGCACCTCAGCCGTGTCCGGATCAACCCAATCTACCTGTTCGTCGCCCCGCATGTTTGAAAAAGTTTCCTGGTGTTCCGGACACAAAAAACTGTGAAGATGAACTCGCCAATCTCTGTCATACTGCTGCCACCAATCGAAATCGATATGGAATTTCGTGTGCAACGTGGGTTTTACCAGACTAAAACGCTTCAGTTCTGCCACTTAGTCCTCCACAATCTGGCTTTTGATTTAACCCTGAATAACCCACGACGCCAACCATAGCCTCATATCACGTGGTGGCGGAATCATCGAATCGGAAATGCAAATGACCAACGTGCACAAACCATGGACGCGAAGCCAGCAGGGCCAATATCGGACCAGGCGGGCAGCGCCGGACCACATTCACCGCCGCATAAAGCTCACTGGCGTGAACGTGGCTCTGAGGGTTCAATTTCGCCAGCTCGCGCACGTTGTTTACGACGATGCTCTCAAATGGTGACCTGTGCTTGCGGAGCTGCCTCCAAACCTCGTCGAGCGCCTCTACATCTGGAACCGCGATCGCCATGCGTTCGTCATAAGCCGCCGTGACTGTTTGTTTGAGCATTGCATAGACAATGCCGCCATCTGAGCCCACCAACACTGTTCGGATCCAATCCCGGCTGGAGCGTTGTTTTTCGCTGGAAACAATCACTTCACCCGGTTCTTCTCCTCGCTGCAAGCGCAACAGGCTGCCCGGCATTAATCCTTGTTCCTCATACCAATCCCGCAAGCCATAAACATAACGGTGCTCGGGAACGACCCAGCCAGGAAATTTTTCATTCGTTTCTCCGTCCACAAGCAAGAACCGGATCCGCGGAGCTTCATAAGCGGTAGGGAATAGGTGCTGGGTATGCGCCGCGAGTGGCAGGGAGCCTACCCGCCAGTGGGGGTAAATAAGCCGGATGACGGTATCCTCGCCGGGCCGGCCGGGCTTACGGATAGGCGAAAGCTCATCGCCCAGTTCCTGCTCCAGCGCCAACATCTCGCTGGTCAGTTCGTCGCGATCGTACTCAATCTCATCATAACGCAAATACCTGGGCATTTCCCGAACTTCCTCGGGTTCCAGGCGCTTCAGGAACCAGAGCACCTGTCCCGCCGGACCAACCTCGTCAAAGCGATCGTCTTCCTGCAAGGCTAAATCGAGGGAAAACTCCACAAGTTTTGGATTGGCCTCGGAAGGTAATTCAACCTGTTCCAGTAATGCTGCGGTGGATAATGGCCCTCCACCTGCCATATCGAGCACTGCCTCGGCCAGATTTAGATGTCCAACATTGACGTCGACGAGCAGGGCGCGCGGGAACCAGCGCCCGGCAATCCGTACAGAATCGCTATGTTCTTCCAGGCCCTTTTCCAGGCGTTCCACCAACAAACCCCCAAACATATCCAGAACATTGGCCGGATCGAGCAGCTCGGTCTCCTCGGCGATCTCTGGTGGATGATTCAACTTATGGTCTTCCAGATCGGCTGCAAATTCATGCTCGCCATCATCCATTTTTACCCGGACCACCTCGAAGGCCGGCGAATCTGGGTTCCGCCCAGGCCGCACATCGACGACCTCGCCCCGCCGCCAATCCAGCGCGGGGAACACCAGGCTTTGACCAACTTCATAGCTTTCCCTGGGAAGATATACATCCCCGCCCGAACTGCGCTGCTCTTCAATTGAGCGTATCTCTCTTTGGACACGATCCTTAACGAGCGCCGCCACCAGCTCCCGAGGCGTTTGGGGGGTCTCTACCTCCAGAAGATGATTGTAGAGAAACTCAATGTCGGCTTCCTGTATCTCAAAGGTCTCCCAATAATCTTCGCGGAGTTTAGCCGAAACTGTTACCATGAATGCCTCTTATAATTCCCACTTCCTTTTATCAAGAATCAAAACCTTAAATTTTTAGCAAATCCTCAAAAATTAATAAGATGATAAAATCTTTCATTTTTAACCGGGTAATATTATACTCTATAGAAAGCTCCTCACATTTTATAGGAAACAAACCATGACCAGAGAAAATTGGGAAGTTGCACTTGAGGTCTCAGGAGAACTGCAGGCTGAGCTGCTGCGAGGTCTGCTGGATGCGCAAGGCGTGCCCGCCAGGCTCAATCAGGAGGGCGCTGGCCGAGCCTATGGCATTAATGTCGGGCGCCTCGGCCAGGTACAGATCCTTGTGCCGACCAGCCACCTGGATCGAGCGCGATCGATCATCAGTGATTATTATGCGGGGGTTTACGAAGAGGAGGATGATTCAGACTAGGGGAATTCTTCCTCGAGCCATACCATCGGATCTACCTGTATCCCTCCCGCCCACACTTCGAGATGCAGGTGAGAGCCGGTTACCCTTCCGGTTCCCCCAACCAATCCGATTAACTGGCCCGCTTCAACACGCTCGCCCTCTTCAACCAGGATCTCGGACTGGTGCATGTAGCCGGTATAAATGCCCCACCCATGGTCGATGATGGTGGCATTGCCTCGAACCGTCAATTCCCCGGCGAAGACGACCTCACCCGGCGCCACGGCATAGATCTCGGCTCCCACGCCGCCACAAAAGTCCAGCCCGGTATGGAAGTAATTAAATGGGCTGCCGTTATAGGAACGGCGGCTGCCGTAGAAGGATGGCCAGCACTCGGCAAACAAAGGTGAAACCGGGCTCACGAACACCTCATCCCAATAACGTTCGGCAGTTGCCGGTCTGGGAAGAGAATTCCAAAGTTCATCTTCAGGTTCCGTGTTCTCTGGATCCAGGGTTGCCTCGCTTACGACCAGGCTCTCGTATGCGTAGTCGCCGGCCCGAACGAAAACCATCTGCGAGAAATTGAACGGAACGCCATCTGCCGTCCCGCCGTTCAATGTGAGAGAATAAAATCCAGGATCTTTCAGGGCATGAACACCTTGAAGCGAGATATAGTCGCCATCTTCATCCTGGAAGAATTTCAGCTCATAGTCAGCCAGCAAGCCGTTTATTTCTAAATTGGATCGGGTTTTTACGCGGATAACTGCCGTGCCACCCTGTATGATTGGCGCCGGCGTTACCTCTACTGCCTGGATCTGCCCCGGCAGACCTCCCGGCCCCTCGCTGGCGCTTTCATCCGGAAAGAGCAGCACATCCCCAGGAATTGCGTCCCAGGTGCCGCGAATCTGGTTTGCCGATACGAGAGACCAGGGATTTACGCCCTGTGCGACAGCCAATTCCAGCAGCGATTGTCCCGGCGCCAAACCCAACCTGGACGAGTTTGCGGGTGAGGCATCCCCTTCCAGGATGATCAAATTGGCGTCGCTGTACAGTTCCCGAGGGCTGGTTATCCGGTTCAACTTCACCAATGCATCTACCGGGACCCGGTACCGGCGGCTTAAACTCCGTAAATTTTCCCCAAACGGAACAGTCCTTGTGATTAGAACCCCCTCCACGCCTTCAAGTCCCGGGATAACAAGCTCAACGCCAGGAGAAATCTGGTTGGCATCCGTAATATTGTTGGCGATTCGCAAGTCGTCTAAAGTGACCCCAAATCGCCGGGCGATATCCCAAAGAGTATCGCCTTCTTGCACGACGTAGATGGGTCCACCTGACTGATCGTCTTGCGCCCAGGCATGCTCGGCGGGCCGAATGACCGTCAAAACCAACAGCAGGCTGGCTATCAGAACCTTAACCGAGATCGGCTTCCTCAAACTTAACCTTATCTCCAATGTGAAAATCGCGTAACCTTTGCGGATCAGATTCTAATACAAAACGCGCCGCTTCTTTTGGAACATACCACGGGCGCCAGCGGCGCGCCAGGCGCAGGTCTACAACCTGCATGGCGCCATTAATCCAGATCACTGCCAGATCGATCCACACACCGAACATGTGAATTGCCGAATCCAGCCGGCTATCACGCCCCTGTACGAGCAATATCCCTTCATTGGAAGGAAGTTTCCCTCGAAAGGTCAAGCCGCGCAGCTGGCAGACAAAAGATGCGCAATAGTCCACCAGCAACGGGGCCATATTGGGTTTATTCAGGTTATGTACATAGACTTTGCGCATATCATCTAGAAGCAGAAAGAGATGGATAACCCCCATCTACTCGAACTGTCGACCAATCTCCTCGTTTTTCGAAAGTACCTTTTCTACGCTATCTGTGAGCTCCCGCGGGCTGAAGGGCTTGGAGATATAATCATCGACCTTGGCAATGTGCAGTCCCAATACCCGGTCAATATTCTGCGATTTGGCAGTTATGACGATGACCGGTATATGGCGTGTGGCATCTCCAGCTTTCATTTGCTGGTAAACTTCCCATCCATCCATGTCGGGCATCATCAGGTCTAACAGCACCAGATCCGGCAACTCTCGCCGCACAGTTTCAAGACCCTCCCGCCCGCCATTTGCCCCGATCACCTCCAGTCCTGCCCGTCCCAATATCAACCGCACCAGGTCCACCATCTCTGCTTCATCTTCGACATATACCACCCGCTTGGACTTCCCTGCCATGTGATTCTCCTGCTTTTTCTACCCGGTGAGGTCGCGTCAAGTTTACCACAAGTTCATGCCCCCCTTGCCACGCCATTAAGCGTGGACTATAATCCTTGCACTTTACAAGCTGCAAATCTATCCCCAAAATGAGGCAGATTTTATGATCGATGTCAACGAACTCCGCAAAGGCGTTACGTTTGAGGTGGATGGCTCCCTTTATAAAGTGGCAGACTACGAACACCACAAACCGGGGCGCGGCAAAGCCACTATTCGCATCAAAGCTCGCGATCTCCGCACAGGCACCCTCCGGGAGATGTCTTTTATATCAGGCGATCGGGTACAGGATATTCGCCTGGATTACCACAAGGTCCAATATCTATACAACGACGGAGAGTTTTATCACTTTATGGATCTAGAGACCTATGAACAGCCGGGTATCCATGGCGATGTACTCGGCGATGCTACCCGGTATTTAAAAGAAGGCCTGGAAGTAAAACTCACATTTTATGAACAGAAACCACTGGACATAGATTTGCCGGTCACGGTCGATCTGGAAGTAATCAAAGCGGAAATGGCGGTGCGGGGTGATACAGCCACCGGTGTGACCAAAAGGGTGACCACGGAAACCGGATTGGCTGTCCAGGTGCCTAGCTTCGTGGAAGTGGGCGATGTAATTCGAGTTGACACCCGCGACGGTTCTTATGTGACCCGCGCCTGAACTGATACTCACCCACGTGCTATAATCTTTTACATGATCACCCCTGCTGGAAAAGAATGCCGATATTTCTATGCAGACTACCATCGCGGTCGTGAGCATGAGGAATGTCGTTTGCTGGAAGCGGCTACGCCGGCTGAACGCTGGCTTCCTGATCTTTGTTTTAGCTGTCCGGTTCCGAATATTTTGCAGGCTAACGCCTGCTCTCACATGGTATTAGAAGGACAGGTCGAGCGGCCCTTTCCTTATATTAAGCGCCAGGTGCTCGTAAAAGCCTACTGCACCAAGACTTTGCGCAAGGTGTCGGAACCTCAGATCGGATGCGGAGAGTGCCATCCTTTACCTCCGATCTTTTCTGGAGGGTTAAGTGACCCCGACACTCCTGCTTGACCTGGACGGCACCTTGCTGGACAACGAAATTGGCGAGTTTTTGCCGCAGTATTTAAAAGCTCTCGGAAAACATCTGGCTTCACATGTAGCCCCGGATCGCCTGATCCCAACACTGTTAACTGCCACCCAGGAGATGATCCAGAATAACCGTCCGGATCTCACCCTGAAAGAGGTATTTGAAGCCAAATTTTTTTCGGATCTCAATCTTGAAAGGGAAGCGCTGCAAGCCGGCATTGATGAATTCTACGCTGAGATTTTCCCTGGTCTCCGTTCTCACACAAGTCCAAGACCTGAAGCCATTACCCTGGTTGAATATGCTGTTGATTGTGGCTACAGAATTGCTATCGCTACCAATCCTTTGTTCCCTCGTTCTGCCATTCTTCAGCGCCTGGAGTGGGCCAACCTCTCTCCCCAGGATTATCCCTTCAGCCTGATCGCCTCCTACGAGACCTTCCATTTCGCAAAGCCTAACCCCGTGTTTTTTACGGAGATACTGGCCCGATTGGGCTGGCCGGACGGTGGCGTGATAATGGTTGGTGATGATCTCTACAATGACATTTATCCTGCCCGCAGTATCGGCATACCTACCTTTTGGGTGGCGCAAGACAAAAACATCGGTAAGGACGATCCTTTCACGACCACTGCCCAGGGAAGCCTGGGGGCAGTTATTCCATGGTTAGACTCGGCCTCTCCCGAGCAGCTCAGGCCCGACTTTTCCAGTACCATCGCCACTACCGGCACCTTGCGCGCTACACCTGCAGCCCTGGCGGTCATGATCCACGAGCTGCCCGCCTCCGCCTATAATGTACGGGCAAAACCAGATGAGTGGTCTCTAACGGAGATTCTATGTCACTTGCGAGACGTCGAACAGGAAGTTAACCTTCCGCGATTAAAAAAAGTGATTGACGAGTTAGATCCATTTTTACCTGGAATGGTCACAGACCCCTGGGCTGAGGAGCGGCAGTATATTTGCCAGGATGCGCCCACGGCGCTGGCATCTTTTACCCAATCCCGCTTACAGCTACTTAATCTGCTGGACGGGTTAAAGGACGAAGACTTGCGCAGAACCGCCCGCCACGCAATCTTCGGGCCAACTCATTTAAAGGAACTGGTCGGCATCAACGCCAGTCATGATCGCTTGCACTTACAGCAGGTCAAAAAGACCATAAATATCATCAAATTAAACCGGTAATCTCGTTAAACCGCCTCCAATTCTTTAATAGGGTGTTATAAAACTCATATGTGAGGAGAAATAAATGTCCAAACGTGTCGTCATCACCGGGCTGGGGTGCATCAGCCCGGTTGGGAATGACGTTCAAACAATGTGGAGCAATATACAGGCTGGAAAATCGGGGGTGAGCCGTATTACTCATTTCGACGCCAGCGATTACAGGTGCCAGGTAGCTGCCGAGGTCAAAGGATTTGACGGCAGTGAACTGTTCGGCAGTCGTGACGCCCGGCGTATGGACCTGTTTTCTCAATACGCGGTGGCAGCCGCGGCCCAAGCAGTTGAAAACGCTGGTCTGGAAATTAACGACCGCAACCGAGACAGGATTGGGGCGGTGATCGGCACCGGAATCGGCGGGATAGGCACGCTCTTTGAGCAAACGCAGATTTTCCTCGAACGCGGCCCGTCCCGCGTCAGCCCTTTTCTGGTTCCCATGATGTTGCCGGACACCGGCCCCGGCCTGGTCGCGATCCATTTGGGCATTCGTGGTCCCAATATGGCAGTTGTCACTGCCTGCGCCACAGGAACCAATTCTATTGGCGAAGGTTCCGAGGTGATCCGCCGGGGCGATGCAGATGTTATTCTCGCCGGAGGCAGCGAAGCCGGCATTGTGCCGATTGCGATGGCCGGGCTGGGGGTGATGACTGCGCTTACCAGCCGGAATGACGAGCCCGAGCGAGCCTCGCGTCCTTTTGACTTGGATCGGGATGGATTTGTCATGGGTGAAGGCGCTGGAGTTCTGGTGCTTGAATCCCTCGAGCACGCTCGACGGCGCGGTGCAACCATCCTGGCGGAAGTCACCGGTTACGGAAGCACCAACGACGCTTATCACATCTCCGCCCCCGCCGAAAACGGCGCCGGCGCAGCGCTCTGCATGCGAAACGCCCTGAAAGACGGGGGGTTGGACATTTCTCACATCGAATACATCAACGCCCACGGAACCAGTACTCCGTTAAACGACAAGAGCGAAACCGCCGCCATAAAGACCGTATTTGGCGAACGCGCCTATGACATCCCCATTTCGTCAACAAAATCGATGACCGGACACCTGCTAGGTGCCGCCGGCGCGCTGGAAGCAATTATTTGCGTGAAAGTGCTCAAAGATGGGATTCTCCCCCCTACGATCAATTATGAAACTCCTGATCCGGATTGTGACCTGGATTACATTCCGAATTCAGCCCGCCAGGTTCCGGTCCGCCGTGTCATGTCGAACTCCTTCGGTTTTGGCGGTCACAATGCGACCATTATTCTCACTCATCCCGAGGAGGCCTGACGATGAGTCCCCACGCCCATATCACCGGATGGGGGATGTCGATGCCGGAAAAAATCCTGACCAACGCAGACATCAGCAAATTGGTCGACACCAATGATGAATGGATCCTCAGCCGAACAGGCATCCGGGAAAGACGCATCGCCAACGATCACCAGACGACTGCGTCTCTTGCGACGGAAGCCGCTGCGAAAGCGTTGCGGGTTGCCAACCTTCGCCCTGACGACCTGGATTTGATCATAGTCGCTACCTCTTCACCCGAACACATCTTTCCGGCCACCGCCTGTCTTGTTCAGGATTGCATCGGTGCCTGGAAGGCGGGCGCTTTTGACCTGTCTGCCGCCTGCACGGGCTTTATCTACGCGCTGAACCTTGGCGCTCAGGCAATCCGGTCCGGCTCTCTCGAGAATGCGCTGATCATTGGCTCTGAAACACTATCTCGCCTGATAAATTGGAAGGATCGCGGCACGTGCATCTTATTCGGAGATGGGGCCGGCGCTTTCGTCCTGCAGGCCAGCGATGAACCCGGTGGGGTTCTTTCTGCAGTTATGCGCTCTGATGGTTCTGGCGGCGATTTGCTCAGCATACCGGCAGGTGGAAGCCGCATCCCAACGAGCGTCGAAAGCATCAACCGCGGTCTGCACTACATTCACATGAACGGCCGAGAGGTTTTCCGCTTTGCCACGCGCGTTATGGCGCAGGCCACCGAGGAAGCTGTAACAGCTGCGCAGCTATCCATGAAGGATGTCGAATTGATCATTCCGCATCAGGCCAACCAAAGAATTATTGAAGCGGCTGCCCGCGGTCTGAGTTTCCCTATGGATCGTGTTATGGTAAATCTCGACCGCTATGGAAATACTTCTACCGCATCGATTCCTGTAGCAACTTGTGAGGCGTTCGAACAAGGGCGCATCAAGCCCGGGGACCATATCGTATTTGTCGGTTTCGGCGGCGGTCTAACCTGGGGATCGGCAGTGGCGCAGTGGACGGGTCCATTCCCGACCCGCCGCAGGGTGCGCCAGAGACGCTACCGGCGCCTGGCCCGCTTGCGTTCTCTCTTTATGCGCCTGATCCGGGTTATCGAAGGATTTATTTGGGGGCGGGGCTAGAAAAGCGGAATTGTTAGAGAGTTGTTAGAAATCCGCAGTAATTTTCTATGATATCTCCCAGGCAGGCTGATAGATTGGTATAATTTTACAGAATCTGTAGAATTTTACGCAATCTGCGTTTATGCAATCTGCGTTTACGCAATCTGCGGTCTGTCAGCTTGGTTGTTTGGAGGTACTTGTGAACCCGACCCGCAATAGATCATCAATCATTTACCTGCTGTTGTTCGTCGCCATCATCGTTATGGTGGTCTACAACTTCAACCAGCAGGCTACCACTCAAGAAGCGCTGGCCATTAACGAGGTGGCAGCCGACCTTCAAAGTGGAGACATTAGACGTGTCACTGTCGACGAGAACAGCCTCCGCGTGGTCTACGCGGACGGTACTGAGCGCACATCCCATAAGGAATCCGGCACCGATTTTGTAGAACTGATGACAACCTTGGGCGTGACATCCGACCAGCTCGCCGCGAATAATGTAAAAATCGTATTCAAGCCGCCGAGCGCCTGGTTGGGGATCGCTACTGCCCTGGGTTATTTTGTGCCTTTTCTTCTGCTGGCGGGAGTGTTTTGGTTTGTCTTCCGTCAGGCTCAGGGCAGCAACAATGCCGCCCTCTCGTTTGGAAAATCCCGCGCGCGCATGTTCTCGGGCGACCAGCCCACGGTAACCTTTGACGATGTTGCTGGGGTAGAGGAAGCCAAAGAAGAGCTCTTCGAGGTCGTCGAGTTCCTGCGTGAACCGGAGAAGTTCATTTCTTTGGGAGCCCGTATTCCCAAGGGCGTCCTCCTGGTCGGCCCTCCCGGCACCGGCAAGACGCTCTTGGCCAAGGCGGTCTCCGGTGAGGCCGGAGTGCCCTTTTTCTCGATCTCGGGCTCCGAGTTCGTTGAAATGTTTGTCGGCGTCGGCGCCAGTCGCGTGAGAGACCTGTTCGACCAGGCCAAGCGCCAGTCGCCCTGTATTGTCTTCGTCGATGAAATCGATGCTGTCGGTCGCCAGCGCGGAGCCGGTTTGGGAGGCAGCCATGACGAGCGTGAGCAAACTCTCAACCAGATGCTGGTCGAAATGGATGGTTTCGATACGGATACGAATGTAATCATCGTGGCCGCAACGAACCGGCCCGATATTCTCGATCCGGCTCTGCTGCGGCCCGGGCGTTTCGATCGCCGGGTGGTCCTGGATCGACCGGACATGCGCGGGCGCGAAGCGATCCTGAAAGTGCACGTCAAGGGCAAACCTTTGGGTCCCGACGTGGATCTGGCTGTGCTGGCGCGATCTACGCCCGGATTTGTGGGGGCCGATATAGAAAACCTGGTCAATGAAGCTGCCATCTTAGCCGCTCGCCGGAACAAGAAGGTTATCGGCCAGCCTGAAATGGAAGAAGCCATAGAACGCGTCATCGCCGGACCCGAACGGAAGAGCCGCTTGATCAGTGAAGAAGAGAAGCGCATCGTGGCCTATCATGAGGCCGGCCACGCCATTGTGGCCAACGCCATGCCTGAGGCCGATCCGGTTCACAAGGTCTCGATCACAGCACGTGGCATGGCCGGTGGGTACACGATCATGCTGCCTGAAGAGGACCGCACCTTGATGCCGCGCAAGAAGCTGCTTGCCGACATGGTCGGTCTGCTGGGTGGCCGCGCTGCCGAGGAGATCGCCTTCGATGACATCACTTCAGGCGCATCCAACGATCTGGAACGGGTTACTCGCATGGCGCGCGCCATGGTTACCCGGCTGGGGATGAGTGATGCCCTTGGGCCAATGGTATACGGTCAGAAGGAGGAGCTAATCTTCCTGGGCAGGGAAATTTCTGAACAGCGCGATTATTCCGAAGCGGTCGCGCAGCAAATCGATAAAGAGGTTCGCCGGATCGTGAACGAGGCCTACCAAACTGCTAAATCGATTGTCCTGCAATATCGCGACCGCCTGGATGCCGTTGCCCATCGCTTGATCGAGGTGGAGACTCTTTCACGAGAAGAATTCGAGGATATCTTCCCGCCACCGGTAGCCAAGACCAGCGGCACGCCTGTACCTCAAGCCGTAATGTAAAACCCGCGATATCGTTTAGAACGGTTATTGAAGCGTGAGACGTGATTTCGAACAGGCACATCACGTTTCACGCTTTTTCGCCTGGAGGATAAGATGGCTTCCCAAACTTCATTAAAGCTTGCCGGCTTCGAAGCTGCGATAAGCCAGGCTGCTTTCTACCACCAGGAGCATGCCGGTTATCTGCATATCCGGGGCGAGGATCGCCAGGTCTTTCTGCAACGCCAGACAACCAACGACGTACGCCTGCTTTCCCCAGAGCGCGCCGTAACCACGGTTCTTACCTCCGCCACGGCGCGCATCCTGGACGTGCTCACGCTGGTGGCAGAGCCAGAAGCAATCGGGGCAATTACACTGCCAGGACAGGCGCCAGAAACGGCTACTTTTTTAAAAAGGCGGATTTTCTTCACGGATAAGGTTTCCGTGGATGACGCCAGCACCGAGCTCGCCCAAATTGAAGTGACCGGTCCGGAAGCCACCAATTTGCTTCGACAGTCCGGCTTCAGCCACATTCCTTCAAACGGGGAAGTTGTATCCGAAGCAATCTCCGGGATCGAGATGCGGCTTCTTAAACAACACGATGGCGCATATCGTTTACTGCTGGCAGCTGAAAGAGCGCCGGAGCTGCAAACCCTATTAAGAGAAGCAGGCGTCAGCCAACTCGAGGAGGAGGGCTATTCGGTGCTCCGGGTGGAAATGGGTTGGCCCGAAGCTGGATACGAGCTGACTGAAGAATATACCCCCCTGGAAACCGGCCTGGATTGGGCGATTTCCGGGGAAAAAGGCTGCTACACGGGCCAGGAGATTATCGCCCGCCAGATTACTTACGACAAGGTAACCCGGCAGATGGTTGGCTTGCAGCTGACCGGCGTAAGCCAACCGCGTGACCGCGTTTCCTCGGCAGAAGATGGGAAATCGGCTGGCGAAGTGACATCCTATGCGTACTCGCCGCGCTTTGAGCATATCAGCCTGGCAGTGTTACGAAAGGCTTATTCGGAGCCGGGGACGAGGCTGGTGGTGGAGAGCGAAAGCGGGGGAATTCGGGCGAGGGTTGTATCCTTGCCATTTTCGCAGGTATAGGAATTGAAGGCACTGCCCTTCGAACACAAAATCGTCCTCGTGACCGGCTCGGGACGGGGCATTGGGCGCGCTATTGCATTGCATTTCGCCGCGAATGGGGCGGATGTTGTGATCAACTTCTTCCGCAACCGCTCTCCGGCGGAGGAGACGGCGAGCCAGGTCAGGGATTTGGGACGGCGGGCGCTGCTGGTTAAAGCCGATATCGGCGCTCTCGAAGGTCTGGAACAACTTTTCGAGGAAACCGAACGTTTTTACGGCGGGCTTGACATCCTGATCAGCAACGCAGCCTCGGGCTACAACCGCCCGGTTATGGAACAGCGACCCAAAGGCTGGGACTGGACGATGAACATCAACGCCCGAGCCCTGCTCTTCGCAGCGCAACGCGCCGCGCCTTTGATGGAAAGGCGCGGTGGCGGTGCCATCGTCAGCATCTCCAGTCCGGGATCCTTTCGGGTGCTGCCCGATTATGTCGTTGTCGGCGCCAGTAAGGCCGCCCTTGAAGCCATCACACGATACCTGGCTGTAGAACTTGCCCCGCTGAACATCGTGGTCAACGCCGTATCTCCAGGCGTGGTCGAGACCGAAGCCTTGAAGCACTTTGACACCATTCGAGAAGACAACAACATCCTGGAACGAGCCGCCCGGCTCAACCCCGCCGGACGCCTGGTCAAGCCCGAGGATGTCGCCCAGGTGGTCGCCTTTTTATGCTCCCCTGCCGCAAGTATGATTCGCGGCCAAACCATCTTGGTTGATGGCGGCTATACGTTGCCTATACGAGGTATTGAGGGATAATGCGTAAATCGTAAACGTCGATCTCCTTTTACGAATTACGGATTACGCATTACGTCTCCCCCCTCATCTTCCATACCTTCCCAGCAGCTCCCTTTATACGCCAACCAGAATGGCCCTGGCAGGGGCGCCGTCAGCGCCTTCAATCTTGAGAGGCAAGCAATATAACATGTAGCGCCCCTGGGATACTTGAGAAAGATCAAGTCCTTCTACGATCACCACACCGGCGTTAAGCAAGATTTTGTGAGTGGGGCCGGTAGCTTCGAAGGGTGCTACGGAGAGATAATCCACGCCAACCAGTCGAACGCCGCGATCCACAAGGAAGCTGGCTGCGTCAGCGCTCAAGGCCACGTAATCCGTCCGGAATTGATTTTCCCGGCGCGCCCAATTTTCCGAATTGCGGGTCTTAAAGAGCACTCGCCGGGTGCGGGGAGGAATACTGGAATTCTCCAGAATATTTGAATTAATCACATCCTCATTCGATAGATCCAGCACATAAACCCGTCCGGTGAGCAGGTCGATCGGCAGCTGATCCACGCTGGCGCCGTCTTCGATAAAATGGCACGGAGCGTCCACATGAGTCCCGCTGTGGGCGCTCATGTTAATTCGGGTAACGTTGGCCTCCGCGCCATCTTCCATCCTTTCAACCCGCTCAACCGCTATCTTTGGATCTCCCGGCCAGGTGACCAGTTCCGTCGAAATCGGGACGGAAACATCATAAGTCCGCATATCCTTCTCCTCATTCACGCATCACGTTGCACGTTTCACGTTATAGATCCTTCACCAACTGCTTCACAGTCACCTTCTCCACCACTTCCCAATTCAAGCTAACCCCAAGACCCAGGCCATCCGGCACATCGATGCTGCTGTCGGAGTTGAGCACAAATCGCTCGTTGGTGATATCTTCCGCATAATAACGATCCGTGGCGGAGATATCGCCGGGGAGAGCAAAGCCCGGCAGACTGGCTAATGCCAGGTTGCTGGCGCGTCCTACGCCCGTCTCCAACATGCCGCCGCACCACACCGGCACACCCTGCGCCCGGCATAGATCGTGAATGGCAACCGCCTGGCTCAGGCCTCCGACTCGGCCGGCCTTGATATTGATCACGCGGCAGGCGCCCATTTCGAGAGCCTGGCGGGCATGGCGTGAGGAAAGGATGCTCTCATCCAGGCAAATGGGCGTCTTGAAGCGGGTCTGTAAGCGGCTGTGATCCCACAGATCATCCTCGGCCAGCGGTTGCTCGATGAGCAGCAGATCGAGGTCATCCAATGGCTGCAGAGCAGCGGCCGTTTCCAGGGAATAAGCCGAGTTTGCGTCGACTTGCAGGCGCAGGTCCGGAAAGGCCTTCCGCACAGCAGTGGTTTCGATCAGGTCCCGGCCTGGTTTGATCTTGATCTTCACACGCCGGTAGCCCTTTTCCAGGTTGCTTTCCACCAATTGGAGCAGCGCCTCTGGAGAGGCCTGGATGCCCAACGAGACGCCTACTTCGACTCGATCCCGCTCACCCCCCAATAGCTCCCGTAAGGAACGCCCTTGCTGCTGACCCTGCAAGTCCCAAAAGGCCATCTCCAGCCCGGCTTTGGCCATCATGTGGCCGCGAATGGGCGCGACCCGCCGTTGAAACTCCAGGGCATCCCGGATGTCATGGCCCAATACTTGTGGAGCGATAAA
>Ga0209640_10002264_pt1 | contig 16725 bp, 14 predicted proteins | sample RifCSP10_1_FD_184018 | JGI IMG/M metagenome (GOLD analysis project Ga0209640, IMG submission 184018) | Soil microbial communities from Rifle, Colorado - Rifle CSP2_sed 10_1 (SPAdes) (version 2) | ecosystem: Environmental > Terrestrial > Deep subsurface > Rock core/Sediment | place: Rifle... | reverse complement strand
CCCAGCCAATACGGGTGGATAGACGCAACAACGTGCGTTCATGTTGCTCATAGCCCAAACGCAGAAAGCCCTCCTCACAATGGGTCGGGCTTGCAACGAAGCGATTCCGGAGCGCTCACCACGATGTCCCGTTTCTGAACACCGTCACGAAGAGGATCAGCGCGAGTGTAATGATGGCAACGACGATTGCTTTCTTATGTTCTTTACTCATAGTTTGGCCAGTTCATCTTTGAGATAATCAATGACCTCCACCGGCGTCGGGTCGATGCCGTGAAGAATAGCAAGGTAGTAGCTGACCCAATCACCAAGATAGACAAGGGAGAACATCCGCGCAAGAAGCGACGATCCCTCGCTCCAGACATCGGTGATCCGTTCCGTGTGTCCGAAAAGAACCTTACGGGTAATCTCCATGCGGGCTTGCACGCGGGGATGATCGTCTTTGTCTCGGAGGAAGAAGACCTGCATTTCACGCATCGAGCCGGCGAGCGCTTTCCAGCCCACCAGTTCGTTGTGGTTCATTTCCGGGAGGACGTGACCGAACAAGAGGGACTTTCCATTCTCCGCCATCTGTCCGCGCCACCTGGTGTTCACGGCATCGAATCGCTCGGTGGAGGAGTACACCACGCCGATGCGTCCGTTCAAGAGTCCCGCGAGCTGGAGGGCTTTGTTCGTGGCCGGGTCGGGAACGCTGTACACATCGGCTTTTGCGCGCAGCAACCCGAGCGTTTCGTTCATGTCTTTTCTCTTGTTCTTGATCAGGCCGAGCTTTCCAAGGACGGTCAGCAGAGGAAAGAAGGAGTACCCAAGCGCGGCGCGGGGTGGAAGTCCCCCGGGAATCTTGATGAGCGGGTGTTTGTGCTTCGCTGCCATTTTTGCAACCGTTCCGCCGGATGAAATGGCAAGGATCTTTGCGCCCCGCTTGATCGCTTCCTTGTACGCTGCGGTTGTCTCTTCTGTGTTTCCTGAGTAGCTCGAGATGATGACCAGCGACTTCTTCCCGACGAACTTCGGCAACGTGTAATGCCGGTTGACCACGAACGGGATAGTCAATTCACCGGCAAGGTAGCTCTTGAGCAGATCCCCACCGATTGCCGAACCCCCGAGCCCGCACAGAACGATCTGCTCCACACCGCGTGTATTCAGTCTGACTTTTGCGCCGGCTCCGATCCGCATGGCATCTTCCACTTGCTGCGGAAAACTCCGGATCAGGTTGTACATGTTGGATGTATCAACGGCAAAGATTTCTTCAAACGTCATAGCATTCCTTGATAGTGATAGTTGGGGTCAGGCATCGAAAGGGAGCTCCGGCACTTTTTTGTGCACGAACGTGGAAAGGTATTCCTTGATTTCCTCTTCCGTCTGGAGTGTCAGAGCCTTGTCCACAATCCGTTTTGCATCCTTGTAGGTGATGGTGCGGATGATCTTCTTGATCTCCGGCAGGACCGTCGGGATGACGCTCAGTTCATCAAGACCAAGGCCAACGAGCAAGACGCTCGCCAGCGGGTCGCCCGCCATTTCGCCGCACATCCCCACCCAGATATTGTTGGCATGCCCCGCGTCGACAATGGTCTTCAAGGTTCGCAGGACCGCCGGGTTGAACTGTTGGTAAAGCGGCGCTACCAGTGTGTTGCCCCTGTCCACAGCGAGAAGATATTGGATGAGGTCATTGGAGCCAATGCTGAGAAAATCGACTTCCCGCGCAATCTCGTTTGCAAGGATTGCTGCTGACGGAACTTCGATCATCACGCCCACTTTGATGCGTGCATCAAATGGAATCCCCTCTGCTTTTAACTCTGCCTTTGCCTGCTTGACGAACGCCTTTGCTTTGCGCACTTCCTTCAGCGTACTTATCATCGGGAACATAATGCGTACGTTCTTTTGTGCGCTCGCACGCAGCAGTGCCCGCAACTGGGTCATGAACAGCTCCGGGCGGTCTAACATGACGCGGATCCCGCGCCAACCAAGAAATGGATTCTCTTCGTGAGACGCATCAGGTGCCAGCTTGTCGCCCCCTACGTCAAACGTTCGAAAGATCACGGGGTGAGGATAAATACCATCTGCCACCGTCTTGTACGCTTCGTACTGTTCATCTTCGCTGGGATAGGTGGGGCGACCAATGAGTTGGCTCTCCGTTCGGTACAGGCCCACACCAATCGCACCCTGCACGCGTGCGAAGTCAATCTCCTCCGCGAACTCAATGTTCGCCGAGAGCTCTATGTGCTTGTGGTCCGGTGTGTCGGCCGCGAGCCCTGCGATTCCGACGAGCTGTTCTTCGAAGAGACGGAACCGTTCCGCCTTCCGCCGGAGCGTCTCCAGAGTTTCTTCGGAGGGCCGTACAATAAGGACACCTGCGTATCCATCGATCGCAATGAAGTCTCCCGTGCTGACGGCCTTTGTTGCTGTGCGTAGACCTGCAACGGCGGGGATCTTGAGCGAGCGAGAAAGCAGCGCTGCGTGCGAAGTGACTCCGCCCAGGTCTGTGGCATATCCAAGCACCTGATTTCGGCTGAAGATGACTGTATCTGCCGCTACAAGCGTCTCAGAGATGATGATGGACTCTCCTTCGAGACGGGAGTAGAGCTTCTGGTCCTGGACGTTCCGGATGATGCGATTCATCACATCGTCCACATCGTGGGCGCGCTCGTGCATGTATTCATCGTCCGCAGCCAACATCAACCGTTTGTACTTGCTGATCTCGTCCGAAACAATGTGCTCCGCGTTCTTCAGCTCGGTGCTGATCCTGTTTTCGATCGCCTGCATCAGGATCGCGTCATTCAAGATCATGATTTGAGCTTCGAAAATCTTTGCATGTTGCGAACCGAGTTTCTGTTCGGCAAATGCGAGGATCTTCTGGAGTTCCTTTTCCGCCCGGGCAGTGGCGGTACGGAGTCGCTCCTTCTCTCCATCAACTTCCGACGCGGCGATGCTCTTCACCTCCACGCGGGGGACGAGTTTGCTGTAGAGATACGCAGGGCCGATCGCAATGCCGGGTGCGGCGGCGATTCCCTTGAGGACGATTTCCCCGGATGTCGATATTGTCGTGTCCATGGGCTACTGTTCGTCGAAGCCGCGTTCGAATAATGAAACTACCGCCTCTGCTGCTTGCTCCTCGTCCGGGCCGTCAAACTTCAGGAGAAGGGTGGAGCCCTGTTCTGCGGCCAGTGTCATCACGCCGATGATGCTCTTTCCATTGATCTCGAAGCTGTCTTTCTGGATCATAAACTCCGCCTGAAACTTTGCCGCGGTCTTCACCAATGTTGCCGCCGGGCGCGTATGGAGACCGGCCCTGTTCCGAATTGTGATCTGGCGTTCGATCATACTTCAGGACATCCTGTGCAAGAGAAGATCGGAAAACCAGAGGAGCATTGCCGATCCGTTGTTTTTCGGAAGAAGACGGAGCATTCGTTGTGCGAGATGCGTCTCCCGGGCAATCTGGCGCTGCGCGGCTTCGATGACACCATATCGCCGGTAGATGGCCGTGACGTCTGCAACCACATGATGTTGGTATGTCTTCAGTGTCCCCTGTCTCCCGAACACTTCCCGTAGCAATTGCCTGTCGTTGCCGCTTGTGCGCTCCAGTGCGGTGAGTGCAAGGAATGTTTTCTTCCGTTCAACAATGTCGCCCCCGATCCTCTTGCCAAACTCCTTCTGGTCGGCAACGACGTCAAGGAGATCATCCTGTATTTGAAATGCCCGCCCGAGATGGAGCCCAAACCGGTAAAGCGCCCGCACTTCTTCTCTTGTCCCGCCACCAATCACTCCTCCCATTCCTGCAGACATGGCGAGCAACGCTCCCGTCTTCTTGTCAATCATGGAAGAGTATTCCCTGAGCGTGACCCGTTGTCGGCGTTCGAAATCGAGATCGAGCGCCTGTCCTTCGCAGACATCCAGTAAACCTTCGGTGAAGAGATCAACCAATTGCGGCATGCGTCTTGTCTTCGTGAGGAGCAGGCTCTGGTATGCCATTCCAAGCAACACGTCACCGGTCAGAAGAGCGATACTCGGATCCCATTTGGTGTGGACCGTGGGTTGTCCCCGCCGGGTAGCCGCGTGGTCCATGATGTCGTCGTGGACAAGGGTGAAGTTATGCATCATCTCTGCCGCCGCGCCGGCGTGGATCGCGTCCGCCGCGCGCCCACCGACCGCCTCGCATGAAACCATAACCAATGTCGAGCGGACACGCTTTCCTCGCGCACGGAGGACATAGGACAATGAACGGGAGAAATCCCTGGGGTATTGCCTGTTGACCAGAGTCCGCAGGTGGCGATCGATCTGGTCACGCAACCGTCTGTAGCGGCGCTGAAAGGCGGCGTGGTTCATGCAGCTCCGTAGGAGACCAATGGCGCGCGCTGTAGAGCTGTGATGGACGAGGATCCGGTCAGGAACATCACCCCTTTCAATTCTTGTCGCCAGCGGTTGAGGAGAGTGTGGACGCCCTTCCTTCCGTCCTTCTTCCATGCAAGCAATAGTGGTCGCGCAGAAGCTACAAGATCCGCACCCAAAGCAATACACTTGGCGGCATCGATGCCCGAGACAATTCCCCCGGAGGCGATGAGGGTGAATTGCACGTTGTTGCCTTTGAGTTGTACAACATCCCGAATCGCGCGAGCCGTTGGTATTCCCCAATCCCAGAATTGGGTTGCGAACTCCCGGTCCTTTCGGCGAAGTGCCTCTACGCCTGCCCAGCTTGTTCCCCCCGCGCCGGCGATATCGATATGCGTCACCCCCATCTCGACAAGCCTCCGGGCGACTTCTGCGGAGATACCTGCGCCAATTTCCTTGACGATCACCGGAACCGAGAGACCGTTCACAAGCCGTCCAATACCAGACAACACACCACGGAAGTCAGTGTTCCCTTCGGGTTGGAGGAATTCTTGCAACGGGTTGAGATGGACGGCAAAGGCATCGGCTTTGATCAAGTCCACCAGCCTCTGGATTGGATCGACGCTCTCCATTCGGGCGACTTCTGAGGCGCCAATATTGCCAACAATAGGAATGTCGGGCGCGGCTTCACGGACAACACTGAACGTCCGATGGTAGGTCTTGTCTTCGAGGGCCTGTCGCTGGCTGCCCACCCCCATGGCGATGCCAGTCTCCTGTGCGACTTCTGCAAGCTCGCGGTTGATTGTCCATGCGTCCGCATATCCGCCGGTCATGCACGAGACCATCAGAGGGAGGTTGAGTCGCCTGCCGAGGAAGGATGTCGTGGTGTCGATCTCGGAAAAATGAACTTCAGGGAGAGCGTTGTGCACGAATTCGAGGTGTTCCAGTCCGGTCGTCTTGGTCCTGAACCCTACATCCTTGGTCAACGTGATATTGACGTGTTGCTTTTTGCGTGAAGGGGTCGTTCGCGAAGGGTTTCGGCTGGGCATGAAGAACCAAGGGGATGTCAATGTGGCGATTCAGAAAAATGATAACGATTTCATGCCTGATAATCAATGTGGACGCGTTGCACGTCATCTTGCACATCTCCGTCGAGAGCTATGCGGCTTCAAGTGTTCTTTCGCGGGTAGTGGTCGAATGTGTCGAGTGCTGGTTGCCTTGCTTCTCTTGGGATTCTTGTGTACCTTTTCATGCAATTTTTGCAATTGACCTGTTTCATCATCCCATTTTCACTCATGCGTGCGATCATTCCGGTGGCTGGAGTAGGAAGCAGACTCCGACCTCACACATTCACCATCCCGAAAGTGCTTCTGAATGTGGCGGGGAAACCCATCCTGGCTCATATTCTCGACAAGATTATCGCTGAGGGCGTTACCGAAGCAACGATTATCGTTGGCCATATGAGTGAGAAAATCAGGGAGTACGTCTCCAGTACGTATCCATCATTCACAGTGGACTACGTAGAGCAGGAAGATCGGCTCGGGCTCGGCCATGCAATTTATCTCACCAAACACACGATCGGGCGCGATCCGATTCTCATCATTCTGGGCGATACTATTTTCGACGTAGACCTTCTCCCCGTTCTCAAGCTCTCTCATTCATCCCTGGGCGTCAAGGCAGTGGATGACCCCCGGCGTTTTGGTGTTGCGGAAATGGTGAACGGTTCCATCTCGCGGCTTGTGGAGAAGCCTGAGAAACCGGTAAGCAACCTGGCTATCGTGGGTCTGTACTACATTCACAATCCAGGGCTCCTGGTGTCCTGTTTGAACGAGATCGTCGAAAAGGACAAACGGACGAAAGGGGAGTATCAGCTAACAGATGCACTGCAAATGATGATTGAGCGGGGGGAGAAGATGACCACTTTTCCGGTTGAGGGTTGGTATGACTGCGGGAAGCCTGAGACGCTGCTTTCGACGAACCGCTCCCTGCTGGAGAAGAAGTCCACCTCGCGAAAAATGGATGGGGTCGTTGTAGTTGAGCCCGTCTTTATCGCCTCCACGGCGACCATTTCTCATTGCGTAATTGGCCCATATACGACCGTTGGTGAGCGTGCGTCCATCACGGAGTCGGTTGTTCGGAACTCCATCATCAGCGAAGACGCGCAAGTGCACAAGGCGTTGCTCGACAACTCCATTGTCGGGAACGGATCGATTGTGAAGGGGAGTTACAAACGGATCAACGTTGGAGGTTCCTCTGAAATCGACTTCTACTGAGAATTCCCCGGCGCCCCTTGTCCTTGAATTGCTCAGGTAGGGAAAGGGAAGTCACTCCCGACATCTCCCGGTTGTTGCGTCAAGACTTGAACTAACGAAACCCAACATTAACTGAGGTATGTCATGTCGTATTTGTTTACGTCCGAGTCTGTTTCCGAAGGCCATCCGGACAAAGTTTGTGACCAGATTTCTGATGCGGTGTTGGACGCAATTCTCGCGCAGGACAAGCGCGCGCGCGTGGCATGTGAGAGTTTTGTAACAACTGGTCTCGCCTTCGTAGGTGGTGAGATCACCACCACAGCCTATATCGAAGTCCAGGATATTGTGCGTCAGGTAATCCGCGATATCGGGTACACAAAGGCTGAATACCGTTTTGATGCGGATTCGTGCTCGGTCATTTCCAGTATTCATGCTCAATCGCCCGATATTGCGCAGGGTGTTGATACGGGTGGGGCAGGGGATCAGGGAATGATGTTCGGCTACGCAACGAGCGAAACCCCCGAGTACATGCCGATGCCGATCATGTTTGCCCACAAGCTAGTAAAGCGGTTGTCGGACATCAGGAAAAAGCAACCGAAACTGATGCCGTATCTTCGGCCGGACGCGAAGTCGCAGGTTACTATTGATTACAACGGCCGAAAACCTATCCGTGTTCATACTATCGTAATCTCCACTCAGCATGATCCCAGTGCGTCGCAAAAGAAAATCTATGACGATGTTGTTCACAACGTCATTCACGCAGTGATTCCTGAACACCTGCGCGACAAGAAGACCATCATACACGTGAATCCCACCGGTCGCTTCGAGATTGGAGGACCGCACGGTGACACCGGTCTGACAGGACGCAAGATTATTGTGGATACGTATGGTGGTCGTGCCCCACACGGCGGTGGGGCGTTTTCCGGCAAGGATCCTTCCAAGGTCGACCGCAGCGCCGCGTATGCAACCCGCCACCTCGCTAAGAACATCGTAGCTGCCGGCTTCGCCGATGAATGTCTCATCCAGGTGGCCTATGCCATCGGTGTTGCGCAACCGGTGTCGGTTCATGTGAACACGTACGGCACGGGGCGGATTCCAGACGCCGAACTCGATGGCATCATTATGCGCGAAGTGGACATGACACCACGTGGCATCATCAAGCGGCTGAAACTTCTTCGTCCAATCTACCAAAAGACGGCGGCCTATGGCCACTTCGGTCGCAATGACAAGGATTTTTCATGGGAACAGTTGGACTTGGTAAAGACGCTACAGAGGGCGGTTAAGAACTAAGGAAAGAGAGAGTTTACTCGTCATTTACAAATAATCACGTGAAGGAACCAATGGATTCGAAGCCAGGAAAGTACAAAGTGGCGAGTTTGAAACTTGCAGATGAAGGTGCAAAGCTTATCGAATGGGCGGAATCACGGATGCCTGTATTGATGGCGTTGCGCGAGAAATATCGGAAGTCCAAGCCCCTCAAGGGGTACCGGATTGCAGGATGTCTCCACGTAACCAAGGAGACCGCCGTGCTGATAAGAACACTCGCGGAAGCCGGAGCAGACGTCAGCTGGAGCGGGTGTAACCCTCTCTCTACAAACGATGCGGTCGCCGCGGCTCTGGCCGCAGATGGGATTTCGATCTTCGCATGGCATGGTATGGACGTAAAGGAGTTCTACTGGTGCATTGAGGAGACACTGAAATTTCATCCGAACCTGACACTTGATGATGGCGCCGACCTCATTTTTACCATTCATAACAAGCATCCGGAGTTTGCTGAGAAGTATGTTATCGGCGGGACCGAGGAAACAACCACCGGTGTTCATCGTCTTCGTGCCATGGCATCCGATGGGGCGCTGAAGTACCCCGTGATCGCTGTGAATGATGCCGAAACGAAATGGGACTTCGACAACGTTTATGGAACCGGTCAATCAACGCTTGATGGCATCCTCCGCGCAACCAGTGTCCTCCTTGCCGGCAAGAACTTCGTCGTTGCCGGATTCGGTCACTGCGGCAAGGGTGTTGCATTGCGTGCGAAGGGGCTCGGTGCGAACGTGATTGTGACGGAAGTGAAACCTACAGCGGCATTGAAGGCGACCCTTGAGGGGCATCGTGTGATGACCATGGACGAAGCCGCGAAAGTGGGTGATGTGTTTGTTACGGCAACCGGCGTTAAGGATATCATTGTGAGGCGGCACTTCGAGTCCATGAAGGACGGAGCGATCGTCTGTAATACCGGTCATTATGATTGTGAAATCAATCTGACCGATCTCGCAAAGGTGATGAAATCCAAGAGGACAATCCGGGACGATAACGAGGAATACGTTCTCAAGAACGGTCGCCGGGTCTACGTCCTCGCACAAGGGAGACTCGTAAATCTGGCGGCTGCTGAGGGTCACCCGAGCGAGGTGATGGATATGTCGTTTGCGAATCAGTTTATGTCGCAACTCCGGCTTGCCGAGGTTGACAAGAAAGGGAAACGTCTCGAGAATACCGTGCACGATATTTCGCCGGAGCAGGATCAAGAAATCGGGCTGTTGAAACTCAAGACCCAGGGGATTACCATCGACAAGCTGACACCGGAGCAAATCAAGTACGCGAGCGACTATAGCGCCGGCACGTGAACGCCAGGGTTGGTTCACAGTAAGGACAAAAGGCGGCCAACGAGGTCGCCTTTTGTTTTTCTATCGATCCAGTCTTGCCCTATTCGCTCAGGACTCGTTTGATGGAGGAGAGGAGATAGTCCATGTTGTAGGGTTTGGTGATATAGTCGTCGGCACCGAGATTGAGGCTGTCGATCGCCATCGATAGGCCAACCACCCCTGTCAGCATTATGACGTGGCACTTCATGGATTGTTCCTTCACAAAACTCAAAACATCCATACCTGTTTTCACTGGCATAGTAATGTCCAACAGGACCAGGTCGTACGCTCGCTGCTGCAGTTTTTCCATAGCAACCAACCCATCCACAGCTTCGTCAACGTCATAACCCTCTTCAGTAAGTTGCATCTTGACGATCTCTCTCAACTCATCATCGTCATCAACAAACAGTATGGTCGGTGGTGCAGGATCCAAAGGGGAGGCCTCAAAATTGTGTGAATTATATACCCAATCTACGATATAAAGTCAACACCTGCGTCCTGACGGCATCCTGGCTCACTTGCAAATCGAAGAAGAGTTTGTTACACTTTCGCAGAATACTGACCAGCCCACCTTCGAGGATCCGTGATGGAGAGCCGCCGCCGGCTTGTTCTTTTCTTCTCAGTTCTGTTCCTCGGGAACATCCACAGCCAATCGTACGGCCAGATAGCTGCGTTTCCATATGTCGAGAGCTTTGATTCCACCTCACCACCATTGTTACCGAGCGGCTGGACGTCAACTCAGAACCGGACGCAGGGGATTGACGACTTCACTACGGCGGCGTCAACGGCACGATCTTTACCCAATGCAGTCCTCTCCACTAATGCGACGATTGAGCAATCGCTCATTTCCCCAAACCTGAATTTCTCCGGCCTCGTCCCGGATCGAATCGTGTTTTACACACGTCGGTCCTCCACGCATCTTGCGCGTGTTGTGCTCGAGGCATCACTTGATGGCGGCTCGACATACACGCTCCAGATCGGTGATAGTCTCACCAATCCCGGAACGACATCCTACGTACAAGCCAGCCTCGCCCTCCCTTCGGTGCTGGCGGGTGTTTCCACCACGCGTTTTCGCTGGCGGATAGTGCCAGATGCCTCCGGCACCACGGGAACATTCCGCATTGACGACCTGATCATCACCGTCCGAAGATCGCACGACCTTGCAGCAACGGGCATTCAGGTGATGCCGACTTCGCCTGTTGAAGGTGATTCACTCCTATGCATCGCGATTGTCAGGAACCTCGGTGAACTGACTGCCCCCGCATTCGGCGTGGACTTCTTCGTTGACGCGAATAGCGATTCCCTGCCTCAGGCAGTCGAGCTTGCGGCGTCCATACTGCACTCTCAGCCACTCGGTGTTGCAGAATCGACTATGGTTGCGACACCCCTGACTCCTTGGCCACCAGGCCAGCGCCTGGTGATGACAAAGATTGTGTATGGCGCGGATCAAGATACAACGAACAACCTACAGAAGGCCCCGGTGACAATTGGATACCGGTCGTCGAGCGTTGTGGTGAACGAAGTCATGTACGCACCCTCCGCGCCGGAGCCTGAATGGGTGGAGTTGTATAACACACGAGACGATTCCATCAATCTGAGAGGATGGCTCATTTCGGACAACACCTCCACCTCGAGGAGAATGATCAGTGCCACTTCTCTGTTCATACGCCGTGGAGGTTATGTGGTGCTCACTCGTGATTCCGCAGCATTCATGGATGTACATCCGCAAATATTCTCCCGGGTCATCGCTGTGCCAAATATGCCGGCATTCAACAATTCAGGAGACGCAGTAACACTGTATGATGACAGGGTCGCAGTCATGGATTCTGTTCAGTACCTCCCCAGCTGGGGAGGAAGCGCCGGCGGGTTTTCACTGGAGCGCAAGGATCCGATTGGCCCGTCGGGCGGCCAGTCGAATTGGGGGAGCTCCCGCCACGCGTTGCGCAGTACGCCGGGTGTTCGGAATAGCATCACCCGCAATGACCATGACCTTCGGGTTGACAGCCTTTTTGTCCTGTCCGTTTCTCCCGTTGCGGGTGACACCGTGGTAGTAATGGTTGAGGTGAGTAATCCGGGAATCGAGGCGGCCGGGCCGTTTGGTGTCTCACTCTTTCATGACGCAAACAATGACTCGGTCGGACAGCCGTCTGAACTCATCGGATCAGTAAACCAACCCACACCGTTGCAGCCATTGGATTCCATTGTGTGCTCATTTCAGATCCCCTCAGTGCGCGTTGGGTCTCTTTCCTTGATTGGCGTAGCTGCCTATCAAGTGGATGAAGATTCGACAAATAACATTCTGCACAAGGTGTTCGTAGTGGGGTATCCGGTGGGGGGCGTTCTCATCAATGAAATCATGTATGCGCCGCCCTCAGGAGTTCCCGAATGGGTGGAACTGGCGAATGTCTCTTCAGACACAATCGATCTGAAGTTGTGGAGAATTGGGAATCGTGCGATGAACTCACGCTACACTGTTTCTCAATCTGCAATCCTTCTTCCGCCCGGCGGCCATGCTGTTGTTGCCAAGGATACAGCCCTTCTTCGGTCAGCATATCCTGACTTTCCCGGACAGAGCGTTCAGGTTATTGCCCTTCCAACATTCCTCTGGAATAATGGGGGAGATGCGGCTGTCCTCCAGGACAATCGCGGGAGCATAATGGACAGTCTGTTTTATCAACCTGCCTGGGGTGGTGCTGGCGGGGCTTCGCTTGAACGGCGCGACCTCCGGGATCCATCGAATGATTCCACGAACTGGGCGACATCCGAAGACTCGCTACGTGCAACTCCCGGACGAGCGAACTCTGTAGTCACTGTCGACCATGACCTTGAAGTGGTACGGGCAAATGCTGAGAGGGCTTTGCCCGGGTCATCCGCTCAAATCTCAATTACGGTGCGGAACCGCGGCAGACTCAACAGCACGCAATTCGCCCTCCTTCTCTATCACGATCGCAACAGGGACAGTGTCGCAGCTCCCAATGAACTGATTCGTCGCATGGACATCACGCAACAGCTCGCGCGCAGGGAAACACTTGTGGCATCACTCGAATGGCCGAACCCTCCGCCGGGTGACAATGCTTCACTTGCGCTGGTTGAATACAGCCTGGATCTCCGGCCGTCCAACAACCGAATGGTCACGAGTGTTCGGGTTGGCTACCCAGAGCACTCAGTGGTCATCAATGAAATCATGTTCTCGCCTCTCACGGAAAATGCCGAGTACATCGAGTTGCTCAATAACAGCGCGATAGATGTTGACATGAAGGATTGGAACGTGTTGGACAGACCGACAACCTCGGGAGGTCAGAATGCCTTCTCTGTCAGTTCGACCTCCAAAATGCTTCATCCGGGGGAGTTGTTCGTACTTGCCTCGGACTCTACTATCTTCGCCCTGTTCCCATACTTGCTGGATAATCCCCGGCTGGTCGGTGTGGCCGACGTGTCATCACTCGGGCTCAATAATGATGCGGATGATGTTCTCGTGCAGGATCTGATCGGCACGACGATTGATAGCGTTGCATACACATCTGCCTGGCACAACCCCGCAGTGTTTTCACTCACCGGACGATCATTGGAGAGAATCAATCCATCACTTGGCGCAAGCGATGGACGGAGCTGGAGCACGTGCACGCTTCCGATCGGCGGAACTCCGGGAAAGGTCAACAGCATTTACGCGAGTGTTCTTCCATCAACGACGTCTCTGTCCTTCTCACCCAATCCATTCTCACCCGATGGCGACGGGAGGGAGGACTTCACCATTATCCACTTCGAGACACCTGTCACGGTTGCCACAATGAGCATTAAGATCTATGATGTGCGGGGAAGACTGATTCGTCGGCTGGTGAACAACGAGCCGGGGAGTTCACAGGGTTACGTTGTGTGGGATGGCCGTAACAATGAACAGCAGAAAGCCCGGATCGGGATGTATGTGGTGTTATTGGAGGCTCTCAACGCGGGTGGTGGTGTATTGGAAACGGCAAAAGGTGTTGTGGTGTTGGCGGGGAAGCTTGACTGAAAGCTCAAAACGTCAGATCCATTCTCCGGCATAATTCCCAAACATGAGTTTGTCCACAAACTTCACGATCTCATCAAAGGGAGTGGTTTTGTCGAAAAAGAAGTCAAGCTCGGGATCAAGCGTAACTGCGTCGCCGTAGACATCCTTGAATCCGGAAACAAAAATGAACCTCGTTCTTTTGTACCTCTCAACTTCGCGTGCGAAAGCATGTAATTTCAATCCATCAAACCGCGGCATGCGGATATCGGAAATGATCAGATCGATGTCCGACGACGCGAGAATTTCACACCCCTGAATTCCGTCTAGAGCAGTATGGACATTGTACCCGCTCATGAACAAAGCCTCTTTCATGAGCTGGAGATAGTCTGTGTTATCATCTACCAAAAGAATGTCCATGGACCCGCCTTCCTTGATATAGTGCTGGTATTGTTTAGGTTACCAATTCCCTGCCAATATCTCAGTACGGAAAATCAGCTGAATTCACCGCATTCGCTGGGTGCAAGTATGCAACTCCGACACATATGGGTAAAAAAGTGGCGGTAAGAACGATGCTCCAGCTAACTTACAGGATTCAGTGAATCCTAGTCTGCGGGTCTCATCCCTGGAATTTGTCTAACGACATCTTGTTTGGATCGAAACAGCTTAGATACGCAACAGCCGTTCCATATCCTGTCGCCCAAGCCGATACAGAAGCCACTCCTTCATGTGAGTCGCACCCAGGTGGTCGTAGAAGTCAATGGCAAGTCTGTTCCAATCAAGTACAGACCATTCCATTCTTCCGCATCCGCGTTTGTGTGCCTCAGCTACCATAGCGGTGAAAAGCGTGTATCCCACTTTCCTGCTTCTATATTCAGGGAGGACAAAGAGATCTTCGAGGTACAGGGTTGGCAGTGCCAGGAAACTCGAATAAGTCTCGAATACAAATGAGTAGCCAACTCCAGTCCCTTGAACTTCAGCGAGGAAGGCATCAAAACGCGGATGCTCACTGGTCATGTCCCGAATCAACCTTTGCTTTGCCAGATCGTCGGGAGGAGCGAGCTTTTCGTAGTCGGCAAGAGCGTCGATGAGTTTCAAAATGGTGTTTGCGTCTGCTTTGGTCGCCTTGCGCACTGTTGGTCCTGCAACGTCACTGTGTGAATTCATGACCGAAATCCTTCCAACAAAATTGAGCGATGATTCCCAGTGTGCACCACCAGACGACACTAAGAATGGAGGACGTGAGAACCGAGCCTATGGTGGAGAAAGAAACGAAGCAGGATAACAGGACAACCAGCATTATGCGGAGTCCCTTCTTCTCAGGAGGCCGGACAAGAAGTCGCGCACCAACGACGGCAACGAACGCGACATAGAGTACTCCGACCACCCATCCACTTTCAAGCGCCGTTTGAAGGTAGTCATTGTGCCATGTCGAGGGAGGCTTTCCTGTAAATGCCAAAGATGCTTCCGCTGGAAGAATGTGATGAAACGAACCGGGTCCATAACCGAACGGCGGCAAACCAGGAAGGAGAGAACGGCCGGCGTCCCAAAGAGTATACCGATCCAAGTTTCCGCCGGTCGCAAACCACTCCATCTTCTGCAACAGTACGTCCGGACTGAGGGCAACCAAGAGAACAACGCCCACCGCCCACCACACGAGCGCCCGTGGCCTGAGCCATGAAACAAGGCCAAAACTTCCCATAACAAGAGCAATGACCGGCCCTTTCAACGTCGACCAGAACACCGAGATGGCGATTGGGATCAATGAGACGATGATGAAGCGGCCGTTCGATATCGCATCCGGCGATTCAGTTTCACGCAAAAGCAAAAATCCTAGGTCAACCAGAAGAGTAAGAACGGCAAGATCCGCGAATGTCGTTACACCGATGAAATACGGATCTATGAAATGACCATTGACAACCAGTCGATGGAGAATCGTAACAACCGCTGCAAGAGCAGCCGATGATATCATTGTGGTTGCGATGAAAGTCATGTCACGACGCGTGAATTGTGTCAGAAGAAAAGCGGGAAACAGAAGAGCATGCCAGTGAATGGAGAGCGAACTCAGACTCTCCGCCCTGTAGGGGGACGCGATAACGGATACAATGACGGCTATCAGGTAGCTGATCCACAAAATGAGCGGGACGCGGAAGCGGCGGGCGAGTTCACGTGATCGCTTCCAATGAAAGATGGAGCCGGTCACGGCAAGCACGGCCGCACACTCCACAACCGCCGTGGACCAAAATGATGCCGCAGCAATTCCAACGAAGGAACAAACGGAAAGGCGGTTCCACACACTGTGTGTACCGCCTTCAGAGAGAGACATTGAAATCCTGCCAGGGATACTCTAGTTGACCGGATTCTCCTTTTTGCCGGTTTTGAATTTCGCCATCGACGCTTCATATTCCTTCATTTTTGCTCCCGGCACATTCTTTAAGATATCGATGGCCTGCTGTTCCAATCTGATGGCCTCGTCAACATTCCCTCGTGCAAATTCCACTGTAGCGTAGGTATCAAGGTAACCCGCCTTCTCTGCTTCTTTCTTTGCAAGACCCACAGCCTGCTTCGCAACATCTGCCGCATGGTCAAGGTTGATGCCCTGCTCGGCGCAATTCCAGGCGTAGTTGTTCATCATCCCGGCATTATTCGGCCACTTCTGGAGATATTGGTTGAAGTACCTCTTGCCATTCTCCCCGTCCTTTGCTTTTACGTACGAGTTCCACAACGTGTAGAGCGCCTGCCGGTTCATATCGGAGTTCGGATATGATGCCATGAAGGCAATCAGCCCGGTTGCATTTTTGTCGGCACGGAATGTTGCCATCGCAACGTTAAACTGCGCCTCCTCGTTGTGGCCAAGTTCGTTCTTCGGATCGAATGCAAGGAGTTGCCGGAAATGCTCTGCTGCCGTCGCAGGGTCGTTTCTATCGACATATTTGGATGCCAGGGTGTAATGCAATCTTGCATCATTGGGATTTTTCTTCAGATCTGCCTGCAGAGAGCCGATGGTATTAACGCCGTTGACGTAGTCCTTTACCGTTTGAAGGAACGGCACGGCCGCGACGTATCCCAGGATACGGTCGATCTCTTCGCCATCCGGTTGGACAAAAATAATTGTGGGGTACGCGTTCACACCGTATTTCTTCGCAACTTCAATCCCTTCCCCTCTCTCAGCATCGATCTTGATTGCGATCAGTCCATCATTGACGAATGATGCGACGCTTGCGTCGGAATAGGTTCGGGCATCCAGCGTATCACACCAACGGCACCAATCGGTGATGAAGTCGATCATCACGGGCTTCTTCTCCATCTTCGCCTTTGTGATGGCCTCGGCCAAGGGACCTTTCAGGAAATGGATTTCTGCACTGGCCGTAAGGCCCATTGTAGAGAGCAGGACCGCTGCAAGGAATTGTTTCATGAAGTCTCTCCGGTTTGGGTGGTTTGTCCGGAAACCAAGATAGTATATTCCGCCGGAATGCACAAGGTGGATGGTGGACCAGTGGTGCCGGGTTGTACGCCCACGCAAGCT
>Ga0209640_10002263_pt1 | contig 16728 bp, 18 predicted proteins | sample RifCSP10_1_FD_184018 | JGI IMG/M metagenome (GOLD analysis project Ga0209640, IMG submission 184018) | Soil microbial communities from Rifle, Colorado - Rifle CSP2_sed 10_1 (SPAdes) (version 2) | ecosystem: Environmental > Terrestrial > Deep subsurface > Rock core/Sediment | place: Rifle... | reverse complement strand
GCTCATTGTCCATCGCTCTTCCAACGGCGGCCGCACATGGTATGACTCTGTGGATGTCGGATATCGTCCACCAAAGCAGCAAGATAAGGAATGGTTGATCGCCGATATGACCAACTCTGTCTACCGCGACAACATTTACATGACCTGGACGGAATTCGATTCTTACGGCAGCTCGAATCCTGCCGACAGCTCGCGCATTCTCTTCTCCCGTTCCACCGACCAGGGAAGTTCGAGGTCCTCTCCCATAACGATCAGTGATCGAAGCGGCGATTGTGTTGATGAAGATACTACCGTTGAAGGTGCAGTGCCCGCGGTGGGACCGAATGGGCATATCTACACATGCTGGTCGGGACCACTAGGGCTTATGTTTGACAAGTCCACCGATGGCGGCTTGACGTGGGGAACAGATGTTTTTGTTTCCTCGCAACCGGGAGGGTGGGACTTTGGCATCCCCGGTATCTATCGCTGCAACGGACTGCCGATCACCGTCTGCGACATCAGCAATTCTCCTCATCGCGGGACAATCTACGTGAACTGGTCGGACCAGCGCAACGGCCTCGACGATACCGATGTATTCCTCAGCAAGTCCACAGATGGTGGAAGCACATGGAGTCCGGCGACGCGAGTGAATAACGATCTGACGTCACGACACCAGTTCTTTACGTGGATGACCATCGACCAGTCGAACGGCACCCTATACATCGTGTTCTACGACAGACGGAACAGTGTATCCGTGCCGAACGCAACCGACGTCTTCGTGGCAAAGTCGACCGACGGCGGAACAACGTTTGAGAATTTCCAGGTGAGCGCTTCCCCCTTCACACCCATCTCATCCGTGTTCTTTGGGGACTATATCGGCATCGCTGCAATGAACAGCAAGATCTATCCCATCTGGACGCGGATGGAAGGAACGGCGCTCAGCGTCTGGACCGCTATTATCCGTGACTCAACGACTGTATCGGTAATCGAAGGGCCGCCAACGGTTGCCCGTTTTCAACTCCACCAGAACTACCCCAACCCGTTCAATCCGACTACGACTATCGTGTATGACCTGTATGCGGAAGGGTTCGTTGAGTTAGATCTCTTTAACGTGTTCGGCCAGAAGGTCTCAACGCTTGTCAGCAGCAGAAAATCGGCCGGAACTCATCAGGTTGCTTTGTCCACCGCATCGGATGGCAGGAATGCGTTGGCAAGCGGTGTCTACTTCTACAGGCTCTCGGTTGCTCCTGCCGGATCAGGGACAGGCAGGTACACGGAAACGCGGCGACTCGTGCTATTGAAATAGCGTACCTCTCTCGATTTGCCGTTTACAGTGATTGCTATTATATTTGGACGAAACGATAGTAGCTGACGTCCATCCCGTCTCTTTCGTTCCGCGGATGCTGCGTCGCTGATCAATAACTAGCCAAGTCCGCTCAAGGAGATCGAATGTACCCTCTTAAAAAAGGCAAGACCGCCCAGCAAGCGCACGTCGGACTGCCCAACGGGACGTTTGAAGAGGAGCATGGACGGAAAGGCTTCTTCGGGAAGTCCGCACACCTTTACCACACGCACCCCCCCACAGGCTGGATCCGGTTTGAAGGAAAGTTGAGGCCACATTGCATCGACTGCAATAAACTAACCCCCTCCGACCAGCATGACCCCAAAGGATCGCCCGTCGCATTCCTTGGCAACAATGACGTCAGGCTGTACGTCTCCCGTCGCAGCGAGCCGATGCCGTTCTACTTTCGGAACGCAGACGGCGATGAACTCTACTTTATCCATCGCGGCGAGGGAATTGTTGAAACCGACTTTGGGCCTCTGACATTCGAGAAGGGTGACTACATCATCATCCCTCGAGCGGTCACCTATCGCATCGTCCCGAAGACAAAAGATAACTTTTTCCTGATCACCCAATCGAAAACAGAATTTGAGCAGCCGGAAAAAGGATTGATCGGACAGCACGCACTGTACGATCCTGCTGTCATCGTCACCCCGGAACCGCAACCTTATCTTGACGACAACCGTGAGTGGGAAGTTCGCATCAAAGTGGATGATGAATTTTCCTCCGTGGTCTACCCATGGAACCCTATCGACGTTGTGGGATGGAAAGGCGACCTGACCGTGTGGAAACTCAACATGCGTGATATCCGTCCGATCATGAGCCACCGCGCACATCTCCCCCCCAGCGCACATACCACCTTCGTTACTCAAGGCGCCGCTGTATGCAGCTTTCTCCCCCGCCCGCTCGAAGAGGATCCGGAAGCGTTGAAGGTTCCCTTCTTTCACCGGAACACCGACTACGACGAGTTCATATTCTACCATGACGGCAACTTCTTCAGCAGGGACAATATCGTGCCGGGCATGGTCACGCTTCATCCACGCGGAATCCACCACGGCCCGCATCCCAAGGCTCTCGCCAACCAGACGAAGAAGACCCATACAGATGAATTCGCTGTTATGCTCGATGGTTTGAATCCGATCCACGTCCTTCCCGCGGGTGAAGCCGCCGAATGGAAGGAATATTGGATGAGCTGGATGCAGAAATAGAAATCATCGGGTATGAACACCAACAAAAATGTCTTGCACACCAGGCGAGGCGTACGTCGTTCCTTCTTGCCATAAGCGATGTATCTGATACCTCAACTCCCCATCTCTTTCCAGAGCCGGTACGGTGGTCATCTCTCCATCTGAGTACAAGCCCCGCAATGTCTACAAACTGATGATCGGTGCGATCGTGCCACGGCCCATTGCATTTGTTTCCTCCATCAGCACAAGCGGGATTCGAAACCTTGCATCCGGACAAACTCCGTGCGATTGACAGAATGGGTGGACCGGCTTATGTGCGAACGACGGGTCGATTTGATCTTGTCCGTCCGAAAGCAAGTGAATTGCGGCACACCTGACCACGCCGTGTCGATTTATTTCACATGAGTTCTCAATATCGTATGGCCGAGCTCACAGCAGCCGTTCTTGACCACATTTTCGCCGCGCACACTGTTGGAGATGTTCTCCCAACAGAGCCTCTTGTCCCGTATGGGAACATCGGCGATCTTCTCGAACACCAAGTGGACAGGTTTGAGCAGAAAGCGTTTCTCATTTTCTATGACGACGCGGGACATCGGAGGGAGTATGCGTACCGCGAGTTCTACGAAGAGGTGTGCAAGACTGCCAACTTCCTGCGTGCCGCCGGGATCGAGCGCGGAGACCGGATCGCAACGGTGTCCCATAATCATTCTGATGTCGTCATCCAGTACTTCGCCACGTTCCTACTTGGGGCTGTTGTCGTACCGATCAATGTGGGGGAAGATGACAAGAGAATTACGTACATCCTGCAGAATTCGGAAACAAAGCTGGCCTTCGTTCGCGATCAATACATCGATCGTATCAAGTCCCTCCTCCCCCACATCCCAGGGTTGCGGACCATAGTTCAGGTTGGAGCAAAGGTCGATCCGTCTCTCCCACTTTACGACACGGAGATCGCCAAACAGTCAACACGCTTCGCTTCCGCCAGCCGGCCGGGGCTGCAGGACGAAGCGTTGATTGTCTACACCTCCGGCACCACCGGCCACCCAAAAGGAGTGGTCCTTGTGCAATACAACCTGCTCGTCGATGCGATGGCGATTGTGGAATGGCATCGTCTTTCAGAAGATCAGCGGATGATGTGCGTTCTCCCGATCCATCACGTCAACGGCACCATCGTCACGCTGATGGCGCCACTCTATGCCGGCTGCGGCATTGTGCTGAACCAGAAGTTTCATTCCGACAAGTTTTTCGAGCGGATCAGCATTGAGAGAATCACGGTCGCCAGCGTTGTGCCTACACTCTTGCAGTTTCTCCTGCACGCAAAGCTTTCGATGGAAGCATACAAGGTGGCACACTTCCGTCATATCATTTGTGGGGCGGGCCCCCTCACAGTGGAGCTGGCGCTGAAATTCGAGCACGAGTTCAAGATTCCCATCATTCATGGCTACGGCCTGTCTGAAACAACCTGCTACTCCTGTTTCCTCCCGATCGACCTTCCAAAAGGAGAACACAAAGCGTGGCTCTCCAAATATGGATTCCCATCCATTGGCGTGCCGCTGCCGGTGAACGATATGGCAATCCATGACGCTCCAGGAAATGAGATGGAGGAAGGTCAACGTGGTGAGATCGTCATCCGCGGGCACAACGTGATGAAATATTACTTCCAGGACCCCGAGTCCAATGAGAAGACGTTCAGTCACGGCTGGTTCAGAAGTGGCGATGAGGGATTCTTCCAGTACGATGAGCAGGGGCGGAAGTTCTTTTTCATTACGGGCCGGCTAAAAGAACTCATCATCCGTGGCGGCGTGAATATCTCCCCGTTTGAAATCGACGAAGTGTTGATGAACATGCACGGCGTTGGCGCAGGCATCGCCGTGGGGTTTGAGAATGATTGGTACGGAGAGGAAGTTGGCGCCTATGTGAAGCCAAAGGATGGGATGGTGTTGTCCGAGGATGGCGTGATCGCCCATTGCAGGAAACATCTCCCCTTCAGCAAATCACCCAAGGTGGTGGTGTTCGGCAACGAGATCCCAGTCACATCCACCGGCAAGTATCAACGGACCAAGTGCAAAGAGCTCTTTGCGAAGTGGAAAGCAGTGCAATTTCACGAACAAAAATAAAAACGGCGGGGTACACCCGTCGCCTCGTTCAATACATTTACCAATCTTCTGTTAGAACGTTCCTACAAACAATCCCGCATTGATCATGAACCCCTGGCCGTTCACCTTGTTTGGGACGCCCAGAAGTTCATAGTTGTCGTCCACCGTCCATGAGGGGGCCGACATGCCGACATAGCTTGCCCCGAGCCGGACGCCTACCCAACCGAGGATCGCATACTCAAAGTTCACGGAAGGGACCCAAACAAAGAACGCACCCGTCAGAGTTCGCTTGACGCTGTTGATCTGCGCTGCAGTCCCATAGTTTCCTGATTCAAAGTATCCCCACTCCTGTCCCCATGTTTTTGCTCCACCTACATCCTGACGGAGAATGATGTCGATGCCACCCCCACCGAGCATAGTGCCTACGGAGAGGTCAAGCCGTTCCACTATTGGAACAACATACTCCAGTGTTACTCCTCCAAAACCCACCTTCAGTTGCGCATCTCGACGAATCCCGGCTGCATCCAGCGCAGTACTCTTGATGGACCCGCTCATACCAAGCCCCCCTATCCTGAAGTTCTTTACGAACATCACGTACGCAGAGCCGGCACCACCGTACAATAACACTCCGTTGTCCTTCAATGCCGCACCGCGTGAGGGAGCCAGGAACTCATTGATCGGCTTGACGTCCACAAACAGCCACCCCGGAATGAATCCGCCGAAGGCACCCACTTTAGCCGCCCTGGAACGTTGCGGTGGAATGGGTTGCTCGTCCTGTGCTGGAGCGAGGGACCAGACGAATAGACTTAGCAGCAAGGTTAACAGAACGGGCTTCATGAAGTTCCTCCGAAGTATGTGGTCAGCGAAAGGTGAGGTAATGTACGAAAATCGGTCTAGACATTCAACAGACACTCTCCACAACCCACTCAGTATCGCGGAAGCGTTGGGTCTATCAGCCGCGACCAGGCATCGATACCTCCGACAAGATTCTTGACGTTCGCAAAACCGCATTGTTGCATCAGCGCAACCGCCGAGCGGCTCCGAATGCCATGATGGCAAAAGACAACGATCTCCGCCTCCCGATCGAGTTCACCGAGCTTGTCAGGCAACTCGCCAAGGGGAATCAATCGTCCACCCAGGTTGGCAATGTCGAACTCCTCCGGCTCACGGACATCGAGCAGCGTGAATGTTTCTTTTCGCTCCAGCTTTTGTTTCAGCTCCTCAACACGCATATCCGCCAATCGTTCCTTGAGAGATGGAGCATGATTACAATCCGGTGCACGGCACGTCTGGCCCTCGTCTGTAAGAGTGAGAATTGTCGGATGATTGCCGCAAATCGGACAATCCACATTCTTCAACACCAGGTGCTCCCTCGTTGTCATCGTGAGAGAATCCACCATCAGCACTCTCCCTACAAGCGGTTGCCCAATGCCGAGGATCAGTTTCAGTGTCTCGGTCGCCTGCATGACGCCAATCAGGCCCGGCACAACGCCGAGCACGCCAGATTGAGCGCAATCCTGAACCAGGAGCGGAAGTGGCGCCACGGGATGAACACATCGGTAACAGGGCCCGTCTCTACCAAAGACCGATACCGTCCCTTCAAACTTATAAACACTGCCGTGAATATGCCGCTTCGCAAGGAACACACACGCATCATTGATAAGGTATCGGGTGACAAAGTTGTCCGAACCATCGATGATGATATCGTACCTTTCGATGAGTTCGAGGGCATTGGTCGGCGACAGACGAGTGGCATGGCAGTCGACCCGAACATGCGGGTTTAACTCCAGCATCCGATCGCGTGCGGACTCCACTTTCGGCCTGCCAATACTGGCCGTAGTATGAACGATCTGACGATGAAGGTTCGAGAGTGCGACCGTGTCGTCATCGATCAATCCAATAGTTCCGACGCCGACCGCCGCAAGATATAGAGCCGCCGGCGACCCCAACCCTCCAACTCCGACAATCAACACCCGCGCATTCTCAATCTTCGCCTGTCCGGCATTCCCCACCTCCGGGAGAACGAGCTGCCGACTATATCGCGATAGCTCTTCGGGAGAACGTTGGCTTTGCTTCATCGGGTACTCACCGAGGATTGATTGTCCGGAAAGTGTTGGGTATATTCAGTCCACATCAATAACACTGAGACCCGTAATGCGTGTATACTCTGTTATGTCGCTCTTTCTTATCGTCGCTCTGTCGCCATTTCCAAGAACCTTCGGACAGGAAACCTCAGTGTGGACATTCATGCCGGGTTCCGTTGCTATACCGCCGCTGATGGCCAGTTACCATGAGCCAAGGGTTGGCGTGCGCAAAGAGACCGGCTCCACGCGGCTCAAGCTCGACATCGGCAGTACACTGGACGTGCTGGAATATAGCATATCATCGGAAAAAAAGCTCCGGCTTGGTATCGACTTCTTCACCTATGCACTGACGACCAGCTCGCAAGGTCTCCGCCTCCAGGTTGATGCCGTTGATGGTTACTTCGGGGGCCACATCAGTTACCGCGCGAAAGTGAACGATGACGTGTTCGGAATGCGGCTGAGGCTCCTTCATCTGAGCGCTCATTTTCTTGATGGCCATTTTGACAACACCAGTGGGACGTGGAAAGACGGAAGAGATCCTCTCCCCTTCACAAAAGACTTTGGCGAAATGCTTGGTCGGTATGAATGGAACACATCTTCCGTTTCCATTCTCTGTTACTCGGGATTCAGCTATGCCACCCTTGTGCGGCCTGTGGAAATCAAGCGCCTCGCCACTCTTCATGGAATTGAGGTTCATTCGTCCAGCGTGACGGGTCCGGTGTTTGCGAAGCCATGCAATCTCTACGCCGCCGCAAATTTTACACTAACGGGCATCCCGACCTACGTGGGGACAACAAATGTTGAGGCGGGGGCGAAGTTCGGTGAATGGTCGGGAACTGGATTGAGACTCTATCTGAGTTACTATAGCGGCCTCAGTATCTTCAATCAGTACTATGATGTGCGTGAGTCCCAGTGGGGAGCAGGCTTTGCATTTGATTTCTGGTAGCAGGCTAGCCTTGTGTTTTCCGCTCCAGAGACCAATGTCGGTCTGATGATTGAACAACCTGCGCACCGGTAACCCCCGCTTTCATGGCATACTCTTCAATTTCGGGGATGGTGAGCGCTGCATGGAGGGAGTCGCGGTAGAGCTTCTGCTGATACGGGTCTGAGTCACCCGCGTACATTTGCACCAGCCGTCCGACATCCTCTACTGTTGCAGGACGCATCAAATCACGAACGAAGATCCCTCCCCCCTTCCGCACGACGCGAACCAGCTCTACAAAAAACGTTCCTGGATTCGGAACGTGGTGCACCACACTGTTGGAGATCACCATGTCAAACTCCAACGGGACAAAGGGGAGCCGCTTGGCATCCACAAGTTGTAGCGTGATCCTGCCGCTCAACTTGCTCGCATCCACATTCTTCCTGGCCACCTTCAACATTTCACGGGAGAGGTCGATGGCGTGAATGGTGATTTCACTTCTTCCCTGCTGTAGCATCACGATAGGGATTCGTGCCGTCCCTGTGCCTATGTCGAGAATGCGCCCCTGTTGCGGTGCGAGTTCAAGTGCGCGCTGCGCAAAGGCGAGGTTAACTTCGGCAAAGTCCATGCTGTCGTACTCAACCGCATCCTTCTCGGTCTCCATCACTTCCGGTTCGAGTGTTCGTGCAAGTGCCATAACTATACTCCGATTTCCGTGGAAACGCCTCGCAGGGCCTCGATGACAAACTGAATGTGTTCGTCAAGATTGACCTTCATTTCCTCCGCTCCCTGGTAGATGTCCTCCCTGCTCACCGTTCGGGCAAAGGCCTTATCTTTGAGCTTCTTCTTCACAGAGGAAGACTGGAGATCAGCAATCTTGTTCGGCCGTACCATCGCACACGCAACAATGAAGCCGCAAAGTTCATCGCAGGCAAATAGTGTTTTCGCCATCGTCGTGTCCCGAGGGAAGTTGATCGCTGGAACGTGACCGAGGATCGCCCGCCTGATATCCTCCGGGTAGCCTCGTTGTGTCAGGATCTCCGTCCCCTTCATTGGGTGATCGGGGACCTGCGGATACATTTCATAGTCAAAATCGTGGAGCAAGCCGACCGCCCCCCATTTCTCCTCATCTTCACTGAACTTCTTTGCATAGGCGCGCATGGTTGCTTCCACCGCAAGCGCGTGCTTCCGGAGACTGTCGGTTTTTGTATATTCAAAGAGAAGATCAAGCGATTTCTGTCGGGGGATACTCTCGTTGTCCATTTCGATCGGTGGCCTGAGTAAAGTTCTTGATTATGTGAAATATGTCCGTATATTCCTGACACGAATTGCCATCAACCGCGCCAGCAAATGACCGTTACAGTTCTCGCAGTTGCCTTCATCATCGTCATGGTCGTTATCGCCTTGTTCGGCTTCAAGGCGGTTATCCGACATGGAAAAGCCCCGGAGGACATTCACAAAGAGCGTTGCTCGCTGTGCCGGGAACAGTTTCCGAAGGCACAGCTTATCGAGCGACAAATCGGCGACTATCGCCTCTTCTACTTTTGCGGTTCCTGCATCACCAAGCTGCACAATGAAATGATCAGCAAGAACTAGGATGCCTCGACACGGAAGTTCTTGCTAGCTGCTTTTCTCCAGCCTGTGCAATACAGATGGGGGGAGCAACAGCGTCACGCCTATCCCAAGCACTGTAACGATCAGCCCGATGACGAACGCGTCATGCAGTGCAGTTGCAAAAGCGTTCACAACAATCGCAAGGTCGCCCGGCGCCATCAAGCTGCGAAACGTATCGCTCAACAGTTCCTGGGGCTCGCCAAGGTGCGATTGAGCCGCCTCCGGCAGGCCACCCAGTATTCCCTGCATCTGGAAGAGAGCAAACTGTTTTTGCATTGACCCCGCTACCGCTGATCCAATCACCCCAACACCCACCGCACCGCCAATGGTTCTTGCCAGCATCTGAGTCGATGTTGCGACACCGATGTTTGTTGGGTCGAGGCTATGCTGCACGCTGAGCATGAGCGACGGGGTCTGTGTCCCCATTCCGAGGCCGATGATAATGACCGTAATAACCAAAAAGGAGAGTGATGTCTCCGATCCCAGCCACAACAAGACGATGAACCCCACCACCATGAATAACATCCCCACAAGAATCAAGAGTTTCTCGCCAAGCCGGTACACAATGCGGCCGGCAGTGACACTTGCGATAGACCAACTGACCGACATCGAGGTGATGACCACGCCTGCCTCTGCGGCCGTTCCGTTCTTGATGCTCTGCGCAAATAGGGGTACATATGCAATCACACCGTAAATCGCGAAGCTCGCCATGAACGCGAGGAGGTTTCCCGCCCAGAATGCCCGGCGAGTAAAGAAATGAAGCTCCAGAATCGGACTGGCAGCCTTGCCCTCCTGCAGGATGAATAGGAAGGTGCTCACACTACAAACGACTGCCGCAACCAGCACGTCAGTCCTCAAGAACCCGCCTCCCTTCCCGCCCTGCAGTACGATCAGTAACAAGGAGACAATCGCAGTGCAGAGAAGAATGGACCCGATGTAGTCGATCTTCTCCTTGTTGTGAATAGGGCGCTCATGATAGTTCGCCGCCACGATGGAAACGGCCGCAATTGCACCAGGAATATTGACGAAGAACACCCAGCGCCAGTCGAATTGGAGAACGATGAAACTCCCGAGCAGAGGTCCGATAACGCTCGAGATCCCCCACGTCGAGGCAAAGAATCCCAGTGCCTTCCCTCGTTCATGCGGTGGAAACACCGTGCTGATGAGGGCGAACGGAACCGACGCGAGCCCTCCAGCACCGATTCCCTGAATGCCCCGAAAGAGAATCAGATGCAACATGCTCTGGGAGAGTCCGCAGAGAATGGATCCGAAGAGAAACAAAACCACGGCTGCGAAGAAGATCGAACGCTTGCCCAACGTGTCTGACAATTTCCCCCACACTGGAGTTGATACGGCGGTCATGATCATGTACACCGAGAAAACCCAGCTGTAGAGACTCAACCCACCAAGGTCGCCCACGATGGTTGGCATAACAGTGGCAAGAATGGTCGTGTCGAGAGCGGCGAGGAATGCGGCACAGATGACACCAATGATGATCTTGATGCGGTTCTGTTGGTTGCGGTCCTCCGGCGAGGAAAGTGTTTCAGAAACGGGGTCAGACACTACGGCTACCTTTGTTTTCCTTTGAACAGCTCCGCAGAAGGACAGTAGGCCGCAGCAATACATTCGAGGCACTTCGGTGAGCGCGCATTACAGGTCTTCCGGCCATGCAGGATGAGCAGCGAACCAACATCGATCCAATATTTGCGTGGGAACAATGCCATCAAATCCTGTTCGATCTTCACGGGGTCGTCTCCATCTGTGAACCCGAGACGCTGGGAAAGCCGGTGCACGTGTGTATCCACCACCACCCCTGCGGTGGTACCGAAGGCCTGCCCCAATACCACATTTGCCGTTTTCCGTCCGACACCCGGGAGCAGCACAAGTTCGTCTATTGTGTCTGGCACTTTGCCGTCATGCCTGGTCACAAGCTCCTGACTGCACGCCATGATATTTTTCGCCTTCATCCTGAAGAACCCGGTCGAGCGGATATCCTGCTCCATCTCTGCGACATTTGCGTTGGCAAAATCCCCGGGAGTGTGGTACTTCTTGAAGAGGTCCTTCGTTACCATGTTCACCCGCTCGTCGGTACATTGGGCGGAGAGGATTGTGGCAATCAGTAGTTGGAAGGGATTCTCATGAAGAAGGGCTGTCTTTGGTTGGGGGAACTCCTTTTTCAAGAGCTGAAGAATCCTTGCAGCCCGTACTTTCTTTTCCTCCAAAGACTCCGAAGGCTTCTTCGCTTTTTTTCTTGTAGGTAAGGACTTAGACATGTCCGACTAATCAGAAAAGGAGGTCCTTAACAACCAACCGTCCATCCACAATAAGGGACTCACGAACGAACGGTTTCTCCTTGTAGCTGTCGAGCCATTGGATGCTTTGACTGATCTTGTCCGAACTATTGCCGACAATCCTTAGCACAAATTCCTTCCCCCCACCGAGTCCAAGCTTCCGTTGCCACAGAGAGAGATGATCGATGGCTAGGTCCCGGCAGAGCTTCTCGAATGCGTCGGCGAGACCACTGCGGAAGGGAGCATATTTGATGTCGGGCTTTGAGAAGAAGATCGCTATCTCCACAAATTTCCCGAGTTCCTTCTTCGGAGGAAGGTCACCCTTGGAATAGACCCGATTGTAGGCAGCATACGAGTAACTGCCGAATTCCTTGATGTGCTTGCCATGCGTGGTGGCATAAATCCCCAGCTTATCCCGGACGATGTGTTCGAGAATGTCGAGATTCACACCTCCATGAATGATGAACATCGACTCAAAAATCTCACCTTTCCCCTTGCCCCCTGCGAATCCCAGTTCTTCAAGGTACGCTTTGCCATTCTGCAGGAGCTTTCGCTCTACTGCTTTGCGGGAAGGGCTAAAGAACACCCTCCCTTCGACTGACTGGCTCAGTCCGAATCCCCGGCCATCGAGGAGCTGATCCTTGAACTTTTCAAATGACTCTCCGAGGATGCGGCGGATCTCCTCTGTGTCAGATTTGAACGGCGTTTGAAGGAACTGGGAGAGGGTCCCTTTCAACATTGTGGTTTCGCGGGTGATTGCCTCCGCGATGAACTTCTTGTACCCTGTGTTGATGGACTCCGTTTCTGCCGCGATGCGAGCGTGCAACTCCTTCATCGTCTTGAGATACTCATCCTTGGGGACTTCCGGCAGGGCCTGATGGATCGCGCAATAGGCAATCGTGGGGATTGGCATGGAAAGGTGCTGGTAGATGCTCATAGGCGTCTTATTTGATTGGCAAGTTGAGTGACGCAAAATGCAATGCTGATGGCCGGTACCTCTCATCCTTAATCACTAATCTCTCAATCACTTCGCCCCTTATGATCGTCCTCTCCACGATCTCAGGGATATCTGCAACGGTCACACCTCCATACCATATTCCTTCCGGGTAGACCACCATGCTTACGCCGAATTCACAGGCGTCAAGACAGCCGGCATTGTTGGCACGAACAATGCCCGCCAAACCACGCTTCTGTAGCTCGGCCTTAAGCGTGTCGCGCACCCGTGCCGAACCTTTCTCCAGGCAACATCCCTTTGGATGGCCCGCCGGGCGCTCGTTGATGCAAACGAAGACATGACGCTGATACCGGGTCACGGATTATTCCTTCACGCCAAAGAAGATGTTGTACATCTGGTAGAGATGATGTTCCTCGTGGCGCATCAATGCCTCGGTGCACTTTTCGATGGTGTAGTGCATTAGCTGCGGGTGAATCCCTTCCTGTTTCCATTGCTTGTCTGAAAGCGTTTGAAGGAGTGATACGAAGGTCTGTCGCTGCACCTCGAACTCTGCCAATCGCTTCTTGAGGTTCTCTGTAAAGTAGAGCCCATCCTGCCGTGCCTGATCGGGCTCGAAGGGGATGATTGCCGGCTTCTCCTCCACAAGAATCCGGGCGACCCGCTCGATAAAGACATCCTGCACCTCGCACAGATGCATCGCCAACTCGTGCAGCGACCATGCGTTCGGCGAAGGGCGTTCCCGCAATTGGTCATCCGACAGACCATCCAGAAATCCATGCAGCTCTTCCACGTGCTGGACGAGGCGACTCACGACGAGCATTCTGTTATCCATCAGTCACCAGTAGGTTGTGGTCACGGCAACATCACCCTGCACCTTTGCCAGGCATGCGGCACGTTCGTTCTGCGCGAACCCCTTCTCTTGCATCAACTTCTTTTCGAGGTTGGTTGGAGGGGCAAGACGTTCAGCACCTTCCAACACAGTCACCCTGCACCATCCGCAAATTCCGTCACCGTCGCACGATTGACCGATTGGAATCTTGCATTGCGATGCGGCCGCAAGAATCGTGGCACCAGCCTTGACCTCTCTGGCCTTGTTCAATGAAATGAACTTCACCGAAGGCATCGGAATGCTCAACTTTTGGGTTCGCCCTGACCGCCGGGTTCATTCTTAATGAACGGTGTGTCTGGCTTTTTCCGCAACACCAACTGCAATCCCCACACAACAAGAAACACCGGCCAATATGTTCTGATCGTGTCCCCGAAGTCAAGGACCTCCATGTTATCCAACATGAAAAGGACACCCATAAGGATGAGAATAATGCCCCACCAGACGTTCGACCTGTTCATCGTGATAGTCTCCTCATGCAATTTGCAGATACTCAAGAACACCGTTCAGGCGTTGCGCGTTCAGCACGTCCTTCTTCTCCAGCCAGCCTTTGCGGGCGATACCAACACCATAGAACACGTCCCGCAGCCCTTCCCTGTTGTGCGCATCGGGATTGATGGCAATGGTGACACCTTTCTCCTTTGCATACTTGCAGAGCCGCCAGTCGAGGTCGAGACGACTCGGGTGCGAATTGATCTCGATGATTTTCCCATAGTCTGCCGCAGCATCAATAACCTTGATCATGTCCACGGCGTACCCTTCTCGCCCGAGCAGAATCCGGCCGGTCGGATGCCCCAGCATCGTGACATGTTTGTTCTTGATCGCCTTGATAATCCTTTTGGTCATCTCCGTCCCGGACATGGTGAAGCTGCTGTGCACCGAAGCCACCACATACTCGAAGGACGCCAGCACATTCTCTGACCAGTCCAGGTCGCCGTTCGGGAGGATGTCGCACTCCGTCCCTTTGAAAACCCGCAACCCCTGCAGCCGGTTGTTCAGTCCATCAATTTCCTTGAACTGTTCCTTCACGCGTTCTTCGGTCAGCCCGTTCGCGTAAACGGCCGTGACCTTGCTATGGTCTGCGATGCCCAGGTACTCCCAGCCAAGCGCCTTTGCCGCAAGAGTCATCTCTTCCAATGTATTCACACCATCACTGTAGGTTGTGTGGCAATGGAACGTCCCCCGGATGTCTGAATCCACAAGCAACTTCGGAAGCTTCCCCTGCCCGGCCACAGCGATTTCACCCATGTTCTCCCGGAGTTCTGGTGGCACATACACAAGATCGAGTGCCTCATAAATGTCGGCCTCGTCTTTGCACTTCACCACCTTTTTCGCTTTGCCGCGTGTTTCCTCAGCCCCGATCTCTGAGAACCCGTATTCGTTCAGACTCCATCCGTACTTTTTTGCCCGCGAGCGCAGCTCCACATTGTGTTCTTTGCTGCCGGTAAAATAGTTGAGCGCAAATGGAAACTCCTGGTCGTTCACAATCCGCAGATCACATGAGATGCCTGCTTTCAAGACAACACTCGACTTTGTCTCCCCCTTCGCCACCACGGTTTCCACATCCGGGTGGGAGACGAATGCATCCATCAGTTTCGGGCGACTTGCGTCCCTCGCGCTCACCACGATGTCGATATCGCCTATGATTTCTTTCCGGCGCCGGAGGCTCCCGGCGATTTCACCGCGCAGGATCTCTTTCCGCTTCATCATCGCATCGTAGACACGCTGGGCTGCCTCGGCGGCCTTCGGGTAGAGGCTCTTGTCGCTCCGGCGCCGGAGGGCTTCGATTCCTTTCAGGATATTCTCTTCGGTCTTCGCGCCGAAACCGGCAATAGACGCAAGACGGTTTTCCCGCGCAGCCTGTTCCAGCTCGTTGAGACTCGTGATCTTGAGTTTCTCGTAAAGCACTTTCACTTTCTTTGGACCGAGTCCCTGGATCTTCAGTATGTCAACAATTCCATCGGGGAAGGACTTCCGGAGTTGGGTGTATTCTTTCGACGATCCCTTCTTCACCAGGTCGGTGACGATCTCGGCGATGCTCTTGCCAATGCCCTCCACTTCCAGCAGCTCGCCGCTTTCGACAAGCTCGGGGAGGTCCCTGGTCAATCCCTCAACGGCACGGGAGGCGTTGTGGAATGCGCGGGATTTGAACGGATTTGCACCCTGGATTTCCAGAAGCGTTCCCATCTCCTCGAGTATACCGGCAATTGCTTTCTTGTCCATGGAGCGAAGGGGCAACAGGTGATGGTGCAGCAATGACACGACAAATGTAGCAAAAAGGGGTCTGAGTTACAATTTCAGACCCCGGGGCCCTCATCCCTACGCAACCTTCCATTTGCCTTCATCATCTTTCACGTACGACAAACCATTGCTCATCTCGAATACCTCCCGGCCATCGGCGTCGATGAGCCGCTTTTCTTGGTACACTCTGATTCCATTGTTCTCCCGGGTGAGGTAGATAAGCAATGCACTAAGGGTGGGAGCGACGTCATGCAACCATTGATCGTCGCCTTCTTTCATGAATGCCCTACTCATACATACACCTCTCTATTCCATCCGTCTGTTGAATCTTCATTGGAACAGTCTCGCAAATCCCGGATACGGCACGAGCGGAACAAGCTCAAACCGGATCAACCCCATGTTCACAAGCGGCAGTGAAGCAAGGATCTCTTTCGCCTCACTCAGGTCTTTGCACTCGAGGATGATGACAGCCTCCGACCGTTCCTGTCGGAAATATATTTCCCGGATCGCTCCGGTCTGATACAGTTCAAATACTCGTTCTGCCTCTGAACGCAGGTGCGGCGCAGTCTCCTCACGGGTTACACGGGGAACAGCTTGTTCAAGAGCGAGAATCTTCATACCTGATTTTGACCTTTGTTGTGAGCCGTCCCAATTCGTCCGATATAGCGGGGAACCCACTGCTTATAGTCCAGCCATTGCTGTCCGAATCTCTGTTCCAGGAACTCCTCTTCCTTCTTCACGATGCGGTGATGGACGCCGATCGTAATCGCGAGCAGAAGAACGTTCACCGGGTGGATGGAATACAGACACGACCCTCCGCACATCAGGAACGCTCCGAGGTAGATCGGGTTCCGTGTTAATCGGTACACGCCGCCGGTTTTGAGCTCGGTCTTCTCCTCAGGAAGGCCAACCGAAAGAGATTTGCCGAGGAAGAAAAACGAAAGACCGGCCAAGGTAACTCCAGTCACAAAAAGAACAATGCCACAAGCCCGGGTCCAGGGATTGTCATAGAGCATCGTGTTGATGCCGAAAGGCTTGACGAGGAAGAAGAGCCAACAACAGGCCATCGCTGTCTTCCCGAAAATCAGGATGAGTACAGGGATGGGACTTTTGCCAAGGGGGTCGATGGTC
>Ga0209640_10002262_pt1 | contig 16729 bp, 23 predicted proteins | sample RifCSP10_1_FD_184018 | JGI IMG/M metagenome (GOLD analysis project Ga0209640, IMG submission 184018) | Soil microbial communities from Rifle, Colorado - Rifle CSP2_sed 10_1 (SPAdes) (version 2) | ecosystem: Environmental > Terrestrial > Deep subsurface > Rock core/Sediment | place: Rifle... | reverse complement strand
CGGTGACGAACGAAATCGTGAGGATCAACCGCAAGGCGACGCGATCGATGAAGGAAATGATCGCGGACCACGTGTTCATCGACTACTCGACCTACGCGAAATACCGCGGAAAGATCCTCATGCGGGAGGCCTGAACCATGCGCGAAGTCGCGGTCATCGGCGTGGGCCAGACGGAGTTCGGGGAGCTGTGGGACCGCTCGTTCCGGGATTTGGGGATCGAGGCCGGGCTGAAGGCGATCCAGGACGCGAACGTCCGCTCGGAGCACATCGATGCCGTGTACATCGGCAACATGTCCGCGGGGAAGTTCATCGACCAGGAGCATGTGGCCGCGCTCGTGGCGGATTACGCGGGCCTTGCGGACATGCACCTGCCCACCGTGCGCATCGAAGGCGGCGGAGCCTGCGGGGCCATCGCGCTCCTTCAAGCACGTCTCGCCATCATGTCCGGATTGCACGACATTGTGATCGTCGGCGGCGCGGAGAAGATGACGGACGTCGGCGACGTCCAGGCCGCGGAGATCCTCTCGAGCACGGCGGACCAGGAATGGGAGAGCGTCTTCGGCGCGACCTTTGCCGGGCTGTACGCGATGATGGCCCGGCGGCACATGCACGAGTACGGCACGACGAGGGAGCACATGGCCTCCGTGGCGGTGAAGAATCACAAGAACGGCGCGCTGAACCCGGAGGCGCAGTTCCAGAAGGAGATCACGATGGATACGGTCCTGAACAGCCCGTGGGTCGCGGAGCCTCTCGGCCTCTTCGACTGCGCGCCTCTCTCGGACGGCGCGGCTGCGCTCGTCCTGTGCTCCATGGAGAAGGCCCGCAAGTTCACCGATGCGCCGATCCGCATCGCCGGCTCGGGGCAGGCGAGCGACTTCCTCGCGGTCCACGACCGGCGGGATCTGACGACGATGGACGCGACGGTCGTCGCCGGCAAGCGGGCCTTCGCGGAGGCGAAGTGCGAGCCGAAGGACGTTCAGGTCGCGGAGGTCCACGACAACTTCACGATCACGGAGATCCTCGCGATCGAGGACCTGCGGTTCGTCGAGAAGGGGAAGGGCGGCCCTGCCACGATGGACGGATGGACCGCGTTGAACGGCAAGATCTCCGTGAATCCGTCGGGCGGCCTGAAGGCCCGCGGACAGCCCGTCGGGGCGACGGGCGTCGCCCAGGCCGTCGAGATTGTTCGGCAGCTCCGCGGCCAGGCCGGCAAGAGGCAGGTCGTCGGCGCGACGCGCGGGTTGACGCACACCCTCGGAGGCACCGGCGCCACGGCGGTCGTGCACCTCTTCGAGCGGGGGAGCTGAGATGGCCATCCCACGCTTCTGGCGGGAGATCCAGAGCCGGTACAACCTGATCGGCTCGAAGTGCGGAAGTTGCGGGAAGGTTGACTTCCCCGGCCGCGCCGTGTGCCCGGATTGCGGCCGCAAGTCCGTCGGGAAGATGCAGCGACTCAAGCTGAACGGGAAGGGCTCCGTGGTCACGTACACCGTGATCCACGACGCGCCTGCGCAGTTCGAAATGATGAAACCCTACGTCATGGCGATCGTCGAGATGGACGAGGGCGTCCGCCTGACGTCCCAACTCCTCGATGTGCACCCGGACGACGTGAAGATCGGGATGCGCGTCCAAGCCACGTTCCGGAAGCTCGGCCAGGAAGGCGAGGCGGGCGTCATCCACTACGGCTACAAGTTCCGGCCCGCGGGCTGAATGCACCGCGGCCCGTCTACTCGATGTATTCCTGTTTGGGCCGAAGGAACTCAACGGATTCGAAGTGGCATCGGTCGTCCCCGCGCCCGACGCATTTCGTCTCCTCGAACTCGAGTTCGGTGCCGAGCGCGCGATTCGTCCAGCCAGCCACGAAGCCTGCGATGAACGGGCAGGCGGGTTTCGTGCGGAGGCCCTCTTGCCGCGCGGCGAGCCCGATCGCAGTTCCGTGAGGGAACTCCCATCGCACGCGGTTCGACTCCTCGTCGTACTCAATCGTGCACCGACCCCATCCAGCACCCGCAAGGATCGCCGCGCCCCTCGAAAGGAGGCGCACACGCGTACTCCGTGCAGGACTCTCCTGGCCGACCGTCTCGTTAACCGCGGCCCCGTCCGCTCCGGATCGATAGCCGACGAGGTAGCTCTGCCGCCACGCAGGATAGAATCCCACGATCTCTTCCATCACGCGGAGGAAATCGTATACGCGCCCCGCCCAGATCAGCATCGTTGGGAAGGGAGATCCGGCCCAGTAGTTCACTCCCTGGGCCGCGTTGTGCTCGAGCAGATCTTTCGACACATGCTGGAACTCCGCATTACTTTCCTCGTCGGACAGGGCAAATCGGTGTATCATTCTGCCACCTCGTTCATAGCGCCTCGAGCGTCTCTCGGATCGTGTCCGAGGCATGGGAGATATGCGGGATTGCGACCCCGAGATCCGTGTCCTTCCGAATCAGACACGCGAGGATCGCTTCCGGACCCGCGTCTTGGATGACGAGGATCCCGCTATGGAACTGAAAGAACCCGTACTCGGGGACGCCCTGGCCGAGTTCGACGCCCGTCGCCCTCGCGGCCCCCACCATGGCGGCCGCCATTGCGCAGAGTCCCGCAGCTTCACGCACGCGCGCAAAGCTGTGTTTGATCACGAGACCGTCCCGTCGCGTCACGGCGGCGGACACGAAACCGGGGACGCTCCGGAGCGATTCAATGACATCCCGGAGGCGCTCCTCGATGTTCTTCGGAGGGTGCACCATCACCGGGTCGAGCGCATCCGGCTCTCGCGTGGTGGAGAGCGTTCCTACCGGCATCGCCGGGCACTGGGAGGTCGAGGCTTAAACAACCTTGCCCGCGGTTCTCACGACGGAAATCGACTGTTCGTCCGCCTCGCTCTCCGTCGCGACTACGGCGTCAGTGCGCCGGCTTGGTCGCCTTGATCGAGAACATGAGCGGGATCTTGGGCATCCCGTCCGGGAGATGATAGTAGCCGCCCTCTGAACGGATGAGGAACGGGAACAGCTCCCACGTAAGGAACGGAAATTCATGGAGGAAGTCGATTCGCAGGCCGGCGTCCGTGAGGCCATTCACGATCTCGCCGAGCGTGTGACCCCACTCGAACGTCACCTGATGCTCGAGGTGGGCCGTGCGGTCCGCGTAGTCCCCGTCCTCCTCGAATCGCATCGGTTCCGAAGTTGGCCAGTAAGACTTCCCGAGCTTCAGTTCCGTTGCGTCGGCCTCGTCGTAGAAGGCGTGCGAGAACGGATGCGCGTCGACGATATAGAAGAAGCCGCCCGGGCGTAGGAAGTGCGCGATGATCCGCCCCCACTCCGCGAGATCCGGGAGCCAGTTGAGCACCCCATGGGACGTGAAGACGATGTCGAAGTTCCCTTCCAGCTGCTTCGGCAGCTCGTAGAGGTTCGTGAGGATAAACCGAGCGTCGATTCCGAGTTCCGCGGCGAGGGCCGTCGCCTGCTCGATCCCTTTATCCGAGAAGTCCACGCCGGTCACGCGGGCCCCGAGGCGCGCCCAGGACAGCGTGTCGAGCCCGAAGTGACACTGGAGGTGGAGGAGGTCCTTCCCCTTGACGTCGCCGACCTCCTCGAGCTCGACGGAGTGGAGGGCCGTTCCGCCGCGCTTGAAGTCGTCGACGTTGTACGCGTGCGGGCCCCGCGACCGCACGTGCACGGCGACGACCTCGTCCCAGAAGTCCCGGTTCGTTCCGAAGTACTCGTCCACGTTCGACCGCCGGCGGCCGAGGGGACTTGCGCTAGTTAAGGGTTCGTCCGCCGAGACCGAGATGGCGCGTGTAGAGCCTTTATGGCTCCTCGCCCGCATCCGGATTCGGTGGGGGACCTTCCTTTGGTTCGAATCGAGGCGGATGTGCTGATCCCGGGTCGAGGCGATCCGCTCAACAACGGATGTGTGGTCCTCGACGGCGACAGGATATCATACGCGGGTCCGATCGAGAGCGCGCCGAGGATTCCGTCCGGGGTCGAGACCATCCGCGTGCCCGTCGTGATGCCGGGGATGTGGGACTGCCATGGACATTTGATGGGTCTGAGGAGCGCGAGCGTCGAGGAGCTCGCGAAGACCGCCTTGCCCGTCCTCGCGGCCCGGGCCGCGAAAGATGCGGAGCGGGCGCTTCGTGCCGGGTTCACGAGCGTGCGCGACCTCGTCGGATTGGGTGTGCACCTCGCACGGGTCGTTGACGAGGGCACGATTCCTGGCCCGCACATCTACGGCGGCGGCGCGATGCTCAGCCCGACCGCAGGCCATGGGGACCTCCACATGTTCCCTTCCTCGTACGTCCACGCGCTATCAGACGCCGGATGGTATCTCCAGGTGTGCGATGGCGTCCCGGAATGCCTCCGCGGCGTGAGGAACCAGCTGCGCCTCGGGGCGAAGGTGATCAAGATCTGCGCGTCGGGCGGAGTGATGAGCGAGGTGGACCATCCGGTCCATCAGCAGTTCTCCGACGAGGAGATCCGCGCGATCGTCGACGAGGCCGGCCGCGCGGACCGAATCGTCGCGGCCCACTGCCACGGGAAGCCGGGCATCATGGCGGCCCTCCGCGCGGGATGCCGCACGATCGAGCACGGGTCGTACCTCGACGAGGAGGCCGCGGACCTCTTGATCGAAAAGGACGCGATCCTCGTTCCGACGCGGTACATCATCGAGCGGCTCGTGAATCTCGGGAAGAGCCTCGGGGTGCCGGACTACGCGTACCGCAAGGTCGTCGCCCTCGCGGACGAGCACAAGAAGTCCCTGCAATTCGCAATCAAGAAGGGCGTGCGGATTGCCCTGGGCACGGACATCTGGAGCACGGGGGAGGGGACGATTGCGCCGTGGGGCGATAACGCGCAGGAGCTGATCCGCCTTACGGAGGCCGGGATGACTCCACTCCAGGCGATCGAGGCGGGGACCGCGAACGGGCCCCTGACGCTCGGACCGCAGGCCCCGAGGTCTGGAATCCTGAAGGAAGGGTACGATGCGGACGTGATCGCCCTATCGAAGGATCCCGTGAGGGACATCCGCGTCTTCGAGTCCCCGGACACCGTTACGCATGTGTGGAAGGCGGGCGTGCTCTCGAAGGGAGTTGCGGACTGAACCGTGATTTGCGTGGAGAGTCCAGTCCGGGAGAAAGCGTCCACCGCTGGGTCCTCACCGCCGTCCTCCGCCAGGGCCAATCCTATATGGAACGGACGGCTAGGCCGGCTCCACCGAGGTCGGACCTCTGCAGCGCTCTCCCCTCTTTGTCGTGCTGTTCACGGTCTTCGTGGACCTGATCGGGTTCGGGATTATCATCCCCCTCCTGCCGTTCTACACGGGGTCCGTCGGCGGCGGTCCGGCGGTCCTCGGCCTCCTGATTGCCGCGTTCTTCGCGATGCAGTTCCTTTTCTCTCCTGTTCTCGGTCGACTGAGCGACCGCGTTGGTCGCCGGCCTGTGCTCATCGGGACGCTCGTCCTCGCGACGGTCGGACATCTCACGCTATCGATTGCCGGCTCCCTCGTCCTCCTCTTCACGGCGCGGATCCTCGCGGGGATCGCCTCCGGGAACCTGTCCGTGGCGCAGGCATACATCGCGGACCGGACGCGGCCAGAGGAGCGGGCGCGCGGGATGGGACTGATCGGCGCGGCGTTCGGCGTAGGGTTCGCGATCGGACCGGTGATCGGCGGGACGTTCGCGCCGTTCGGCCTCGGCGTGCCCGCGCTCGCCGCGGCGGCCCTCGCCGCGACGAACCTAGTCCTCGCGGCCTTGTTCCTGCCTGAGTCCCTCGCCCCAGAGCTGCGGAGGGAAAACGGGAAGCAGCGCCCGACGAACTTCCGGGAGGCCGTCCGGCGGCCTTCCATCCGCGCCCTCCTGGCGACGTTCTTCGTCGTCTCGTTCTCGTTCAGCACGGTACCCGTCGCGTTTCCCAGCCTGGGGATTACGTACTTCGGACTGGGGACGACGGAGCTCGCGTTGATCTTCGTTTACATTGGCGTGGTAAATATCGTCGTGGGGAGCGCGGCTGGTCGGCTCGCCCGGCGCGTGGGTGAAGAGCGGCTCGTGGCGACAGGCACCTTCGCGATGATGGCGGGGTTGGCCATCGTCCCCTTGATTCCGAACCTGAGCGTCTACGTCCTTACGACGGGAATCGTCGCGACGGGCGTTGCGATCGCATTCCCGCTCGTTCCGAGCCTCGTGTCGAAGCGGACGCCGCCCCAGGAGCAGGGGGCCGTCCTGGGGATCACGCAGGCGTTCGGAAGCCTCGCGCGGGTCCCGGGGCCGCTCGTCGCCGGCTTCCTGTACGAGCAGCTGAACCCCGCGGCGCCGTTCCTACTGAGCGCGGCCCTCATGGGTCTCGGGTTCGCGATGGCGCTCCTCGTGTACCGCGATAGCCGGCGTCTCACCGAGCGGCGGGTCGTCGCGAGCCCCTCGACAGACGAATGACGCGAAAGTCACCGATGCCGCCGCCGGGCCCTTCGTCGACCGGCTCCTGTGAGCTTGACTTTCTTCTTCGCCACGTAACATCAGATGATGTCCTCTCAATTGTACCATTCCCTCCATGAGGCATGGACCCCTGAAGGCTGGGGTCCTCACGACCCATTCCTACCGGGCGGGGCTATTGAGGCGGTCCATGCCGCTTTAGGCGTTTTGAGTAAGGGCTGCCTCGTGAGTACCTTTGAGTCTATCTGACTCGACGACTTCGCTGCCGGCGGTTCCGATTGGGACATCCTGCTGCCAGATATCCAGTCGAACGGCATGAATCCGCACTAAGGCAGGTGTGCGTTGTTAAGCCACGCCATCATCTTCGGATCTTATCTTACCACGGTGAGTAGCGATATGAATGAATCGTCGCTCGCGACGACCCGTTCCAGTCTTTGACCATCTATGGTCTATTCGCCGCGCCGAATCAACCACATGTGGTCTATATGGGTCGCGGACCGTACGCATCCTTAAAGGGGAGGCCCTCGTCAGGAGGGACGAAGGAATTTTGAATGCCAAGCGAATTATTTGGAACAAGCGTCATCTTTGTCAAAGTGGCGCCAGGTTATGTAGAGAGAACGTTGACGAGCCTCCGGGCCAAGCCGAACGTGGCGAAGGCCGAGGCCGTCTTTGGGCGTCACGACATCGCAATCGCGGGCGGCTTCCGTAACACGGACGAGCTGCGCCAATTCGCGTCCGAGGTCCAGCTAATGGACCACGTCCGGGGCTTCCGGAGCTATCCGGCACTCCAAAACTGGACGCAGAAGGGGACCGATGGTCACGCTAGCAACGCGTACCTCCTCATCCGGTCGACGGACACGCAGAAGACCATGAGCGCGTTGAAGGCCGTCCCTGAGATCCAGGAGATCATCGGCACGACCGGAGACTCGGACATCGTGGCCCGCATCAGTGCGGACGCACGAGAGAACCTCCTTGAGTCCGTCGTGACGAAGGTCCAGAGCATGCCCGGCGTGCTCTCGACCGAGACGCTCCCGGCGTTTAAGTACTGAACATAGTCGTATGGACGGGCCCAATTTGGTTCGTCCACTTTTACGTTCGGCTCCGTGACACTTGTTTCCTGAACGCGTCTCTCACGTAACGCGATGACGCGCGCCGCCATCTTGCGCCTCGCGTACCTCTTTTCTCCCGGGCCGGGTGAGAGGGATGGCCCGTCGAATGACGAGCCCGCGTCCATACCGGCGAGACTTAAAGGAGTGAGGCCCAGGCAACCATATCTATTGCGATCGCATCCGGAGGGGGGATGAGCAGGAAGAGGAAAGGCTCTGCGAAGCCGAAGGCGCGGAAGGCGATGGACGTGCGCGTGGAGGACCTCCGAAAGAAGATCCTCCATCTGGACCCGTATTCCGGATGGTTTCCCGCAGGTGCCACGAAGCGGATCATGAGCATCGTCGATGCGGATTTGGAGGCGATCGGAGAACTCGAGACGGGCAGCGACGGTTTCGTCCAGCTCGCCGTTCTCGTCGGCCGCCGCTTCGTCCGGATTTCCTATTACCCTGGTCAGCCCTACGCGATCCTGACCACGATCACCCTGGAAAAGTAGTCCGACGCTCCCGCCATCAAAAGTCGAACCGTGCAGCGAGACGGCCGAGATGGCATACTCCGATGACGACGTTCCGGATGAAGGGCTACAACCTTGCGCGACGCTCTGGCTGGTCAGCGCTCGCCCTGGCGGAGGCGTTCAAGGTACCTGTCGACCGGGTTGAAGAGCACGAACAATGCGGGCAGGGCCAGGTAGATGAGCAACGACAGGAACGGTTTCACGAAGGCGAGGGCGATCGCCAGCGGCACGATCAAAGGGCCCGCGGCGATCCAACGGCGCACCTTCCGGACGAGGTCCGGATCGAGCTTCTCGTCGACAAGTCCGCGGTCCCCGTGATGTACCGCCAGATCGCGTACCCCACGGCCGCCAGCAGGCCGGGTCGAGCTGCTCCCTTCATCCAGCATGGCCGATTGGAGCGCGACACATTTTGGCCACTCTGCTTGGTGGGAATCCTTAAGTCCATGAACTCGTAGGGCTCCCGATGCAAGTTCCACAGGCCAAAGGCGCCTTCGACCATCTCGGCCTCGACCCCGCTCTCGTCCGAGCGGTCTACCGACTCGGGTACGAGGCCCCCACGCCGATCCAGCGCGAAGCGATCCCACCTATCCTCACGGGTCGGGACGTGATCGGCACCGCGCAGACCGGCTCCGGCAAGACAGCCGCGTTCCTTCTCCCGATCCTCCAGCGGCTCCTGAAGCAGGCGCCCGGGAGGACGCGCGCCCTCGTCCTGTCCCCGACCCGCGAGCTCGCGGCGCAGACTGAGACGGCGTTCCGCGGTCTCGCCAAGGGGACGAAACTCCGCGCGCAGGCGGTCTACGGCGGCGTCGGGATGGCGCCGCAGGAGCACGCCCTCCGCGGCGGCGTGGATGTCGTCGTCGCGACGCCCGGTCGGCTGCTGGACCACATGGGCCGCCGGAACGTGGACTTCCGGGGCCTCCAGGTCCTGGTCCTCGACGAGGCGGACCGGATGCTCGATATGGGGTTCCTGCCGGACGTGCGACGGATCGTCGACGCGCTCCCGCGGGAGCGGCAGACCCTCCTGTTCTCCGCGACGATGCCTCCGGAGATCGAGCAGCTCTCCCGGACGATCATGAAGAATCCCCTCCGGATCGCCGTGTCGCCTCCGCACCGGCCCCCGCCGACGATCCGTCACGAGGTCTACCCGGTGCCGCAGCACCTGAAGACGTCCCTCCTCCTCCGCCTTCTGGGCCGGGAGGACATGATGTCCGTCCTCGTGTTCGTGCGCACGAAGCGTCGCGCGGACCGCGTGGCCCGACAGGTCGAGCAGGCGGGCTTCGAGGTCGCCCGGATCCACGGGGACCGCAGCCAGAGCCAGCGGGAGACGGCCCTCGCCGGATTCCGGAGCGGCAGGCACCAGGTCCTCATCGCGACGGACGTCGCGGCCCGCGGGATCGACGTCGAGGGCATCTCCCACGTGATCAACTACGACGTTCCTCCGGTCCCGACGGACTATGTCCATCGCGTCGGGAGGACGGCCCGCATGGAAGCGGAAGGAGACGCGATCACGCTCGTGTCGCACGAGGAAGAACCGGACATCCGCGGGATCGAGCGGATACTCGGTCGGTCGATTCCTCGAGTGACGCTCCCGGATTTCGACTACAATGCCCCGCCGCCGCCCAGGGTACGCGGACACGAGGGGCCGCGCCCTTCGAGTCGACAGCGACGGGCACCTAGCGGAGACCGCCGCGGCTACCGACGGTCGTACCGGTGACAGTGATTCGCGAGCTCAGGACACTTCATTCATAACGCCACTTTGGTCGCCTCCCCTTCCCAGAACGGCGCTTCGACGTTGTCCAACAACCAGCAAGGTGCGGGATGGAGCTACGGTTCGGGTTTGGCATAGAGGCGATCGAAGACCTGACTGAGGCCTCGGAGGTCGAACAACAATGCCTGCCGTCGTTCGGCCTCGGATGAAAGTTTGGAATCGAATCCTGATCGAGACACGAAGGCGAACCTGACCGGACGTCCACGAAGTCGCTCGACGAGTTTTACTTTCATCTCGAGTCGGCGGAGAACATCCAGCTCCATCGGTGAGCGAGACCAGGTGACCTCCCCCACGAGGACCTCGGTCTTGCCGCCGGCGACGATGTCTATTTCTTCTCCAGGCCGGTTCCACCAACGGCCAATTTCCTCGAAGTCAATAGGGACGCCTTTGTAGGTTGAACCATTCAACAGCACCAGAGCCTCTCTAGCAACTCGTTCGAACTGGAAACCCACGAACTCATCCAGCTGCTTCTCAATTCGTTGCCACACTTGAGCAGACCGGCCGAGTTCGATGAGGGGTCGGTTTTTAAAGACAAAGCGATAATAGAACGCAAAGAACGGATCATCGAACACATACCGAGCCTGCTTCTTGATACCGCAGACAGGGTCTTCCATTCGGACGAGATCCAGTTCGTGGCGGAGCGTCTCCAGGTACGGCCCGAGACCGCCGCGCTTGACTCCCACCTTGCTCTCGAGGCTGCGAAGGTCGTGCGTGCCTTGCCCGATTTCGAAGAGGATCGAATTGTATCGAGTTGGAGACTGAAGTTCCAATCGGAGCAAATTCTGGGGTTCCTCAATCAGCGGAGCGGTAGCGGAGAGGAACGCGCCCCCAACAGCCTCTTGGAGGTTTCGATCCACGGAGAAGTCGTGATAGTACGGAGTGCCTCCGAAAACCGCGTACCGTCGGATTCGATCTTCCTCGGGCATGTTAGGATAGAGAAGCCGGACGCCTGAGTATCCGAAGGGACGAAGCCTGAGGTCAGCTGCCAAACGACCAAACAGAGGAGCAGTCCGCTTTGCCGTCACGCGTTGCATCATGCCAATGCTACTTCCGCAAAGCACTACAGACGGCCCGACCTCACGAAGCGTCGAGTCCCAATGATGTTGCAAACGGCTTACCGCTTGCGGATCGGACGAGAGGACTCTCTGAAATTCGTCAAAGACCACGAGCTTTCGGTCGAGCTCCCGAATATGGTCGAGAAACGCGTCCCAAGAGGGATAAGGAATCATGAGACCGCCGGTCTCGGTAGCCACTTGTCTGGAGAGTGATTCTCGTTGCTGCGGCGGATCGGCCTCGTCAAAGAGGAGATACAGGCCCCGTTCCTCACGGCAGAGCTTCCTGAGCAGCTCCGTCTTGCCTAGTCGTCTGCGACCGTAGACCCTCACGAGAGACGGTTTCGAACTTCGAAAGATCTTTCGCAGTTCTTGAAGCTCGACCAGGCGATCGACGAATCTCACAAAGATAGTGAGGATTATTCATATAGATAATATTTGCTATCATTGTTACGCTACGAGTACGGGTAGCGATTTCGACCCATTGTGACCCGCGCCCCGATTCCTCGTGTCCAACCCGCCGAAGCCAGAAGGGCGCGGTCAGCCCGGCCGTGCCGGGAAACGGCCCCCGCCCGCTCGCGCGACCTGTGCCAGGATCGGATGGCTCCCGATGATGGTCATCACGCTGCGGAGGACCTTCGACTCGGCCTTCCGGAGATGCTCCTCAAAGGTCGTACGCGAGAGGCGAAAGGAAACCGCGAGGCGTTCGGTCGACGTGCGCCGGGGGCTGTCATAGTAGCCGGCCTCCACGGCCGTCGAGAGGGCAGCGAGCTGCTTCTTCGTGAGCTGCCCCGCGACCTCACCGAGATCGACCTGCACCTGGAGGGCCTCCGCGCCGACGTCGGTCAGGGCCTCGAGGTTCGCCCCCCCGAACTCCTGGAGCCGCTCCAGAAGCTGCTTGAGCCGGTCCCGCGTCGGGGCAAGGACTCGATAGAACTCCCGAGCGTCGCTGAACAACGCCGGGAAGAGGATCGAGCAGCCGTACGACGCGATGCATTCTTCCACGCCCGAGGGCGGACAACCGCCCCGTGCCATCGCGACAAGGGGGGATCGGCACAGGAGCGAGAACCCCGATAGGCGGGCCTCAAGATCCCGGAGGAGTTCGTCGAGTTCCTCGGGAGCTTCGCCCGTCACAAGGAAGATCGAGCTGTGGCCGGGCGCCCCGATCTGCGTGATCGTCGATCCGTCGTGCGTCTTCTCGGACAGGCATCCGCGGTGGTGGACCCGGACGCGCGCCTCCACGGGCATGTAGATTGGATGCGCGGGGACGCTATTTAATGAAATACCGTCGTACGTCGGGTCGAAACCCAGCCGAACCCGACGAGAGACGGTAAAATCCGGATGCGGAGGGCGGCGTATCCGGTCCGACATGGCGGCATTTCACGCCCTCGCGGGACCAAGAGACGCGGCATTGTGGCAACGGTTCGAAGCGAACGAGAAGGTACGGACGAAGGCCTCGTGGCGGGTTCGCCTCCGATATTGGCTGAACTCCTTCCGGGGGTTCGCGGCGTTCGACATCCGTGGAGTCGATCCGAGGTGAGCATTCCCGTGGCACGGACGATGGAGGAGACCAGGCACCTCGGCAACGCGTTCGTCGAGGCCTTAGGCCGGCGCGATTTTTCGCGGCTCGAGTCGATCTTCGATCCGCAGGTCCGATTCCGGGCGCTCGTGCCCCCAGGCTTTCGGACGGCGGAGGACGCAGCGGCGGCTGTAGAGCACCCGAGACGCTGGTTCGCGGATGCAGACCGGTTCGAACTCCTCGCCTCGACGGTCGACCACGTCGGACCGCGGGTCCGTGTCAGCTACCGCATCCGCCTGCGGGAGGGAGGTATCTGGTACACGGTCGAACAGCAGGCCTACATCGAGGTGAAAGACGGCCTCATTCGATCCGTCGATCTCCTCTGCTCCGGTTTCGTTCGCGGGTCGGACGAACCGAACGGATCGGAGTCGTGACAATCGCGTCATAACGCTACGCCGGAGATTCTCCCATCTCCGGGGCGACTTGAAATAGTAAGAATTCCTTACTATGTCCATGGCGGAGATTGTCAAGGTCACGACGAAGGGGCAGCTCACATTGCCCGCCCGGATCCGGAAGGACCTCGGAATTTCGAAAGACACGTACCTCCTTGCGGAGGAAGTGGGTGACTTCGTCGTACTTCGCCGCGCCGAGACGCGTTTCCTTGAGCTTTCCAAACGCTTCCAGACGGAGGCGAAGCGAAGGGGGATCACCCGAGAGGCGCTCCTGCGGGCCCTGAAAGCGGCTCGCCGGAGGCGGTCCCCCTGAGGGTCTTTCTCGACTCGAATGTCCTCGTCTCGGGAATCGCCTTCCGCGGGAACGAAAACCGAATCCTCCTGTCTACATTCCGCCCACTGCATGAGTTCGTCCTCTCACAGGACGTCCAAGAGGAAGCCAGGGGCGTCCTCATCCGGAAGTTCGGACGGCTCCGAGCGGGCGCCTATGAGGCCCTCTCTCTGATTCGTGCGGAGATCGTCCTGCGAGCAGACTATGAGAACATGCTGGACAAGGTGCCGCTGCCTCGGGACCCCAAGGACGCTCATGTCGTCGCCGCGGCGATCGCGGCGGATTGCGATCTCCTTGTGACGGGGGACAAAGATATCCTGAGTCTTGGTGGAGTCGGTAGCCTGCAGATTGTCACGCCGGCTGCGGCGCTCAAGATCTTGGGTATCTGACCCCGGCCGTATTGTTTTCGACAGATTGTCTACCTTCCCGGAGGATGCTCATGCAACGCATCCCCCTGGAGGCTCACCATCGCCGCCGAAGCTTTCTTATTCCGACATACGCGTTGGTCCGCCAGAGGGAGCATGCCGCCACCGGCGGTGAAGACGTACCGAGATCTCGTCTGTTATGAATGGGCGAAGGCCATCGCACGCTCTTCCGGATTCAAGGACAACTTCGCTTTCATCATGAGTAAAATGTCTAAGCTCAAGACCGGCGAACTTCACATGAGTGAAATCGTTCGAGAGGATCGTCTCATGGCAGTAGAGGGATTCAAAGAATGCGGCTACTGTGGAGCTACAGGGGAGCTTTCTTGGGATCACCTAGTTCCAACGAGCAAGGGCGGTCCGAACACGATCAGTAATCACGTTCCCGCATGTCGTAGTTGCAACTCAAGCAAGGGCGACAAGGATGCACTTGAGTGGTACCGAGCTAGAAAGGGGGCGTACATCCCGCGACTCGTGTGGGGGAAGTATCTGAAGCTGATTTACGAGAGTTGGGAGAAGCAAGGGATTTTGGACCACGAACTGACTCCTGATGAGAGAGATCGGTGGTCTGGCCTCAGAGTCGAATGAAGGAGTTCGTTTCCGTGAGAGGTAACGATCGCTGTGAACTGTCATGGGTGGCCGGTCGCTCTCCTAACTATTCTGCCAAGCATGACGTACACGCTGCTTCAGAACCTGACTCGGTATAGGAGGGAGCGGCTCGCGCGTCAGCGAACCTCGGGCCCTGTGACGGACGACTTTCCTCCCGGCGGTTGCGTGGCCATCGTCGACGCGCCCTTGAGTTCCTTCGGTGCCTTGACGACACGAATGACCGTGTTGTGTGTGACGTTGTACATGGGATTCCCCGCTGCGTCATGTTCACCTTCAAGGCGTACAACGCCGACCATAGTAGTGCGCAGCTTAATCACAGATCCGTCCGAAAGCTCGTAAGCCGCCCAGGGCTCCGCTTTCGCTTCGAAATCCAAGCTTACGGCTTCGACTTCCCGATTGGAGATCGGAGAGACAATTTTGACCATGCCTACTTGAAAACGTAAAGGAGCTTAAGATTACGCGAGGGGTCGGCGAAAGTAGCTTTCGGTGGCCTGGGAACGTTTGGTTTTCTCAGGCGGTCTGTCAGTCGGAGTCGAAGGAAGTTCGGGGTGTCTTACGTCTACAGGGAGCCTTTGCGCAAGCAACAATGAGTGTGGATTGCGACCGCTGCACCTGCCCCATCTGCTGGGATAGACGGATTAGGCCTTGATGGGCTCGACCGTAGTCTTGCGGGGGATGACGCTGATCGAATCTGCCACCAGGCGAGGAATGCGGCTGTTGCGCGGCCCACGGTCGAATTCGATGATCCCGAGCCAGTGGAAGAGTTTGAGGTCTTCGTGTACGTTGTGAACATCCCGGCCGAGGTGCTCGGCCAATTTGCGAACAGATTCGAACCGCCTGTCAGCAAGAATCTCGAGCAGGGCGAGTCGCTGCTTGGTGAACATGGAGAGAGCCTTGGGTGTGAGAGGAATCAACGAAACCGCCCGCTCCATCTTCTCGTAACGCATCTCAGGGTGGTTCAGGTAGAACGCGAAATCTTCGAGGTCGAGCTTTGCGGTGACATCTCGCGGGTGAGTCTTGACATGGGCGCGAAGTCCCTCGACCCCACCGAAGCGGTCTTCGATTGTTTCGAGGAATTCCGCCACGGTCATTGCCTGCTGAATGCGAATCATCATCGGAGTTCCTCCAGCAATTCCTTGTAGACGATGGTCTGCCGTCTTTCCGCGTGGGCGCGAACGATCTCCCGGACGGAGTCCATGGATCTCTCTGCAATCGGCTCCGGATCGCCCTCGTCCCGCGGCGGGTGGATGTGAAGGGGGCCATGGAAGTTGTCCACCCGGATTTCCTGAGGCATGATCATGATGTTCCATCCACGCGGGCCTCGCCGTTCGATAAGCTGGATCCACCCAAGTAAGTCCTTCCGCTTCGGCACGGGATCAGCATCGCGTTTGCATCTAGAGTGTCGCGAGGATATATATGTTTTGGCATTGCATACCAACAGTGAAATTCATCCTGACGGAGCTCACGATAGAGTGATTCCAGGACCCGCTTCAAAGATGGATAGGAGACAATAGGTGTGAAGTGTCACACGATGATGCGACACGATGAGCCCCTCTGACCCCCGCATTTCATGCTCTCCTTGAACTTCCGCGAGGACTCTTGGCCGCCGAGGACGAACCCTCGCTGGACGCCGCTCTTCGCCCGCGCGGCCGCGGTCGTCACGGACACGGGGAGCCTCATGGCCCACGCGTCCCCCGTCGCACGAGAGTACTGCATCCCGGCCGTCGTGGGGACGGGGGACAGGACGATGCGGTTGCGGGACGGCATGGTCGTGACCGTGGACGGGACGCGCGGAGTGGTCGAGGGCGAGGGGCAAGGGCCGTGGGGACGGTCGCGATGAGTTGGTCCCCCTGACGCCGGGTGAAACGGACTCAGATGGGTCCGTTACACGGAAATCAGGAAAGGTTCGGGCCTCCTAGGATCCGTGCCACGGAGACGAGCGAAGCCGATGCAACGCTCCATGCAAACATGCCGAGCTTCGTGTCGCGTCAACAGAGGATCTTGACTTGGGAGCCCAAGGCCTGAGACGGAAACCCGCGACTCCACCGCACACGGACCGCGCCCTTCGAACCGTGGCTGGCCACGACCCGGCCTAGAATCTGAAGGCCGTCCTTGCGAAGCCATACTACACGGGCTCCCATGAGCTTCTCCCCATGATCTTTGTTGGCGATGTCAACGATCGTTTGGTAGCTGTCCTGTCGGTGCTTGTTCTGGCGGAACGAGGTCACCGTTCCGGACAATTCGGTTTTCGCCATACTTGCGGCGCCACAGCCCCGTGCCGTATAAGGACTTCGCACGCACCTCGACGGGACGCAACGACGCGTCCCTGCGCCCGCCTTACGAATCAGCGCAGGAGTCCGGCGGCCTTCAGCTCGGCCGTGATCTTCTCGATGGCCTGCTCGACGTCGGAGGGCTTCCGTGCGCCCGTGCACACGAGCTTGCCGCTGCCGAAGAGGAGGACGACCACCTTCGGCACGTCGATCCGGTACACGAGGCCGGGGAACTGCTCCGGCTCATACTCGACCTTCCCCAGGCCGAGGGAGATC
>Ga0209640_10002260_pt1 | contig 16745 bp, 16 predicted proteins | sample RifCSP10_1_FD_184018 | JGI IMG/M metagenome (GOLD analysis project Ga0209640, IMG submission 184018) | Soil microbial communities from Rifle, Colorado - Rifle CSP2_sed 10_1 (SPAdes) (version 2) | ecosystem: Environmental > Terrestrial > Deep subsurface > Rock core/Sediment | place: Rifle... | reverse complement strand
TCAGTCACCAGTCACTGTAGTACTATGCCTCAATGAGCGAAGACCTGTTCGAAAAGCTGCGGGAACAGATGATCACGGAGATCATCACCGAAGCCGCGCTCACCGTGGGCCATACCGGCCGCGCCGCGTTCAGCGAGCGGGTGATGCGCGTGATCGGGAGCATGCCGCGCCACGAGTTCGTGCCGGTGGAGCTTCAGCCCTACGCCTATCTCAATCGTCCGCTGCCCATCGGTTACGAGAAGACCGTGTCGCAGCCGTTCATCGTCGCGCTCATGACCGACCTGCTGGCCCCGGAGGCGGACGACGTGGTGCTGGAGGTGGGCGCGGGAGCCGGTTACCAGGCCGCGATCCTGGCCGAGCTCACGAAGCGCGTCTACACGGTGGATATCATCGAGGAGCTCGCGCGGGGCGCGGAGCGGCGGCTGAAGCGCCTCGGCTACGAGAACGTCGTGGTCACCGTCGCCAACGGCTATTACGGCTGGCCGGAGCACGCGCCTTATGACCGGATCATGGTGACCGCCGCCTCCGATCTCATTCCGCCGCCGCTGCTCGCCCAGTTGAAGCCCGGCGGGCGCATGGTGATCCCGACCGGTATTCCCGACAAGCAGTCCCTGGTGCTGGTGGAGAAGTCGGCGGCCGGCAGCCTGTCCGCGCGTGAAATCCTGCCGGTCCGGTTCTCGGAGCTGGAGGATCCCGGGGAGACCGTGGGGGCCGCCTAACCAAAGCCAAAAGGCAGAAGGCAGAAGGCAGAAGGCAGAAAGCGGACCTTCCGCGGCCGTAATCGTCGCGATTCCAGTCTCTAGGGCCGGTGGGCTCCCCCGGCGCCAGGGTGATTCGTGACATGCGACACGCGGGGCCGGGAGCGTGCATGAAGGGTCAACGCCCGCGCGAGGTCACCGGTCACCCGTCACGGGATTTTGCCCAAGGGCGCGATATAATCGCGCCGCGATGAAACGGCAGACGCGCAACCTCGCGGTGATGTTCGCGGATATCAGCGACAGCACCAGCCTTTACCAGCAGCTCGGGGATGCCGCCGCCCGCAATATCGTCAATGCCTGCCTCGAGGTGGTCAACGGCGTGCTGGCGCGTTACGACGGGCGGGTCGTGAAGACCATCGGCGACGAGGTGATGTGCGTCTTTCCGGACGCCGATCGCGCGGTGCTCGCGGCGAGCGACGTGCAGGCCAAGGTCAGCTCGTGCAAGCCCGGCAATTACCCGGTCTCCATTCACATCGGGCTGCACTGCGGCCCGGTGCTGGTCGAGGACAACGACGTGTTCGGCGACACGGTGAACGTGGCCGCCTACCTGAGGGCGGCGGCGACCGCGGAACAGATCCTCACCACCGACGCCGTCGAGCGCTGCCTGTCGGCGGCGCTGAAGACCTGCGTGCGGCCGATCTTCAACGCGGTGCTGAAGGGCAGCGAGCAGGAATCAACCGTGTTCCAGGTGCTGTGGCGCACCGACCGGACGGACCTGACCGACGTCAACCTGCAGCCCAGCAAGATGATTCCCGGCGACACCGGCGCCCTGCTGGTCACGCTCGACGAGGAGCGCGTGCGTGTGGACCAGTGGCGCACCGGCGTCGTCATCGGGCGCGCCAAGGATTGCGACCTGGTGGTGAGCGACAATTACGCCTCGCGCCGGCACCTCTCGATCAAGCTGGTGCGCACGCATTTCTACCTGTTCGACCACAGCATCAACGGCACCTTCGTCTCGCTCGGGAGCGGGGAGGAGGTGCACGTGCTGCGGCGCGAGTTGCTGCTCGACGGCATCGGCAGGATCTGCGTCGGGCGCAGCCGCCTGGAGCGGCCGTCGCGCGTCATCACTTTCGAGCCGGACCGGCGGTCGATGTATCGAGTTTGACCGAGTGACGAGTGACGATCGAGCGGCTCGCGCTTATTTGTTGTCGGCAATTTCCCGCGTAATGTCCAAGCCGCTGCGGCCTTTCTTGCGTGCCTGTTCCGGGCTTTCCTTGCCCAGGGGCGTCGCCGCGACCATGGCGTAGATATCGGTTGCGCCCTCGAAGATGCGCCGGGTGAGCCCGAGCTCGCCGAAAGTCTTGGCGATCTCCTGCATCTCCGGCACCCAGCGGTAGGCCTTGGGCGGCATGACCGCGATGTTCTTCATCTGCCATTCGAAGACGTCGCCGCGGCTCTCGCGCAGCTCCTTTTCCAGCGCCTGCTCGACGCCCAGTTCGCGCGCGGCCACCAGCAGCTCCACGGCGAGCGCGGTCGTGCCCTTGGTCATCGCCGCGTAGCACATCTTGACGCCCGAGGCGTCGCCGACGCGCTCCGACAGGACCCGAATCAGGAGATTGGGATGCTGGATGCTCTCGAGCAGATAGGCGTCCGGCCCGGAGACGTAGATGCGGGGACGATCCTTCTCGGCGCGCGGCGGTGGCCCGATGATGCCGCCATCGATGAACACTCCGCCCGCTTCGCGAATCATGCGGTCCGCAGCGCGCGCGGTCTGCGGTGATACGGCGTTCAAGTCGGCGAACGCAATCTTGCGGCCGGTCTTCCGGATGGCCGCCGCCGCTTCGCGGCTGACGTTGAGCGCCTCACCGGGGTTGATGACGGATATCACCAGCTCGCAGGTCGCTACCAGCTTCTCCATCGAGCCGCAATCGGTGAGGCCGGCCTCGCGCGCGAGCGTTCGGGTGCGCTCGCTGCGGCCGTCGAGCGCGACGTGGACGCTCAGGCCGCTTTCCTTGAGCCGCCCGGCGATCGCCTGGCCCATGTCGCCCGGACTGACGACGCCGACATTTCTGATCTGCATGCGTGTTCCTTTCCTGAGCGTCAGGAGTTGTGCGAAGGCGCTCGAACCTTACGCTAGAATACCGCGTTTTCGCCGCTCCCGCCGGCGGTGTCCGCCGCCGTCCCGATGATAATTTATCTGATCCTTTTTCTCGGCCTGCTCAACTGGATGTGCTTCATGAGCAGCCGCGTCCTGATGTCGCTGTACGCCATCGAGCTGGGCGCGTCCGCCGCCGCGATCGGGCTGCTCATCGCCCTCTACGGGCTCGGGCCGCTCGTGCTCTCGGTGCAGGCGGGAAAGGTGTCCGACCGCATTGGCAGCTACCGGCCGATCGTGCTGGGATCCGCCGGGCTTGCCCTGGGACTCTCCATTCCTTATGTCTTCCCCGGCATCGGGCTGCTCTATGTCGCGGCGCTGATCATCGGCATCGCGCTGGTATTTCTCAATATCGCGCTCCAGCACCTCATCGCCTCTCTCGGGGAGGCCGAGGAGCGCACGCGCAACGTCAGCCTCCAGAGCCTTGCGATCGCCCTTGGCGCGTTGATCGGGCCGCTGCTGGTCGGCATCTCGATCGACCATCAGGGGCACGTCCCGACTTTTCTCTACCTCGCGCTGACCGTCGCCTCCTCCTGCGTAGGGTGGATCGCCTGCCGCCGCGTCATCCCGCACGTGCGCGTGGCTACCAAGCCTGGGGCAAACAGCGGCGTGCTCGGCATGTTGGGGCAGCCCCGGCTGCGCAATGTCATCGTCACCAGCGCACTGGTCGTGGCGGGAGTGGACCTCTACACCTTCTACATGCCGATCTACGGGCATTCCATCGGTCTCTCGGCCACGATGATCGGCGTCGTGCTGGGCGCGCACGCGGCCGCCACGTTCGTGGTGCGGACCCTGCTGCCGCTGCTGGTGCGCCGCTGGGGCGAGGATCCATTGATGACCGCCTCGATGGTCACCGCGGGAGTGACCTTCCTCCTGTTTCCATTCGTGGAGCAGGTGGCGTACCTGCTGGTGCTCTCTTTCATATTTGGTCTCGGTCTCGGCGTCGGGCAGCCGCTGTCGGTGATCATGACCTACAACCGGGCTCCGCCGGGACGCACGGGGGAAGCGCTCGGCCTGCGCTTCACGCTGGTAAACCTGACCCATATGGTGATCCCGCTCGCGTTCGGGACGCTCGGTTCCGCGCTCGGGCTGGTGACCGTGTTTCTCGTCAATTCGGCGCTGATGGTGGGCGGGGGCTATGCCCATTATCGTGGAGCCCGCACGCTCCGCGATGATGGATGAAGCGCGCTTCGAGAATGACGATGTCGCTCTGGCTGATCATGCTTATCGCGCTGATGAACCACAGCACCTTCAAGGGCAGCAAGGTGCTGATGTCGCTGTTCGCGATCGACCTCGGCGCGAGTCCCGCGACGATCGGCGTGCTCTACGCGATGTATTCCGTGTTCCCGGTGCTGCTGTCCGTCTATGCCGGAAAGTTCTCCGACCGGCACGGCTTCCGCCTGCCGGCGCTGATTGGCTCGTGCGGGCTGCTGGCGTCGCTGCTGCTGCCGTTTGCGCTTCCTCAGCTTGCGATGCTGTTCGTCGCGGCGTCTCTCGCCGGCATGTGCCACATCTTCTACGTCGTCGCGATCCAGCACCTCATCGGCTCCATCGGGGAGGGCGCGGACCGCACGCGCAACTACAGCATTTTTGCGCTCTGCGTGGGCTTGACTACCCTGGTGGGCCCGCTGGTCAGCGGCTTCAGCATAGACGGCTTCGGCCACCGCGCGGCCTGGCTGCTGCTCGCCGGATTTCCCGCGGTGGCAGTTGTCGTGCTGCTGCTGGCAACCTCGCTGCGCTCCCGGCCACTGCCGCCGCATCGGCCCGCTGGCGAGCGGCGTGTGATCGAACTCATTGGCAACGCGCCGCTGCGCCGCGTGCTCATCGCAACCGCCTTTCTCGAGACGGGCATGGAGGCGTTCAACTTCCTGATGCCGATCTACGGGCATTCGATCGGGCTGTCCGCGTCTCAGATCGGGATCGTGATGGGGACGTTCGCGCTGGCGATGATGGCGGTGCGCGCGGTGATGACGGCGCTGGTGCGCCGCTCGAGCGAAGAGCGCGTCTTCAGCCTTTCGCTGGCGCTCGCCAGCGTCGCCTGCGTGGGATTTCCGCTGGTCTCGAGCTTCGCACCGCTGCTCGCGATGTCGTTCATGCTGGGACTGGGTCTCGGCTGCGGCGCCCCGCTGTCCATGACCTTGTCCTACAACCGGGCACCGGCGGCCCGCACCGGCGAGGCGATCGGGCTGCGGCAGACGGTCAACAAGGGGATCGAGACCACCGTGCCGGTCATCTTCGGCTTCGTCAGCACCGCATTCGGCGCGATGCCGGTGTACTGGCTCGGCGCGCTGATGCTCGCCATTGGCGGATGGCTCATGCACGGCGACGCGCGCCGCAGACCTGATCAGTCTTCAAAAGGCAGACCGACGTAATTCTCGGCGAGCGCAGTGGATGCCGCCCGCGAGCGGGTGAGGTAGTCAAGCTCGGCGAGCTGCAGGCGCTGGCGCAGCGGTCCATCGTCGTGAAAGCGGTGCAGCATGCACGTCATCCACCACGAAAACCGCTGCACTTTCCAGACCCGGCGCAGGCAGGTCTCGGAATAACGCTCGAGCAGATCCGATCCGCCGCCCCGATAGTGCCCCGCCAGCGCCCGCGCCAGTACGCGCACATCGGCCACGGCAAGGTTGAGCCCCTTCGCACCGGTCGGGGGCACGATATGCGCCGCGTCGCCGGCCAGGAACAGCCTTCCATACTGCATCGGCTCGACGACGAAGCCACGCATCGCCGTAACCCCTTTCTGCAGCATAGGACCGTCCCGCAGCTTGACGCCGCCATCGGTGCCGAGGCGCGCGCGCAGCTCCTGCCAGATGCGCTCGTCGGGCCAGTTGGCGAGATCCTCGTCCGGCGCGCACTGGAGATAGAGGCGCGACACCTGCGGGGTGCGCATCGTGAAGAGCGCGAAGCCCCGCTCGTGATGGGTGTAGATGAGCTCGGGTGACACCGGCGGCGCCTCGGCCAGCATGCCGAGCCATGCGAACGGGTAGTGCTGATCGTGGATGGTGAGTGCACCCGCCGGGATGGCGTCGCGGGAGATCCCGTGGAAGCCATCGCAGCCGGCGATGAAATCGCAGGCGAGCTCCTCCAAGACGCCATCCTTGTGGAAGTGGACCCGGGGCATTGTGTCGGTCAAGCCCTGCAGGCTCACGTCCTCCGCCTCGAACACGATTTGTCCGCCGGCATCGAGGCGCGCCGTGACGAGGTCCTTGATGACTTCATGCTGTGCGTAGATCGCGACCGTGCGCCCGCCGGTAAGCCCGCTGAGATTAATGCGGTGGCCGCGCCCGCCGAAGCGCAGCTCGAGGCCGTGATGGACCAGGCTCTCGCGCCGCAGCCGGTCGCCCACGCCCGTTTCGACCAGGAGGTCGACGGTGCCCTGCTCGAGCAGCCCCGCCCGGATCCGCTCCTCGACGGTTTGGCGGCTGCGGTTTTCTAGCACGACCGAGTGAACGCCCTGCAGGTGCAGCAAGTGCGCGAGAAGCAGCCCTGCCGGTCCCGCCCCGACGATGGCAACCTGGGTTCGCATTGTTGGCATCCTGCGGGTTCAGCCGCGGGGGGTGCGGGGCATTTTGACATAGATCAACTCCATGCCGGCGGCAGGACTTACCCTGGGGCCGCGCCCGTTTCCCGGCTACGCCGCCCAACGCGGCGCGCTGCGGACTCCCGGCAAGAGGGTAAAATACCGCCCCAGGCATGAACGACGGGAAGCTGGTGCCGCTGTGCGGCGTGTCGGATGTGGCTCCGGGTGGCGCACTGCGCGTGGAAAACGGTGGCTGTGTCTACGCGGTGTTCAATATCGAAGGCGCCATTCACGTCACCCAGGACGAATGCACCCACGGCCCGGGTTCGCTGTCGGAGGGCTACATACTGGACGACGAAGTCGAGTGCCCGTTCCACCAGGGCCGGTTCCACATCGCGAGCGGGCGCGCAACTTTCGCGCCGGCGACGGATCCGCTCAAGGTATGGACGGTGCGGCTGGTGGACGGCAAGGTGTGCATCGATCCCGCTGAACACGATTAAAGCGTTGGAGAAATATCCAGAGGACTCGAACCATGGCACTGACCCATGATCAGAACGCGCTATTGACCCGCACCGGGCCCGGCACGCTGCTCGGGGACTTGCTCCGCCGCTACTGGATCCCGGCGTTGCTGGCCGAGGAAGTTGCCGAGAAGGACGGCGCGCCGGTCCGCCTGCAGCTCCTGGGCGAGAAGCTGGTGGCATTCCGTGACTCGGATGGCCGCATCGGGGTGATCGATGAATTCTGCGCGCACCGCGGCGTGTCGCTGTGGTTCGGGCGCAACGAGGAGTGCGGGCTGCGTTGCCCGTACCACGGCTGGAAGTATGACGTCACCGGGCAGTGCGTCGATCTACCCTCCGAGTCGGAGGAGTCCGGCATGCTCGCCCGGATCAAGCTCAAGTCCTACCCCTCCATCGAGCAGGGGGGCGTCATCTGGATCTACATGGGACCGCCCGCGCTGAAGCCCGAGCCGCCCGCGCTGGAATGGGCGCTGGTGCCGGCCGCGAACCGATTCGTGTCCAAACGGATTCAGGAATGCAACTACCTCCAGGCGATTGAAGGCGGCATCGACTCGAGCCACGTGTCGTTCCTGCACAGCGGGGCCCTCAATCGCGATCCCCTGTTCAAGGATGCCAAGGAGCGCGCGAACCGCTACAACCTGACCGACCGCATGCCCCATTTCGACGTGGTGGAGTACGAGGGGGGGCTCCTCATCGGCGCGCGCCGCCAGGCGGACAACGACCGCTGGTACTGGCGCATCACGCCTTTCATCATGCCGTGGCACACGCTGATCCCGCCGCGCGCTGGGCACCCGATCGGCGGCCACGCCTGGGTGCCGATCGACGACGAGAATTGCTGGGCCTGGTCGATCAACTACCATCCCAAGCGCGCGCTGACGGCGGTCGAGGTGAAGGCAATGGCGGACGGCAAGGGCATACACGTGAAATACCTGCCGGGCACTTTCATCCCGCTCGCCAACAAGAGCAACGACTACCTCATGGACCGCGCTACCCAGAAGATCGGCACCAACTACAGCGGCATCGAGGGCATCGCCATGCAGGATGCATCGCTGCAGGAAAGCATGGGGCCGATCCAGGACCGCACCCGGGAGAATCTCTGCTCGACCGACAACGGCATCATCATGACGCGGCGCCTGCTGCTCAAGGCCGCGAAGGACAACCGCGAGGGCAAGCCGCTGCCGGGCCTCAAGCCCGATACCCAGCGGGTGCGCTCGTGCGCGATGGAGCTGCCGAAGGACGTCAAGTTCAGGGATGGCGCCCGGGAAGGGCTGTTCCGGCCGCTCAACACCGATCCCGTCACTGTCTAGAACAAGGTGACGAGATACGGGTGACCAAATCCCCCCGACATTGTCATGTCTCCCCCCTTTGACAAAGGGGGGTAGGGGGGATTTCGTCACCATCAATCGTCACCATTAATCGTCACCTGGGTTACCAATGGCGAAGGCCAGGCTGCGCCTGACGCTGTCCATCTGGGACTACGACCGCGCGCGGGCGCTCGCCGACGGCTCGGTGCGGCCGGAAGGCATCGAGTTGAATGTCCTCGAGCTGCCGGTCGAGGAGACCTTTTTCCGGATGGCGCGCTTCCGCGAATTCGACGTCGCGGAAATGTCGATGTCGTCGTACACCGTCTCACTCCACCGCGATCCGCAGCCGTTCATCGCGATTCCGGTATTTCCCTCGCGGTTTTTCCGCCATTCGTCCATTTTCATATCGGCGAAAAGCGGCATTCGGGAGCCGAAAGACCTCGCCGGGAAGCGAATCGGCACGCCCGAATACCAGATGACGGCGCCGGTCTGGATCCGCGGCATCCTTTCCGACGACTACGGCGTGAAAGCCGACAGCGTCGAGTATTGGACCGGCGGGGAGGAGGAGACCCGGCGCGACGAGAAGATCAAGCTCGATCTCCCACCCAATATCAGGGTGCGCCCGATCGGTCCCGACCAGACGCTCTCGGCGATGATTGCGGCGGGAGAGATCGATGCGCTGCACACGGCGCGCGCGCCGTCGACCTTCCGCACCCGCCCCGACGCGGTGAAGCGCCTGTTCCCCGATTTCGTCGCGGTCGAGCGCGAATACTACCGGCGCACGAAGATCTTCCCGATCATGCATGTCGTGGCAATCCGCCGCGAGGTCTACGAGAAAAACCGCTGGATCGCGATGTCGCTCTGCAAGGCCTTCGTCGAGTCGCAGCGCCGCGTCTACGAGGGTTTCGCGCAAACCGCGGCGCACAAGGCGATGCTGCCGTGGCAAAACGCTCACGTCGAGGACGCGGTGCGCGAATTCGGGGAAGACTGGTGGCCGTATGGCTTCCACGGCAACCGCCACGTGCTCGACACGTTCCTGCGCTACCATCACGAGCAAGGGCTGTCGAAGCGGCGCCTGAAGCCGGAGGAGATGTTCGCCCCGGAAACGCTGGAAGCCTTTAAGATATAGTGACGAGATAAGGGTGGCGAGATACAGGTGACGAGATACGGGTGACCAAATCTCCCCGACATTGTCATGTCTCCCCCCTTTGACAAAGGGGGGTAGGGGGGATTTCGTCACCCTTAATCGTCACCTTCATTTGTCACTCTTATGATTATCGACATTCACGGCCATTACACCACCGAGCCGCCGGCGCTTCACACCTTCCGCGACAAGCAGCTCGCGGGGCTCGCCGATTCCGCCCGCAAGCCCGGCTCAACCGATCTCGGCATCAGCGACGAGGTCCTGGTCAAGAGCGTCGAGCCCCAGCTGAAATTCCAGAAGGCGCGCGGCGGCGATCTGACCATCTTCTCTCCGCGCGCCGGTGGCATGGCGCACCACGTCGGCACGGAGGCGGTCAGCATCGAATGGACCCGCATCTGCAACGACCTGATCCACCGCATCTGCACGCTGCTCCCCAACAGCTTCGTGGGTGTCGGCCAGCTGCCGCAGTTTCCGGGCGTGTCGCCGAAGAACTGCATCCCCGAGCTCGAGCGCATCGTGACGAAGCTCGGCTTCGTCGGCGTCAACCTCAATCCCGACCCCTCGGGCGGTTACTGGACGGATCCGCCGCTGATCGACAAGTACTGGTACCCGCTCTACGAGAAGCTGTGCGAGCTCGACGTGCCCGCGATGATCCACGTGTCCTCGTCCTGCAATCCGAACTTCCACCACACCGGCGCCCATTACATCAACGGTGACACCACCGCCTTCATGCAGCTGATCCAGGGCAATCTCTTCAAGGACTTCCCGACGCTCCGACTCGTGATCCCGCACGGCGGCGGAGCGGTGCCCTACCACTGGGGACGCTATCGCGGGCTCGCCCAGGACATGAAGCGCCCGCCGCTCGCCGAGCACCTGCTGAAGAACGTGTTCTTCGACACCTGCGTCTATCACCTGCCGGGCATCGAGCTGCTCGCCAAGGTGATCCCGGTGGACAACATCCTGTTCGCCTCGGAGATGGTCGGCGCGGTGAAGGGTATCGATCCGGAGACCGGCCACCATTACGACGACACCAAGCGCTACGTCGACCAGTTAAAAGGCTTGAGCGAGAAGGACCTCTACAGGATCTTTGAGGGCAACGCCCGCCGCGTCTATCCGCGGCTCGACGCGCTGCTCAAGAAGCGCGGCAAGCCGGGAAAATAGGATCCCGATATGGCGCTCCCACGTCTGAATGGAATCATCCGCGCGCTCGAATCCGGCCAGCACGCCTTCACCACCTTCATGCCGCCCGATCTCGAGGCGGCGATCGCGCTGCAGGCCTCCAAGTACGACGGCGTCGTCTTCGAAGGCGAGCACAACGGCTGGGACATACGCACGCTCAGGGATTGTCTCCAGTACCTGCTCAATCGCGCCCAGATTGCCAAGGCCGGCTCGGTGGCTCCCGCGGTGACGCCCACGGTACGCATCCCGCCCAACGGCAACGAAAAGAACCAGTTCTTCGCCAAGCAGGCGCTCGATCTCGGCTACTACGGCATTATCTGGCCGCATGTCAGCACGGTGGAGGAGGCTTACAACGCCGTTGCCGCCTGCCGCTACCCGCGCTTGAAAGGCAAGCCCCTCTATGAGCCGGCGGGTATCCGCGGCGACGGGCCGACGCAGGCGGTGCGCTACTGGGGCGTGACCCAGCAGGAGTACTACGAGCGGGCCGACGTGTGGCCGCTCAATCCCCAGGGCGAGATTTTCGTCATCCTCATGATCGAGGACACCGCTGGCATCGCCAATCTCGACGACATGCTCAAGAACGTGCCGGGGATCGGCGCGATCCTGATCGGCGAGGGCGATCTGAGCCAGGAGCTCGGCTATCCGCGCCAGTACGAGCACAAGGTGGTGCTCGACGCGATGGCGCAGGTCATCGCGACGTGCAAGAAGCACAAGGTGGTCGTCGGCCACCCCCACGTCGAGACCTCGAATGCAGAACGGATCGTCCAGGAAGGCTATCGCTACCTGATGTGCGCCGCGCCACGCAGCTTCGCCGCTCTCGAAAAAGCGCGCTCGTTCGCCGGGCGTTCCTGACCATGGAGCGGGTGACCGTCGCGGCGCTGCAGCAGATGAAGCGCGACGGCAAGAAGATCGTCGGCGTGGTCGCCTACGATTACCCCACCGCGCAGATCGCCGACCGCGCCGGCGTGGATCTGATCTCGGTGGGGGATTCCGTCGGCGCCAACCTGTGGGGCCAACCGACGGAGACGGAGGTCACGGTGGAGGAAATCCTGCTCGCGTGCAAGGCGGTGAGCCGTGGCGCGAAGCGCGCGCTCGTGAGCTGTGATATTCCGTATGGTCCCGTGCAGGCAGGGACCCGGGCCGCGGTGAGCGCCGCCGTCCGCCTCGCGAAGGAGGGCGGCGCCGGAATGGTGAAGGTCCTGGGCGTTTCCGAGACCGTGCGCGCGATCGTCGGCGCGGGCGTCCCCGTTTTCGCCGAATTTCACGGAGGCACGGACATTCCCGCCGGCAAGCTGGTGGAGGAGGCGAAGCGCCTGGAAGCGGCGGGTGCTGCGCTGCTCGACTTCCGGCACTCCGGGCCGGAGGCGGGTGGCGCAGTGGTGAAGGCGGTGTCCATTCCGGTGATCGGCGGGCTCGGCGGCGGACCCTGGCTCGACGGGCGGGTGCGGCTTGCGCACACCGCCATCGGCTACGGGGCAAAATGGCTCGATTCCAGGGCGGAGACCTACGTGAATACCGCCAAATTGAGCCTCGAGGCTTTCACGGCCCTGGTCGCCGACGTGCGCGCGGGGCGGCAGATCAAAGGATGAAATCTGGAGGACCACGGAACTGCGAGAGTCTCCCTTCCCCCTCGAGGGGGGAAGGTTGGGATGGGGGTGAAATTTAGCCATGCCAACCGCGGATATAAACGGCATCGCTACGCGCTACGAAGTGCTGGGCTCCGGGCCGCCCGTGCTGATGTTCTCGCCCGGCGGGTTCGACGGGATTCTGGAGAAATGGACGACGACCGGGACCTACGCCAGGACCCGGCTCATGGCGCATCTGCCGAAAAAATTCTCCTGTATTGTTTTCGACCGGCGCGAGACCGGCCAGTCGGGAGGCCGTGTCGAACGCGTGACCTGGGCCGATTTCGCAGCGCAGGGCAGGGGACTGCTCGAGCATCTGAAGATTCCGCGGGCGCACCTCATGGGCGGCTGCATGGGATGCTCCCCCGTCCTGTCGCTGGCCGTTTCTCATCCGGAAATTGCGCTAAGCCTGGTGCTGTGGTGGCCCGTGGGCGGCGCGAAGTACCGGATCAACGGCCAGAGCCGCTTCGCACAACACCTTGCGTACGTCCAGAGCCACGGCCTGACCGAGGTGGTCGCGCTCGCAGCGAGCTCGGGCAAGAGCTTCAACGAGGACCCGCGGGGCGGGCCGTGGGCGTCGGTGATACGTCACGACCGCACCTTCGCCGAGTCCTACGCGAAGCAGGACGTGGAGCGCTACAAACTCATCGTCGCCGGAATGGCGCGCGCGCTGATGGATCGCGACACCGCGCCCGGCGCCGAGCCCGAGGATCTGATGCGCCTCGATATCCCGGCGCTTATTGTTCCCGGCCGCGATCCGTCGCACGCGACCTCTGCCGCGCGGTATCTGGAGGAATGTCTTCCGCGCTCGGAATACTGGGACGTGCCGCCGGCGGGCCAGACCGAGGAAACGGCCCCGGCGCGCCTGCTGCAATTTCTCGAGAGCGCGACGGCGGCGGCCCATTAGGTCGCGCAATCGTCCAGCGCTGCGCGGCACCGCCGCTTTCCGCATGGATGTTTTGCTAGTATTCCGGCATCGGATTCACTTTCGCAGGAGACTCGCTTGAAGATCCCGCAATGCCTGGCTCGTATGCTGCTGGCGTCGTGCATCTTCCTGGTTGGCGCGGCCGCGACACCCGCCCAGGAGATTCAGCAGCCGTACGAACCGGTCGAGGGCCAGGCCGGCAAGGATGTCGTGTGGGTGCCGACGCCGCCGGTACTGGTCGAGAAAATGCTGGACATGGCGCGCGTGACGCCCCAGGACTTCGTCATGGATCTCGGCTCGGGTGACGGCCGCAACGTGATCGCCGCCGCGAGGCGCGGGGCCCGCGCCCTGGGCGTGGAATACAACGCCGACATGGTCGAGTTTTCGCGGCGTCTGGCGGCCAAAATTGGGGTCGCCGAGAGGGCCGAATTCATCCAGGGCGACATGTTCGCGGCCGACATCTCGCAGGCGACGGTCCTCGCGCTGTTCCTGCTGACCGAGAACCTCAACCGGCTCGTCCCGAAATTCCTGGAATTGAAACCGGGCTCCCGCATCGTCGTGAACGGTTTCGAGATCGACGGGTGGAGAGCCGACGAGACCGGCAGCGTGGAGGGCGACTGCGACGCCTGGTGCACCGCCTACTTGTATGTCGTGCCGGCGAGGGTCGCGGGCAGCTGGCGGCTGCCGGCAGGGAAGCTCAGGCTCCAGCAGAATTTTCAGGAGCTCACTGGCGCCTTGACCTCGGACGGCACGCGCACGCCGATCGCGAATGGCCGGCTGCATGGCGATCGAATCAGCTTTACCGTTGACGGCACCGATTACGTCGGGCGCGTGGATGGCAACGTGATGCGCGGTGAATTGAAGGGCCGCGCTACCGGTGCCTGGACGGCAACCCGCAAGACCAGGGAGCAGAGGTTGTCATTGAATCCGTGACGACTGCAGGCCGGGATACCGGCGACTCGCGGGTGGCGGGGTGGTGTAAGCTTGATCAAGAAACGAGGAGGCAATATGAAAACGAAATCGCTCACTTGGGCAGCCATCGCATGGGTAGCGCTGGCAGCGGCGGCGCACGCCGCGCAGCCGTCCACTTCGACGGGCTCAGGACAGGCATTTCCGCAAAAGCCGATCCGGTTCGTCATCGGCAGCGCGCCGGGGTCGGGGCCCGACATCATCGCGCGGCTCGTGGCCGATCGCTTGTACGGGGTGTGGGGCCAGCGCGTCGTGGTGGATTCCCGCCCCGGCGTGGCCGGCATCATCAGCGCCGAGCTGGCCTTGCGCGCGGAGCGCGACGGCTACACCTGGATGATGCTGACTTCCCAGCTGTTCGTCGCGACCTCGGTCTATCCCAAGCTCAAGTTCAACCTCGACAAGGATTTCGACTCGGTCAGCCTGATCGGCACGGTGCCGTTTGTCCAGATGGTCAACCCGCAGGTGCCGGCGAAATCCATACCCGAGCTGATCGCACTGGCGAAAAAGTCTCCCGGCAAGATCCGCTACGGCTCGGCCGGCACCGGCGCCTCCGAGCATCTCTCCGGTGTCCTGTTCACTAACCGGACCGGCACCGATATGTTGCACGTGCCGTACAAGGGCATCGCCCAGGCCATCGCCGATACGCTCGGCGGGGAAGTGCAGCTCACCTACGCCGTCTATCCGGCCGCGCGGCCCCACGTCGAAAGCGGCAGGCTGAGGGCGATCGGCGTCACCACGCCGAAGCGCTCGCCCGCGCTCCCCAACGTGCCGGCCATCGCGGAATTCGTCCCGGGTTACGCGATGTTCGGCTGGTACAGCATCGTCGCCCCCGGCGGCGCGCCCGCCGCCATCCTGAACAAGGTGAGCGTCGAGGTGGTGAAAGCGGCCAAGGAGCCCGCTTTCGGCGAAAGACTCAAGACACTGGGAATCGAAATCGTCGGGGGCGGGCGCAAGGACCTCGATTCGTTCCGGAGCAGTGAACGGAAGCGGATCACCGAGCTGGTCAAGGCCTCCGGGGTGAGCATCCAGTAGCGCGTCGAGGGTCCGTCCCGCGCGCGTCTTCAGTACTGCTCGAAAATCCGCTGCAGTGCTGTGGGGTCCCGCGTCGTCGTCAGGGCGAGCATCAGCAGGACACGCGCTTTCACTGGCGTGAGATTGTCGCCCCAGATGAGCGGGCGGGCTTCCTTTGCCCGCTTATCGATGACGCGGCCCAGTCCGCCGCGGTTGGTCATGACCGCCGGGATGCCTTTGGCCGCCAGCTTTCTTATGGCTTCGTCCATGACGGGCGTGCCGGAACCGGTCGGAAATCCCGCGATCACGAGGCCCTCGGCGCCGTGCGCGACGGCCGCCTCGATCAGCGCGCCGTCTGCGCCTGCATACGTGTAGACGATGTCGACGCGGGGAAGCCTCGTGAGGCGCCTGATATCGAACGGCGTGGCAAGGGTGTGCCGTTTCACGGGAAGGCGGTAAAAGGTAACCCGGTCGTCGTCGACGAACCCCAGCGCGCCGATGTCCCGGCTGCTGTACGTTTCCACGCGGTTGGAGATGTTCTTGGAGACATCGCGCGCCGCGTTGATCATGTCGTTGGTAACGACCAGCGCGCCCTTGCCCCGCGCTTCGTCGCTGGCGGCGACCCGTACCGCCTGGAGGAAATTCCTGGGGCTGTCGGAGCTCAGGGTCGTGAACTGCCGCTGAGCGGCGGTGAGCACCACGGGCTTGTCACTCTTCACGGTCAGACTCAGGAAATAGGCGGTCTCCTCCACCGTATTCGATCCGTGAGTGACGACCACGCCCGTGACGTCGGGCTCGGCGAGGATTTCGGCGATGCGGCGCGCCAGCGTCAGCCAGTTCTCCACGGTGATGGCGCTGCTCGCCACGCGGCAGACCTCTTCCACCTCCAGCCGCGCAATTGTCTTGAGCTCGGGGATGGCGTCGGCGACCTCACCCGCGTGCAGGCGGCCTGACGGCGTGTTGGCGATGGTCCCGCCCGTCGCCACGACTTTCACCAGCGGAAGCCTGTCCATCCGCGGGCGGAGCTCGCTACTGCCAGGCGCGGTTGTCGACGATGTTCTCGTAGGTGGCGCCCGGCACCACCATGTTCCACTTGACCGACCAGTTATAGGTGTCTTCCCAGCGCTCGCGCGTGTAGGGCTGCGGCGCGGCGTGCAGCAGGCGCCAGGTCTGGAAGTCCCCGGGCTCGAGCAGGCCCCCGGTCTCGCGGATGAAGTAGTGGACGTACGGCGTCGGGTCCTTTTCGATTTCTTTCACCGCCCGCGCCTGCGCCCGGAACATCGCCGCCAGCGTCTTGCCGTCGAGATCGTCGCTGGCCGCTTCGCTGCGGGTCGAGTGCGACTCGATCAGGATGCGCAGTCCCATCTTCTGTGCCACGCTGATCCAGGGCTCCATCAGACTCACGGCCGCGACCTTGCCTTGCTTCAACGCCTCGATGCGCTTGGGCATGGACCCCACACCGGTTGTCTTGACGTGCTCCGGCTTCAGGAACCCTTCCATCATCTTGAGCGTGGTGAAGTGCGAGCCGTTGTTCGGCGTCACCGCGATCTCCTTGTTCTTGAGCATCTCGGGCTCGTAGTAGTTGGAGTCGCGGGTGACGGCGATGGCAAACATCGACATCGAGGCGCCCAGGGCCACGATCTTGCGCCGACGGAGTCCCGAGCGGTCGGCCTCGACGGCGCGCTTCATGATGCCCCATT
>Ga0209640_10002259_pt1 | contig 16749 bp, 14 predicted proteins | sample RifCSP10_1_FD_184018 | JGI IMG/M metagenome (GOLD analysis project Ga0209640, IMG submission 184018) | Soil microbial communities from Rifle, Colorado - Rifle CSP2_sed 10_1 (SPAdes) (version 2) | ecosystem: Environmental > Terrestrial > Deep subsurface > Rock core/Sediment | place: Rifle... | reverse complement strand
GGAGATCGCCGACGCGCTCGACCTGCCGGTCGGCACCGTCAAGTCTCGGGTGTTTCGGGCGACGGGCATGCTGAGGACCGAGCTGGCGCGACTGGGAGTTCGACCATGACCGACGACGATCGACTCGCGCGCCTGCTGTGTTCGTCGCTGCCGCCGGCGCCCGAGGGCGGACCCTCGCGCGACCTGTGGCCAGCGGTGGTCGATCGCGGGCGCCCGCGGCGGTCGTGGTCGTGGCTCGATCTGGCCGCGGCCGCCGTGATTGGGGGCGCGGTCATCAGTTCCCCAGGCTGGCTGCTGGCGCTTGCCTACTATCTGTGAAGGGAGGACACCGTGAGACCGCGTCCCTACCTGCGCGCGTACATGGCCGGCATCGTCGTGCCCACGCTGTTTCTGCTCGTGATCATGACGATCGACGCCTACCATCGCTATTACTTCGAGGTGCCGAACCAGTTCGTGCTCGCGTGGCCCGCCGCGCCGCTCGAGCGGGCGATCCTGTTTCCGATGGCCATCGTTCCCAATGTGTGGGGCGCATGGAACATGCTGTACCTGCGGCTTCGCACCCGGGTGCGCTGGTCGCTGAGCGTGCACGGCGCGCTGCTCCCGCTCGTGCTGATTCCAGGCGGTGCGGCGCTGGCGCGGGCACTCGACGTGTTCACGATTCAACTGCAGTTCGCCCTCCCGATGGTGCCGATCGGCATGGCGATCTACTATCTGGCATGGAAGCACCTGGTCGGGCGCCTGAATGCCGAGATGGGCATCGCGTAGAACGTAGCGTCCGGCTTCCTCGGGCGCCGAAGCGCGAAACGCGAAGGCGGCAGCCGGACCAGGTAGGAGAGGGAATGTCCGAGCACAAAGCAACGATCAGGTGGCACCACGCGCAGGGAGAATTTCTCAAGGGCAACTACTCGCGCGAGCACACCTGGGCCTTCGACGGCGGCGTGACGGTGCCGGCATCGCCGTCTCCGTCCGCGGTGAAGCCTCCGTATTCGAATCCCGCCAACGTCGATCCGGAAGAGGCGTACGTGGCCTCGATTTCGAGCTGTCACATGCTGACGTTCCTCTGGGTCGCGTACCGGCAGGGCATCGAGGTCACGAGCTACGAAGACGAGGCCGTCGGCGTCTTGACAAAGAACGAACGCGGCATTCCGTGGGTCAGCTCCGTCGTCCTCCATCCACGCATCGTCTACGCGGGCGGCCGCCCATCTCCCGAGGTCGAGGAGCAGCTTCACCACAAGGCGCACGAGGGGTGTTACATCGCCAATTCGGTGAAGACGGAGATCACGGTGAGCCGCGCAGGCTGAAGCCTGCGCTCTACGTAACTCTGCGCCGCAGGTTCCCTCCGTCTGGTTTCCCACGTCGTAGCGCGGAGGCTTCAGCCTCCGCGTGGCTTAACGACGATCCAGATTGTCAACAAGCCGCCGCTGCAGCGCAGCGTGGTCGATCTCGTGTACAGCGCCGGTGCCCGCCAGGTCGAGCGCATGCGCGGCGGCCGCGCCCATCGCGATGCACGGACCCATCACCCTGATCGCGGAGAGTGCGCTCACGTCGGCGTCCACACATCGTCCGGCGGCCACGATGTTGTCGGCGTCGCGGGGGATCATGCACGAGAGCGGGATGTAGTAGACGTGGTCCGGCGCGAAACGCTCCCAGTGGACCAGATCCGCGGCGTTGTGCAGCTCCACCCACCAGGCGCACCGCGCGGCCGCGTCTGCCGACCGCTCACCCGACCGGATCTGGTCCAGCGTGAGCTGACGCCGGCTCACGATCCAGCGGGTCTGCCGCAAGCCGGGGTTGCCGTAGGTGCGGATCTGCGCGTTGGCGAAGATACGTGGGAACTCGGCGTGCAGGAACCGGATGACGTTGTCGGCCTGCCGCCGGCCCTCGAAGACCATCTGCGCGCCGGCCAGCGGATCGAGCGGCGTCTCGAAGTGCGTCACGTTGGCGAGCATGATGTTCTTGCCCGGGAAGTGCATCAGGAAGCCGTCGTGGCGCACCAGACCGTACCGGTCGCCGCGATCGGCGAGCCGGTCGTGCACCTCCTTGATGAGGAGGTCCTTCACGGCGTCGGTGTCGTACCCCTCTATGAGGAAGTTCATCGAGCCGTACACAGGAGCATCCGGCTCGCGAGCGTCGAGCCCGGCCAGATAGCTGAGGGTGGCATCGCCCGATGCATCGACGTAGCCTCGGGCCTCGACGCGCACACCTCCGAACCGGGTCGCGAACTCGAGGTGGCGCACGCGCCGGTTCTCGAATCCGACGCCTGTGAGTACGGCACCCACGAGCGCACGGACGCCCGCCGCCTCCATCTTCCGCTCGATCCACCTGGCCAGGCGCACCTCGTCGTACTGAAACGTGATGGTGCCGGTCGTCGAGACGCGACGGTTGAGCGACCCCTCCGCGGTGAGGTCCGCGATCAGGTCGTCGGCGATGCCGTGCGTGATCTGATAGGGCTCCGTGCCGTGCGTGTAGAGGCCGATGATGGTGCCGATGATCGACCCGATCGCCTGGCCTCCCAGGGCCGGCGCAGCGTCGGCGATGACCACGGTGCGCCCGGCCCGCGCGGCTTCGAGCGCCGCCGAGACGCCTGCGATGCCGGCACCGAGAACGCAGATGTCTGCTGTGACGGTGGACAGGGCTGTCTGAGCGCGGCGGACGATGCGCGTGGTCTCAGTCATTCCCCATAAGGTAGCCTACCCCTGAGGCGCACCGACGAGGATCGCGATCGGACGGGCTATACTTACCGCGCTCACGGGATCGAGCCAGCGAGCTGACCGACTATGCGCCTAGCCGAGCGAATGACCCGCATCGGGATCGAGTCCGCCTTCGAGGTGCTTCAGCGCGCGCGTGCGCTCGAGGCGAAAGGCAAGCACGTCATCCACCTGGAAATCGGCCAGCCCGACTTTCCGACGCCCGCGCACGTGAAAGAGGCGGCCAAGCGCGCCCTGGACGAAGGGTGGACGGGCTACGGTCCCACGCCGGGGTTTCCCGACTTTCGTGAGGCGATTGCCCACTACATCTCGACCTCGCGCGGCATCACCGTCTCGGGGCAGAACGTGGTCGTCGTGCCAGGCGGGAAGCCCATCATGTTCTTCTCGATGCTCGCCGTGGTGGAGCCCGGCGACGAGGTGATCTATCCCAACCCAGGATTCCCGATCTACGAGTCGGTCATCAACTTTCTCGGGGCGACACCGGTACCCCTCCCGCTCGTCGAGGACCGTGGATTCTCCTTCGATCTCGCCGTGCTGGAGTCGAAGCTCTCCAGCCGGACGAAGATGGTCGTGCTCAATTCCCCGGCCAACCCGACGGGTGGTGTCATCCCGCGGACCGACCTCGCGCGCATCGCCGACCTGCTGCGCAGCCGCGACGTGCTCGTGTTGAGCGACGAGATCTACTCGCGTATCTGCTACGAGGAGGCGCCCTCCTCGATCACGCAGTTCGACGGCATGCTGGAGAAGACGATCATCCTGGACGGCTTCTCCAAGACGTACTCGATGACCGGCTGGCGTCTGGGCTACGGGGTGATGCCGCTGTGGCTGGTCGACGCCGTCGACAAACTGATGGTCAACTCGAACTCGTGTACCGCCAGCTTCACGCAGCGCGCGGGCCTCGCGGCCCTTCAAGGTCCGCAGGACGACGTCGACAGGATGGTGGCCGAGTTCCGCCGCCGCCGCGACGCCATCGTGAAGGGGCTGAACGAGATTCCCGGCTTCCGCTGCTCGGTGCCCGCCGGCGCCTTCTACGTGTTCCCGAACATCACGGGCACGGGTCTGTCGAGCCGTGAGCTGGCGGAGATGCTGCTCAACGACGCCGGCGTGGCGTGCCTGAGCGGAACCGCCTTCGGGAGCTACGGCGACGGCTACCTCCGGTTCAGCTACGCCAACTCACTGGAGAACATCCAGGAGGCGCTCGCGCGGATCAGGAAGCTCTCGGAGCGGTGGGTCACCACGGGGGTGCGAGCCTGATCCCTTGTCGGTGCCTGATTTCTCTGGGTGCAATCCCGACGCTTGTCGGTGCCAGCTGTTGCGTGCCGGTGCGAACACGATTCTTGTCCGTGCGATCCTGATTCCTGTCGGTGCCGTTGCACGTTTGCACCGCCGAGTGTCGCAATCGCACCCCGGCACCGACGAGAATCACGTTCGCACCTCAGAGCGTCAGACAGAGCCACCCGTCCTCGCCCGCCCGATGCTCGATCGTCCGCGATGAGTAGGCGCGGAGGACGACCAGTTCCTCTCCGGCTAGAAGGCCGCTCAGGACGAGCCGGCCATCGCGCGTCACGAGCTGCTGAAGGCGAGGCGCGGCCGCTTCGAGCAGCCCGCCGGTGAGATTTGCCACGACCACGTCGGCGGGGGCCAGATCCGTCGAGCGCAGATCGCCCACGGCAAACGTGACCTGCGCTTGCGGGTTGAGTGCGAGGTTCTCTCGTGCTGATGCGACGGCGTCCACATCATCGTCGATCCCGATGACGGGCCCGGCGCCCATGAGGCTCGCGGCGATCGCCAGCACGCCCGACCCGGTGCCGATGTCGGTGACGCTCCGCCCGCGAAGGTCGAGATGCTGCAATGCCGCCAGACACAACCGCGTCGTCGCGTGGTGTCCCGTCCCGAATCCCATCGACGGCTGGATGACCACGGTGATCGGTGGCCGGTCGCCGGTGGGCACGTCCCACGGCGGCGCAACGACGATGCCGCCGACGCGAATCGCGCGCAGGCTGGCCTGCGAACGGGCGGCCCAGTTCTCGTCGGCGACGTCAACCGCGTCGATGATCAAATCGGGGAACTCGGCGCGCAGGGCAGACGCGGCCCTGTTGCGCTCACCGTCGTGGTGGAAGAAGACGCGCCATGTATCGGGTGATCGCTCGTCGACCGCCGTCACGTCGTAGTCGGTCAGAGCCGCCTGGAGCAGCTCGGAGACAGGCCGAAGCTCGAGGGCGGGCCAAGTACGAACCGTGTCGTTCACTCTTCTCGCTTCTCCATGAACCACGAACCGAACCTGAACGTGAACACGAACCGAGAAGAGAGAAGTGAGAAGCGTGAACTGCTGCTATCCGAAGATGTCCTTGACCCGATCGAAGAGCCCCTTGTCGGCGCGCTCGGAGGCGGGGGTCGGCTCGAACTCGTCCTTCGGAAGGGACGCCGCCAGCTGCTCCAGCAGCTTCTTCTGCTCCTTCGTGAGCTTCCTCGGCGTGCTGACCTTCACCGTCACCAGCAGATCGCCATGGCCACGCCCGTTCACGTCGGGCAGGCCGCGGCCACGGACGCGGATCGTCGATCCGCTTTCGGTCCCTGCCGGAATGGACAAGGCTTCATGGCCGTCGAGCGTGGGGATCCGGATCTCCCCGCCGAGCGCCAGCGTGGGGAAGTTGAGCGGAATCTCGCAGTGCAGGTCATTGCCATCCCGCTGGAAGAAGGGGTGGTCCTGCACGTGCACGACGACGTAGAGATCGCCGGCGGGTCCTCCGCCGGGACCGGCCTCGCCTTCGCCGCTCAGGCGCAGCCGCTGCCCGGTGGCGATGCCGGCGGGAATCCGCACGCTCAGCTTCTTTTCCTTCTGAATCCGTCCGGCGCCTCGACACGCCTGGCACGGCTTGGTGATGACCGAGCCGCTCCCGCGGCACTGACCGCACGTGCGGGCAACCGTGAAGAAGCCCTGCTGGTAGCGCAGCTGTCCGCGACCCTGGCACTGAGGGCAGGTTGATGGCTGGGCGCCGGGCGCCGAGCCGTTGCCGCCGCACGTCTCGCACGTCTCCTGCCGCGGGATCTGCAGCGAGGCCTCGGTCCCCTTGGCGGCCTCGTCGAAGGTCATCTCGAGGTCGTAGCGCAGATCGGAACCCCGTTGAGGACCGCCGCGCCGTCGCCCGCCAAAGGCGTCGCCGAAGCCGAAGATGTCGCCGAGACCGCCGAGGATGTCCTCGAAGCCCGAGAAGGTATTGGGGTCGAAGCCGCCCGTGGCTGCGCCACCGAGTCCCGCGTGGCCGAATCGGTCGTACATGTGGCGCTTGTCGGTATCCACCAGCACCGCGTACGCCTCGGCCGCTTCCTTGAACTTGTCCTCCGACGCCTTGTCGCCGGGATTGCGATCGGGGTGGTACTGCAGCGCGAGCTTGCGGTACGCGCTCTTGATCTCCTGGTCGGTCGCGGTGCGCGCGACGCCCAGCACCTCGTAGTAGTCGCGTTTGCTCACGCGGTCTTGGCCACCTTCACCATCGCGGGTCTCAGGAGCCGGTCGCCGAGCACGTAGCCGCGCTGCAGCTCCTCCATGACCTCGCCTTCGCGGTGCGCGTCGCTTGCCTCGTGGATGACGGCCTGGTGGAAGTTCGGATCGAAGTCGGCACCGAGGGCGTCGATGGGCGTGATGCCGCGGCTCCGCAGGAAGTCGAGCATCTGCTTGTGGATCAACTCGACGCCCTTGCGGAGCGCTTCCGTCTCGCCACCGGCCTGCATGGCCCGCTCGAAGTTGTCGACAATCGGCAGCACGTCGGCGAGCACGTCGGCCTTGACGTGGTCGGCCAGCTCACGTCGTTCCCGCTCCATGCGCTTCCGGTAGTTGTCGAACTCGGCCGCCGTGCGAAGCAGGCGGTCCTGCAGGGCGTCCCTCTCCCGCCGCAGCTCCTCCACGGGGTCGACCTGCGCGTCCGCCTGTGGCGGGTCCTGATCGTCGATCGTCTGTTCGGTCATTGGTTTACGAACCGGTTAGCACCCAAGCACCCGAGCACCCGAGCACCCGAGCACCCGAGAACCCGGGAACCCGGGAACCCAAGCACCTGAGCACCCGAGAACCCAAGAACCCATCTCCCTAGTGTGTATCGCGCAGCACCCGCGACACGGCCTGCGTGGTGCCGTCCACCAGCGTAATGGCCCGCGAGTAGTGCATGCGTGTCGGCCCGATGACGCCGACGGTCCGCGTCGTGCTGCCGTCGATCGCCGTGCACGCAATCAGGCTGAACCGGCGCAGGTTGGGCGAGGTGTGCTCCGTGCCGATCACGATCGTCAGGCCCGGGCCGTCGATGTAGGCGTTGAGCAGATGAATCATCCGCTCCTTCTCTTCCATCATCTCGAGCAGTGCCCGGAGTGTGACGGCAGAGACCCCTTCCTGTCCGTCCTCGAGCAGGGAGGCGGCGCCCTCGACGTGGAACATCTGCGCGTTGGGCAGGTCCTCCAGCGTGGACCGCGCCAGCGTGAGCGCGCGCGCCAGCAACTGGTCGTACAGCGTTCGCTCCTGCTTCAGGCGTGCCAGCACAGCCTCGCGCACGTCGAACAGCGGAAGGCCGGCGAACTCCGTGTTCAGATACCGCGCGGCCTGAGCCAGGTCGTCTGGACGCACCCGCTCGCCGGCATCGACGACCTTCTGCGTGATCTGATTGCCGCGGGCGACGACGACGACCAGGATCTGGGACCCGTCGAGCGGGACGAACTCGATGCGCTGGAGCACTGCGCCGTCGTTGGCCGCGAGCGCGAAGCCGACGTGCCGCGCCGCCCGCGAGACCAGGTGCGAGACGCTGGCGAGCAGGTCGTCCATGAGTGGTGTCCGCCCGGCCTGTTGTCGCAGTTGCTGCTCGACGTCGGCTGGCGATCGTGCCGGTTTCCGGCTTTCGAGCAGGAGGTCCACGAAGGCACGATAGCCGAGGTCGGTGGGCACCCGGCCGGCCGAGGTATGGGGCTGGTGCAGGTATCCGTGCTCTTCGAGCTGGGCCAGGGCGTTCCGTACGGTCTGCGACGACACGCCGAGGCCGCTTTCGCGCGCGACGAGCTGAGAGGAGACCGGCTCGCCGCTCTCGATGTGCTCCCGTACGAGCGTCGACAGCAGGCGGCGCGACCGATCGGAGAGCTCGAAGGAGATCACTTGAGCGCCCCCTCCCACCGCAGGCTGACGGCGGCGACGCGCGGGTCGTTCGTCTTGCCGTGCTTGGTCGCGATGAGCTCGGCGACGATGCTGACGGCGATTTCCTGTGGCGTGATCGCACCGATGTCCAGACCGATCGGCGCGTGTACGGCTCGAAGGGCCGTCTCCGGAGTGCCCTCCTCGAGGAGCGCGTCGAAGATCCGCCGGACCTTCGCTTTGCTGCCGATGAGGCCGAGGTACCGCAGCGGCAAAGGCGACAGCGCGCGCAGGGCGTCCAGGTCGTGGGTGTGCCCGCGCGTCACGATCACCGCATAGCCGGTTGGCGGCAGGGTGTGCGCCTGCAGCCACGCGGGGATGTTGTCGACGATCACCTCGATGCCGTCGCCGAACCGCTCGGCGTTGGCGAACTTCTCCCGATCGTCGACGACGTGGACGCGGAAGCCGACTTCCTGGGCGAGCTTGGCGACGAAGTATCCGACGTGGCCCGCTCCGAAGACGAAGACGTCTGGCGAGGCTTCGACCGGCTCGATGAACACCTCCATCTGTCCACCGCAGACGAGCCCGGTCTCCTGAGCGAAGTCGTCGTTCAGCTCGTACTTCACGTTGAGCGGTCGGCGCGAGGCGATCGCCTCACGGGCTTTCCAGAAGGCGTCGTTCTCGTAGCAGCCGCCGCCGATCGTGCCGACCATGCGGCCGTCGTTGTACACCAGCATCTTCGCGCCCACGCGCTGCGGCGTGGAACCGCGGGCGGCCACAATCGTGACCAGCGCGACCTCGTCCCCGCGCTCGAGGGCCTCGGCAAGGGCGGCGAAGACTTCTTGGTTCATCTAGAAGAATTATAGAGCTTTGACCGGGATCCTGCCGTTCACACTTCTCGCTTCTCCCTTCTCGGTTCGTGTTCACGTTCAGGTTCGAACTTTCCCCTTGGCCAACTCGTCGATAGGGGTGTGTTCCGACCCCGGTACCGCTGCCCGCCGTTTGTCGACCCACTGAACTGGACCGACTACCGGTGGGAGACTGGCCCCTGGCATCGTGGCCCAGCCAGTGCCCCGTGGGCACACAGGCCAGGGCGTCGCACACACCCGCTGCTCCTCCTCCTGCTGGCCGGCGTCGCGGCCGTCGTCGGCGTCAGACTGTACTCGTCCCTTCAATCCAGGAACGGTTCCTGGGCGCGTCGGGGCCTGTACGCCGTGCTTCTGCTCATGATTGCCGCCGCCTTTGCGCGACATCGTTCGGGTCGCCGGTCCTGGTGAGATCTGGGGACTCGGGACTGGGGATCCGGGACTCGGGACTGGGGATCCGGGACTCGGGACTGGGGATCCGGGACTCGGCCTACTGCCTACTGCCTACTTAGATCGTGATCACCCAGTGCCTTCCCATTTCCACGGGAAGCGCCTCGTTCAACCGATCGACGAGCGCGGGGCCGTACTGGTTGAGGAAGTAGACGAAGCCGATCTCGCGCTCCTGGGAGTGCCCGTTCGGGAAGGCCTGGGCCTGCGCGTGTCGGAACTGCCGGCGCAGCGTCTCGTCCTTGCGCTTGGCCGCCTGCACGATCTTGCCGTGCAGCTTCTTGAGGTCGTCCTGCATGCGCGCCAGCGTCGAGCGGGTCGCCCCTTCGAGCGTCGGGTCGATCCGGGGCACCTCGCGCGCGAGGGCGGCCATCCGCTCCTCGATCGCCACACGGGCAACGTCCACCGAAGCTTCGACCGACGGCGGAAGCTGGGCGATGAGCAGCTCGTTCAGCGCCGCTTCATCCTGCGCGCGCAGGGCATCGAAGCGCACGTCGGGGCGCGACAGGAACCGCATGGCGTTGCCATCGACGAGCGTCGCCGTGGCACGCTGGTGAATGAGCGGCATCGGAAGGGCGAACGCGTCGTACACGCGACGAAGCTGACCGAGGTAGGCCAGCTCGTTCGGCCCGGCCACGTAGCATGCGGTCGGGAAGATCGCGTCCTGCACGAGCGGCCGGAGCAGGACGTTCGGGCTGAAGACGGCCGGGTTCGTCCTGACGCGTTCGAGCAGATCGCGTCTGGATTCCGTGCGGTCGCCAACCAGGAACGCGTCGCCGGCCATCCGGATCGGTTCCCGCGAGCTGTTCATGTGGAACAGGGCCAGGCTGTCCTCGTGAGGCGTGGCCTGGGCGTGGTAGTTGCGCGACACGAGCCTCGCGCCTGCCTCCGCCGCGAGTCGCGACGTTTCACCCGCGCGTTCGATCTCGCGGGCGAACAGGTCGGCGGCCAACGGCTTTGCCGCCGGATCCGATGCGTCGAACACGACGAGGCCGTGCGACCCGAGGACACGCTCGAGCCATTGGCAGAACGCCTCGACCATGCCGACGCCGGGACGGTAGAGTTGCCGCAGATCTGCGACGAGCGCCGGTGTGAACTCCGTGGCGGGCAGCGTCGCCTCGAGATCGGATACGGCCGACGTGATGGCGTCGTCCAGAGTCACACGCGACACCGGGCCCGTATTGGCTCCGGGCGGATGCCCAGTCGATACCGACCGCGGAGCGAGTTCGGCGTCCAGGATCCCACAGGTTTTCACCTCGTCCCAGTCGTGATCCTCGGCGTCGACCCAGAACACGGCCACCGCGGGCACGTGATGCTCGGACCTGACGCGCGCGGCGAGCTGGATCGTCGTCACCGCCTTGAGCAGGGTGAAGAGCGGCCCTCCGAAGAGGCCGGCCTGCTGCCCGGTGACGATCGCCACCGATCGGGGGTCGCCGAGCGCGGCTGCGGCGGTCATCGATTCAGACGGCGCGTTGCGCCGGCGCTGCTGTGCCTGCAGCACGCTCACCAGCGCGGGGCGCTGGCGGGGATGGCTCGAGGTGCGCGCGATGGCCTCGCGCCACGCACCGGGCTCGGCGGGATTGCCGGCGAAAAACTCCGCCACGCGTGGATAGTCGAATGCGTAGTCGGCGGCCAGCCGCCTGATCCAGGGGAAGCGACGGATGTCGATGGAAAGGCGGCCGCTCGAGGCCGGGTCGCCGCCGTGCGCGAGCGCGCCTGGAGCGGTTCCGGCGGTCCGACCAGTGTGGGACTGCACCTGCCGGTACTGTTGCAGAGCGTCGCGCGCAGTGTCAAGGAACCCGCCGCCGGAAAACGCGCCGTGGGGTGTTACGATCGGTCGGTTCCGATGATCGCAACTCTGGCCCTCGAGAATGGCACCTGGTACCGCGGCGTGGCCGCGGGCGCGTCCGGTGAAGCGCACGGTGAGGTCGTGTTCAACACCAGCATGACCGGCTATCAGGAAGTGCTCACCGACCCCTCCTACGCCGGACAGATCGTCACGATGACGGCGCCCCTGATCGGCAACTACGGCGTGGCGCCCGGCGACGCCGAGTCACAGGCGCCGCGCGTGGCGGGGTTCATCGTCCGCGAGGCCTCGCCGCTGGCCAGCAACTGGCGGGCGGACGGCACGCTCCGAGACTACCTGGTCCAGCACGGCGTCGTGGCCATCGCCGACATCGACACGAGAGCCTTGACCCGCGTCCTGCGGTCGGCCGGTGTGATGCGGGGTGTCATCGCCACGGGACAGGTCGACCCGTTGGAGCTGGTGGAGAAGGCGAACGCGATTCCCAGGATGGAAGGCGCGGATCTGGTGCAGGGCGTGACCTGCGATCGGCCTTTCAGCTGGCGGGAGCGGGCGCCGCGGGCGGGCGACGAGGCTCACAGCGAGTTCGGTGTGACCCCCGGGCGCAGGGCCTCGCGCCGGCTGCGGGTGGCCGCCTACGACTTCGGCGTCAAGTTCAACATCCTGCGGCGGCTCGACGCCTACGGCTGCGACGTGCACGTCTTCCCGGCGTCGGCGCCGGCGTCGGATCTGGTGGCCACCCGGCCGGACGGGATCTTTCTGAGCAACGGCCCGGGCGATCCGGCGGCGCTGCCCTACGCCGTCGAGAACGTGCGACAGCTCACCGACACGGGCATTCCGATGTTCGGGATCTGCCTCGGCCACCAGATCCTCGGCCTCGCGGTCGGCGGGCGGACCTTCAAGCTGAAGTTCGGGCATCGCGGGGCCAACCATCCCGTGAAGGAGCTCAGCTCGGGCAAGGTGGAGATCACGTCGCAGAATCACGGCTTCGCGGTCGACCCGGATTCGCTGCCTGCCGACACGGCGGTGACGCACCTGAACCTCTACGACAACACGGTCGAAGGTTTTCGCCACCTCACCAAGCCGGTGTTCTCCGTGCAGTATCATCCCGAGGCGTCGCCCGGTCCTCACGATGCGGACTATCTGTTCCGGCGGTTTCTCGAGTCGATGGAAGAGGGCTGATCTCTGTAATTCAGAATGCAAAATGCAAAATGCAAAATGCAAACAAGACGTTGCTCGCACCAATAGGATTGAAGGGCATCGCGACCCCACACCGACCTTGCGTCACCAGGTTCTGCTTGCATTCTGCATTTTTGCATTTTGAATTACTGGCGAAGCATACCTAATGCCCAAGCGTAGCGACATCCATCGCGTCCTCGTGATCGGATCGGGTCCGATCGTCATCGGCCAGGCGGCCGAGTTCGACTACTCGGGGACGCAGGCGTGCAAGGCACTCCGCGCCGAGGGGCTCGAAGTCGTGCTGGTCAACAGCAATCCGGCCACCATCATGACGGACCCCGAGCTGGCCGACGCCACCTACGTCGAGCCGCTGACGCCCGAGATGGTCGAGGCCATCATCGTGAAGGAGCGCCCCGACGCCGTCCTGCCGACGGTGGGCGGCCAGACGGCGCTCAACCTCGCCGTGGAGCTCCACAAGCGCGGCGCGCTCGAACGTCACGGCGTCACGCTGATCGGGGCGTCGATCGACGCCATCAACGTGGCCGAAGACCGCCTCCAGTTCCGCAACGCGATGAAGGAGATCGGCATCGAAGTGCCGATGAGCGGCGCCGCCACCTCGATCGAAGAAGCCGAAGTGATCGCCGAAGAAGTGGGCTTCCCGGCCATCATCCGCCCCTCGTTCACGCTCGGCGGCGTCGGCGGCGGCATCGCCTACAACGTCGAGGAGTTCAAGGAGCTGGCCGGCCGGGGACTCGATCTCAGCCCGGTGCACGAAATCCTGGTCGAGGAGTCGGTCATCGGATGGAAGGAGTTCGAGCTCGAGGTGATGCGCGACGTCGCCGACAACTACGTCGTCATCTGCTCGATCGAGAACGTCGATCCCATGGGGGTCCACACGGGCGATTCGATCACCGTCGCCCCCGCGCTGACGCTGACCGACAAGGAATACCAGCGGATGCGCGACATGGGCCGGCGGATCATTCGCCGCGTCGGCGTCGAGACGGGCGGATCCAACATCCAGTTCGCCGTCAACCCGTCGGACGGCCGCATCGTGGCGATCGAGATGAACCCGCGGGTGTCGCGGTCCTCGGCGCTGGCGTCGAAGGCGACCGGCTTTCCGATCGCGAAGATTGCCGCCAAGCTGGCGCTCGGCTACCACCTCGACGAGATCCCCAACGACATCACCCGCCTGACCCCGGCCTCCTTCGAGCCGACCATCGACTACGTCGTCGTCAAGTTCCCCCGCTGGAACTTCGAGAAGTTCCCGCAGGCCGATCCGACCCTCACGACGCAGATGAAGTCGGTCGGGGAGGCGATGTCCATCGGCCGCACGTTCAAGGAGGCGTTCCTCAAGGCCGTGCGCTCGCTGGAGCTTGGCCGGAACGGGAGCATTTTCCCGAGCCCGGCGCAGCTGCTCGAGGAGGAGGACGAGACCACGCTGCGGCAGAAGCTCGTGGTACCGAGCGATCGCCGGATGTGGGCGGTGTTCCGCGCGCTGATGCGTGGGTGGGACCTCGAGACGCTCCACGAGCTGACGAAGATCGACCCCTGGTTCCTGCGGCAGTTCTCCGACATCGTCGAGCTGCGCAAGATGGCCGACCTGGGCGAGTTCCGGGAGATGTCGGTCGATCTGCTGAGGACGCTGAAGCGGAACGGGTTCGCCGACGCCGACATCGCCGCCGTCTACGGGATCGACGAGAACCTCGTCCGGCTGCGCCGGATCGAGGAGGGCCTCGTGCCCGCGTACAAGCGCATCGACACGTGCGCCGCCGAGTTCGAGTCCTTCACGCCCTACATGTACGGCACCTACGAAGAGGCCGATGAATCGGAGCCGACGCCGGCGAAGAAGGTCGTCATCCTCGGCAGCGGGCCGAACCGCATCGGGCAAGGCATCGAGTTCGACTACTGCTGCTGTCACGCCGTCTTCGGCTTCCGCGAGGAAGGGTTCGAAACGGTGATGGTCAACTGCAACCCGGAGACCGTGTCGACCGACTACGACACGGCGGACCGCCTGTACTTCGAGCCGCTCACCTTCGAGGACGTCATGGCGGTCATCGAGCGGGAGCGGAGCGCGGGAGGCGAGGTCTCGTGCGTCGTGCAGTTCGGCGGGCAGACGCCGCTCAAGCTCGCGCTGCCGCTGCTCGAAGCCGGCGTGCACATCCTCGGCACGTCTCCCGATTCGATCGATCTCGCCGAGGACCGGCAGCGTTTCTCGCAGCTCCTCTGGGAACTGGCTGTGCCGCAGCCGTCGAGCGGCACCGCCGTCTCGCGCGAGGAAGCGCGCGCCGTCGCCGAGCGCATCGGGTATCCCGTCGTGGTGCGGCCGTCCTACGTGCTCGGCGGCCGCGGCATGGCGATCGTGTTCGACGCGGGCGCCCTCGACCGCTACATGACGGGCGCGGTGGACGTCGGCCACGATCGGCCCGTGCTGATCGATCGTTTCCTCGAGGACGCCTTCGAGTTCGACGTCGACGCCGTGGCCGATGCCACGGGCGCCGTGGTCATCGGCGGCATCATGGAGCACATCGAGGAGGCCGGCATCCATTCCGGCGACAGCTCCTGCGTGGTGCCGCCGTTCATGGTGGCCGAGCGGCACCTGGCGACGATGCGGGAGTACACGCGCCGGATCGCGCGCGCGCTGAAGGTCGTCGGCCTGATGAACATTCAGTACGCCATCAAGGACGATACGGTCTACGTGCTCGAGGTCAATCCGCGATCCTCGCGGACGGTCCCCTACATCTCGAAGGCGACCGGCGTGCCGATCGCCAAGGTGGCCGCCCGGGTGGCCGCCGGCCGCAGCCTCGCGGACCTCGGGCTGGTCGAGGACCTGGAGGCCGCGGGCGTGTTCGTCAAGAGCCCGGTGTTTCCCTTCGTCCGCTTCCCGGGCGTGGATACCATCCTCGGCCCCGAGATGAAGTCGACGGGTGAGGTCATGGGCGGCGCCGACAACTTCGGCGCGGCGTTCGGCAAGGCCATGATGGGGACGGGGCAGCGGCTGCCCGAGAAGGGCGGCGTCTTCATCAGCGTGAACAACAGCGACAAGCCCACGGTGCTGCCCATTGCCCGGGACCTGTCACAGCTCGGCTTCACGCTGGTTGCCACGCGCGGCACGGCGGCGTTTTTGCGCGCGCACGGGCTCGAGGTCGAGGTCGTGTACAAGGTGAACGAGGGCCGGCCAAACGTCGCGGACCATCTCGTGAACGGCCGTATCGACATGGTCGTCAACACGCCGCTCGGCCGTGAGTCGTTCTTCGACGACCGGGCCGTCCGCCGGGCGGCCACGATGGCCCAGGTGCCGTGCATCACGACGCTGACGGGCGCCTCCGCCGCCGTGAGCGCGATCAAGGCCCTCCGGCAGCAGACGCTCACGGTGCGGTCTCTTCAGGACTACTACGCGGGCGTGAAGACCGGCGCCTAGCCACGACGATCACGAAGGATCGGCCGCGAAGGGCACGAAGATCACGAAGGCGTTTCTCGAATCGCGGGACTCTCAGCCCATGAGACCACGCCCTGCCGAACCCCGAACGTCCATCGTGTCCTTCGTGACCCTCGTGGCGAGCGTCTTCGTCTGCTTCGTGGCGAGCGTTGTCGTGGCCTCCGTGGCCGCGCAGTCCTTCCGGGCGCGTGTCGACATCGTCCAGGTGACCGTCACCGTGACCGACGCCAGCGGCCGCCTGATTACCGGGCTCACCAGGAATGATTTCCAGGTCTTCGAGGACGGCAAGGAGGAGACGATCACCCAGTTCACCGACGAGCGCGTCCCGGTGAGCCTGGGCATCCTCCTCGACGCCAGCGACAGCATGCGCGGCCAGCCGATGGAGGACGCGCGCGGAGCGGTGGACCGGTTCGTGGGAGACCTGTTGCTCGCGGAAGACGAGGCGCTGGTCGCCAGCTTCAACCACCGGCCGCGTCTGGCGGCGCCATGGACCATGCCTCCGTCCGCGCTCCGCAACGCGCTGGCGGGGTTGAAGCCGTCCGGCGGCACGGCGATCTACGACTCGCTCGCGGAAATGGCGGAGATGTACCAGAAGCGTCACCACGTACGCGCGGCGCTGGTCGTCATCTCCGACGGCGCCGACACTGCCAGCGATCGCTCCCTCCTCCAGACGCTCGAGGCGATCAGGCGGAGCGACGCGCTCGTCTACGCCATCGCGATCGACTCGGCGGAGGCGCGCGAGAGCACACGCGTCAACCCCGAGGCGCTGCGCGAGATCACGGGCTTGACGGGCGGGTACACCGAAGTCGTGAAGTCGGCAGCGGAGGTGGGCCCGGCCACCGCGCGGATTGCCGACGAGCTGAACAAACAGTACACCCTCGGGTACAGCTCGTCTCGCCCGCCCGACCGATCCTGGCGCGCGATCAGGGTTCGCGTCTCCACCAACGGATACCTCGCGCGGGCACGCCGCGGCTACTACGCCGTGCCGAAGGCGCGTTAGGACAGAGTCACTTGAGTTGACCATGGGAGGCGTCGTTCACGCTTCTGACTTCTCACTTCTCGGTTCGTGTTCAGATTCAAGTTCGGTTCTGGGTTTGGGGGTTCGGGGATTCGGGGTTCCGCGGCGGCTGACCAGCCTCCGCCAAGGCTACGGCGGTCCGCCGGAGCTTTAGCGAAGGCGGAAGCCGGCGCTCTACGATGTG
>Ga0209640_10002258_pt1 | contig 16753 bp, 14 predicted proteins | sample RifCSP10_1_FD_184018 | JGI IMG/M metagenome (GOLD analysis project Ga0209640, IMG submission 184018) | Soil microbial communities from Rifle, Colorado - Rifle CSP2_sed 10_1 (SPAdes) (version 2) | ecosystem: Environmental > Terrestrial > Deep subsurface > Rock core/Sediment | place: Rifle... | reverse complement strand
CGCGATCGGCGGACGCAATCCCGAGCTCGTGACGATTGCCAACCACGACGTCTACGATCCGGCAACCAACAAGTGGACCGCGGCTGCGCCGCTCCCACAGCCGCGCGACCACCTCTCCTTCGGCGCCATTGACGGCAAGATCCACGTGATCGGCGGGGCGAGCGTACACCCCGGCTCAAAGGAAACCTCGATTCACCCGCGCCGACCGCATCGTTCGCTTGGCTCGAACGAAGGTTACGACCCGGCCACCAATACATGGGCCGCCCGCAGCGACATGCCTACAGCGCGCAACCACGCGGCGGTCGGGGTGGTGAACGATAAGATTTATGTCATTGGAGGCCGAGTCGGCGCCGCATTCATGACGACCCCGGCGTCGGCCACCGATCTCGTGGAAGAATACGATCCGGCAACCGACCAGTGGGGCCCGCTCAAGCGGTCGATGCCCACTCCGCGCAGCGCCATGGCCTCGGGTACCTACAAGGGGAAGATTTATGTTGCCGGTGGCGAGATGCGTGATGAGAAGATCTTTGGTGCGTTTACCGTAGTGGAAGCGCTTGATCCCGTTGCGAATCGCTGGACAACCTTGCCGCCGATGGCGATCCCGCGGCATGGGCACGCCGCCGGGGTTCTCGGAAACCGCTTGCACATAGTAAGCGGCGATGTGCAGTCGCTCGGAGGGGTAATACCCGCAGAAGTTGCCACAGTTGCGATCGAAACGGACCTGCACGACGCCTTGGAGTTACCGGACAAGTAGCGCTTGCTCCGCGGCACGGAGCCGTTCCGGGCAGTCGCTTATAATTGAATCCGCGTGGGAGAGGGCGGGCTATCCAGCCCGTCCGCTCGACGCGGTTTTTTCTTTCCGGCTGTCTCCTAGTTTTCCGTCGAGAAACTGAATCCCCAATTCATCCTGTGAGCAAGAACGTCTTCTATGAGGAGGAGGGTGGATTCAAGGTCGGCGCCGTGCTCGCCGACCACGACACGTCGCTCCAGATCGAGGCGCCCCACGGCAGGCGCTCGAAGGTGAAGGCTTCGGCCGTGCTGTTTCGATTCGACGGCACCGGCCTCACGCCGTTCATGGATGAGGCGCGGAAGCTCGCGGCGGCGATGGATGCGGATTTCCTCTGGCAATGCTGCGGACAGGAGGAGTTCGCGTTCGGGACGCTGGCAAAAGAGTACTTCGGGCACGCGCCCACTCCCCTGGAATCGGCAGGGCTGCTGATGAAGCTCCACGGCTCGCCGATGCATTTCTACAAGAAGGGCAGGGGCCGCTACAAGGCGGCGCCGCCGGAGGCGCTCACCGCGGCGCTGGCCTCGGTCGAGCGCAAGCAGCGCGAAGCGCAGCGGCGGGCAGAGTATATCGCGCAGCTCGGCGACGGGAAGCTGCCGCCGGAGTTCGGGCCCCTCGCCGCGAAGCTTCTCTACGCGCCGGACAAGCAAAGCGTCGAGTGGAAGGCGCTGGACGAGGCGTGCGACAAGCTCAAGGCGACCCCCGCGAAGCTCTTCGAGCGCTGTGGCGCGCTGCCGTCATCGCGCGACTATCACCTGAATCGCTTCCTGTTCGAGCATTTCCCGCGCGGCGCGGCGTTCCCCGACCTGGGCGCGCCCGCCGTGCCGCAGGGTCTGCCGCTCGCGGAGGTCGAGGCGTTCAGCATCGATGACGTGACCACCACCGAGGTCGATGACGCGCTCTCCATCACGGCGCTGCCTGGCGGGAGGCTGCGCATCGGCATCCATATCGCCGCGCCGGCGCTTGGCGTGACACCCGGCAGCGCGCTGGATACGGCGGCCCGCGGGCGGCTCTCCACGGTGTACTTCCCCGGGGGAAAGATCACCATGCTGCCGGACGCGGCGATCGGCGCCTACTCGCTCGCCGAGGGCAGGCATTGTCCGGCGCTCTCGCGTTACGTGGAGGTTGCGCCGGACTTTACGATCGTGACGCAATCCACGCGGATCGAGCGCGTGCCGGTCATGAATAATTTGCGGCACACCGCGCTGGAACAGGCGTTCAACGAGGAGACGCTCGCCGCAGGCCGAGTCGATCACCCGCATGGGGAGGCGCTCACGAGCCTGTGGCGCTTCGCGCGCGCCCTGGAAGCGGCGCGGCGCGGCGGCGGGCCCGAGCACGAGGCGCGTCCCGAGTACAGCTTCTACGTCGAGAACGAACGCGTGCGCATCCTGCGGAGGCTGCGCGGCACCCCGATCGACAAGATCGTCTCGGAGCTCATGATCCACGTGAACGGCGCCTGGGGGCGCGAGCTGGCGGCGGCGGACCTGGCGGCAATCTACCGCGTGCAGGAGGGCGGCAAGGTCAGGATGAGCACGGTGCCCGCGGCGCACGAGGGCCTGGGCGTGGCAAGCTACGCGTGGGCCAGCTCCCCCTTGCGGCGCTACGTCGACCTCGTGAACCAGCGCCAGCTGATCGCGCTCGCGCGCGGCGAGACCCCGCCGTATCGAGCGGGTAGCGAGCAGCTCTTTGCAGCGATGCGGGATTTCGAATCGGCGCACGAGGCCTATGGGGAATTTCAACGCGAGATGGAGCGCTACTGGTGCCTGCGGTGGCTGATCCAGGAGAACGCGCAGACGGTCGCCGCAACAGTGATCCGCGAGAGCCTCGCGCGTTTCGACGAGCTGCCACTCGTCGTGCGCGTGCCGTCCCTGCCGCCGCTCGATCCGGGCAGCCGGGTCGAGCTCGCCGTCGCGGGCATCGATCTGCTGGAGCTCGCGCTGCACTGCGAATTTCGCCGGCGGCTCGCGCCCGAAACGCCAGCGGCGCAGCCGGCGAGTTGAAGCGTCACCGGGACCAGATCGCGATTCGACTTTAACTTATAGGCGCAACTCACGGTTCTAAAAAGCCTTTCCATGCAAGAAACTTCGCGCTAGGTTACAATGGGTGACATGGGACTGCTGCCCGACAGGAAAGTCGTGCCGCTGCGGCGGCGAGCCAAGCATGCTCGGCACGCCCCGTGGCAGGCCGCGATAGATCGCCTGGAGGCCCGCGTGGCGGAGCTCGAGCGCGGCATGACCGCGCTCGATCGGCGCATGACCGCGCTCGGCAAGCACGGGCGCATGCAGGTCGCCGTTGGTCTGTCCGTATTCCTCCACGCCATCATCATTTTCGGGGTGAGCTTCAAGCTGCCGGACCTGGCGAATCTCTCGGCGCAGTCGCCGCTCGAGGTGACGCTCGTCAACGCCAAGACCCAGGCGCGGCCGAAACAGGCGGACGTCCTGGCCCAGGCCAATCTCGACGGCGGGGGCAATACCGACGCGAAGCGCCGCGCGCGCAGCCCGCTGCCGGTGCCCATCGAGAACCGGCAGGGCGCGGAGCTCGCGCTCGCGCACAAGCGCGTCGAGCAGCTCGAGCGTGACGCGAAGCAGCTCATGACCCAGGCGCGCTCCAGGACGGCCGTTCCGCCCCGGGTCGAGGTGCAGCCGCCGCGGGAGGAGCCCCAGACCGCGCCCAGCACCGCCGACATCGTGAGCCGCGGTATGGAAATCGCCCGGCTGGAGGCGCAAATTGCGCGCGAATGGGAGAACTACCAGCAGCGGCCGCGCCGCCGCTTCATCGGCGCGCGCACCCAGGAATTCCGGTTCGCGCGCTACATCGAGGACTGGCGCGCCAAGGTCGAGCGGGTGGGTGAGCTCAACTATCCGCAGGCCGCGCGGGACCAGAAGATCTACGGCAGCATGGTGGTGACGGTGTCGATCAAGTCCGACGGCTCGCTCGAGCGGGTGGAGATCAATCGCCCGTCCGGGCAGCGGATACTCGACGCCGCGGCGCTGCGCATCGTGCACCTTGCCGCGCCGTTCGCGCCGTTCCCGGCCGACATCGCCCGGGATACGGACATCCTCAGCATCACCCGCACCTGGATCTTCACGCGCTCCGACCAGCTCGTCACTGAATAAGAGCGGGCTTAAAGTCTAAAGTCTAAGGATAAGCTGTCGAATTGACGACGTCGTGCCGTGACAATTGGCACAACTTTAAACCTTAGACCTTAGACGCGTATGCCGGACCAATACGCCGTCATCGGCAATCCGGTCGAGCACAGCCTCTCGCCCCGGATTCACGCCCAGTTTGCGCGCGCGACGGGCCAGGCGTTGACCTACCGCAGAATACTCGCGCCGCGCGACGGCTTCCGTGAGGCGGTGCTCGCGTTTCGCGCCGCCGGCGGCAAGGGGCTCAATGTGACGCTCCCGTTCAAGCACGAGGCATGGCGTCTGGCCGGCGCGCGCAATGGCTACGCGCTTGCCGCCGGCGCGGTCAATACGCTGTCTTTCGACGGCGAGAACGTCGTGGGCCACAACACTGACGGCATCGGGCTCGTGCGCGATCTCACGCATAATCTGGGTGTCGCCGTGCGCGGCACGCGCGTGCTGCTGATGGGGGCGGGCGGGGCAAGCTATGGCGTCATGGAACCGTTGTTGCGCGAGCAGCCGGAGCGGGTAGTGGTCGCGAATCGCACGCTGGAGAAGGCGATCGAGCTGGTGGGCCACTTCGAGAAGCTGCAATCGTGCGCACCGCAGGGATTGTCGGCGCGCTCCTACGCCGCGCTCGCCGGCGCGCAGTTCGACATCGTGATCAATGCCACTTCAGCGGGGCTCGAGGGTGCGATGCCTGCAGTCACGGAAAGCGTCTTGGCTCCGGGCGCGCTCGCCTACGACATGGTGTACGGCCGGCGCACGCCCTTTCTCGAGTTTGCGCAGCCGCGAGGCGCGCGCGTCTCTGACGGCACCGGGATGCTGGTCGAGCAGGCCGCCGAGTCGTTCTTCATCTGGCGCGGCGTGCGGCCGGAGACAGCGCCCGTGATCGCCGAGTTGCGGAAGGCGTGATTCCTGATTTGTGATTCGTCTGATCCTCGTGACTTTGGCCTCGACCCACCATCCACCATTCACGATCCACGCACTCTGATGTTCATGCTGCGGTGGACATGGCGTGCGATCCTGCTCGCCTTGTGCGCGCTGGTCGCCGTGCAGTTCTGGTTCCTGGCGCACATCTGGTATTGGGCGGATCACAATCCCGAAAGCACCGCGTTCATGCGGGCGCGCCTCGAGATCCTGCGCGAAACCAATCCGCGCGCCCGCCTCCAGCAGCGCTGGGTGCCCTACGGCCGGATCTCCGGGTATCTCAAGCAGGCGGTGGTCGCGGCCGAGGACGACAAGTTCATGGACCATTGGGGCTTCGACTGGGATGCGATGCGGGTAGCCCATGAACGAAACGTGAGAGAGGGAGAGATCGTGTCGGGCGCCTCGACCATCAGCCAGCAACTCGCGAAAAACCTGTTCCTGCCGTCGCGCCGCGTCTGGTGGCGCAAGGCGCAGGAAGCCATGATCACGGTAATGCTCGAGGCCCTCCTCACCAAGCGCCGCATCCTCGAGCTCTATCTCAACGTGGCGGAATGGGGCGAGGGCGTGTACGGGGCGGACGCCGCCGCGCGCCACCACTTCGGCGTGCCGGCGGCCGCGCTGTCGCGCGCCCAGGCCGCGCAACTCGCGGTGATGTTGCCGAGCCCGCGCAGTTATACGCCGGCAGTCGAAACGAGCTATCTGCAGCGACAGTCGGCGGTGATCCTCGAGCGCATGAGTTACGCCCGCATTCCCTGAGTACAGGAAGGGCGTAAATCGTGAGTCGTGAATCGTGATTCGCGGCGTTCATGTAACGGGCCTCGCGCCGTTATCCGGGTCGAATCACGATTCACCAATCACGAATCACGGGTTTATGTAGAATGGCGCGCTTGACTACATCACGCTTTCCAGGAGCGGTTCATGCGTAGAAGAGATTTCTTGACAGGCCTGGGTGCCCTCGGCGTATCCGGCCTGGTGGGTGCCGCGGAGCCGGGCCGCGCACTGCGCGGGCCCGACGTGGTCTTCGTGCCGACCCCGGGCGATATCGTGGACACGATGCTCAGGATGGCCGCGGTCAGCAAAAAGGACACGGTCTACGATCTCGGCTGTGGCGACGGCCGCATCGTCATCACCGCCGCGCAGCGCTACGGCGCGCGCGGGGTCGGCATCGACATCGACCCCGAACGGGTGGCCGAGGCGACGGAAAACGTCAGGAAGGCGGGAGTTGCCGATCGGGTCAAGATCATCCAGGGCGACCTGTTCGAGGCCGACATCAGCGCCGCGACGGTGGTTACCCTGTACCTGTTGAGTGACCTCAATCTCAAGCTGCGCCCGAAGCTGCTGCGGGACCTCAAGCCCGGCACCCGCGTCGTCTCGCACGCCTTTTCCATGGGCGACTGGAAGCCCGCGCGCACGGAGGAGATTTCGGGCACGACGGTCTATCTCTGGCGCATCCCTGCGCGCAAGGCCTGACGGCCCCGCGGGGCGCGGCCCCCGATGGGGCGGCAGGCGGGGTCTCTTGACCCGGCGGTGAGGCGGGAATAATCTCTGCGGACACGAAGGTTCCAACAAGAGCCGCGGCCCGCCCGCCGCCGGCGAAGAAATCTCGAGGGGGATTCAGCACGGTTACGCGATGATCCGCGGCGGCTGACGCCCGCGGAGCAGCGATCAACACGGAGGAAGAGGCATGGTCAAGCTCACCATCAATGGAAAATCCCACCAGATCGACGTCGAATCCAGCACCCCTCTGCTGTGGGTCATACGCGAGCAGGTCGGTCTGACCGGGACGAAGTACGGCTGTGGCATCGCGCAATGCGGCGCGTGCACCGTGCACATCGACGGCAAGGCCGTGCGTTCCTGCGCGCTGCCCGTCAGCGCGGCCGCCGGCAAGCGCATCACCACGATCGAAGGCCTGGCCGCGGGCGGGGTCCTGCACAAGGTGCAGAAGGCCTGGCTCGACCACGAGGTACCGCAGTGCGGGTATTGCCAGGCCGGCATGATCATGGCGGTCGCCGCCCTCCTTGCCGAGAAACCCAGGCCGACCGATGCCGACATCAACGCGGGCATCACCAATATCTGCCGCTGCGGCACCTTCCAGCAGGTGCGCGAAGCGATCCACGCCGCTGCCAAGGCGTAAGGGGGAAGCCATGACATCCATGCCAAGAATCAGCCGCCGCAACTTCATCATTGGCACCGCCGCTGTGGGCGGTGGCCTCGCGCTCGGCCTGCGCCTGCCGTTCGGCCCCGGGGTCGTGCGCGCCGCGGACGGCTCGCCGGAAATCAATGCCTGGGTCGTGATCCGGCCCGATGACACGGTCGTCATCCGCGTCGCGCGCTCCGAGATGGGCCAGGGCACGATCACCGGCCTCGCGCAGCTCGTCGCCGAGGAGCTGGAGTGCAACTGGTCGAAGGTGACCTACGAATATCCGACCCCGGGCCAGAGCGTCAAGCGCAAGCGCGTCTGGGGCGATTTCTCGACCGGCGGCAGCCGCGGCATCCGCATGTCGAACGAATACGTGCGCCAGGGCGGCGCCGCGGCGCGCATCATGCTGGTTCAGGCGGCCGCCAACCAGTGGGGCGTGCCGGCCGCCGAATGCAGCGCGGCCAACAGCGTCATCACGCACCGGCCCTCGGGGCGCACCGTGACCTACGGCCGCGTCGCAGAGGCAGCGGCGAAGCTGCCTGCGCCGGATCCCAAGAGCATCAAGTTGAAGGATCCGAAGAGCTGGAAGCTCGCCGGCCAGTCGGTGAAGCGCCTCGACACGATGGACAAGCTGACCGGCAAGCAGGTCTACGGATTCGATCTGAAGCTGCCCGGGATGCTCAACGCCGCGATCCGGGATTGCCCGGTCTTCGGCGGCAAGCTGAAGAGCTTCAATGCCGGGAAGGTGGCGCGCATGAAGGGCGTCAAGAAGGTGGTGCGGGTCGGGGATTCGGCGGTCGCGGTGGTCGCCGACACCTGGTGGCACGCCAAGACCGCGCTCGACGCGCTGCCGGTCGTGTGGGACGAGGGCCCGAACGCCAAGGTGTCGAGCGCATCCATCGCCGCCGTGCTGAAAGCCGGTCTCGACGCGGAGCAAGCCTTCGTCGGCAACCAGGCTGGCAACGCGAATGCTGCGATTGCCTCCGCGCCGTCAAAAATCGAGGCGGTCTACAGCTACCCGTTCCAGAATCACGCTTGCATGGAGCCGATGAATGCGACCGCGCGCTACACGCCCGACAAGTGCGAGGTGTGGGTGCCGACGCAGGACGGCGAGGCGTCGTTCGCGGCGCTGCTGGCCGCGTCCGGCCTGCCGGCCGACAAGTGCGAGGTCTACAAGATCAATCTCGGCGGCGGCTTCGGCCGGCGCGGCGCCTTCCAGGACTACGTGACCCAGGCGGTGCAGATCGCCAAGCAGATGCCGGGCACGCCGGTGAAGCTGCTGTGGTCGCGCGAGGAGGACATGCTGCACGGCCACTACCACCCCATCATGCAATGCAAGCTGACGGGTGCGTTCGACGCCAGCAACAACCTGACCGCGCTTCATGTGCGGCTCTCGGGCCAGTCGATCCTCGCTGCCGTGCGCCCGCATATCGTGGAGAAGGACAAGGGGCGCGACCCGCTCGTATTCCAGGGGCTCGCGACCAGCGGCGAGCATGCGTTCGGCTACACCTTCCCCAACCTGCTGATCGACCACGCGATGCGCAACACGCACGTCCCGCCGGGGTTCTGGCGCGGCGTCAACATCAACCAGAACGCCATCTTCATGGAATGCTTCATGGACGAGCTGGCGGACGCGGCGGGGCAGGACCCGCTCGAGTTCCGGCGCCGGTTCATGGCTAAGCACCCGAGGAATCTCGGCGTGCTGAACGCCGTGGCCGAGCGCATCGGCTGGAGCAAGCCTGCTCCCAAGGGCGTCTATCGCGGGCTGGCGCACATGAAGGCGTTCAACAGCTACGTGGCCGCCGCCGCCGAGATCTCGGTGCAGGACCGCGGCAAGGTGAAGATCCACCGGATCGTCGCCGCCACCGACCCGGGCTACGCGGTCAATCCGGCCCAGATCGAGCGGCAGATCGCGGGCTCGTTCGTCTACGGCCTGTCCGCGCTGTTCCAGCAGGAATGCACCGTCAAGAACGGGCGTATCGTGGAGGAGAACTTCGATACCTACAACTCGATGCGCATCGCCCAGATGCCCAAGGTCGAGTGCATCGTCATGCCGACCGGCGGCACCGTCTGGGGCGGCATCGGCGAGCCGACCATTTGCGTCGCGGCGCCGGCGGTCCTGAACGCGTTCTTCCGCGCGACGAACCGGCGCATCCGGACGATCCCGTTGAAGAACCACGGCATCGAGCTGGTATAAGCGGTTGCCCGGGGCCGGACTGCGCTCGGCCGCGGCGGCGGTGCTCGCCGGCGTCCTCGCCGCGGCCCCGTCGGGCTGGGCGCGGGGACAAACCGCCGCGGGCGCCTACGCGGTCGTCGGCGACGCGATTCCCGCGTCGCTCACCGGAGCGGGCGGCGATGCCGCGGCCGGCAGGCGTATCGTCCTCAACCGGCATGTCGGGCTGTGCCTGCTGTGCCACAGCGGGCCATTTCCGGAGGAGCGCTTCCAGGGCACGATCGGGCCGGACCTCAAGGGCGTCGGCGCGCGCTTGTCGGCGGGCCAGAACCGGCTCAGAATCGTCGATCCGGGCCGGATCCATGCGGCGACCATCATGCCTGCGTATTATCGAACCGAGGGCCTGCAGCGTGTCGCGCCCGCCTTTCGAGGCAAAACCGTGCTGACCGCGGAGCAGATCGAGGACGTTGTCGCTTTTCTGTCGACGTTGCGGGAGTAGATGACCTCACGCCGTGATTTCCTGATCGCGGCCGCTGGCGCCGCCGGCGGTATCGGCCTAGCGCTTGTGTCCCGGCCAGCGCGGGCGACGCCCGCGGCCATGGAGGACGCCATCCGGAAGGTGACCGGCGGCGCGCCGCTGCGCAGCGGGCGGGTGAAGCTCGACGTGCCGCCGCTGATCGACAACGGCAACAGCGTGGCCCTCGCCGTCACGGTCGAGAGCCCGATGACGCCATCCGATCACGTGAAGGCTATCCACGTCGTCACCGAAAGAAACCCGCTGCCGAACGTCCTGAGCGTCTATCTCGGCCCGCGCTCCGGGCGCGCGCGCATCGCCACCCGCGTGCGGCTTGCCGACACCCAGAACGTGATAGCGATCGCGCAGATGAGCGACGGCTCGTACTGGACGGACAGCGTGCACGTCGTGGTCACGCTTTCGGCATGCCTCGAGGAGGCGCTGGTCTAGATGGCGCGCGCGGTCGTCAATGTGCCGGCAACGGTCAAGCGCGGGGAGATCATCGAGATCAAGACGCTGGTCCAGCACGCGATGGAAACGGGGTTTCGCCGCACCCAGTTGGGCGAGCTGATCCCGCGCGACATCATCAGGCTGTTCGTGTGCACCTACAACGGCGCGGAGATCTTTCGCGCCGAATTCCATCCCGCGATCTCCGCGAATCCCCTGCTCGCGTTCAGCACGGTCGCGACCGAAAGCGGGACGATCGCGTTCACCTGGACCGGCGACAAGGGCTTTTCCGTGACCCAGTCGGCCCGGATCACGGTCGTGTGAGTGCCCGGCGCGGCCGGTGGCCGCTGCGCGCGCTGGCGGCCGCCTGCGTCGTTCTCGGTTTCATGCCGGGCCCCTCCGGAGCCGGGATCCCGCCCGGCGAGCGCCGCTCCGGCTACGAGTTCATGAGCCGCGAGACGCGCGCGATGCAGGACGACGACGTCACCAACCCGGGCATGCTCTGGGTGCTCGATGGCGAGGCGCTGTGGAACCGCAAGGACGGCGCCGCCGGTCGCGCGTGCGCCGACTGCCACGGGGACGCGCGCGCGGGCATGAAAGGCGCCGCGGCGCGGCATCCGGCGTGGGATGCCGCAAGCGGACGGCCGATCAACCTCGAGCAGCGCATCAACGCCTGCCGCGTGGGCCGCCAGCGAGCGTCCCCGCTCGCGCACGAAAGCAGGGATCTGCTTGCCCTGACCGCCTACGTCGCGCGCCAGTCACGGGGGATGCCGGTGGATGTCGCAATCGACGACCGTACCCAGCCATACCTGGACGCCGGGCGCGCCACCTTCACCCGGCGCCAGGGGCAGTTGAACCTCGCCTGCGCGCAATGCCACGACGAGCGGTGGGGCCAGAAGCTCGCTGGCAGCACCATTCCGCAGGCGCATCCGACCGGCTATCCCCTCTACCGGCTGGAATGGCAGAGCCTCGGGTCGCTCCAGCGCCGGCTGCGCAACTGCATGATCGGCATGCGCGCCGAGCCCTATGCCTACGGCGCGCCTGAATTCGTCGACCTCGAGCTCTATCTGATGTGGCGCGCCCACGGGATGCCGTTCGAGGCGCCGGCCGTGCGGCCCTGACGGCGCCGCTATCCCGACATCTGGCGGGCATTAGCGGGCGCGCGCGGCGTTCTTGACCGGACAGGGGGCCGGGGCTACGCTTTCGCGCAACGATTCGAGAAGAGCCGCGGCCCGCCGGCCGGCCGGCGAATAGTCACCGAGGAGAAGGCAGGAACGCCCGGCGTGGGGCTGTGGGGGCCGCGCGCGCGGGGATGCGCCGATCAACACGCAGGAGGGGCCATGATTGAAGTCAACGTCAACGGAAAATCCCAGCGGGTGGACGTCGAGCCCGAAACCCCGTTGCTCTGGGTGCTGCGCGACGTGCTCGGGCTGACGGGAACCAAGTACGGCTGCGGCATCTCCCAGTGCGGCGCGTGCACGGTGCACCTGAACGGGGAACCGGTGCGCTCGTGCTCGGTGCCGGTCTCGGCCGCCGCCGGCAAGCGCGTCACCACGATCGAGGGCCTGTCGCCGGACTCCTCGCATCCGCTGCAGAAGGCCTGGGTCGCCGAGCAGGTGCCGCAGTGCGGCTACTGCCAGTCGGGGCAGATCATGCAGGCGGCGGCGCTGCTCGCGAAGAACCCAGATCCGTCGCGCGGCGACATCGTCAAGCACATGAACGGCAATATCTGCCGCTGCGGCACCTACCACCGCATCATCGCCGCGATCCAGCGCGCGGTGAGGGAGGGGGCGGTATGAGCGGTGGAGCAGGGGCCCAAACCCTCATCCCCGCCCTTCTCCCAAGTGGAGAAGGGAGGTTCGACCCTTCCTCTCTCCGCTCGGGAGAGAGGGAAGGAGTGAGGGATGGGGGATGCGACCCGCGAATGCCGCCGGCCGCCGACCCGATGCTGATAGGAATGCAGACACCGTAACGGAGGCGGCAGCCATGACATCCATTCACGAATCCAGATTCAACATTTCCCGGCGCCGGTTCCTCGTCGGGGCCGGCGGCCTCACGTTCGGTCTCGCGATCGGGACGGACGGCATCCGCCTGCTATCCGAGGCGCAGGCAAGCGCTGCGCGAACCATCAACGCCTGGGTGCGCATCGCCCCCGACGGCGTGGTGACGATCCTCAGCGCGGGCGCCGAGATGGGGCAAGGGTCCATGACGTCGCTTCCGCTCATCGTCGCCGAAGAGATGGACGCCGACTGGTCGAAGGTCGCGATCGAGTGGGCGCCCGCGGATGCGGGCGTCTACGGCTACACCATGAACAACCGGCGCCTGATGGCGATCGTCGGCAGCCGCGCCGTGATGCTCTATTTCGATCAACTGCGGATAGCCGGCGCGCAGGTGCGCAAGGTCCTGCTGGTGAACGCTGCCGAGAAATGGGGCGTGGACGCTGCATCGTTGACAACTGAGCCGGGCTTTGTAGTGGACCCGGCCTCGGGCCGGCGCATGAGCTACGGCGAGATCGCCGGATTCGGCACGGTCCCCGCGACGCTGCCCGCCGTGGACAAGAGCGAGTTGAAGGACAAGAGCCAGTACCGTCTCATAGGCAAGTCCGTGCCCCGGCGCGACATCCCGGCCAAGGTGAACGGAACGGCGCAGTACGCCATCGACGTGCGCCTGCCCGGCATGGTCTACGCGACCGTGCGGCATTCACCGGTGCACGGCGGTACGCCGGAGAGCTGGAACGAGGACAAGGTGAACGCGATGCGCGGCGTGCTGGGCACGATCCGGCTGCCGGAGGGGGTCGCGGTGATTGCCGACAGCCTGCCGCACGCGCTGGCCGCGCGCGGCGCGCTCGAGGCCACCTGGAAGCCGGGCAAGGCCGAGGGCTTCGATTCCGAGAAGGCGCTCGCCGAAACCTACGTCCAGGTGCATGCGGACCCCTCCGCGAAGCGCCAGACGCTCGATTCGAAAGGCGACGCGAAAGCCGCTTTCGGCTCGGCGGCCAAGACCTACAAGGCGGAGTACCGCAGCGACTATGGCTATCACGCGCAGATGGAGCCATTGAATGCCGTCGCGCGGTTCAACGACGCGGGCGACCGGGTGGAGGTGTGGGAGGGAACCCAGGCGCCGGACGTTGCCCGCGCGCGGATTGCGAAGGCGCTCGGGTTCAAGCCCGGCCAGGTCACCCTGCACCAGTGTTACATGGGGGGTGGCTTCGGGCGCCGGACACTTGGCGACTACGGGACGGAGGCGGCGCTCGTCGCGCGCGCGGCGCGCCGCCCGGTGAAGCTCGTGTGGACGCGCGAGGAGGACATCGGCCACGGCATGTTCCGCCCGCAATCGTTCCAGTGCCTCGAAGCCGCGCTCGACCCGGACGGGAAGGTCACCGGCTGGCAGCACTGCGTGGTCGGGGATGGCGGCGTGCTGCTCGCGAGCGGGATCAAGATTCCCTATTATCAGGTCCCCAACCAGCACATCGAACTGCGCGGCGTTTCCCACGGGGTGCGCCTCAAGCACTGGCGGGCGGTCGGCCACGTCTTCAACGTCTTTGCGATTGAGTCGTTCGTGGACGAGATTGCCGCCGACCAGGGCATCGACCCGGTGGATTTCCGCTTCCAGCGCATGTCCATTTCGCCGCGCGCGCGCGCCGTGTTCGAACGAGCGGTGCAGATGTCGGACTGGAAGGCCCCGCGGCCGCAAGGCCGCGCGGTCGGCATCTCGATCAGCGAGCGCTCGGGCTCCCTCGGCGCGGGCGTCGCGGAAATCTCGCTCGACCGCGCCACCGGCAGAATCCGCGTGCACAAGATGTGGGTCGCGATTGACGGCGGCCTCGTGGTCCAGCCCGCGGCGGCGAAGGCGAACGTCGAGAGCGGCATCATCTACGGGCTCTCCAGCGTGCTGCACGAGCGCGTGACGCTGAAGGCAGGGGTGGTCGAGCAGAGCAACTTCCACGACTACCGCGTCGAGCGCATGTCCGACCTGCCGGAAGAGATGCACGTCGAATTCGTCGACCGCGATGCCGCGCCGAGCGGCCTCGGCGAGATCGGCAATCCGTGGGTCGCGGCGGCGGTCGCGAATGCGTTCTACCGCCTGACCGGCAAGCGGCTGCGCCACATGCCGTTCACGCCGGCGCGGGTGCTCGAGACGCTCAAGGCGTAGCCGGCTCGGCGCCTTTCAGCCACGCCACCCGCACGCGGTCGTAATCCTCGCCGCGCTCGAGCAGCTCCTCGAGCCGCACGTGCGGTGTCTCGCCGCCCATCAGGACCTCGTACTGGACGCCGGGATTGAAGCCGTCGTGCTTCAGCAGGATCTCGGGACTTGCGCCGGACGCCGCGCCCTCGCCCAGGATCAAGGCGTTGAGGAAGGTGAATCGGAACGAGCCGGACGAGGTCTGCCAGTTCTCGGCCCGCTCGGCACCTTCGCCGATGCCGCGCAGGTACACCGAGAGCGGCTTCTTGGACAGGATCTCGATGCCGGCGTGCACGTGCTCGTGCGCGTCGCGCTGGATGCGCCGGATCGCGCCCAGCCACCACGCCTTCTGGCCGGCCGCCTGCAGCGTGCACAGCGACCCGATCCGCGCCCACGCCTCGTCCTGCCGCGGAATGTCCACGCCCACGCCCCAGGTGCTGCCGTTGCGCTCCATCCATTCGGTGATGGCGGCGGTCGATTGCTCGGCCTGGAGCGCGATGCCGGTCTGCTCCTTCACCTTCACGCGCTGGTCCGCGGACATCTCGGCCATGCCGCTGAACTCGATGCGAGTCACCAGCTCGGACGCCGACGGGAAGCCGTGCGCGACCTTGATCTTCGCCTCGAGCTTCACGCGCGGCCAGCGCTGCTTCGGCGGCGACTCGCTCCAGAACAGCAGCAGGCGCTTGAGCGCGACCAGCTTCTCGTCGATGGAATAGTCGTTGCCGAAGCGCTTCTCCGGCTCCGCGGGGTTGACGGCGTAGCGGTCGAGCGTTTCCTGGATGACGACGCGGGCCTGGGCGGCCCCGAGGTAGCGCAGCGTCGCACTTGCCGACGCGTCCGGCGCGCGCCGCACCGGGCCGGCCGGCTGCGCGAGGTCGAAGTGGAAATTGCAGCCCGCATCCGGCTGGAGGTGCAGGGCGAAGCCTCCCGCAAGGCGGGCGATGATGCGCGCCGAGAGCTCGATCGCGAGCATCCGCTCGGCCTCGGGGTAGGCCGCGACCATCATCGGCAGGCGCATGAATTCCTGGCGGGCGTTGGTGTGGAGAGGGTCCGACTCGTAGGCCTTGACCAGCTCCGCGACGGCGTGTTCCTTCTCGGCGTGGCTGAGGAGCCGGGCCAGGTCCTGCCAGATGCGCGGCTTGACCGGCAGGTAGCGCAGCAGCAGGGCCTTGCCTTCGCAGGTGAGGGCGCGCAGCGCGCGCGCGAGGAGCAGCGTGCGCTCCGGATGCGCGGCCTCACCCGGCTTGGACGCCTGGGCGATCTCGTCGAGGCACACGCGGTAGGCGGCGGAGACATGCTCCCAGAAATCGACCATCAGCTGCCACAGCTGGCGCCGCTGGAATTCGTTGAGCTTGTCGTTGCGCAGGAACTCCGCGAGCACGGCCGCTTCGTGCTTCTGGCCGGTTTCGTCGAGGAGCTTCAGGACGCCGATGCGGTCGGAGAGCGGAAACGCGGGAGTTGCGGCGACCGTTTCAAGCGAGGAGACGATCTCCTCGATGGCCTTGCCATGCTCGGCCGGCAGGTCGGCGAGCAGCTTCGCCGCCGCCTCGACGTTGAACATCGGGTGGTCGGCTTTCCTGCCGATATCGCTCAGCCAGTTGAGCATGGCGGGCCTTTCCCGTGGCGCGCTGCCGGCAGCCACCCACCACGGCGTGAGTCACATGATACCCCCATGTTTTGATTATGGATTGAACGCCCGCCGGGCGTGAGGAACTTGCGCACCCGCGGCGCGGCCAGCCCACAGGCTCCGTGACCAAATCCACGGCCACTAATGGGTGCGGAACTGCTTGAAGAGTCGTCCTCGCGAAGGCGGGGACCCAGGTCCGGTTGGCCCCCATCCTACCTTCCCCCAGGCGGGGGAAGGGGATACCCGCCTGCGCGGGAACGACAGGCTGTCGCTCACCGCCACCCGTCACGAGTGACGAGCAACGAGTCACTTCTTCGGCAGGTAGAGATCGGTGATCGACCCTTCCGCGATCTCGGCGGCGAAGAAAACGGTCTCCGAGAGCGTCGGATGCGGGTGGATGGTGAGCCCGATGTCGGTCGCGTCCGCCCCCATCTCAAGCGCGAGCACGGTCTCGGCGATCAGCTCCCCCGCGTTGACGCCGACCATCGCCGCGCCGAGCAGCCGGCGCGTGCTCGTGTCGAACAGCAGCTTGGTCATGCCGTCGTCACGGTCCATGGCGAGCGCGCGGCCGCTTGCCGCCCACGGAAACGCGGCCCGCTCATAGTCCGCGCCGCGCGCCTTGAGCTGCGTCTCGGTCTCGCCCATCCACGCGACTTCGGGATCGGTGTAGGCGACCGACGGTACCGTGCGCGCGTCGAAGAACGCGTTGTGGCCGGCGATCACCTCCGCCGCGGTCTTGCCTTCATGCGTTGCCTTGTGCGCGAGCATGGGCTCGCCGCAGATGTCGCCGATAGCGTGAATGTGCGGCACGTTGGTGCGCAGCTGCCG
>Ga0209640_10002257_pt1 | contig 16758 bp, 14 predicted proteins | sample RifCSP10_1_FD_184018 | JGI IMG/M metagenome (GOLD analysis project Ga0209640, IMG submission 184018) | Soil microbial communities from Rifle, Colorado - Rifle CSP2_sed 10_1 (SPAdes) (version 2) | ecosystem: Environmental > Terrestrial > Deep subsurface > Rock core/Sediment | place: Rifle... | reverse complement strand
CCTCGACGAGATCCTGGAACTGGCCGACCGTACCGTGGTGATGTTTAACGGTCAACTGGTCTATGAAACGACGTCGTCCGGCGCCGACCTCGCGCTCATCGGACGGCACATGACAGGACATGCGGCATGAACAGGGTGATCGCATCCCCCTATCCGTATCAGTTGCCTCCGCGAGAGGCATGCGCTCGCGTGGCGTTGGTGATCATTGACATGCAGCGCGATTTCATTGAGCCAGGCGGATTTGGCGCGGCGCTGGGCAATCAGGTCGAACTCCTTCAAAAGATCGTACCGACCGTCGCGGAGCTGCTCAGAACATTTCGAGAATTGCGGTTGCCGGTTATTCACACCAGAGAAGGCCATCGCCCCGATCTGTCAGATTGCCCTCCGGCCAAAAGAAGCCGTGGGGACTCCTCGCTCCGTATCGGAGATCCGGGGCCGATGGGACGGATCTTGGTGTTGGGAGAACCAGGGAACGACTTTGTGAAGGAATTGTATCCCGAACCGGGCGAACTCGTCATCGACAAACCCGGCAAAGGGGCGTTTTACGCCACCAACCTGCACGAGCGTCTGCAGGCCCTCTCGATCAGCCATTTGATCTTTACAGGCGTGACCACCGAGGTCTGTGTCCAGACCAGCATGAGAGAAGCCAACGACCGCGGATATGAATGTCTCTTGGTGGAAGATGGAACCGAAAGTTATTTTCCTGATTTTAAACAGACAACCCTGCGCATGATCCAATCGCAGGGAGGCGTTGTCGGCTGGGTGACGACGGCGAATCGTCTGATGGACGCTCTCCGGCAAGCCTACGGATAGCTGCGATAGGTGCCGGAACGTGGTTATTAGCCCGCATTATTCATGACGATTTGTCGCGAAATCGCCCGAAAACGCGTTCCTCGTGAAGCGTATCTCGTATCTCGCATGCGACGATAGAGGCACACTCATTCCGTCCTGCGCTTCACGAACGACGCTTCACGAACAAGAGCAGCGGATCGGCGATTGCAGCAGAAGCGTTCATGAATAATGCGGGTTAGGGGCCCGGGAAAAAATCCTGAGCGGAAGGAGTAGGGGTGTTGGAATGGGTTGGTCTCTTCGGAACGGCAGTTTGGATATTGCCACATTACAGAAGCTTTACCATGCGGGGACGCTAAGGCCGACTGAGCTCGTGGAGGCTCTGTACGAGCGGGTCGCACAGTGTTCCGTGCCGAATATTTGGATTTACCTCCTGCCCCGTGACGCGGTGTTAGCCCAAGCTCACGAGCTGGAAGCCCGGTGGAAGTCCGACAAGACCGGCCTGCCGCTCTATGGCATTCCCTACGCCATCAAGGACAATATCGATGCAGCGGGGCACCCCACGACAGCCGCTTGTCCGGAGTTTCGTTACGTGCCGACGGAGTCGGCTACTGTCGTGAACCGGCTCAATTCGTCGGGCGCGCTCTTGATCGGCAAAACCAATCTGGACCAGTTTGCCACAGGATTGGTGGGAACCCGTTCCCCTTACGGGATCAGTCCAAACCCCTTCGATGCCCGGTTTATTTCCGGCGGGTCCAGTTCCGGTTCTGCGGTCGCCGTGTCCATTGGGCTGGTCAGTTTTTCGTTGGGGACCGATACGGCCGGTTCGGGCCGAGTCCCAGCCGGGTTCACCAATCTCGTTGGCCTCAAGCCGAGCAAAGGACTGCTCAGCACCAAGGGGGTTGTTCCCGCCTGCCGCTCTTTGGATTGCGTCTCGATTTTTGCACTCACATGCGCCGATGCGCTGGCTGTCTTTCATGTGTGTCAGGCGCCTGATCCGGCCGATCCATTTTCTCGCGAGAGACCGATTCATCTGCCCAAAAAACAACATGCCGCGACCAGTCCGTTCCGTTTTGCGGTGCCGCAACCCAAGCAACTGGAATTTTTCGGCAACGGGGAATATGCGGCGCTGTTCTCCTCGGCCGTGGAACGATTGGCAAAGTTGGGAGGAGAGAAACAGGAGATTGATTTCGGGCCGTTTCTCGCAACGGCGAAACTGCTCTATCACGGGCCATGGGTCGCTGAACGGTTAGCGGCGATCAAGGACTTTTTTGCCGAAAAGCCGGACGCCTTGCATCCTGTCACGAAGCGCATCATCGAAGGAGGCGCGCGCTTTTCCGCGATAGACACCTATGAAAGTTATTATCAACTGCGAACGTATCAACAAATAGTTAGGGCCCTGTGGCGCACCGTTGACGTGCTGCTGCTTCCAACCACCGGCACTATCTATACGATAGCAGAAGTGGAAGCCGACCCGGTGCAGTTGAACACGAACCTGGGCTATTACACCAACTTTGCCAATCTGTTGGATCTCTGTGGCTGGGCTGTTCCCAATGGGTTTCTCAACAATGGCCTCCCGATGGGGATTACCCTGCTGGCGCCCGCATTCCACGATGAATATCTGGGAGGACTGGCCGCGGAGTTTCATCACCAATCAAGCAGTACCATGGGAGCGACCGGATGGGCCTTGCCACCCCTCGTTCCGCCGGATGTCGAGGTGGCGAACAGCCAAGGCGGCGAACGAATGGAACTGGCCGTGTTGGGGTTGCATCTGACAGGGCAGCCGCTCAACTTCCAACTCACCGAACTGGGAGCCCGATTACGACGGATCTGCCGGACCGCCCCTGAATACCGGTGTTACGTGATTACCGACCCTCAGGGGGCGCGCAAGCCCGGTGCCGTCTTCGTCAGGGACGGCAGTGGCGCTGCGCTTGAAGTGGAAGTCTGGGATATTCCGTTAGAAAACTTTGGTCGCTTCATGGTGCGCGTTCCGCCCCCGCTGGGGATAGGATCGCTGAAGCTCGATGATGGCCGGGTGGTCAAGGGATTCATCTGCGAGGGCTATGCGATCGAGGGAGCGGAAGAAATCACCGCCCTGGGGGGCTGGCGGACGTATCTGGCAGGGCATCCACGATAGCGTATTGTATAGATCACCGACTCGCGAGAGGTATGATTCGAAATTCGAAGTTATGGGTTCGAAGTTCCGGAAACCTCGAACTTCGGACCTCGAACCGTTCCGCTTTGTTTATCCGCCTCTAACTCAGAACCCAGAACTCAGAACTTTTTTGCCCATCTCGCCTGTCGCGCATTTCCCGCCAGTCTCGCTCGTCTTGCCTAGGGAGATTGCCTCACGTACCTAGGGAGATCCCTATTGTGTTTATCGGTTTACTTGGCGTATAGATATCCCGCCTCAACCAATGGGTGTGGATTGTTGTCAGAGTGGAATAAATAACTGGCGAAGGGCTGGCGGGTGCGCACAATGCTGTGCGTGGCGACGATGACGTCGTGATACGAAAGCCCAAGACGAGTGAGCAACGGAATCATCAACCTTGTAAGGGAGGCTGTCACCATGAAGGTAGATCGCAAGAGACGGTGGAAAATGTTTGTGGTTGCCGGCGCCACCATGGCGCTCGTGGCCGGGATGGCGTCCACGCTGCCCAGTGCGTACGCAGGCGGCACAATCAAGGTCGATGATGACAAATATATTTCCATCGGAATGGGTACGCGGATGAGTTTTAATGCGGTAGAAGATGCCGCGCCGAACGGTAGTACCTACAGCTCGGATTTCTCTATCAACAACGCTCGTATCTATATCAACGGCGGGATCCATAAGTACGTCAAGTTCGCGTTCAACACCGAATGTTTTAACTGTGCGGTTAACTCAAGTGCAGGAGCTTTTGGGGATCGATCTAACATCGGCCTGCTCGATGCGATCGGGCAGTTCGAGTTTACTGAGACAGTGAACTTCTGGGTTGGGCGCACGTTAGTGCCGACCGAGCGGGGCGAACTGAATGGTCCGTTCTACCATGCGGTCTTCGATGGCTTTCGGACGCCGTTCAACCAAGCCGACTTCAGCGGGAACACTGGCGTTCCTGGGGCTGGTCTCTATGGCCGCGACAATGGCGTGGTCTTCTTCGGGAAAGTCCATCCAGGTGGGACCCATCTGCAATACGTCGCGTCGGTATTCCAGGGGGTGCGGTCAACCACAGCCCTCGGACCAAATCAAAGGAGCCAGGTGAAGTACGCAGGACGCCTCACGTGGAACTTGCTGAACGATGAGTCGAATCCCGGGTACTATACCAGCGGTACCTACTACGGGACAGCCGGTGATATTCTGGCGCTTGCGGTAGGGGGAGAGTATCAGAATGCTGGCGCTGGTTCATTTGCAAATCCCAGCCCTTTCCAGCATATAGTCGCCGATGTCCTGTTTGAAAAAGTACTCCCGGGCAACAATGGCGTGTTTACGGCCAACGCTGAGTTCAAACGGATGTGGGGACAGAACCTCGCCTCCTTTACTGACGGTACAGGCTGCTTCTGCATGTTTACCGGTTCATCCTGGACCATGTACGCCTTGTATCTGTTTCCAAACGAGATCGGGATCGGGAAATTCCAGCCCTATGGAAGATATACCGGCATTAACAGTCAGTTCGGCGGCGCAAGAGAAGAATATGAACTCGGCATGAACTACGTCATTAGCGGCCACAATGCGCGCTTTTCGGCATACTGGCGGACTGGCAATAGTCCAGGGCCGTTTTCGCCGAACTGGTCCGCTCTCTCAAATAAGCACATCGATTCTTTCAATGTGGCTTTGCAGTTGCAGTATTAAGAAATTAAGAAGGTGGGTTGTAACTAGCACGTCGACAGGTATGGCACAGCAGTCCGTAACATGGGGGGTGATTTCTACACGTCGTGGGAGTGGGACCATCGTACGATGACATGGCGAATGTCGCGGTTCATTCAGATGGTTCAGAGAAATTCCATGGCGACGTCTCATGCTGTCGAGCTGACACAATCTCTATGTGAGTAAAAGGAGTCTGATCATGGAAACAAAGAAGCCCGATGAGGCAATTCCGGTCGAAACAGACAGTGCTGCTGCGAGTGAGCCAGGTCCTTCGCGGCGTGATCTGTTAGTTAAAGGAGGCAAGGTCGTGGCCGGCATAGGGGCTGCTGCCCTGCTGGGCAACTTGGGCAACTGGGCCCTCTCCTATGCGGCGGACAAGGAACCGATTAAGATCGGGATCCTGCATTCGCTCTCCGGCACCATGGCTATCAGCGAAGTCTCGCTCCGCGATACGGTGATGATGGCGGTGGATGAGATCAACGCGAAGGGCGGGGTGATGGGCCGGATGATCAAGCCGGTCGTCGTCGATCCAGCCTCAAACTGGGACCTCTTCGCTGAAAAAGCTAAGCAACTCTTGCTGCAAGATAAGGTGGCGGTCGTCTTCGGCTGCTGGACTTCGGTAAGCCGCAAGTCGGTGTTGCCGGTCTTCGAGAAAAACAATGGATTGCTGTTCTATCCCGTGCAGTACGAGGGAGAAGAATGTTCGCGCAACGTGTTCTACACCGGAGCGGCACCGAACCAGCAGGCCGTGCCGGCGGTGGATTATCTGATGAGCAAGGAGGGGGGCGGATTCACGAAGTTCTATCTGCTCGGTACCGATTACGTGTACCCCCGCACCACCAACAAAATCCTACGGGCGATGCTGCTGGCAAAGGGAGTACCGGCAGACAAGATCATGGAAGAGTACACCCCGTTCCACCATCAGGACTACCAAACCATCTGTGGCAAACTGAAGAAGTTCGCTGCCGGCGGAGGGGCTGCCGTGATCAGTACGATCAACGGCGACAGCAACGTGCCGTTCTACAAGGAGTTTGCGAACCAAGGTTTGCGGGCCGAAGATGCCCCGATCATTGCCTTCAGTGTTGCGGAAGACGAGTTGCGCGGGATGGATACCTCCGCGCTGGTCGGTCACCTGGCGGCCTGGAATTATTTTCAAAGCGTCGATACGCCGCAGAACAAGAAGTTTGTGGCGGATTTCAAGGCCTACTGCAAGAAGAACAACCTGCCTGATGGCGACAAACGGGTCACGGACGATCCGATCGAAGCCGCCTATTTCGGCACGTATATCTGGAAGCAAGCTGTCGAGAAGGCCGGATCGATTGAAGTCGACAAGGTCAGAAAAGCGGTCTACGGCAGTAAGTTCTTGGCGCCGGGCGGCGAGATCATGATGGATGAGGCCAATCACCATACCTATAGACCGGTGCTCATCGGTGAGATTCTGGCGGACGGGCAGTTCAAGACGGTCTCCCGTTCGAAGGGGCTGGTGAAGCCGGAACCCTGGAGCGAATTTACGAATCCGGACAAGGGCTGCGACTGGGTCAAACATCAAGGGACGTATCAAAAATAGTCCGTCAGGGTAGAGAGGGCTACTCGGTAGCCCTCTCTACCCTGTGCGAGAAGTGCGGTTGACGAGACGAAATGTCTACGTCATTCGTGTGTCTTGTGCATGGGTAGTTCACAATTGTAGTGATTTCTCCTGGTTGCACCGGTGCGGCACTAGCATGCTGCCGAGAAAATGTGGCACGATGGACAATCAAGGGTCCGCGCCGCCTGGGCAATGGGAAAATAGTAGGCAGGATGCTCAAAAAGTTCAGACTTCTCACCCGCCCAACCCTGGCGGCTACTTCATCCGCCCGTCCTGAGTCTGCCAAGCCAGCCTCTTCGCTCAAGGACGCGCCTTATCCCATCCAAGGCCCCAGCTCTGAGACCGACCCTCGTTTTACGTCTCACGCCGTAGGTTTCACGGTTCCGAGAACCAAAGCGAGAATGCCGCATGGGAAAAGGCACGTCTCGGCGCGCCGTGGTTGGGTGGGTGCGAAGGGCGGCTTGTTCAGCATCCTGCTGGCTGTAGTAGGACTGTTGTTGTTTTCTGGGCAGACCTGGGCGCTCGCAGCCGATGGGCCTGTCTCCGCTCCTCCAATTTCACCAGTCGAGCAAGTTTCTCCAGTCGAACAAGCGCTCTCCCAGGTGACCAGCGAGGACGAAGCCGTCCGCGAAGCCGCCATTCGTCTGTTGATCGAACAGGGCGATGCCAGCCTGCTTCCGCGACTGGGGGAGATTCGCGTCAATGCAGACCGCATCATCCGGATGGCCATCAAGCCGCTCATGGATGTCCTCAAGAATCGAGCGAATCTGACCAGCCCCAGCACCGATGTTCGTCGATCGGCTGCGACGGATCTCGGCTCCTCCGGTAATCCCTCGGTGATTCCGTGGCTGGATGCCGCCGCGGCGACCGAGTCGAACAAGTGGGTGCGCTACACGATGGAAGAGTCTGCGGCCCTGCTCAGGCTTGTGTCGGACGACCCGTCGGTCAAAGCCGCTGCAGCAGATAAGCTCGGCGAACTCCGCAGTCAGAACGGTGTGCCGATCTTAACGCAACTGGTCGCGGCAGGGGCCGGCGCCGAGGCAACCGAATCGCAGAAGACGGTGGCCAAGGCCGCCGGCGTTGCGATCGAGCGCATTGAAACCTGGGGAGTCTGGTCAAACGTGATTGAAACCTTCTTCCGCGGGATCAGCCTCAGTTCGATTCTGCTGATCATGTCTTTGGGATTGGCGATCGTCTTTGGTTTGATGGGCGTCATTAACATGGCCCATGGCGAGCTGATGATGGTCGGCGCCTACGCGACGTTTGTCACGCAAGAAATCTTCAAGGCCTATCTGCCTCCCTCCATGTTCGAGTCGTACTTTCTTACGGCGATGCCGGTGGCATTTCTTACCGCCGCCATCTTCGGCCTGGTGCTTGAAGCCACCGTCATCCGGTTTCTGTACGGACGTCCGTTGGAGACTCTGCTGGCAACCTGGGGTGTCAGTTTGGTCTTGATGCAAGCGGCGCGCGTCTACTTCGGCGACTTGACTGCTGTAATTGCGCCTGGATGGCTCAGCGGAGGCGCGCAGGTCATGGTCGGGGTGTATCTTCCGTTTAACCGAATCTTCGTTATCGGGCTATCCATCGTCTGCGTCCTGGGTATCTACTTCTTACTGTTTCGTTCGAGTTTAGGCCTGCGTGTTCGAGCGGTGATGCAGAATCGCAATATGAGTTCCTGTCTGGGCATTCCCACCAGAAAAGTCGATGCCTACACCTTCGCGTTCGGATCGGGTCTCGCCGGCGTCGCCGGTTGGGCACTCACGTTGATCGGCAATGTGGATCCTGGTCTCGGCCAGAATTACATCGTCGATGCCTTCATGGTCGTGGTGACCGGCGGGGTCGGGAAACTGGCTGGCACGATCGTGGCCTCGCTGGGGATCGGCGGGTTGAACAAGCTGATCGAGCCGAGTTTCGGTGCCGTATACGGCAAAGTCTTGATCCTCGTGCTGGTGATCCTGTTCTTGCAGTGGCGGCCATCTGGACTGTTTGCGATGAAGGGACGAAATGCCGATTGAGAACGGATACAGTGCGAGTCTTTCCGTGCTCGCGGAACCTTCACGATGAAAGGGTGGAATGACACCCATGCTGATCCCTTGCGTCCGGAGCGCGCACATCAGAATGTGCTCGCTCGATTGGCGCAGTGGGACCAACAAGGCTGCCATTCCAAGAGAGAGAAACAAGCGAGCGTAGAAGGATCATATAGAAAGATAAGGGTCGTTCGACGCGAACAAGGGGATGGGCTCGCGCCGCACCCTTGGGGGGAACCGAGAAGACGATGAGTGACGGAACAACGAACACGAATCGCGGCGGATATCTGGGCTTTTGGGTTGTCGGCGCCATTTTGCTCGTGGCCATGCCGCTCCTGAACCTCATGCCGCCGGAAGATTCCTGGTTCCACCTCTCCGACTTCAGTCTGAATCGATTCGGAAAATTTCTCGCTTTTGCGATTCTGGCTCTGGGGCTCGACCTCATCTGGGGCTACACCGGCATTTTGAGCTTGGGACAAGGAGTGTTTTTCGGACTAGGCGCCTACTGTATGGGCATGCACCTCATGCTCACGATCGGGAAAGAGAGCGTCTATGGCAGCGATCTGCCGGACTTCATGGTGTGGAACCAGGTGAAAGAGCTGCCGCTCTTCTGGAAGCCTTTCTACAGTTTCCCGGCGGCAGTCATTGGAGCGGTTCTGGTGCCGGTAATGTTCGCGTCATTGTTCGGATTTTTCGCCTTTCGCAGCCGCATCAAAGGCGTCTATTTCGCGATTATTACACAGGCGCTGGCGCTCGCCGCCTGGCTGGTCTTTAACCGGAACGATACGAAGCTCGGCGGCACGAACGGTTTGACCGATTTCAAGCAGGTGATTGGGTATCGGCTCTCCGAGCCCGGCACGCAGCGGGTGTTGTATATCATCACCGTGCTCTGTCTCGGGGCGGCCTATCTCTTGTGCCGCTGGATTATTCGCTCGCGGGCCGGTCGGGTGCTGGTCGCCGTGCGGGACAGCGAGCAACGCGTCGTCTTTTCCGGGTACACCCCGGCCAACTACAAATTGTTCGCGTTTGTCGTGGCCGCTGGTCTGGCCGGATTAGCCGGGATGCTGTATGCTCCTCAGGTCGGCATCATCACGCCGGCGCAGATCGGGGTTCTGCCGTCACTTGAAATGGTCATTTGGGTGGCGGTGGGTGGCCGTGGCAGTCTGGCGGGGGCGGTATTGGGGGCTGTGGTTGTGAATTACGGTCGCAGCATACTCACGAACTATTTTCCAGAACTCTGGCCCTTCATCGTCGGCGGACTCTTCGTGTTGGTGGTGCTGTTGTTCCCTGATGGGTTGGTCGGTATCATTCGAAGTCTGAAGACTCTCCTGCGCTCGCGTGAAACCGGTGCGGGGAAGGCGGCTGTCGCGGAGGGGAAGCGCTGAGATGACGGAACGCGGCTCCATTATCCAATGCGAAGGCGTCGTCGTCGATTACGACGGCTTCAAAGCACTCAACAATCTGAACTTCATCGTCGACTACAACGAACTCCGCGTGGTCATCGGGCCGAACGGAGCAGGGAAGACGACCTTGCTTGATGTCATTTGTGGGAAGACCAAACCGGCCAGCGGCCGTGTCTTTTTTGGCCAGCGTGTCAACCTTATCGGGAAACGCGAAGATGAAATCGTCTCCCTCGGCGTCGGGCGGAAGTTTCAAGCGCCATCCATCTATGGCAATCTGACCGTGTGGGAAAACCTCGACTTGTCGTTGAAACGGAAGAGTAGAGGTGTCGTCCCGACGCTGCTAGGGAAATCGACGGCGGAGGAACGAGCAGCCATCGCGCAGAACCTCGAAACGATCGGGCTAAAAGATTATGCGCATACCAGAGCCGGGTCGCTCTCGCACGGGCAGAAGCAATGGCTCGAAATCGGCATGGTGATCTTGCAAGATCCCTCGTTGCTCCTCGTCGATGAGCCGGTCGCAGGGATGACCGACAAAGAAACGGAACAGACTGGTCGATTGCTCCAATCGTTGGCGGAGAAACATGCGATCGTCGTCATCGAGCACGACATGGACTTTGTCCGGCAGATCGCCCGTATTGTGACGGTCTTGCACGAGGGCACCGTCATTTGCGAAGGCACCGTCGAGAAGGTGCAGGCCGATGATCGCGTACGAGAGATATATTTAGGCCGCCAAAAAGTGGCTCATGTATAGCAGGGACGTGAAACGTGAAACGGCAGTAACCGTAATGCTCAATGTTCAATGTTGAATGTTCAATTGAACATTGAGAATTGCGCATTGAACATTCCTTGGAAACACGAGATACGCTTCACGAGATACGAGCGACGAATACACCATGCTCCAGCTTGAAAAAATTAACGCCTACTACGGCGAAAGCCACATTCTCCGGGATGTGTCCTTTACCATCGACAATGGCGAAGTCGTGTGTCTTATGGGCCGGAACGGTGTCGGCAAGACGACCACATTAAAAGTATTGACCGGCCTCCTGCCCGCGAGGTCAGGACAGTTGATGTTTGATGGAGCCGATGTCACGAAGGAGACGACCGACCGGCGAGCACGACGCGGGTTGGCCTACGTGCCGCAGGGCAGGGAGATTCTGCCGCATCTGACGGTCCGGGAAAATCTTTTGCTGGGCTTCTGGGCGAGGACGGACAATCCGAACGGAACGGTCGAGAAGACCGTGTTCGACGAGGTCTACCATCTCTTTCCCAAGCTCACACAAATTCTCAATCGTCCGGGCGGTGTCCTGAGCGGCGGCGAGCAACAGCAGTTGGCGATCGGCCGCGCGATCCTGTCGAATCCGAAACTGTTGTTGCTGGATGAGCCGACAGAAGGGATTCAACCCTCGATCGTGGATCAAATCGAAGACGTGATCATTGGATTCAAAAATCAACGCCGATTTGCCATTTTGTTGGTCGAACAGGGACTCCACTTTGCCGCTCGCCTGGCGGAGAAGTATGTGGTGATGGCCAAAGGGGCAGTGGTGGTGTCGGGCAAGAGTAATGAGTTGAGCGCGGAGATGGTGAAGCAGCATTTGACGGTGTAGCGAAGAGGTGGGGTGGCCAGACGGGTCTTCTGCTCGCGCAACGCGCGGCCTCAGAAGAATGAGGAGGGAGCGGCCAGGTGCCCTCCTTGCTCGCAGAACGCGCACGGTGAAACTGTGCTCGTCCGATGCGCGCAGTAGAGGGCAGCCTTGGCCACTCCCTTGGAGATAGGTAGTGGGAATTGGAAGGCCCTCGTTGGGCGCGCGCAGAAGCGCTCCATCTGACCACCCCGTTACTATTCTGGCCGCTGCCCCAGTGGGAGGGCGGGGGCTCTCTTATCGATTGACGAATGACCATTGACGAGGCCTGGCTATGCATCTGACACCGAGAGAGCAAGAGAAGCTACTGATTTATGTCGCCGCGAACCTGGCCAAGGAACGCAAAGCGCGCGGGTTGAAGTTGAATCATCCCGAAGCCGTTGCGTTTATCACGGCGGCAATTCTGGAAGGGATTCGCGATGGGCGTTCTGTGGCGGATCTGATGAGTTATGGCGCGACGCTTCTCAAGAAGAAAGATGTCATGTCCGGCGTGGCGGAGATGATTTCAGAATTGCAAGTCGAGGGCACGTTTCCGGATGGGACGAAACTCGTCACCGTGCATGAACCGATTCGATAGGTGCATCGATGAAAAAGAAAACCAAAGCCAAGCACAAAGTGACGAAGCGAAAGGTCGCGAATCGTGCTGCCAAGAAGGCTTCGATTCAGCCGGTCGCAGTTATTCCTGGTGAAATCATCCTCGGTGAAGGCGACATTGTTGCGTTCCATGGTCGTCAGACGGTTGAGCTCATCGTCGCCAATACCGGTGACCGGCCGATTCAGGTCGGGTCGCATTGTCATTTCTTCGAGGCGAATCGTGCGTTGCGGTTTGATCGTGAGAAAGCGTACGGATTCCGTCTCCAAGTTCCGGCTGGGACCGCTGTGCGGTTTGAGCCTGGTGAAGACAAGCGGGTGACATTGGTCTCGATAGGCGGCCATCGCGTGGCCTATGGGATCAATGGACTGGTGAATGGTCGTCTGGATGATCCGCACGTGAAAGCCAAGGCACTTGCTGCGGCGCGGGAACAGGGGTTCATTGGAAAGGTTAAGGCTTAGGCTGAGGTCGAGGTTAGATCACTAAGTCTCAGCCTTAGCCTCGACCTTCAGGAAAGGGTTACGTATGAAGCTCTCACGGCGGCAATACGCTGACTTGTACGGTCCAACGGCGGGGGATCGCATTCGCCTGGCCGATACGGATTTACTGATCGAGATCACGCGCGATCTGACGGTGCCGGGTGAAGAGGCCAAGTTCGGCGGCGGCAAGGTCATCCGCGACGGCATGGGGCAGTCTCCCTCTGCCACCCGCGCGAAAGGTGCGCTCGACCTCGTGATCACGAATGCGATCATCATCGACTGGTGGGGAATCGTGAAGGCCGATATCGGCATCCGGGATGGCCGCATTGTCGGCCTCGGCAAGGCCGGTAATCCTGACATGATGGAAGGTGTGACAAAAGGGATGGAGGTCGGTGCCTGCACCGAAGTCCTCTCTGCGGAAGGCAAGATTATCACCGCTGGTGGAATCGATTCGCATATCCATTTCATCTGTCCGCAGATCATCACGGAAGCGGTGGCAAACGGTCTCACGACGTTGATGGGTGGTGGGACCGGTCCAGCGACCGGGACCAATGCCACGACCTGCACGCCCGGCGCATGGAATATCCATCGCATGCTGGAAGCGGCGGAGGGGTTCCCGATCAATCTGGGTTTTCTTGGGAAGGGCAATTCATCATTGCCGGATGGACTGCGCGAACAGGTCGAGGCCGGTGCGATCGGACTCAAGCTGCACGAAGACTGGGGCACGACCCCGGCGGCGATTTCGACTTGTCTCGATGTGGCGGAAGAATATGACGTGCAGGTGGCGATCCATACCGACACGTTGAACGAAGCCGGGTTTGTCGAAGATACGATCAAGGCCTTCAAGGGACGGACGATCCACACGTACCATACCGAAGGCGCCGGTGGCGGGCATGCTCCCGACATCATCAAGGTGTGTGGTGAGGCCAATGTGTTGCCCTCGTCCACGAACCCCACGATGCCCTTCACAGTCAATACGATGGATGAGCACTTGGACATGCTCATGGTCTGTCACCATTTGAACCCACGCGTGCCGGAGGACATTGCCTTTGCCGAGTCGCGCATCCGGCGGGAAACGATAGCTGCCGAAGATATCCTGCACGACATGGGGGCGATTAGTATCATGTCGTCGGACTCGCAGGCGATGGGGCGGGTCGGCGAAGTGATTATCCGCACCTGGCAGACAGCGCATAAGATGAAAGTGCAGCGTGGACATCTCTCGCAGACCGCCGCAGAGAAGATGGCTGCTTCCAACGATAACTTTCGTGTGCGGCGCTACGTGTCGAAGTACACCATCAATCCCGCCATCGCACACGGCATCGCGCATGAAGTGGGGTCAGTCGAAGTCGGCAAGTTGGCGGACCTCGTGCTGTGGAAGCCGGCCTTCTTCGGCGTGAAGCCGGAGATCGTCCTGAAGGGTGGCTTCCCCATGTCCGCTGCCATGGGAGATCCCAATGCGTCGATCCCTACGCCGCAGCCGGTCATCACCAGGCCTATGTTCGGGAGCTTTGGCCGCGCCCCGTTTTCCACCAGCCTGACCTTTCTGTCCAAGGCCGCAGTGGATCACGAGGTGCATAAGTCGCTCGGCCTGCAGAAACGCGTGGTGGCGGTGAAGAAATGCCGCGGCATCGGCAAACGCGATATGAAGCTGAACGACGCGTTGCCGCATATTGAAGTGGATCCTGAAACCTACGTGGTGAAAGCCGACGGGCAGATCCTCACATGCGATCCGATGGCGGTGCTTCCCATGGCCCAACGCTATTTTCTCTTCTGACGGCTGCTGAAAACGCCGTCCAGCTTCGTTCTCGCCTAGAACGCATCCTCAACGTACCCAAGAGGGTACGCCTCCGGTGCGTTCGTCGGCTGCGGCCTTGCTGAACAACGTTTTGAGCAGCCTGAAGATTGGGAACAGTAGGGGGAGAGGCAAAAATGAATACCCTTGGGCTTCTAAAAGGATTGCGATTCGTCGATAGCTTCTTTCCGTCGGGCGGCTATGCCTTCTCCTCTGGCCTTGAAGCGGCGGTGCAGGGTGGTGGAGTTCGGAATGCGGAAGAACTGTCGCGTTACGTGGTCGAGTTGCTCACGACCGGAATAGGTGAGCGGGAAGCAGTGGCAGCAGGATTGGCGCATGATGCGTTTGTCTCCAGCATCTTGGATCTTGCGTTGAAAACGGATCGGGAACTCGACGCCATGAAGCTGGGCCGTGAATCACGAACAGCCAGCCGGCAAATGGGACGCCAGGTGATTCGGCTGGCCGCGACCCAACAGGCTAGACAGCCATTGATCGAAGACTTTCTTGCGGCGGTTGAGGCTGAGCGGACGCCAGGACATCTGGCCGTGACGGTTGGCCTTACCTTGGCGGCAGCCGGTTGGTCGAAGGAAGATACAATCGCCGCGTTCCTCTATCAAGCGGCGACGGGCTTTGTGGCGGCGGCCATGAAGTTGATGCCGATCGGTCAGCGTGAGGGACAGCTGCTATTAGAAGGCTGGCTCGAAGTGATCGAACGAGTCAGTCACAAGGCGGCGCATGCACAAGTGCTGCAGTCTTGGTCTCCGGTCCAGGACATTTACGCGATGCGACATAGTCGGCTGGAGTCGCGGTTGTTTCGGTCTTAATGGGGTCATTGCTTGACTTTGCACTGTGGGTCTTAATGGGGTCATTGCTTGACTTTGCACTGCGCCATCGCGTGTCGCCGCTGCGGCGTGAGGGCCGTTGATTCAATTGCATCTTGAATCTTCGAAATGCGCGACGGCGAGACCCCAAAGCGCACGGCCACCGTGTTTAACGGTTCATTAGCCGCGCGTCGCAACAACCACACCGCCGTGTGATAGGCTTCCCGATGCGTCCGTCCCACAATCGCAGCGGTAGAAATTCCATATACCTCGGCCACGCGAATCAGGATGTCACTTGGCGTGAGCCGCGTAGGATCGGTTTGTGCGAGGGGCACATTGGCTGGCCGTTGATCGGGCAAGCGAGCGGCCATGCGTTCCAGAAAGGCCTGGCTCCCCAGAAATATCTGGCCGGTGATCTGCGACCACGGCGAGGGGCACCCAATCCCCTCTGCGACGAATTGTTGATAGGCCTGTCGTGCGCGGTCCTGGTCCGCGTCGAACAGCCCGAGCACACCAACCGCATCGAGCCATGGGGGCGCCGCGTTCAATCCCGCCGTTGCACCATAACTACTCCAGGCCCACTCCTGTGGGGCCGCGACAATCCCCGCTCGCACCGGATTCAGCACGACATAGCGGCAGAGTTCCAACAGATAGCTCTCGCGCTCAACCAGCAGACTCTTGAACCGACCCTGCAGGAGATGGCCGACTCGCTGATGCCGCCAATTGAAGCGCTGCGTATAGCTGCCATTCAAGCGCTGCATCCCGCGACTCAGATTCGGTTCGGGCGTCTCGATCAGCAGATGATAATGATTGCCCATCAGGCAATAGGCGTAGCATTGCCATTGCTGTTGGAGGATTTCACGACCGAACACGGTGAGGAAATGCCGCCGGTCGGTCTCGTCATGAAAGATCGTGTGTTGTTCGTTGCCCCGGGCCGTGACGTGATAGAGGGCACCGGGGTATTCGAGGCGGAGCTGGCGAGCCATGATGGCGGAGCGTAGGGGGAGGGAGGTGCAAAGTCAAGCAATGACCCCATCTAGGTGACGGATTTGACGCTGTCATGGCAGAAGCGATATATAGGCCGGGCTATTGAGTGGAGAAGGAGCTATGCATCGAGCCGATGAACATTTCTTAGGTAGCGGGCGTGTCACGGCGGCGCGGGCGCGTCATATTCCGGTCATCGGGGTTGGCGGACCTGTGGGCTCCGGGAAAACCGCATTGGTTGAGGCGCTCTGCCGGGAACTCCGGGATCGGTACAGCCTGGCGGTGGTGACGAACGATATCTTTACCAAAGAAGATGCGGAGTTTTTGACGAAGCGAGGGGTGCTCCCACAAGATAGAATTCTGGGCGTCGAAACCGGTGGCTGTCCGCATACAGCGATACGCGAAGATGCCTCCCATAATCAGGAGGCGCTGGACGATTTACTCAAGCGCCATCCTGAAGTCGAGCTGATGTTCGTCGAGAGCGGTGGCGACAATCTGGCTGCGACATTCAGTCCTGAACTCGCGGACAAGGTTATCTATGTGATCGATGTGGCAGCCGGTGACAAAATTCCCCGTAAAGGCGGCCCAGGGATTACTCGCTCAGATCTGCTCGTGATCAACAAGGTCGATTTGGCGCCGCATGTCGGGGCCGATTTGTCCGTGATGGATCGGGACAGCAAACGAATGAGGGGCGATTTGCCCTATCTGTTTACGAATCTCAAGACGGGGCAGGGGCTCGATCAGGTGATTACGTGGGTGGAGCAACTCTTGCCTGCGCATCGTCATTAGCAGGATGCTGAAAAAG
>Ga0209640_10002256_pt1 | contig 16760 bp, 18 predicted proteins | sample RifCSP10_1_FD_184018 | JGI IMG/M metagenome (GOLD analysis project Ga0209640, IMG submission 184018) | Soil microbial communities from Rifle, Colorado - Rifle CSP2_sed 10_1 (SPAdes) (version 2) | ecosystem: Environmental > Terrestrial > Deep subsurface > Rock core/Sediment | place: Rifle... | reverse complement strand
GCTGGTGCGGAACGGCGTCGGATGGGGCAGAAAATAGTTGGAGGCGTTGTCCGGCTCCGTAATCCCGATGGCGAGCATGCCGCGCGGGTCGGACGCGAACTTCGGCAGGACGCGCGCCTGTTGCTCCGTGTTGAGCGCTTTCTCCATGATCTGGGCGATCTTGAGCGTCTGCGCGAAGATGACGGACACGCCGATGTCCCCCGTCGCCAGCTCCTCGATCACCATGGCGGTGGTCAGTGAGTCGGTCCCCAGGCCGCCCCATTTCTCGGACAACGTCATCGTCCGGATGCCCACCTCGTGGGCCTTCTCCACGATCTCCCAGGAAAACCCCGCCGCGGGATCCGGGTCGGCGTCGAGCCTGGCCGCGCGCGGCCTCACCTCCTCCTCGACGAATCGTGCGACGGTATCCAGGATGGCGCGCTGTTCCGGGTTCACGATGAAGATCGGCTCCATAAGAGGACGCGCACCTTTTCTAATCAGGCGACCTTTTGGACCGGGGAGAGGGGATATTCGAGAACGCTACGCGTGATGGAAGAACCGCCTTATTTCATGCCGCCGCAGATCTCCGCGGCGCAGGTCCTGGCGTAGTCGGCGTGGTCAAATCCGGGCACGTTGAAGGTCTTGGCCTCGTCCTGGAAGATGAACGTATGCTCACCCCGCTCCTCGTACAGCGAAAACAGCTTCTTGGCGTCCATGCCCCGCTTGAACTCGCCGCGCAGGAATTGCTCGACCGCCTTCTGCGCCACGGCGATGGCTTCCGCAACTGTCTTGTACTCGCCGATGCGCCGTACCTCCGGCTGCGGCTCGAGGTGTTTGCTTACGCCTTCAACAAAGTACGTCATGCGGCTACCTTAAAACATCCGCTGTACCGGCAATTCAGTCCGCAAAACTTTGCATCGCAATCGCTCCGCCGTCAATCCTTGGCAAGGCGGCGCGACAATGGAAACTATAACACCGGCTTACACTGGAGTGGCTGTTGCGGTAATTCGACCTGGAACGGTGAGAAGAGATATTCGAGGACACTGCGAGTGCCGAGGTGGATCTTGGCGCTGACCGGCATGCCGGGGACGAGCGTGTAACACCCGTTTGAGTATCCAGCTAACAGTTGCTGAATTGCACGGCTGACCGCCAGCGCACCACCACCCACGGCGCCCAAGCCGCCCGCAGGCAGCATAGGATCGCTGGCTCCGGCGTTTAACCCCTTTTATTGATCTATCTCAAGGCAGCGCCTAGGGTCCGGTAGGAGCATAACCAATGGAGTCGATAGGAGAACTGGACCATGAACCCAACATTGTTCGAGATCGGCGTGGCCATATTTATCGTGGCCGTGAGCGTTGCCCTCGTCGTGTGGTTTTTAAGAGACGTGGCGGCTGCCTCGGAAAGGCGCATAATGCACATGCTGACGCGCGCTGGCGTGAACCCCGAAGTTGCCAGGCATGGTGACACCGAGGCCATCATACAAGACGTGCGGAGCCGGTGTGGCAGGTGCCGGTCCGAAGACTTGTGCGACAGATGGCTCGCCGGAAAAGTCGAAGGCGACAATAGCTTCTGCCCCAACGCGCAGATATTCCGAAATTTGAAAAGGACCACCGGGCGCACCGCACCCTAATCATCCGCAGGCGGCGCGCGGGATCGCCGCCGGTCCGGATTGAGCGGGTCTGGATGCGCAATGCCGCGCGCTGAGAGAAAAGGGGCGCGCACCTTTTCTAATCGGGAATAGACGCCCACCGGGGCGTGTTTACTCCTGCGTAAATCCCGTCCCCAATCACGAGGAGAAATCCCATGTTCAAAGCCAGATCTCTCGGCACTGGTCTCTTGGCTATCGCATTGATTCTCGCACTCGTCTCTCCCGCCATGGCGGCGGGCTCGAGCAGCACATCCCGACCCTCGGTCCCGCCACGGGCCCAACCAAACGACTACGACCTCGGAGTGAAGGCCGTGCAAGCGGGCGACTTCCAACGCGCCCTGGCCCTGCTCCAGAAGGTGGTCCAGGCCGACCCGCGCAACGCGGACGCCTGGAACTACGTCGGCTTCAGTCACCGGAAGCTGAAACAATTCGACCCATCTCTGGCCGCGTATCAGAGAGCGCTGGCAATCAACCCGGACCATCGGGGAGCCAACGAGTATTTGGGCGAGCTGTATCTCATGATCGGGGAGCCGGAAAAGGCGCGGGAGCGGCTAGCGAAGCTCCAGAGCGTTTGCCCGGGAGGCTGCGAGGCCTATGACGACCTGAGGAGGGCCATCGAGGCCTACCAGTCGGCGAAGAAAAAAGGCTGACACGACGCTCGCCCTGCCGTGCCTCACGAAACGGCGGTCTCGCTCCTTGGAGACTACTGGCCATCGCTCGTCGCGTTTGGGCTGTTTGGCCTCCTCCATTCGATCGGAGCGCGGGAGCCGTTCAAGAATGCGCTCGCCCGTTGGACGAACCCGTTTTTTGTCGAGCATTTCTGGCGCCTCGTCTATTGCGCCCTGAGCTTCGTGGCGCTCTATTACGGCGTGGCGGCGCTCCACTGGGCCCGGCATGCTGAAAACGATGTCTGGCTGATCGTCTATCCCGACTGGCTCTGGCAAGCGATCACCGTCCTCCATCTCGGGTCCGTTGTCCTCCTCTATGTCGCGTTCTTCCAGAGCGATTATCTGGAATTCCTGGGCTTGAAGCAGGCTTGGCAAGGCCTCCCCGCGCTCCTTGGAATGCCCGTCCGGCCCGCAACCGTGGAACTCTTCGGGACGCATCGGCTGGTGGTGAAGGGAGTCTACGGGTGGGTGCGCCACCCGATGCTGGTGGGAGGGCTCCTGTTCCTGCTCACCAGCGGACCCTCCGTGAACAACCTCATCTACACCGCCATGTACGCGGCCTACATGCTGATCGGGGGCTACTACGAAGAGCGGCGCCTGGTTAGAATCTTCGGGGAGGACTACCTGCGCTACCAGGCGCGGGTCGGAGCGTTTTTCCCGCGGCTCTGGCGCCAGCCAGCGGCTTGACCGCGCCGAATGCTGGACTGGTTTTCCGAGTACTTTTACGACCCCGTGATTTTCTGGGGTGTCCCGCTCGCGCTGGCGCTCGTGTGGGCCGGCATCCGCCGCATGCGGGCCTGGCTTCGCCGCCACTGCTCACCAACGGATTAAAAGGCCCATAAACCACGCTCAATACGGTCCGACGCAGAATCTGACAAACATGTTCACGCTGCGGCCACGAGGAGGTGGACAGCACCCAAAGCAGCCACGCAATCCAGTTGACCGAGCCGGAACTCGTGATCGACGTTATCCGCAGCGTGAAACTGACTTGCTGGCCGGATTGCCTGACTCGGGATTTTCGTGAGCATCTGCGCTCACCTGCTTCACCACGCCGTCCAGAGGCAAACTGCGACGAAACCAATCTCCCCGAGCCGACGCGGGGTTCGAATAATCCCAGCGAGAGCAAAATTTTCACCAGACACTCGTGCGATTGACCACTCGCCGGGCCTGTGATATACGTCCCGACAGCGGAAAAGGGGGCGTAAACTTCCTATGCCCTCAAGACATAACGGTGAGGGATGACAATGTCAAACAAACAAATCAAGGGTCAATCAGGAGGGAAGAACGCCACGTCAGACCGTGCGTTCACGCGCAGGGATACGCTTAAGGGCGGACTCGCCGTGGGTGCCGGCCTCACATTCGGCGTGTTTGGAATCATCGGGAAGGCATCAGCCGCCGCGGTCACGATGCGTTTCGGCAGCGACAGCCCGATCGGTGCCCCTCACACCAAGTCCGCCCTGGTTCTGAAGGAACAGATTGAACGCCGCACGTCGGGGCGTGTCATGGTTACGGTCTTCCCGGACAGTCAACTTGGCAGCAACCAGACGATGACGAACTCTATCAAGGCGGGGACGCTCGATGGCGTTGTCACCGACGTTTCGCACATTAGCGCCGCAGTTGCTGAAATGGACGTGTTCAATCTTCCCTTCCTTTACAAGGACACCGACCACGTTCTTCGTTTCGCCAATGGCCCAGTCGGTGCCCGGCTGAAGCCGAAAGTCGATGAAGCCTTCGGCTGCGAAATGCTGGGCTTCGCCTCGGACGGCTCGCGTAACCTCTGGAACGGCAAGCGCCCGATCAAGACTCCGGCGGACGTAACCGGGCTCAAGTTCGGGGTCCAGGCGAGCAAGATTCAACGAGACACCATCCTGGCATTCGGGGGAATCCCGACCGTCGTGGGTCTCAAGGACTTGTACACGGCCCTGCAAACCGGCCTCATCGATGGCAGCGACAAGACCATGGCCGACATCCTTCAGGTGAAGCTGTATCAGGTCACGAAATATCTGACGCTTACGAACCACTACAGTATCGTGAGCGCGCTGATCGTCTCCAAGAAGTTCATGGACAAGCTCGAGCCAAAAGATCGCGAGATCGTCAGGGAAGCTGCAAAACCTGCTGTCCAGGCCCAGATCGATGAGGTTCTCAAGAGCGAGAAGGACACGATCGCTTTCTTGAGGCAAAAAGGCGGGATGCAGATCATCAACATGGAAAACCCCAAGGCCTTCTCCGGCAGGCTGGACGCCGTTTACAAAGAGGCGAGCGCCAGGATCGGGGCGGACCTGGTCAATGCGGCGCGCACGTTTTCGTAATGGCACGGCCTGGCCGATAGCCAATAGCTGCTGCAAGACTGCTGATACCGCGAAGCGCCTCTCGTGGTTCGAGTTCAGGCGTTCTTGGCTCGGATTGGCCTTTGGATAGAAAATGGGCTGCTTGCGGTCTGCGCCTTGCTACTCTGTTTCCTGGTAGCAAGCGTCTTCCTGGAAGTTCTGATCCGTTACGTCATTCACGCGCCAACGGCCTGGACCGAGGAAGTCGCGCGATTCATTCTCGTCTGGTTCGGTTTGCTCGCCGCAGCGGTAGGCGCCCGTAGAGGAATGCATTTCGCCGTTCGATTCGGCGTCATGTACTTCAACGAGCGCACGCGCTGGCTTTTCCGGCAGAGCGTCAATGTTGCGGTCATTCTTTTGCTCTCGATCATCCTCAAGCTATCCATCGATTATCTCGACATCGTCTCGAATCAGACCGCCATGGCGACGGAAATCAACATGCGCATTCCGTATGCAGGGATCCCCGTCGGAATCGGCGCTATCCTGACGATCTACGTTCTTGAATTCGCGGATGCAGTCCTCTCGGTCTGGACCGGCCGCCGGTTCAGCGCAGTCGAAGCGCGAGAAGAGGAAGTCCACCGCGAATTGCACGGCGAAAGCCTGCCCTAGACGCCTGTAACGACCGTGTCCCAGCCGGCTTGAGGCATCATGGGAATTGCAAGTACCGCGCTCGTCATCGCGTTCTTTGCCTTCACGGCTGCTGGCGTGCCAATTGCCTTTGTTCTTGGCGGCGCGGCCCTGGTCGGCATCTTCCTCGCTCCGAATGGCCTCGAATTGCTGCCAGGCCTGCCGCAGCAGATATACGATGCACTGAGTTCCTTCAACTTTCTGGCCATTCCACTCTTCATCTTCGCCGGCGCGCTGCTGTCCGAAGGTGGAGTCGCCAAGAACCTCATGGAATTGGCGTCGAGAACCATCGGCCGCGGGCGTGGCGGACTGGGTGTATCGGTCATCGGGTCGACGATGCTTTTCAGCGGCATTTCGGGGTCTTCCTCGGCTGACACAGCGGCCATAAGCAAAGTGGCGAATCCGACCCTCAAGGAGCAAGGCTATCCGGCGCCGTTCCGCGCCGCTCTCCTCGCGTCCTCAGGATGCGCCGGCACGCTCATCCCGCCGACGAATGATCTCATTCTGATCGGGATCGTCGGCAACATGTCCATAGCCGGGCTATTCGCCGCCGGAATATTTCCGGCGATCGTGAACGGTCTTGGGCTCATGGCCTGGGCGGTCTACGTCTCCCGACGCAATGGCTATGGCAACGTGTCCATCCCGTTTTCCCTGAAGGCGACCCTTTGGTCGTTCGTCAAGGCGGGCCCGGCCATTTTGTTGATCCTGATCATCTTGGGCGGAATCCTCGGAGGCGTGTTCACGCCCACCGAGGCGGCATCCGTCGCAGTGGTCTATGGTTTCTTCCTGGCCGCGTTCGTGTATCGAACGCTCACCATCGACAGGCTCGTGGCGATCCTCCGCAACACGATCGAGATCAGCGGGATGGTGCTATTGGTGATCGCAATGTGCGCTATTTTGGGCTACGTGCTCACGATCTTCCAGGTTCCGGGCATGCTTGGACAGTTGCTTGATGCGTGGGCCCCTAATAAGTTTCTCTTCCTTCTCCTTGTCCAGATCCTGTTTTTCATCATCGGCATCGTCATGGATACCGTCCCGGCAATCCTGATCCTCGTTCCGATGCTCACACCCATGGCCGTGGCGCGCGGCATAGAACCGATCCATTTCGGAATCCTGATCGAATGCAACGTGGCCCTCGGTTTCATCACCCCTCCCATCGGCAACGTGTTGTTCACCGCCTGCGCCGTGGTGGGCGTTTCCCTCGAGCGGGTGGTGAAGCCGATCCTGCCAATGATCGCCGTCCTGACGGTGACCATGCTGATCATCACCTATGTGGAGGACGTTTCGATGTTCCTGCCGCGCCTGCTCAAACTCGTGGACTGATCCGGCGTGGAACACTGTGATATTCTCGCGCTTCAATTGCGCCCGCCAAAACGCCCTCCCCGCCTTCAGAACTGAACACCGCGATTTAGCGATTGTCCCGCAGCCCGGCTGCACCTGCATGCGGCGCTCCATAACGTGAGGTTATTTCCATGAAAGAAAAGGTCTTCGTCGCCCAGCCGATCCCGGAGGTCGCTCTCGAGGTGTTGCGGGAAGTCGCCGACGTCTCCGTCTATCCATACATGGACCGGCAGATCACGGTAGACGAGCTGGTTGCCAACGCCAAACATGCGGACTGGCTGTTCGTCTTGCACGAAACGAATGTGACGGCCGAAGTCATCAACGCCAATCCCAACCTGAAAGGGATCGGCGCCATGGCTGCAGCTCATCCGCACATCGACATGAAGGCAGCCAACGCGCGCAAGCTTCCGGTCATCCTGGAGGATCCCAAAGCGACCTTTCCCGGCGTATCGCCCACGACCGCCGATCTAACCATGGCGATGCTGCTCGGCTTGGCTTACCGGCTTCCGGAATCCGATCGTTACACGCGGTGCGGTAAGTTTCGCCAGGAACAAACGATAGCCCTGATGGGCATCGGCTGCCCGGGCAAGACAGTCGGCCTGATCGGAATGGGCAAGGTCGCCGTGCATCTGGTGCCTCGAATCCGCGCTTTCGACATGCACGCGCTTTATACGAAGCGGACCCGGCTGCCTGCTGAGCGGGAGAAGGAACTGGGCGTCGAGTGGACCCCTGATCTCGGCGACCTGCTCAAGCGCAGCGACTTCGTCTGCGTTGCCTGTGACTACAACACCAGCACGCACAAGCTTATCGGCAAACGTGAGCTCGGTCTGATGAAGCCGGAGGCCTATCTCATCAACACCGCACGGGGCCGGATCGTCGATGAGCCCGAGCTCATCCGCGCTCTGCAGGAAAAGCGAATCGCCGGCGCAGGTCTGGACGTCTACTGGAACGAACCGCCGCTCACACAGGCCCCGTTTGTCCCGGAAGAGCTCTGCAAGCTCGACAATGTCATACTCGCGCCCCACAACGGCGGCGCGACCTGGGACGTCCGCGGCCGCAAGGCGAAGTCAGTCGCTCAAGGTCTGGTTCAACTGATGCGAGGTGAACGCCCGGCGGCGCTGCTCAATCCGGAAATCTACGCGAACGGCTAGCGACGGCCGTTAATTCCGAACATGGCGCGGACTCACTGAGCAAGCGGGTCCGAAGGTCCGGAGCGCGCAAATGCCTTTTGAATAATCGCGCCCGCAGCAACCAGTGCCCAGACCCCCTCCAAGACCACAAACGGCATAAAGCTGATCAGGTATGAGGAGTAGCACGCCAAAGCGGCGCCAACGAAATTGAGCGTTGTATAAGGGTATCCATCCGAACGCATGAGCTTGAATAAATTCAGCAGGAACGCGAGCAAGAGCAGCGCAACGCCCGCAAAGCCAATGAATGTCGCTTCGGTCTCATGCGTCATGATTTCGCTGGGCCCCTTGTAGATGCAGCCTGACGTGAATTGGTTGACAAAATAGGCGGTTAATCAAGCGCCATTTTGCGCTTGCCAATGTCGGTCCTCAAGCGGATCAAGGCGTAAGCCGAGACGGGTTGGCTCAATCTGCTTCCCACCACGGTAGCTCACGCGGAATCGAAGAATCCAGCCAGACGCCGGGGCTGCCGTCATACTTCGCGCTGGAATTGAATATAGCTGCGCGTGTAGCGGTCCAACACGATGCGAAACACGCGGTCGATGATCGCGCCGACCACGCCCAGCGAAAGCAGCCCGACGAATAACTGCTCGGTCTGCAGCAGCAGTTGCGAGTTCATGATCAAGAAGCCCAGGCCCTCGCGCGCGCCGATAAGCTCGGCGGCAACGATACCCATAAACGAGAAGCCGAGCGCGACGCGCATTCCGGTCAGCACATAGGGCACCGCGGACGGCAGCACCACTTTCAGGAACACGTCGTACTCGTTGGCGCCGAGGCAGCGTGCGGCGCGAACGCGGGTGACCGGGGTGCGGGAAACACCCGCTGCGGTGTTGAGCAGCACGATGATCAGGGTCGCGTAGATGATGATGAAATACTTCGACACCTCGCCAATGCCGAACCACAACATCGCCAGCGGCACTATCGCCACTGGCGAGATCGGACGGATCACCTCGAGCACCGGATCGGCGAGCTCGCGCGCGAGCCAGAAGCGGCCGATAACCGCGCCGAGCATGATGCCGCCGACGCAGCCTGCCACATAGCCGACCAGCACGCGCCGCAAGCTCACGCCGATATGCATGAACAGTTCACCGGTCATCATCATGCCCCACGCCTTGGAGAAGGTCGCGGCCGGAGTGGGAACCAAAGCGGAATTGAACAGGGTGCCGACCGATAGATGCCACAACAACAGCACGCTACCGAGCGAGATCAGCGCCATCAGCGTCTGGCGTATTGCTCGCTTGAGCTTCGTGCTGCCGGCGCCAGGTGCATCCGCTTGCGTCGCGCCGACTCCGGCGGCCCGCTTGATCGAGGCTTCCTTGCTCATGCCGCCTGCGCCTGTGCCGCGCGCGCCTTGTGCACTTCCTCGTGCAAAGTCGCTTCCAGCAATTTCGTCAGCTCGACGAAATCAGTAGAGGTGCTGCTGCGCGGCTGCGCAAGCCGCACTTCGATCTCCTGCTTGATGGTCGCCGCCGGCCCTGCGGTCATCACCGCCACGCGCGTGCCGAGCAGCAGCGCTTCGATGATGTCGTGCGTGACGTAGACGATGGTCTTGCCGGTTTCCTGCCAGATGCGGGCGAGTTCCTGCTGCAGCAGGCGCTTGGTGATCGCGTCGAGCGCCGCGAACGGCTCGTCCATCAGCAGGATGTCCGGCTCCATGATCAGCGCCCGGGCTATCTGCACGCGCTGCTTCATGCCGCCGGAGAGCTCAAATGGAAACTTGTGCGCGTGCTCTTTCAGTCCGACCATGCGCAAATAGCGGTCGAGGTTGGCGAGCAGGGGTTGGCCGGAAGCGCCATGCAGGCGCGGTCCGAACACCACGTTTTCCTCGACGTTGAGCCAAGGAAACAATGCTTCGCCGGCATCCTGGAAGATCATCGACCGATCGACCCCCGCGCCGCCAATTGGCTTGCGCCACGGTTGGCCCCCGGTCTCGCCGGCGAAAGCGATGCCGCCTTCTGTGACCGGCTCGAAGCCAGCGATGAGATTGAGCAGCGTGCTCTTGCCGCAGCCGCTGGGACCGAGCAGGCAGTAGAAATCGCCGCGCCTGATAGAAATCGAGATGTCCCGCACCGCAGCGTAATCGCCGCCGCGGCTGTCCCGAAACACTTTCCTGACGTGGTCGAGACTAAGGCTCTGCCACGGCGTGGAGGGCGCGGAGGCCGGTTGCACATCGGTTTGCATGGATCGCATCCCGCAAAGCGCGACAGCAGCGCGTTCGGCGCACCCTACTCGATGAAAGACGGGCCGAGCTTGGCGAGGAAACGCTTGTCGAACATCGCATCCCAGTTGAGCTTGATGTTGCTGAACTCGCCGACCACTTCCATGTCCTTGCGGAACTTGGCGCTGTAGGCAATATTCCAGTCGATCCTCTCGATCATGTCGCGCGCCAGCTTGACGTCGTCGAGCCGGATCTGCGCGGCGACGATTTTCGCCGCCTCGTCCAGATTTTTCGGTATCCACTTGCCGGCGGCGTCCAGCCCTTTGAGGAATGCGACGATCTCCGCTTCGTGCGCCGCGGCGTATTCCTTGCTGGAGGTGACCGCCTCCCATTCGTGGAAATAGCCCTTCGCGGTAGCGAGGATATGCGCGTCCTTGACTGCTGCGAGCGCGCGCCAGCCAAACGGCTGCCAGATGACGAACGCATCGAGGTCGCCGCGCGCCAGACCCGTAACCATTTCCGCCGGCCGCAGGTTGATCAGGTCAGCGTCGGTGGGCTTGAGGTTGCCCTTGGCGAGATAGAGCTTGGCGAAGAACTCTGAAGTCGAACCCATCAGCACGCCAATCTTCCTGCCTTTCATGTCTCGCGGGCCCTTGATCGTGTTTTTCGCGACGATGATCGAAAGTTCGTTGTAATTCGCCTGCGGGCAGATGCCGACGTTGCCCTGCTGCCACAAACGCATCGCCGGCAGGTCGCCGGTCACGACAATGCTGCCGCGGCCGGCGCGAAATGCGTCCGCCGCCACCGAGCCGCTGGCGAAGTTGGTGATCGCAACCGGCAACCCCTCCTTCTCGAAGAAACCCTTGTTGGCGCCGACGATGACGTTGCCGAAGTGCGGCGTGGTGCCGATGAAAATGTCCATCTTCCGCAGTTTCGACTGCGCGCCGGCGCGGCCCGCCGCCAGGATGAGCGCTCCGGAGCCGAGCCCCTTGAGCAGGTTTCGCCTGGAGTTGCTGAAATAGTTCGCTGTGGACATGGTCAGTTCTCCGATTTTCGTGGTTGATCAATCGACACGGCGCAGGGGGCTGCGACGGCGTCGCGACACTCAGTGCTGGTGCGCATCCTTCGGTTGGAGCCCGATTTCCTCGCGGGTCCGGCTTAGCACGTCGACAATCAGCGTCAGGTACACCTTGGTGCTGTTGACCATGTCGGTGATTGACGCGTGCTCGCCTTGCTTCGGGTTCCAATCGCTTTGCGCCTTGCCGTAGTGCTGGTACTCGGACTGGGTGCGGGTCCTGCCGGTCGCGCCGTAATTCAGCGCCGGGATGCCGTGCGCCACCAGCTCGCAAGCGTCCGAGGCCATGGGCATCGCGGAGATCTCGACCGTCTTGCCAAGCGCCTCTTGGTGGGCCTTGGCCACCGCTTTGTATATGTATTCCTCCGGCGAGCATTCGGAGCCCCACTGGTTCATGAAGATGTTCATCTCCATGTGGAGCTTACCCAGGTCAGGGTCCCTGGCCTGCACGCGTTTGACCACCGCCTCGATCTCGCGCTGCACTTCGAGCGGCTCCTGCCCGGGCAATAGCCGGGTGTCGACGTACAGCGTGCACGCCACCGGCACGCGCGAGCAGCGGTACGGCCAGCCGCCTTCGATTGCCGACAATGTCACGTGCGCCGGCATGTCGTACTTAGCCCGGCGCTTCTCGTACTCGTCGCCCCACTCCTGCACCGCCTGCATGATCTTCATCATGTTGTTGATGGTGTTGTTCTTCTTGGTGCCGAACACCGTGTGCATCGGGTCGCCGACGAGGGTGATCTTGGTCCAGACGTAACCGCCATGCGCTCGCATCAGGGTCATTCCAGAGGGCTCGCCGACCACGGCGAAATCAGCGACCGCGCCGTGCGTTATCGCGTACCACGTACCGCAGGCGCCGCCCCGATAGAGCGGACCCTGAAAACGATCGACTTGGGATTTCTCGATTTCGCCGGCGACGCAGGCGATGATCAGATCTCCCGCCAGCTCCACCTTCGCGCGCTTGAGTATCTCGGCGGCGTGGATGAAGCACGCGAGCGATCCCTTCATGTTATAGATGCCGAGCCCATAGATCCAGTCGCCGTCGATCACGGCGTGCGGCCGGTAACCGGGTGTCTGCGGCAGGTAGTCTTCGTCCCCGACGTACGAGGTGTCCATGTGGCCGTTAAACATCAGGCATGGCCCGCGGCCGTCGCCCCTGATGATGCCGATCGCATTGGAGCGCGTCTCTTCGAAGACCTGCGGCAGCAACTTGATGCCTGTCCTTTGGTAGCGGTCTATGATGTAGTCGGCGCACTGTTTTTCATGACCGGTCGCGCTCGGAATGTTGACCAGCTCGCAGGCAAGCTCAACCAGCTCCTCGCGGTCTATCGATTTGATCAGCTCGTTCTTGAGCGCACCTGACTCCGCTGCAGTTGCCATATCAAAGTTCCTTCAACGATTTCCCAGCGGATGAACGACCGGGACGGCTCAGGCGTGCTCGGCGCCGCCTCGATGTTGATGGTACTACCCGCTCATCTAAATCGATTATCACCACTGTAAGTTCCGCGGTCAAGAAACGATAGGACATTTAGTCCGGCCGCCATCTCGCGTCGCTGAGCCGCGACGCCGAGAGCGGGTATGCAGGAGGTCCCGGACTTCGCATAATGGCACTCATGTTCATGCTGGCTTCTCCCTCCCTGCGAGACGACCGCGATCCGAGCAGGTTTCAAGCGGGATCAACGGTCAGTTACCGAGCGATCTATTCCAGCCGCGAGAGCGCGGCAGGCACTTTCCTGCACCCCAGCTGTTTCGATGGAGTCTTTTTTCTGTACGGCGGGCCAGGCGATGTCGGGAAGTGAGTGACAGGTCAGTGGCAAGCTGACGTTCCGGGGCCAACTAACAGAGCCGGCCGAACCGCCGTTTCTGGCCGATAGGTGCCATGTTGAAATTATCGGATCGGAGCGAATTCTTGTGGATAACCTCGAACCCCTACCGCTCCCGTCCGGCCTCGGGGGCGATCTTCTGGACTGGCGAGAGGAGATATTCGAGAACGCTGCGCGTGCCGAGGTGGATCTCCGCGCTGACTTGCATGCCGGGGACGAAACGAAGCTGCCTGCCCTGGCTCTGGAGATAGTCGCTGCTCAGGTTGATTAACGCGCGGTAGACTGCTTCTTGAGCGGATTTGCTAGCCGGGCTCCCCGACTCCGGTTTTTCCTGAGCATTTGTTCGCAGGGGCTATGGCATCAATTGTCGATCCTCACGCCTGCCTGCTGAATTATCGGCTGCCAACGATCGAATTCGCTGCGTATGAAGGTGGCGAAATCATCCGGCCCACTATGATGCGGCTCGGCACCCACAAACGCGATTCGCTCTCGCACGTCCGGCAAGTTAACGATTCGAGCGATCTCGGAGTTCAGACGCTTGATGAGTTGTTTCGGAAAACCCGCTGGTGCGCCCATGCCGCCCCATCCGGATGCCACGAGGGGGACTCCGGATTCCGCGAACGTGGGCACTTCCGGTAGCTGGCTCGAGCGATTCGCGCTCATGACGCCAACGGCACGGATTCGGCCCGCCCGCAGGTGAGGCGATGCCGTTATCAGTATGGTGACAGCTGAGTCTACCTGACCGCCGGCCAAATTAGCCACGGCAGGAGCACTTCCTGCGTACGGCACGTGCACCGCATCAAAGCCCCCAAGTCGTCGAAACTGCTCCATCGCCAAGTGCTGCACACTCCCCGTTCCCGAAGAAGCGTAAGTCAGGACTCCCGCCTTCGATTTGGCATATGCGGTGAATTCCTTAACCGAGCGTACCGGGACCGACGGATGTACCACCAGCAGGTTCGGGTAATCCGCAATACGCGCGATAGGGGTAAAGTCCTTCAGCGTATCGTAGGGAAGCTTTCTTCCCAGAGCGGCGTTCAGGGGAAACGGCGTGCTCAGCACGACCAGCGTGTACCCATCGGCGGGCGCCCTCGCGGCTATGGAATAGGCAATTATGCCATTCGCACCGGGGCGGTTGTCGTAAACGACCTGCTGGCCCAATGATTGAGTCAGTTTTTCACCGACGACCCGGGCCAAGGTATCCGACGCACCACCGGCCGGGAAATCGATGATCCAGCGAATCGGTCTAGACGGATAGTGTTGGGCGCACGCTGACCCTACTACTAAAGCGAGTACAGAGAAGATAACGACACGGAAAACGTAGATAACACGCATACCCGCCCCCTGCCCACCACACGCATGCTTGTGGTGACGGTAGTATACTGTTCGCTAGATTAGCCAGTCAATCAAGATGGATACCGTGCGCACCCGCCCCGTGAGTGTCGCGAATCGACGGACGTTGGGCGAAGACGTCAGTGTTCCGTCACATGGAAGCCACCATCATGGCACAACGCGAGAGAGAAGATTCAAAGGCCGCACGCAGAATCACGTTTCCAATCGCCACGAGAGTGCTCGTAGCGAAACCCAGGACTCGCGTAAAAGGGCTGAAACCCGTGCGGTCGGGGACCAAGACGAAGGGCGCATATAAAGCCGGTGCCAATGGCGTCCATGTCTTCACCTTCGCCGAGCTCAAGCCGACGCGGGCCAGTTCCAAGAAACACGGAGAGTACTACACTGACACTCAGGCAGTTGTCATCGAGGGCAAGAAAATCATGGTGGGGATGTCCCACGAAAAAGCCGGGATGGGAGCGCAGCTGCACACTCATCCGAATGATCAGTTCAATTTCGTCTTGAAGGGAACCTTGCGAGTGCAGATTGAAGGACAGCCAGATCAACTGGTCCCTGCCGGTGCGGTGGTCTATTTTCCGGCGGGAGTCGCACACGCATCATGCGCGACCGCAGATGAAGACGTGGTGTTCTACGTATGCAAGGATCTCGCCTGGAGCCTTGCCGGCATCCCTGTCGACAAGAAGAAGGCCAGCGGGCCGCAGCGCAACGTCCCGTCGGTTCGCAAGCTCGCGACGGCGCGCAATGCAACAAGCTGATCGCTCGCGGTAGTCAAACGCCACATTAGAGGGCGGCTGAAGGGGGGCACGGCAATGGCGTTTTACCGACTGAAGAATCTCGAGAGAATCGGTGTTACCACGTCGGAATTCGAGCAGCGGCCCGCGATTCGGGGAGAGCGAGTCGAGCTAGGTTATTATCGCTACCCACCAAGCACGAGAAAACAGCCCCATTCTCATCCGGAGGAACAGATCGTGACGATCACCCGCGGAAAACTTGGCTACCGCGTTGCCGGCGAGACGCGCGTGCTGGGTCCGGGTGAGGCGGTCTATATCCCCGCCAACGTCGAACACGAAAACTGGTCTTTGGAGGAGGAAGTCGAGTTCATCAGCTGCAAGAATTTGCTATGACCAGCAGCGCGTAGGCTGTAGGTGAAACCCACCATCGCTAGCACTGGGCTCGCTAATACTGCAGTCCTTAGGGGACAGACTAAAGTAGCGAGACTTGGCATGGTATAGCGAATCGGTGTTCGATCGCCCGCGCATGCCTCGGCGCGATTAACTCGCTGGCGGGGTACCGGTCATAAGCCACTTCCAGAGAGCCATGCCTATGAGAGTTGTTTCGAAATCGCTGATGGCTGCCGTGCTGCTGTTCTCGTGGGCCGCAACGGCTTCAGGTCAGGCATACCCTTCACGATCCGTGCGAGTGATCGTTCCCTACGCGCCCGGCGGCGGCGCGGATTTCGTGACGCGCGTGTTCGGCAAGGCCTGGAGCGACAATCTCCGCCAGCAGTTCTTCGTCGACAACCGCGCCGGCGCGAACGGCAACATCGGCTCGGAGCTCGTGGCAAAGTCTCAGCCCAACGGCTACACGCTGTTGAGCGTCGCGAATACCACCGTGACCATCAACCCGAGCCTCTACCGCCAGATGCCGATCGACATGCTGCGCGACCTCGCGCCGGTCAGCATCATGGCGGGCCAGCCGAACGTGCTGGTCGTGCACCCTTCCCTGCCGGCCAGGACCGTCAAGGAACTGGTGGCGATCGCGCGCGCGCGCCCGGGCCAGCTCGATTACGCCTCCGCGAGCACAGGCTCCTCGTCGCATATCGCGGCGGAACTGTTCCGGCTGGTTGCGAAGATCAGCATCACGCACGTGCCCTATAAGGGAAACGGTCCCGCCATGGCCGACCTCATCGGCGGGCAGGTGCAATTGATGTTCAACAATCTGGCGCCGTCCGTCTCGCAGGTGAAGGCCGGCAAGCTGCGCGCGCTGGCGGTCACCGCGGAGAAGCGCTCGGCGGCAGCGCCGGACGTGCCGACGATGGCCGAAGCGGGCTACGCGGGGGTCGTGTTCAATCTGTGGGTGGGGCTGCTCGCGCCAGCCGGGACGCCCGTGGAAATCATTGCGAAACTCAACGCGGAAACGGTCAAGGCAGCCCAGTTGCGGGAGCTGCGGGAGCGTCTGTTGGCGGAAGGGACCGAACCTTACACAACGAGTCCGTCCCAGATGGCGGACATTTTGCGTAAGGAAACGGCGCAGTGGGCCAAAGTCGTCAAAGCGGCGAACATTACACCGCAGTGAGCGCATCTCGACTTTGAAATCCGCACCACACTGCGCGCCGGCCCACCAGGTCCCACGAGCCGCCCGGTCGCGCGGGTCAAGTTAATCCTTCGGCAATGGACCGGAGCACAAGAAGTCCAATCAACCAAACGGGAGGCAGCAATGCTCAAGCGTCACTACATCACACCGGAGAACACCTATAAGGTTGGCGGAAACAGGCAGGTCATCTATACACCCGTCGTGGTAGTGGAAGACACCACGCACACCCATGTATATCTTGCCGGGCGCACCTCGCGCAACCTCGAA
>Ga0209640_10002254_pt1 | contig 16761 bp, 21 predicted proteins | sample RifCSP10_1_FD_184018 | JGI IMG/M metagenome (GOLD analysis project Ga0209640, IMG submission 184018) | Soil microbial communities from Rifle, Colorado - Rifle CSP2_sed 10_1 (SPAdes) (version 2) | ecosystem: Environmental > Terrestrial > Deep subsurface > Rock core/Sediment | place: Rifle... | reverse complement strand
ACAGGTGCTGGTCCAGGGAAACCGCAAGCTTGCTGGCCGTTATATAGACTTCCGGGGTTTCCACCACCGGGATACGCATTGCGTAGAGATCCTCGATGTTCTGGCGCGCCGAGGCTGGCGCAAGGCGGCTCAAGACGGCCGCGACCTCGGCGAGCCAATGCGGGGGTTCTCGCAACACAACGTGACCGGACTTGACGCCCTGGAGGAGAGCCACGGCGCGGTCGTGGTCTCGTTCAGCCTCGGTCGGTGGCAGAAACCACTTGAGCGCGACGCTCGCGTCGGCAACGGCGTGGATCACGGCCGGCCGGCAATGCGCGCGGCACGAATCTGGCTGTTGGAAACGGGTTTCTGGGTGCGGCGGCGGCGCAGTATGGAGTCAATCGCACGCGCCCGCGCTCTCTGCGCACGGCGCTCCTCGACGGCTTGCATCATCAGGCGGGCGATGACGCTGCTCTTGTTCTCGCGCGCAAAGGCGCGGTTGAACTGAGTCTTGACCTCGTCCGGCACGCTGTAGTTGACAATTGCCATGGGACCACCATTGTTGAAAGTTTCAACAATTGTCGCGCTGGATGAAACGGCTGTCAATTCACCGCGGGTAACCTGGGTGAGGGTGGTCAAACAGGGCTGCCTGTACGCCGGGTAAGCTCCGGTGGTAGCATCGCTTCGTCCAATTTGGAGAAGCGCATGAACCAGGACTCAGACCACGTGTTCCTTGCTTGCCTGCTCGCACTGGCGGCACCGGTCGCGGCGGCGCAGGCCGACTATCCTGTGAAGACGATCCGCATCGTCCACGGCTTCACGCCCGGTGGCATCTCCGACGTGCTGGCGCGCTCGCTCGGCGCCAAGCTCGCGGCGAGTTTCGGCCAGCAGGTGGTGGTCGACGCGCGCTCGGGTGCGGGCACGACAATCGCTTCCGAGCACGTCGTCAAGTCACCCGGTGACGGCTACACCCTCTTTCTTCAGGACATCACGACGCACGCGATCAACGCCAGCCTCTACCGGCGGCTACCCTACGATTCGGTGCGCGATTTCACGCCGGTCACGCTGATCGCCGCCACGCCACTCATGCTGGTCATGCATCCCTCGCTGCCCGTGAAATCGGTGAAGGAGCTGATTGCGCTCGCCAAGACGCGTCCGAACGAAATCGCCTACGGCTCTTCCGGCAACGGCACGATCGTGCACCTCGCCGGCGAGATGCTGAAGGTGATGGCGGGCATCCAGCTCGTCCACGTGCCCTACAAGGGCAGCCCGCAGGCGGTCACCGGGATCCTGAGCGGGGAGGCGGCGATCCTGTTTTCGACGATGCCGCCGGCGCTGCCCATGGTCGCCGCGGGGAAGCTCCGCGCGCTCGGCGTCACCACGGCGCAGCGCACGAGCGCGGCGCCCGGCGTGCCGACCATGAAGGAAGCCGGGCTGAAGGATTTCGAACTGGTCCTCTTCAGCGGCATCCTCGCGCCGCGCGGCACTCCCCGCACTATTGTCGATCGGCTCAACGCGGCATTCGGCAAGGCCGTGCGCCTGCCGGACGTGCAGAAGATCTACGAGAACGTGGGCGCCGTGGCTGTGACCAATACGCCAGAGGCATTTGCCGCGCACATCCAGGCCGAGATCGCCAAGCTCGGCAAGCTCGTGCAGCTTGCGGGCGCGCGCGTGGACTGAACCTCGCCACACCAGTCAGGGTCGCCGCGCGACGCGCGCGTTCTCCTCTCTTGTCAGCGCATTACAATCCCCGCTTGCGGCAGCCGCGCCGCGCCCTCACGACATGAACCCGCCGCCCCGCCGCGACCCGCTCCCCCTTGCCGTCTGCGCCCTCGGCCTCGCGCAGATCACGGCGTGGGGCACATCCTTCTATTGCCTGGGCGTGCTCGCCAAGCCGATCGTCGCCGACACCGGCTGGAGCCAGAGCCTCGTCTACTTCGGCTTTACCGTTGCCCTCCTCGCGATGGGCGCGATTTCCTCGTGGGCGGGGCGCGCGATCGACCGGCACGGCGCCCGCGCGGTCATGACGGTGGGCACGGTCATGATGTCGGCCGGCCTCTACGCCCTGTCGCGGGTGACATCGGAGGGCGCCTACCTGGCGGTGTGGGCGTTTCTTGGTCTGGGCATGCGCTTGAGCCTCTACGACGCCGCCTTTGCCGCGCTCGTCCAGGTGGTGCCTTCGAGGGGGCGCCTGGCGATTTCCTATCTGACGCTTTTCGGCGCCTTTGCTTCCACCGTGTTCTGGGTGCTCGGGCACTACTTCAATGAAGCCGGCGGCTGGCGGCAAACGCTGGTGCTGTTCGCGGCGATCAACCTCGCCGTCTGCCTGCCGCTCAACTGGATCGGGCTCGCGCGCAAGGAGGCGGCGGGCAAGGTAGAGGAGGCCGCGACCGAGGGGCCTGCCCGCGACGGTCCGCCGCTCGAGGGGAGCCAGCGCGCCGTTGCCATGGCGTTGTTCGCGCTGGTGATGTCGTTGAACAGCTTCGTGTTCGGCGTGGTGTCGGTCCAGCTCGTGCCGTTGCTGGAGGCCGTTGGGCTCGCGACCGCGGCTGCGGTGTGGGTCGCCTCGATGAAGGGCTTCGCGCAGTTCGGAGGGCGCGTGGTGGAAATCGTCTTCGGCCGCAACCTCCACGCCATGACGGTGGGGCGCATCGCCATCGGCATACTGCCCATCTCCTTCGTGCTGTTGCTCGCCTCCGGCGGCAACGTCGCCGCCATCGTCGCCTTCACGCTGCTCATGGGCGCATCACAGGGCGTCATCACCATCGTGCGCGGCGCGGTGCCGCTCGCCCTCTTCGGGCAGGCGGGTTACGGTGCGGTGCTGGGGCTCCTCGCCACGCCCGTGCTCCTCGTCAACGCTGCCTCGCCGACGCTCTTTGCCCTGATCGTCGAGCGCTGGGGCTGGTTCACCGGGCAGGCAGTGCTGGTGGCGGCATCCGCCGCATCCTGCGCGGCGATGGAGGTGATGTCGCGCTGGTACCGGCGCAGCCGGCGCGACTAGATTTGCAGCCCTTCCGCCATGGCGATTGCGTCGCTCCGGCTAACGCATCGCGCCGAACACGCGCTTGACGATGTCGCTCGACGCGCCGAGCGGATTCCGGCGGAATGCTTTCTCCTGCTCGCCGATCATGAAGTAGAGTCCGTCGAGCGCCTTCTGCGTGACGTAGCGCTCGATGGTGGCCTGATCCTCCTTGATGAGGCCGAGGGAGGCGCCCTGCCCGGCGAGGGAGTTGTATTGCTGGGCGAGCCCGACGCGGTCGGTGGCTTTTTTGACGATCGGCAGATAACGCGCGGTCAGCTGCGCTTGCGTCGTGCGCCGGAAGTACTGGGTGGCCGCGGTGTCGCCGCCGGTGAGAATCTGCTTCGCGTCCTGAACCGTCATCTTCTTGACCGAATCGATGAGGAGCGCCTTCGCCTCGGGGGCCGCGGCCTCGGCAGCGCGGTTCATGGTGAGGACCAGTTCGTCCGCCTGTTTGCGCATGCCGAGCAGGCGCAGGCCGCTTTCGATGCGCTTGAGCGACGGGGGCAGCGGGATCTTGACCTGCGGGTTGCCGAAGTAACCGTTCACCGCGCCGAGCTTGGCGACCGCGGCGGATGAACCATCCGTCAAGGCCTGTCGGAGACCACTGGTTGCATCGGCATTGCTCAAATCGGCAATGCCGGCCGCTGCGGCATTGCCGATTAATAGGAATACACCACACGTAAGAACAGTGCGCATAGTCTGACTCGCCTCCATTTTCGCAGCGCTCGCCTTTTGCAGTGAATCAGTGGTCATTAATTTTTTTCGCCTCTGCGAAAAAAATTTCGGCGTGGTAACTCGAGCGCACCAGCGGGCCGCACGCCGCATGCGAGAATCCCAGTTCGCGGGCCTTGAGTGCGAAGGCGTCGAATACGACCGGCTCGACGTAACGCAGCACCGGTAGATGGTGGGCAGTCGGCTGCAGGTACTGGCCGACGGTCAGCATGTCCACGTCGTGCGCGCGCAGATCCCGCATGACCGAGACGATTTCCTCGTCGGTTTCACCGAGACCCACCATCAGTCCCGACTTGGTCGGGATGAGCGGGAAGCGTGCCTTGAAGTCCCGCAGGAGTTTCAGCGAATTGCGGTAGTCCGCACCGGGGCGCGCCTGCCTGTAGAGGCGCGGCACGGTTTCGAGATTGTGGTTCATGACGTCAGGCGGCGACCCGGACAGGATGTCGAGCGCGATCTCCAGGCGCCCGCGGAAATCGGGAACCAGGACTTCGATCCTGGTATGTGGTGAAAGCCCGCGCACCGCCCGGATGCAATCCATGAAGTGCTGCGCCCCGCCGTCCTTCAGGTCATCGCGGTCGACGCTGGTGATGACGACGTACTGCAACCGCAGCGCCGCGATTGTCTGGGCCAGGTTGGCCGGCTCGGCGGCGTCGGGCGGCAACGGCCTGCCGTGCGCCACGTCACAGAACGGGCAGCGGCGCGTGCACAGATCGCCCAGGATCATGAAGGTGGCGGTGCCCTTGCCGAAACACTCGCCGATATTCGGGCAGGACGCCTCCTCGCACACGGTGTGCAGGCCGTGGCTGCGCAGAATCTGCTTGATCTCGTGGAAACGCTCGCCGTTGCCCAGTCTCACCCGGATCCAGTCGGGTTTGCGCAGACGCTCCACGGGCACGACCTTGATCGGAATGCGAGCGGTCTTTTCCGCGCCCCGCTGCTTCACGCCGGCAGCGCTCATCGCAGGACCCGCGTCAGGTGCGCGACGAGTTGCTCGCGGACCGCCTCACCGGAAGCCCCGATGCTCAGGTCGCGCAATTGCGTGACGGCGAGACCGGGATAGCCGCAGGGGTTGATGGCATGGAACGGTGCAAGGTCCATATCGACGTTCAGCGCCAGGCCGTGGTAACAGCAGCCGTTCTTGATGCGCAGACCAAGGGCCGCGATCTTGGCGTCATTCACATACACGCCGGGCGCATCGGTCCGGCCGGCCGCCTCGATCATGTACGCCCGTAGCAAGTCTATCACGGCCCGCTCCATTTTCCGCACCAGGGTTCGGACACCGAGTCCGCGGCGCCGCAGGTCGAGCAGCAGGTACGCCACGACCTGCCCCGGCCCGTGATAGGTGATCTGTCCGCCGCGATCGACTTTGATCACCGGAATGCCGTTGGCCGCACGCGGCAGATGCTCGGCCTTGCCCGCGACGCCAAGCGTGTAGACGGGTGGGTGCTCCAGCACCCAGATCTCGTCCTGCGTGTCCGCGCCGCGGCCAGTCGTGAACGACTGCATCGTGCGCCACGTGGTTACGTAGTCGGCGACGCCGAGGTGTCGCACGCACGGTTCGAGTTCCTCCAACCGCACGGGTTCTTGCGCCTGATTCAGAGTTACAGTCATCGTGCCATTCCGGAGTCGGCCGCGCGTTGAACGGCGACGCGTCGTCCGTTCCAGCGCGCGGAGTTAAACCGGAGCGTTGCTTCCGGTTTAACGGTTGTTCGATGGTGAGAACGGTAGCACAATGCCGCAACCCGGGGCAGGTCACGCTCCCGGGTGCGACGGTACACGTCATGGCATATAGATTTCTGGTGGTGTTCCTGTGCGAGGCTCTTCTGCTCGCAAGCGGCCCTGGCGCAATGGCACAGGAGCGCGGCGAGTACGCGAGTAATCTTGCCGCACTCTACGGTGAGCACCAGTGGGTGCTCGCGGTGCGGGAAGCCTGCAACAAGACACGACCGAAGCAGCAGGCGGACATCGACGGTGCGCTTGGCGTCTGGCGCGAGCGGCACCGGCAGCTCATCGACGACCTGGAAGCGCGCCTCGTGGCGATGGTGAAGAAGGCCTCGAGGGACCAGATGGACTACTCGCGCAACTATGCCCGCTCGCAGTCCGAAGTGCTCAGACAGCGCGAAGAAGAGCGCAAGCAACTGCTTGCTCTGCCCAAAGAGGATCTGCAGCGCTTATGCACGGAGTTTCCGGGATACCTGCGCGATGCGCGCTCGGACATCCCGCGGCGATTGCCGGAGGAATTTGCGGCGATCTACGGGAAGGCGTCGCCGTGAGCGCGGCCCGCTGGCCCGCAGGATCGGGGTTTCGGCGCGGACCGTGTAGAATTGCCGCAGTCTGATTCCAGGGAAAGGGGCACGAGATGGGCAAGGGTGACAAGCGCACGCGCCGCGGCAAGATTTTCAAGGGTTCCTACGGCAAGGCCCGCTCGCACAAGAAGAAAGTGAAGAAGCCGGGGCCGGCCAAATAGCGGGCGCCTACAGCACCATGACCACCATGGGATGGTCGCACAGCTCCCGGTAAAGGCCGTCCAACTGATCCCGCGAGCCGGCGCGGATGACACAGGTGACGCTCAGGTACTTGCCATGCTTGCTGCTCCTCATCTCGACGGTGGCGGCGTCGAAATCAGGTGCGTGGTGGCGCACGATCCCCACCACCGTCTGCGCGAATCCCGCCTGCCGGTGACCCAGTATCTTGACCGGGAAATCGCACGGGTATTCGATCAGCGTGTCTACCGGCATGCCGCCTCTTGTTCGAGCATCACGCCGCCTGGCGCATGATCTTGCGCTTGAAGTCCTGATACAGCCCGTGGACGGCGCGGAAAATGGCGCCGGGCGTTCCGGCGCCGACCGGCCTGCCGTCGAGCGTCGTCACGGCCAGGACTTCCTTGGTCGAGGACGTAATCCAGATCTCCTCCGCGCTACGCACGTCCTGCTCGGGAATTTCGCGCACCTCATGCGGCACCCTGCCTGTCCGGGCGAGTTCGAGCACGACATCGTAGGTGATGCCGGGCAGCACGAGGTGGTTCTTGGGCGGGGCGAGGAGCACCCCATTTTTCACCACGAACACGTTGCTCGCCGAGGCTTCGGTGAGGTAGCCATCGCGGAACAGCACGACTTCGGTTGCTCCAGCGTCGACTGCGGCCTGGCGCAGCAGGCAGTTCCCGAGCAATGACGTGGACTTCACGTTGCACTTGAGCCAGCGGAAGTCCGTGGCGGTGATCGCGGGCACGCCGTTCTCGACCAGCTCCCGCGCCGGGGGAACGAGCGGGCTGCTCATCAGAAACACAGTCGGCTTGACGTTCAGCGGAAATGCATGATCGCGTTTCGCGACCCCGCGCGTCACCTGCAGGTAGATCGACTGATCGTCGCCCTGATTGCGCGCGATGATTTCGTGGATGAGCCGCGTCCAGTCCGCATCGCCCATCGGGTTGGCGAGCCGGATGCCGTCCAGGCTGCGCTCCAGGCGCCGCAGATGTTCGGGCAATCGAAATGCGTGCCGCGAGTACACCGGGATGACTTCGTACACGCCGTCGCCGAAGATGAATCCGCGGTCCAGCACCGGGACCGCCGCTTTCTCCAGCGGCAGGAATTCGCCGTTCAAATATACGATCTCGCTCATTTCGTGCCCGCTCCTATCTGAACATCAGCCGCAACGAATCCCATCCGCGTCCGAAGATACCGGCGAGTGGAACGCTTTCCAATGCCACCACCGGCAGCTCCCGGAACGGCTTGCCGTCGAGGTGCAGCTTCATCGTGCCCACTTGCTGGCCGGAGGCGATCGGCGCGAGCAACGGCTGGACGCTTTCAACGCTCGCCTTGAGCTGATCGGCCCGGCCTTTGGGCAGCGACAGGTAGAGTTCGCGCGCGACCCCGGCCTTGACGTTGTTTGCACTGCCCTTCCAAACCTGCAGCGTCGCGACCGCCTGTTCTTTCTCGTACAAGCGCACGGTATCGAATGCCTGGAACCCGTAATTGAGCAGTTTCTGGCTCTCGGCGGCACGCGCCGCATCCGAGCGCGCGCCGAGCACCACCGAGATCAGGCGCCGTTCGCCACGCCGCGCGGACGCGATCAGGCAGTATCCCGCGTTCTCGGTGAGCCCGGTCTTCATGCCGTCGACAGTGGGGTCCGTCCAAAGCAGGCGGTTGCGGTTCGACTGCGAGATGTTGTTGTAGCGGAACTCGCGGGTCGAATAAAGCGGATAGAAGTCCGGAAAGTCGCGCACGATCGCGCCTGCCAGCAGCGCGAGATCATGGGCGGTCGAGTAGTGCTGGGGATGCGGCAGGCCCGTCGAATTCGTAAAATTCGTGTTGCGCATGCCGAACTCACGGGCCTTCTGGTTCATCATCTGCGCGAACGCTTCCTCGCTGCCCGCGATCGCCTCGGCGAGTGCGATGCAGGCGTCGTTGCCGGACTGCACGATCATGCCGCGGATCAGTTCGTTCACGGTTACCGGCTTGCGCGGATCGATGAACATCCGCGAACCCTCGGCCCGCCAGGCGCGCTCCGACACCGGCACGACCTGCTCGGGCTGCAGCGTCTTGCGGCCGAGCGCGGCAAACGTCAGATACGCCGTCATCAGTTTGGTGAGGGATGCCGGCTCGACGCGATCGTTCACGCCGTGGTCGGCGAGGGACTGTCCGCTGTGAAAATCGACCAGCAGCCAGGCCCTGGCGTCTATCGCGGGCCCGGATGGAGAGACGTGCCGGGTGGCTCCCACTGCACCTGCCGCGAACAGCGCAATGGCGAATATGAATCGAAGCATTGACGTTATTATAACAACGCGGCGCAGCGTTCTTGCGCCCCTCCGTGCAAGCTGGAACAATGCGCGCTCCTTGTTGATCCGATCCACTTCTAGCGCGGCGGGTGATCGTCGCGTTCAAGATAGCGCTTCACCGCCGAGCGCATGAACGCAAGCTGGCGCTCGAGCTGGCGGCAACCAGTGCACACCACCAGGTGCAGTCGGAGTCCAACGCGCTCAAATAACGTGAGCTTGCGGTCCTGGGTCTGCGACAGCAATGCGCTCGTTTCCCTGCAAGTCGGGATATGCATGAAGAGTCTCACACTCTTCCGAACCACTTTGTTTCCAAGCATTCTCTTAAACTCAGGCGGGCCCGGTGGAGCATGACCCAGCAATTGGTCGCGGTGATGTCCAATTCCTTGCAGATTTCCTCGGTGGAGAGTTCCATCACCTCTCGCATCATGAAAACCCGTGCGGTTTTCACCGGCATGAGCCTGGCGCACGTCTCGAATGTTTCCCAGAATCTCTTGTTTTCAAGGGCGTTGCCGGGATCGCCCCAGTTCGCCGGGAAGTTCTGCCAGTGGCCGTCGGCCTTGAACAACCCATCGATGACATCGGCCTCGCTGCGCTCGTCATCCTCGCCTTGAAGCAGCGGCTGCTCGCGCGACTGGCGCCGTACCTGGTCAATGATCTTGTGCTTGAGTATGCCGGTGAGCCAGGTTTTGACCGTGGATTTGCCGGAAAAACGATCGCCGCCTTCGACCGCGGCGAGCAGTGTTTCCTGCACCACGTCCTCGGCGGACGTCTGGTCGCGCAACTGGAGCAGCGCGTAGCGCATGAGATACCCGCGGAATTGCTCGACCTCGCCGGGGCTTACGCCGAGAGCGTCGGCGCGGGAGGAATTATTGTCGGCCATTGCGTTGGAACCGCCGTTGCACAACGACAACCTCTTAATCTATGGGCTTTAGCACGTTCCCGCAAGGGTCTGAGCGTTGTCGGACAGAATTTGCGCCGCCGCGCCACGCCTCTTGAAAGCGGTGCATGCGCTCCCATATTGCAACTGTCGGCGCCCGGCGCCAAGACCATCAAGGAGACATAGCATGGCAAACATTGCCCGTTTCAGCCCGTTTGATGATACTTTTGAGGACCTGCTTCGCGGTATCTTCGTGCGGCCGGTCGGCCAGGAAACCGGTGGCGCGCCGGCCCAGTGCAGGGTCGACGTGACCGAGGGCGAGAAGGCCTTTACGTTGCGTGCCGAGATTCCCGGCGTGAAGAAGGAAGACATCAACATCACGATCGACGGCGACGAGGTGGCGATCAGCGCCGAGGTGAAGAACGAGAAGGAAGTCAAGGACGGCGAACGCGTGCTGCGCGCGGAACGCTACTACGGCAAGGTCTATCGCGCATTCGCGCTGGGCCAGGACGTGGACGAAGCGGCCGCGCAGGCGACGTATGCCGACGGTGTGCTGCAGTTGACGCTGCCGAAGAAGGCCGCGGCCGCGAGCAAGCGCATCACCATCAACTAGGGACTATTGCTTACGGCGGCGCGGGCGCCGTCTGTTTCACCGCGCGGCAATAACCATAACGGCAGGCGCCAAAGCCTGCCGTTTTTTCTCGTGTAGAATAAGTGAATCCTCACATTCGGCCCACCTGCATGCCGCTTGCCGCCATCCCCGCTGCCACCAAGGCCAAGATCCTCGCGGAAGCGTTACCCTATATCCAGCGTTTCCACGGCAAGACCATCGTCATCAAGTACGGCGGGAACGCTATGACCGACGACACGCTGAAGGAAGGTTTCGCGCGCGACGTGGTGTTGCTGAAGCTGGTTGGAATGAACCCGGTGGTGGTGCACGGCGGTGGGCCGCAGATCGACGACCTGCTCAAGCGCATGGGTAAGAAGGGCGAGTTTGTGCAAGGCATGCGCGTCACCGACGCCGAGACGATGGACGTCGTGGAGATGGTGCTCGGGGGCCAGGTGAACAAGCAGATCGTCAATCTCGTCAACCGCCACGGCGGCCGCGCGGTCGGGCTCACCGGCAAGGACGGCGCGTTCATCCGCGCCCGCAAGATGTTGGTACGGGCACCCGGCGACGGCGAGGCGATGATCGACATCGGCCAAGTCGGTGAAGTCGAGGCGATCGACCCGGCGATCGTACAGACGCTGCTTGCGGGCGGATTCATTCCGGTGATCGCACCGGTTGGTTTCGGCGCCAAGGGCGAGTCCTACAACATCAATTCGGACCTGGTGGCCGGCAAGGTGGCTGAAATTCTCAAGGCCGAGAAACTGGTCGTGCTGACCAACACGCCCGGGGTTCTGGACAAGAAGGGAAATCTCCTGACCGGTCTTACCGCGCGCAAGGTCGACGATTTATTTGCCGACGGAACGATCTCCGGCGGCATGTTGCCGAAGATCGATTCGGCGCTGGAAGCGGTGAAGAACGGAGTGAACAGCTGCCACATCATCGATGGACGCGTCGAACACGCGGTGCTGCTCGAGATCCTGACCAACGAGGGCGTGGGAACGCTGATCCGGCGCCGCTGACGGGCATCGATATGGTTCGGGCAAAGTCGTGGATATTCGACCTGGACAACACGCTCCACGACGCGACGCCGCACATCTTTCCGCACATCAACCGGGCCATGACGGCGTATCTGCAGACCCATCTTGGTCTGGACGAAAACGCCGCCGGCGAGCTGCGGCGCCATTACTGGACGCGCTACGGCGCGACGCTGATCGGGTTGATGCGGCATCACGGCACCGACCCGCAGCACTTCCTGCGGGAGACGCACCGGTTCGAGAATCTCGAGCGCATGGTGATCCGGGAACCGTTGCTGCGCCAGGTCCTGGCGCGTCTGCCCGGGAGGAAGTTCGTGTTTTCCAATGCGCCGGTGCATTATTCGCACGCCGTGCTCAATGCGCTGGGTGTCGCCGATCTCTTCAGCGGCGTGTTTTCCATCGAGCACACCCGTTATCGGCCGAAGCCGGACTGCTATGGTTTCCTGCGGCTCGCGCGCAGCCACCATCTGCGTCCGAGGCGCTGTATCATGGTCGAAGACACGCTCGACAATCTGCGCACCGCGAAGCGTCTGGGCATGCGTACCGTCTGGGTGACACGCCCCGGCCGTGTGCCGGGATTCGTCGATGTCGCTATCCGCGACGTTGGAAAGTTGCCGCGTGCGCTGGCGCGGTTACAATGATGCCGCCGGTTGCGGGCGGCTAACGCCGGCGCTGCGAGAGGGGACTATGGCGGGGAGAACCGGGGAGCGCAAAACGCAGATACTGCAGGCGCTTGCCCAGATGCTGGAGAATCCGACCGCCGGGAAGATTACAACCGCGGCGCTCGCGGCGCGCCTGCAGGTGTCCGAAGCGGCCCTCTACCGACACTTCAGCGGCAAGGCCCAGATGTTCGAAGGGCTCATCGACTTCATCGAGCACACGCTGTTCGGGCTGATCAACAAGATCGTGAGCGAGGAGAAGAGCGGATTGCGGCAGCTGGAGGCGACCATAGCGGTGCTTCTTGGATTCGCCCAGAAGAATCGCGGCATGACGCGCGTTCTGATCGGCGATGCACTGGTCAACGAGGATGACCGGCTTCAGGTGCGCATCAACCAGCTTCACGATCGCATCGAGGCCACGCTCAAGCAGGCGTTGCGTTTCGGGGTGAGCCAGAATGAATTGCAGGCCGAGGCCGATATCACGGCCCACGCCAATCTGTTGATGAGCTTCGTCACGGGTCGCTGGCACCAGTTTGCCAAGAGTGGATTCAGGCGCGACCCACTGGAGCTTTGGGCCAAGCAGTGGCGTCAGTTGATGGAAGGTGTTCTGGCATAGTGAGAGGGTGACCATGGCGGAGATTACAACTCAACAGCTGGCCGAACTGTTGATCGGGATCGCCCGCTCGCAGCAGGCCGTTATCGACGCGATCGAGAGCGCGCAGGCCGGATTCAAGGGGAAGCATCTGTCACCGGCCCTGCAGAGCACGGCGAAGCTGCGCAACATGGACTACGTCGCGACGTTGCAGGACCTCCCGGCGCGCGTGCTGTTGCAATGCCAGGGGCGTGTGGGGCCGGACCTCGCCCAGCTGGTATCAGTGCTCGAGGCGATGCTTGCCGAGAAGCGCTCCCCCATTGCTCCGGCCTCTGTCCCGCCCGCCATCGCGCGGGCGGCAAGCCAGAAGGACGCGGCCGCCCCCGTGGCGCCCGCTGCGTCCCCGCTGCTGACAGACAGCATTCCTTTCGAAACCACGAAATAATCGCGCGCCACGGGCGCGCGGCCTGCCGCAGCGTTACCTGCTGCCTGCGCACACGGCGCACTGCGGGTCTTTCTTCAGGGTGACGGTTCGAATCTGCATCGACAAGGCATCGAGCAGCAGAAGCCGGCCCGTCAGCGTCTCCCCGGCGCCGGTCAGGAGTTTGAGTGCTTCTGCGGCCTGCAGCGAACCGATGATCCCGACCAGCGGCGCGAAGACACCCATGATGGCGCAGCGCATGTCCTCGTTTTCACCGTCCTCGGGAAAGAGGCAGTGATAGCAAGGGGACTCGGGCCTGCGCAGATCAAAGACCGCGACCTGTCCGTCAAAGCGCACGCCCGCGCCCGATACGAGGGGTTTGCCGTGCCTTACGCACGCGCGGTTCACGGCATGCCGCGTGGCGAAGTTGTCGCTCCCGTCCACGACCACGTCGGCAGTTGCCGCGAGCGCGGCGAGTCGTTCGCCGTCCACCCGCTCGGGCACTGCCAGTACGTTCACCGCCGGATTGATTGCGGCCAGCGTCGCCCGTGCGGATTCCACCTTCCTGCGGCCCAATGCGTCGGTGCGATGAATGATCTGGCGCTGCAGGTTGGTGAGATCGACATTGTCGCCGTCGCAAATCGTGATGCTGCCGACGCCGGCGGAGGCAAGGTACAGTGCGGCTGGCGAACCGAGTCCTCCGGCGCCGATGATCAGCGCGCGCGAGGCAAGGAGCTTCTCCTGCCCTTCGATCCCGATCTGCGGCAGCAGGATGTGGCGGCTGTAGCGCAGCAGTTGTTCGTCGTTCATGAACTCGCGGCGAGAGGCGGGCAGCGAAGGGCCGGAAGCCGCAAACGCGCGCCACGATGCAGAAACGCTCAGCGCGAGCCGGGCGTCGTGGACAGCACGCGTCACGACCTCAATTGGATTTCGTGCCGTTGCGGCTTTTCAGGAACGCAACCGCCTGGCTCAATTCGTAGTCGTTCTTGGCGATCACTTCTCCGGGCTCGGGCCGCGTGGTCTTCTCGTCGACATCCTTGGGCCGGGGCGCCGGGGTGAAGTCGTATTTCTTGGCAACCGCCTCGGGCGTCGGTGTTTCGCCCTTGCCCTCGCCGGTCAGGTGCTTGGCGAGGTCGGCCTCACGCAGACGCAGCCCCGGACCCCGTTCCGCAGAGCCGTCGTCGAGCAGGATGTCCGGCGTGATACCCTTCGCCTGAATTGACCGGCCGCCGGGCGTGTAATACCGCGCCGTCGTCAGCTTGATCGCGGTGTTGTTGTTGAGCGGAAGGATCGTCTGCACCGAGCCTTTGCCAAACGTGTTCTGCCCCATGATCACCGCGCGCTGGTGATCCTGCAGGGCGCCGGCGACGATTTCCGACGCCGACGCCGAGCCGCCGTTGACCAGCACCACCATGGGCACGGTCTTCACTTCGGCCGGCAGTTTCCGGATGTAGTCCTCCTTGTTGCGGCCGCGCAGGTAGTGTTCGGGGTTGGCATTCAGACGCATCCGCGCGTCGTCGGTGCGGCCGTCGGTGTAGACCACCAGCGAGCCCTGGGGCAGGAACGCCGCGGAGACCGCAACCGCCCCGTTCAGCAGCCCGCCCGGGTCGTTCCGCAGGTCGAGCACGATGCCCTTCATCGGACCCTGGTTCGCTTTGAACAGCCGTTCGACTTCGCGTACCAGGTACTCGCCCGTGTACTCCTGGAACTGGGTCACGCGGAAGTACGCATAGCCGGGCTCGAGGAGCGTCGCCTTCACGCTCTGTATCTTGATCACCGCGCGCGTCAGCGTGACCACGATCGGCTTCGCCTCACCCTTGCGCACGATGGTGAGCGTGATCTGGGTGTTGGGCTTGCCACGCATGCGCTTGACCGCATCGTTGAGCGTCATGCCCTTGACCGAGGCCTCGTTGAGCTTCACGATGAGATCGCCCGATTTGAGTCCGGCGCGCGCGGCCGGAGAATCGTCGATCGGCGACACCACCTTGACGAAGCCGTCTTCCATGCCGACCTCGATGCCCAGGCCGCCGAACTCGCCCTGGGTGCCGACCTGCATTTCCCTGAACGCTTCCTGGTCGAGGTATGCCGAATGCGGGTCGAGGCCCGTCAGCATGCCGTTGATCGCCTCGGTGATGAGCTTCTTGTCGTCGACCTGATCGACGTAATCGCTTTTTACGCGCCCGAAGACCTCGGTGAACGCGCGCAGTTCTTCAATCGGCAGCGTTTTCGGTACTTCCCTCTGCGCGACCGCCGAGTAGTTGAGGCTGATCGCGACGCCCAGCAGCACGCCTACCACGATCAACCCGAATTGGTTCAGTTTGTTACGCATTGCAAGCTCCTGGAAACCGTAAGACGCGGCTCGTAGCCGAATCACCACTAAACGCTGAACACTTGACGCTCAACACTATCCTATCGTCACCTGACTTCGACCCACGACAGGGGGTCGAGCGGCTTACCTTGATGCCGAAGTTCAAAGTATAAACCCGAATCGGTGTTGCCGCCGCTGTTGCCGACGGCGGCGATCGCATCTCCGCCCCTGATTTCATCGCCGACGCGCTTGTAGAGCGTCTCGTTGTTGCCATAAAGGCTCATATACGCCCCGCCGTGGTCCACGATCATCAAATTGCCGAAACCGCGCAGCCAGTCGGCAAAAACGACCCTGCCGCCGGCAATGGCTCTGACCTCATCGCCCGCGCGGGCCACGATGAACAACCCCTTCCACGGTGGTCCGCCACCGGAGCGTGGACTCCCAAAGCGGTTTCCAAGTTCCCCGCGCACCGGCAGGGCCAGCCGGCCCTTGAGTCGCTCGAACGGGCTCGCCTCGGCCGAGCGCTCCGGCAGCCGCTCGTTGCGGATGCGGGGAGGGGCAGTGCGCGCCCGCGGGCGCGCGATGATGCGCCCAAGCTGCTCGATCAGTCGGGTGAGGCGTGCCTCGTTACGACGCAACGTGCCGATTTCGTGCCGTTGCCGCTGGATGTCCTTCGAGATCCCGGCCAACACCCGTTCGCGCGAACGTTTCTCCGATTCCAGGCGCCTGCGTTGCACCGTCTGTTCGGCCGCAATTGCGGCGAGCTCTCGCGCCTGCTGCCCGGCTTCCTGCGCGACCTGCCTGATGCCCGTCAGATTGCGGTCGATGTCACGTATGAGCGCCGCGCGCGCGCGCGATACATAGCCCAGATAATGCAGGTTGCGCGCGATCCGGTTTGGATCTTCGCCGCTCAATATGAGCCGTAAAGGCTCGGGCTGCGCGCCGGTGTACTGCTGGAAGAGCAACCGCGACAGGAGCGCCTGCTGCCCCTGGAGCGTCGTCCGGCCCTTGCGCGCCCCGGCATTCAGTTCGGACAGCCGGCGGTTGACATCGCTGGATTGCTGGGCAAGCTCGCGCAGGGCGCGGTTGGCGTCCGAGATGGCGCGCTCCGAGTCCTTCAGCGCGTCGGTCGCCTCGCCGTGCGATTCCTTCGCGCTGGCGAGCCGCTTCTGTAGCGCCTCGATGCGCCCACGCAGGTCGCGCAGTTCCTGCCGTGCATCGGCGGCGGTCCTGGCGGCAGGGGCGGTGCCGGCCGTCACAGCCAGCACCGCCAGCAATGCCGCCTGGATGTGCCGCCGGTTCACACGAATCTGAGGAGGCTGCGACCGGTCATGTCGGCGGGCTGGGGCAGCCCCATCATGGCGAGCAAGGTCGGCGCCACGTCCTGCAGCGCACCCCGTCGTTCAATTTGGGCCTTGCGCCCGACATACAGCAGGGGCACGAGATTCAGTGTATGCGCGGTATGCGCCTGGCCGGTCCTGGCGTCGAGCATGGTTTCAGCGTTGCCGTGGTCGGCGGTGATCACTACTTCGCCGCCCGTCTCGCGCATGGCGGGCACCACCCGGCCGATGCATTCGTCGAGCACTTCGATCGCGTGCGTGGTGGCCGCAAGATTGCCCGTATGCCCCACCATGTCGCCGTTGGCATAGTTGCAGATGATCGCCTCGTAGCGCCGGCTCCTGATGGCGTCAACCAGCTTGTCGGTCACTTCGTAGGCGCTCATCTCCGGTTTCAGGTCGTAGGTCGCCACCTT
>Ga0209640_10002253_pt1 | contig 16763 bp, 13 predicted proteins | sample RifCSP10_1_FD_184018 | JGI IMG/M metagenome (GOLD analysis project Ga0209640, IMG submission 184018) | Soil microbial communities from Rifle, Colorado - Rifle CSP2_sed 10_1 (SPAdes) (version 2) | ecosystem: Environmental > Terrestrial > Deep subsurface > Rock core/Sediment | place: Rifle... | reverse complement strand
GAAGCATGTCAGTTCACAGTAGGCAGTAGGCAGTAGGCAGTAGGCAGTAGGCAGGAGTTCAAAACCTCGGCACAGTTTTGGCATCGTCCCACTCATGCCGTCACGCAACTATCAGGATCTTATTGCATGGCAGCGAGCGATGGATCTCGTGGAAGCGGTATATCAGGCGACAAATCACATGCCCCCTGAGGAGCGCTTCGGCCTAATCTCTCAAATGCGGCGGGCGGCAGTCGCAATTCCGGCCAACATTGCAGAGGGACAGGGGCGAAGAACGTGCGGTGAATTCCTGAACCACCTTTCAATCGCGCACGGATCGGTACGGGAGCTTGAAACTCACGTCATGCTGGCGGGAAGACTTGGGCACATCCCGCAACATTCGGTGGATGCGATGCTTTCGGCCGCCGGGGAGGTCGGGCGACTGGTGACTGGCTTGGCCAAGTCGCTGAAACACTAAAGCTACTGCCCGCAGCCTACCGCCTACTGCCTACCGCCTACCGCCTACCGCCGCCTACTGCCTACTGCCTACGACTGCCTACTGCCTACTGCCTACTGCCTACTAAAGCAGCCTCCCATCGAAAGGCAGCGGCAGCAATTCGCTCAGCTGATGACGTCCGGTTTCGCGACGGAGGTTGGCGAGAATGACTTCGAGGTCGCCGCCGAATTCCCACAGCACCTGTCGGCACGCGCCGCACGGCGGTATGGGCGCCTCGGCGTCCGCGACGACGGCGATGCGGCGGAATCGCTTGTGCCCCTCCGACAGCGCCTTGAACAGTGCGACACGCTCGGCGCACATCGTGAGCCCGTAGGTGGCGTTTTCGATGTTGCACCCCGTGATGATCGTGCCGCTCTCGGTTTCCAGCGCGGCGCCGACCTTGAAGTTCGAAAACGCCGCTCGTGCGTGCCGTCGTGCCCGTCGTGCGGCGCGAACGAGGTCAGAGTCTTTCAATGATCCCCCCGAGCAACGCCATGACCGCGCCCCGGACGCGGCGCGCGGTCTCGAGAACCTCTTCGTGTTTCAGCGGTCCCGCGAACACGCCGGCAGCCATGTTCGTGATGCAGGAGACGCCCAGCACCTCCACGCGCATGTGGCGCGCGGCGATTGCCTCCGGAACCGTCGACATCCCCACCGCATCAGCCCCGATCGTGCGCAGGTAGCGAATTTCTGCGGGCGTCTCGTAGCTGGGGCCGTGAACCGCGGCATACACGCCGTGCGCGATCGGCACCCCCGCAGCCGCAGCGGCCGCGTCGGCAACCCCACGGAGGCGGAGAGAGTAGACCTCGCTCATGTCGGGAAACCGGGGCCCCAGCCGCTCGTCATTCCAACCGATGAGCGGACTGCTGCCAAGCAGGTTGATGTGATCGTCGATGATCATCAGAGCGCCCTGCGCGAATCCGGTATTGATGCCACCGGCGGCATTCGTCAGGATCATTTTCTTGACGCCGAGCCGACCCATCACGCGCGTGGCAAAGACCACGGTTTCAAGATCGTGCCCTTCGTAGACGTGCACGCGCCCCGCCAGGGCGGCGACCCGCCTCCCTGCCACATTGCCGATTACGAGCCGGCCGGCGTGGCCAACCACTCGCGAGTCGGGCCAGTAGGGAATCTCGCCGTACGGCGTGACGACCGAGTCGAGCAGCGTGTCGGCAAAATCGCCGAGGCCCGAACCTAGGACGATTGCCGTGTCCGGCGGCTCAGTGCCGCAGCGACGTCTGATTGCATCGACCGCCGTGGTCAGGCGCTCATACGTATCTGGCTTCATGTCGCTGAGTCCGGTTCGAGTCGGACCGTCACAGGAACATCGACGCCACGCATGCGTTGATGAGCGTGGCGACGAACCCAGCCAATAGCGCACGAGTACCCAAGCGTGCGAGATCGCCACGCCGGTTCGGCGCCATACCTCCAATGCCCCCCAGCTGGATTCCGACGGAGGAGATATTCGCAAAGCCCGTCAACGCGAACGTGGCCAGTACGTACGAGCGCTCGCTAATCACACCCTTGTACTCGCCGGTGAGCTTGACGAAGGCAACGAACTCGTTCGCGACGAGCTTTGTCCCCAGCAGGTCTGCAAGCGGGCCGACGTCGGCTGGGGGCACACCCATGAGGAACGCGATCGGTGAAAAGACGAAGGCAAACACGCTCGCGAGCGTGAGTCCGGGACGGATCGCGCCGAGCATGAAATCGAACATGGCGATAAACGCCAGAAACACAATCAGCATGGCCGCGACGTTGACCGCGAGAATCAGGCCGTCCGACGCACCGCCGGCTGCTGCGTCGATGACGTTCACGTGGCGCCTCTCGACGTGCACGGTCGCAGTTCCGGTTGTCTCGGGTACTTCCTGCTCCGGAAGCAGGATCTTGGATAGATAGAGGCCGCACGGTGCGGCCATGACGCTCGTGGTGAGAATCGCCACCGGATCGGCCCCAAGCGCGATGTACACGGCCATCACGCCTCCTGAGATCGTCGCCATGCCGCCCACCATCATCGCGAGCAGCTCTGACTGCGTCATCCGGGGCACGAACGGCTTCACGATGATGGGCGCCTCGGTCTGACCCATGAATACATTGGCAGCCGCCGAAAGGGTTTCGGCGCCACTCGTGCGCATGAGACGCATCATCGCCCGCGCCATCATCCGCACCACGAACTGCAGAATGCCGAAGTAGTACAGGACGGTGAAGAACGACGAGACGAAAATGATCGTGGGAAGCGCAACGAACGCAAACACAAACCCGTTCTCGGGCCCCAGCGCCTTGCCGAGCGGCTCCGGGTTGGCCAGCGCGCCGAACACGAATCGCGACCCTGCGTCCGTGAACTGCAGAAATCGACTCACGCCTGCTCCCACAGCTCTGAAGAACTCGTACCCCGGCCGACTGCCACCGATCTCGAGCTTCAGGATGGCCAGCGCCAAGCCGAGCTGCAATCCCATCCCCCACAGAACCGTGCGCCAGCTCACCCGACCGAGGTTCGGCGAGCACGCGGCGACAAGCGCAACGAAGCACAACGCACCCGCCCCGGCCTGCGCGCGATACCCAACCAACACGCCGAGCAGCCACGCAGCGGCGGCCAGCAGCACGACCATGGCAATCGCCACGACTCGCAGCCGACGACCGGACTCCACGACGATCGGTGCTGTTGACGTATCCATGCCTACGCTACGCTGCCAAGCACGAGTGGCCTCGGCACAGGGGGTGAAGCCCCAACACGAATCGCGCCTTCCACGAGTGCCGACGCTTCAGCCAGTCCATGATCGTCGTTGTACAGCAGCTCCACGACGGTCTCTCCCGGGCGCACCGGCTCGCCAGCCTGTTTCGCGATCAACAGGCCCGCACCGTGGTCAATCGGATCCCCGATGCGCTGCCGCCCTGCGCCGAGCGCCATCGAGGCGCGGCCCAGCAGGTCCGCCTGAAGCGCTCCGATGTACCCACCACGACGGGCCCCAATCGCATGCCGACGAGCCGCTGACGGTAACCGGCCAGGATCGTCGATGACCCGGGCGTCGCCGCCATGCGCCTCGATCATGGCGCGCAGCTTTTCCAACGCGACCCCCGATCCAAGTGCGCTTCGGACCGCCGGTGCGGCATCCCGATCGGTAAATCGGCCGGACAGGACGAGAATTCGCGACGCCAGCGCCACGACGACGGCCGTGAGGTCGTCCGGGCCCTGTCCCTTCAGCGTCTGGATACACTCGATCAATTCCACTGCGTTGCCGATGGCGCGCCCGAGAGGGTCGTTCATGTTCGTGATCAACGCCTCTGTGCGAATGCCCGCCCTCGACCCGATCGCCACCAGCAGCCGCGCCAGCTCTGTCGCCTCGGGCTGGGCCTTCATGAACGCTCCGTAACCGCACTTGACGTCGAGGACCAGCGCGTTGCCGCCTTCGGCGAGCTTCTTGCTCATGATCGACGCCGCAATAAGCGGAATGCTCGGCACCGTGGCCGTGACATCTCGAAGGGCATACAAGCGCTTGTCGGCCGGAACGAGCGACGCAGACTGACCGATGATGCTCGCTCCGACGTTCCTCAGCACCCGCTTGAACTCGTCAATGGTGAGGTCCGTCCGATACCCGGGGATCGACTCCAGCTTGTCCAGCGTGCCGCCCGTATGGCCGAGCCCCCGGCCGGACATCTTCGGGACGATGACGCCGCAGGCGGCGGCGACAGGCGCGAGCACGATCGACACCTTGTCACCGACACCGCCGGTGCTGTGTTTGCCGACCTTGATCCCCGGAACGTCCGACAGGTCGATGCGCTCACCTGAGCGGAGCATCGCGTCGGTGAGCCAGACCGTCTCCTGTTCTGACATGCCTCGGAGCACGATGGCCATCAGCAGCGCCGACGCCTGGTAATCGGGAACTGTTGCCGCGGTGACACCGTGGACGAATTGATCGATGTCGTCGCGCGAAAGCGCCTGTCCATCGCGCTTCTTCGCGATCACGTCGACGAAACTCATGGAGGACCGCCCAGTATAATCAACATTCCGATGGCGCCCACACCGACGGTCAATCCGATGTCGGCCGATCAGAGCGCCGCGCTTTCCGAGTTTGCGCGGGCGTGTCGAGCGGCCGCACGATCGGTATCGCTGTACCCGCGAACGCACCCCTCGATCCAGGCGTCATTGTCGCGTGTTACCGCAGCCGCCGGTCAATTCATCCCGACCGACGACATCCTGCTCACGGTGCACCCGGACACGCTCGTGATCGAGGGCCGGTCGCCTGAGCGGCCGGACTCGGCCATCGGCGAGCTTGCAGCCCTCATGCACGAACGCCTCATTGGCGCGCTCCGTATCGAGCGCGCCGCCGGTCTCGAGGACTGGCACGCCCTGCTGCTGCTGCTCGCGCGTCCGACAGACGAGCTCATCGCCGACGGGGGCATCGGCAAGGCGTGGGCTGCTGCAGGACGGGCCCACTTCGAGATTCGCGAAATCGACTACGCCGAGGTGTTGCGCGAGCGGGCCGGTGGCGGCGGAAAGGAATGGGACGCCATCATTGCCCTCTGCCTGGAAGGAGGCGGTGCGCTCGACGAGCACGGGTTGACGGCTCTGCTCGAAGCGCTGAAGGATTCGTCCCGGTTTGGCGAGCTCATCGAGCGGCTCCAAAGCGACGATCTGGCAGGCGCTGCATCCGTCAGCGCCCGCGCCGCGGCGCTCATCACGCTCGTGCAAAAGCTGCTCGAGGCCACATCTCAATGGCCGAAAGCACAGGGCGAAGACATTGTCCTCCAAACGGCGGCGGACGGCGTGGCGCGGCTGACGCCCGACATGCTGCTTGCGCTCGTCCGCCAGACGCAGTCGCCGGATCGTGAGCGGGCGCAGATCGCGTCGGCCGTCATCGACCGCGTGAAGGACGAAACCGTCGCCTCGTTCGTGGCCAACTCGATCGTGAAAGAGCGTGGCGCCTCCGAACGTCTGGCGCAGGCCCTCGAGGCGCTGGTGCTCGATGGCGATCACAAGGAACGCCTTCTCGATCTTGCCAAGGCGGAAGCCGCCAGCACGCCCTTCGGCCGTGAGGCGAGCTTCGAGGAGCTCTGGCAGTCAGCCACGGAAATGCTGACGTCGTACTCCGACGAGCGGTTCGTCTCGGCCGACTACGCACGGGAGCTGTCGGGCGCACGGAAACAGGCCGTCGACGTCGAACGCGTCTCTGACGATCCGGTCGAGCGAATCCAGGTCTGGCTCGCGACGATCTCCGACGCCGCCGTCAAACAGCTCGATTACCGGCTCCTGCTCGACTTGCTCAAAGTCGAAAGCGACCCGGTGTGGTGGGCCGAGATCGCCGGAATCGTCTCCACGGAAGTCGAGCGCCGGACGCTCGCCGGCGACCTTGAGGCGGCGCACCAGGCCGCCCACGCGATTGTGCGCGAGGCCAGTCCCGGCGGCCGCGAACTCTTGCGGGCGGCAGCGGAATCCGCAGTCGAGCGGCTCGCCTCCGGCCGCCTGGCCCGGCACCTCGTCCTGCAGCTCCGTAAGGTCGAGGACGACGGCGTCGAGCCGATCGTGCGCCTGTGTCACACAATCGGCCCGCGAATCATCAAGGGGCTGGCCGACGCGCTGATGGTTGAGGAGAATGCGCGCGCGATCCGGCGCCTGCGCGAGCTGCTCTTCGGATTCGGCGCGGCGGGCCGCCACGCCGTCGAGCAGCTGAAGCTCTCACCGAACCCCGCAGTCCGCCGCACGGCCATCGAGCTGCTGCGGATGTTTGGAGGGCACGAGGCGCTGACCGACCTTGCAGCCATGCTCCGAGACGAAGACCCGCAGGTGCAGCGCGAAGCGGCACGCGCCCTGATCCACGTCGGATCGCCGGAAGCAATTACGATTCTGCATCGTGCGCTCGACGACAGTGCCTCCACCGAGATCCTCCAGGAGTTGATAGGGCTGCGCGATGAAAAGGTCGCGCCGCTGCTCTGCTTCGTCCTCTCGCGATCGAAGCCGCGGGGCTCCCTCGTCGAAATCCACATACAGACGATGGAGGCGCTCGGGGGACTTGGCGGTCAGCCCGAGTCCGTTCAGACGCTCCGCGCCATGCTCTACCGTGGCGAATGGTGGGCCCCGTATCGTACCGCTGCTCTCCGCCGCACCGCGGCGGCGGCACTCCGGCGTATCGGGACCCCGGATGCGATGGCTGTCCTGGAAGAGGCGGCACACAGGGGCGCCCGCGGCGTTCGAAACGCGGCGCGGATGCACATGCGAATGGCGGACTACGGACGTCAGCAGACATGAGCGCCACGCAGAAGGCGAAGGTCGCCGAGGAGCTGCTCCGTCGGTTCGCTGCCGCGCTGCGCGCCGTGCAGCTCTACGCGCCCGCGCACCCTCTTGTCGCCCGTAGCATCGACGCGTTCGGTGAAACGCTCGCTCTCGTCCACGCGGATGCTCCGTCGATCGCCATCGGCATCGTGGGCGAGGATCTCGTCGTCGGCGACATGCCGGTCCCTCGGGCGGCCGAAAGCATGGGGAAGCTGATACGTCAGTTGCACGACGCCGGAATCGAGCGAGTCGTCATCGATCGCGGCGTGCAGGCTGCGGAGCTGTCGCAGCTGGTGCAGACGCTGGGAGGGAGCGACGCGAAGGAGGCGACGAAGGCGCTGGGACGGCTGACGCACATCCGCGTGGGCCGCCTACAAATAGAGAAGGGCGCCGACGCGCCGCCCGGAGACATCGCAACGTATCGGCGCCTCTACAACGACGCCGTCACCGTTGCAGAAACGCTGTGGGACAGCGCCAAGTCCGAGGGAAAGCCCGATGCAGACGCGGGGCGAACGATCGTCGACACCCTCGCGCAGGAGGTGTCGCAGAACCGGCCGGCGCTGCTCGCGCTGACGGCGCTGAAGAAGTACGACAGCTACACGTTCACGCACATGGTGAACGTGTCGATTCTGACGATGGGCCAGGCGCGAGGGCTTGGCATCGACGGCCCGCTGCTGCGCGAGCTCGGCCTGGCTGCGCTGATGCACGACATCGGCAAGGTCAAGACGCCAGCCGAGATCCTGAACAAGACCGAGAAGCTGACCGACGGCGAGTTCGACATCCTGCGCCGCCATACCGTCGACGGCGCCGAGATCCTCCGGCGCACGCCGGAAATACCGGCGCTGGCGCCAGTAGTGGCCTTCGAGCATCACCTGCGCGTCGACGGATCGGGTTATCCTGCGGGCGTCTCGCGCGTGACGCTCAATCTGGCAACGATGTTGAGCAGCATAGCGGATGTCTACGATGCGATGCGATCTCAGCGCGTGTACCAGGAAGCCTCCCCGACCGATCGCATTCTCGCGGTGCTGCAGCGCAACGACGGAAAGCAGTTCGATCAGAATCTCGTGCGACGGTTCGTGCAGCTCGTCGGCATCTACCCGGTCGGCAACCTCGTACGCCTGAACACGGGCGACGTCGCAGTGGTGCTCAGGACCTACGCGCCGGATCCCTACCGACCGCGCGTACGCGTGTTGCTCGATCGCACCGGCAAGAAGGTGGAGCATCCGCTCGAGCTGAACCTGTGGGAAGTCCGTGAAGGCGAACCGCAATCGATTGAAGCCCCTCTCGACCCTGTGGCGTACGATTTCGACCCGCTTGCCTATCTGTAGTCGGCCATTCCAAAGGGAATCCATGAACGTTGCACCACGGATCGGAGCGAGGGTGTTTGCGTTCGCAATCGCGATGGCCTGGCTCGCGACGGTCGTCACCGAACACGCTCAGCTGACGCCGTCGTACGCGCTGCTCGTCTCTGAGACGGCGCCGGCGGCCGTTGACCGCGGAGTGCGCGACCTGGATCCCCCCCGCCGCCCCCGTACCGACATGACTTCACCGACTGTTGACGATGCCGAGCCGTTCGTCCGCGGCAGCGTCATCGTCAGGTTCAGGGCAGGGACATCAGTGGAGGCGCGTCGGGCGCTGCTCGCGCGGGTGGATGGCACCGCCGCTGCACCACCGAGCTACGCCCCGTTCGACATGGTGTCGATCGACCCATCCGCCGATCCGGAGGCCGTCGCGCGCCGACTCGACGCGCAGCCGGACGTCGAGTACGCACAAGCGCGCTACCGGGTGTATCCGCGGTTCACGCCGAACGATCCGCAATACTCGCGTCAGTGGAATTACCCAGCAATCGACATGGAGCGCGCATGGGATATCAACCCGGGCGCTACACCGTCGGTCACGGTAGCCGTCCTCGACAGCGGTGTCGCATTTCGCTCGGGCATCATGCGATACAACGCAGGGGAGTTCCAATTTTTCGCGGGCAGACAGCTGGGACCGACCTTTCCGGCATTGGGACCCATCGACGTCCCGTTTGCTGCTGCTCCCGACCTCGGCGGACCGGAGCGGTTCGTATCACCTCGCGACTTCATCTGGGAGACAACGAACCCATTTGACCTCGACGGCCATGGCACCCACGTGTCGGGTACCGTGGGCCAGCTGACCAACAACGGCGTTGGCGTCGCCGGCATGGCCTTCAACGTGCGCATCATGCCGGTGAAAGTGATCGCCGGCTTCTGGGATCTTGTCTTCAGCAGTCCGCAGGTCGGCACCGACGATCTCGTCGCGAGAGGAATCCGGTACGCCGTCGACAACGGCGCCAAAGTCATCAATATGAGCATTGGCCGTTCGGGGCCTTCAGCGCCGGTCGTGCACGAGGCTATCGCGTACGCCGTGTCACGGGGTGCGTTCGTCGCCGTCGCCGGCGGTAACGATTTCGAAGACGGCAACGCCATCGAGCGGTTTGCGGACTTTGCCACCGACATCGAGGGCATGGTCGCCGTTGGCGCCGTCGGACGCGACGGGCAGCGGGCGTTCTACTCGAATACCGGGGCGTACATCGAGCTCGCGGCTCCCGGCGGCAACAGCCGCGTTGGCGGAACCTCGGGCGGCATCCTCCAGCAGACGTTCGATTTCGATCTGGTCGACACCTTTCTGCTCGGGCCGGCGCAGTTCCGCGCGCCGCGCTTTGACGTGTTCGCCTACGATTTTCTCCAGGGGACGTCCATGGCCACTCCTCACGTCGCCGGCTTCGCAGCGCTCCTGATGCAGCAGGGAGTGACCAGCCCGGCGGCGGTCGAAGCCGTCATGAAGCGGTACGCCACGGATCTGGGGCCGCCGGGGCGCGACGATGCCTACGGGTACGGACTGATCAATCCGCGCGGCTCGCTGCGTGGACTGGGGCTCGCGCGGTGAAGGGGACGACCGGGGCACCTCGGCGTTTTGTCAAAGTCGCTGTGGCGGCACTCCTGTTCGCCGCTCCCGCTCACGCGCAAACCGATGTCACGCTTCGTGGCTTCGTGGACGTCGGTTCGCAGTCTTTTGCCGCGCAGCGCAGCTTCGATGCAGTGCTCGGAGGAACGCGCGGGCCCGTTTTTGGAGGGGGGGTCGAAGTCGTGCTGCCACAGCAGATCTTCGTGAGCCTGCGCGCATCACGCTTCCGCCGCACCGGTCAGCGCGTATTCGCGTTCAACAACGAGCTGTTCAATCTCGGAATTCCGGTGACGGTCACGATCGCTCCCGTGGAGCTGATCGGCGGCTATCGGTTCAATTATCGCTCGCGTCTGGTGCCGTATGCCGGAGCCGGTGTCGGGTGGCACCGCTACGATGAGACTTCGGAGTTCGCGGACGCCAACGAAAACGTCACAGATCGATTCACCGGATTCCATGTGCTCGGCGGGACGGAGCTGCGAATTGCGCGATGGATTGGCACCGCGTTCGACGTGGAATGGGCGACCGTGCCACACGCCATCGGCGACCATCCAAACAGCGTGTCGCGAGAGTTTCGGGAATCGAATCTCGGCGGCGTCACCGTCCGGGTCAAGCTCATCGTGGGGCGATGACCGATTTCCGTCGACGCGTGATCGCTGTTGTTCGACGGATTCCCGCCGGCAGGGTCGCTACGTACGGCGACGTCGCTGCGCTCGCCGGGCGGCCGCGCGCGTGGCGCGCCGTCGGCAACATCATGCGCGGCTGCAACGACCCCGCAACCCCCTGCCACCGCGTGATCGGTGCCGCAGGCGCCTTGGGCGGCTACGGCGGCAATCTGCAGCTGAAACGCGGACTCCTACGAGCCGAGGGGATCGACGTCGGGGTGACGCGCGTCCGGCGATTTCACGCCATCCGATGGGGCGTGAAGAGCGCGACAAAACGACGCTAGCTCGTCTGTTTACTGCTAGTTCATCCGTTCTAGCACTGGAATCCGATCCCGGGAGACTGTATTTTCAGTGTGGCGATCCCGTGGTACATCCTGTCTCACGCTCATCGACTGGTGAGCCGTCACGTCTCGCGGCCAGCAGATCTGGACAACGTTGTTGTGCTCAGCAATCGAGACGGTCCGCTCGCCACTGTCGTGCGTCCTAACACGCAATTGACATCAGCGAGGTAGCATGAATCACGACCTCGCCCGACGGCCGCGCGTCTCGCGTGAAACGAGACTGCTCCTCATTACTGCGCTGCTGTCTGTCGTTGCACTCTGGATTCTGGCGCGCATTCGGTTTCCCGATCAGCCCGCCGGCACGCCGGTTCAGCCGATCTTCACGCAGCTGGCACCTCGTCCGGCGCTCGACAGCCTCGCCTCCGAAATAGCACAGCTTCGACCGCGGTTGGAGCCCCTCCTCGCCGGATCGGCACTGCGGGTTCGCGACGATGCCGCCGTCACGCTGCTCGACACCAACACGCGGCGACAGGAAGGCATCATAGGCTTCGATCCCGCGTCGCGGCTTGCGGTGATAAACGCACCCTTTCTGCCCGCGCCGCCGCCAGTTCCATGGACCCCTCGCGATGCTCGGGAGCCGCGGTACCTGATCGCCTCTGACGTCTCGACCGGCACCGTCACACTGCGACCGGTTTTTGTAGGGTCGTTGGTGGCGACCCGCAGCGCCACGTGGGCGCAGCCAATCTGGCTGATACCAACCGGCACCGGGTTGACGCCGGGCGCGTTCGTCTTTACGACCGATGCGCTGCTGGCAGGCATGGTCATCGATGAGGGACCGCAGTTGGCAATTCTTCCGGGCACCGCCTTGCTGGCGGAGGCCGACCGACTCTTCAATCAGCCATCGAACGCATCCGGAGAACTGGGAGTCCAGGTACAGGAACTGGCGGCACCGATTGCCAGAGCCACCGGCGCTTCACACGGTGTGGTAGTGACGCAGGTCGATCCGAACGGGCCCTCGGCTGACGCATTGGCGATAGGGGACGTGCTCGAAGCAGTCGACGGCACGCCTCTCGAGACGCCGTTGCACTGGAAGGCACTGATATTCAGGCTGATGGCGGGTCAATCGGTGAGCATGCGTGTGCGGAGAAACGGCCAGAGCCGTGAGCTCACCTTGACGGCCGCACCAGCGCGCGCACTTCACGGCACACCGACGCTCGGTCTGGAACTGCGAAACATGCCAGGGACAGGCTCGGCGATCGCACGAGTGGAGATCGGATCGATCGCCGATCGTGCGGGGCTTCGCGCTGGCGACGTGATTACACTGGCCGGAGGCACGAAGGCGCCATCGCCGGCCGCGGTGATGCGAACCATCGAGAGAGCGTCGGCCGGCGAGGCAGTGCTCGTGGCATTCGTGCGCGACGGCACCCACGCCGTCACAGCGTTGGAGAAGTAATGCGGCGGTTGTCCGAAGGCATGCTGCTCCTGATCGTCGGTACGTGCCTGGGACCGCTCGGCCTGAACATCCTTTCTGCAAACGCGCTGTCGATCCTCGACCCCGCCATGCCAGTGGCCCTCGTGGCACTTGGGATGCTCGTCGGCCTCGGCGCCCTCGTTCAGCGTTCCGGCGAGGGACGCCTGGCGGCGGCGGCTACGGTCGAAACCATTGTGACGACGGCCGCCGTTTCAGCAGGCGTGCTGCTCATCGGCCCCATCTGGGGTGCGTCCACGCAGCTGCCCTTCTGGATCGTGGCGCTCGTGCTCGGCATCTGCGCGGCGCCATCGGCAGCCGCGTCGCTGCAGGCGCCCCACGATTCTCGATCCGTTGCGAAACGGGTGGGCGATGTCGATGGGCTGCTGTCGATTGCGCTCGGCGGTGCCGCTCTGGCGCTGGTGCGCGAACGGTCGACCGTCGAGGCTCTGCCCGTCCTTCTTCAGGCCTGCGGGGTATCGGTCGTGATCGTGCTCGCCGCCTGGCTTCTCATTCGGGCCTCGTCGTCGGAGACGGAGCAACGCGTGTTCACCGCCGCCCTCTTGTTGCTGCTTGGAGGCGCGGCCGACTACCTGTCGCTGTCGGCGCTGCTGAGCGGGCTGATTGGTGGCCTGTTCCTGCGACTCGTCGGGGGGCCGGCGAGCGACTCGGTTCGCCGCGACGTGCTCCATTTTCAGCGTCCGCTCCTCGTGCTGGTCTTGATCGTCAGTGGCGCCAGACTCGAGCTTGACGCGCCGTGGCTCGGTCTCGGCGTGATCTACTTGCTGGTTCGCACCGCAGCCAAGCTCGCCGGCGGGTGGGCCGCCGGGCACGTGGTCGGGCCCGCCACGCCGGGCAGTCTCGGGATGTCGCTGCTCGCGCCCGGCATCCTCGGGGTCGCATTCGCGCTCAACGTCGTGCGTGCGGCGGGCTCGGACGCCGGGCCAATGCTGGCTGTCGCGGCGGTAGGCGCCATCGGGTCCGACGTCATCGCCAGCTTCGTCAGGCCCAGCGGGGAGAGCGAATGAAGCGGCTTGCGGCGCTTCTTCTCGCGATCGCCGCCGTCGTGTGGGTGCGCCGGATCGGCGGCACCGCAGCGCTCGGGTCCGCAGGGACGGCCCTCGCGCTCGGATTCACGCTGCTCGGCGCCTGGATCGCAGGCGACGCCCTCCGCCGGTTTCAACTTCCGCGCCTCACCGGCTATCTGCTGTTCGGAGTCCTCGCAGGGCCGTACCTCGGAAACCTCATCAACGAGCTGATGGCCAGCCAGCTCCAGGTGATCACGGGAATTGCCACAACCTTGATCGCGTTGATTGCAGGGCTGTCGCTGAATTTCGAGCGTCTGGGCCGGCGGCTTTCCGCGATCGCGTATATGACCGTCACTGCGCTCGTCGTCGCGATGGTCGGGCTGTTTGCCTTCGCCTGGATTGCCTGGCCGTGGCTCGGCCTGGCACCAGACGCCATCGGCTTGCAGCGGTTGGTGATGATTCTGCTGCTCGTCACCATGGTCATCAGCTTCTCTCCGACGATGACCGCTGCGGTCACCGCAGAAACCGGCGCACGCGGCAGGTTGAGCGAGCTCGTGATCACGATGGTCCTCGTCGCCGACCTGGTGCTACTGGTGCTGTTCTCGCTGGCGATGCAGCTTGCACGGATCGTGTTCGGCTCCGAAGGCGCCGAGGTGAACGTCGCGGCGAGGTTCGCCTGGGAAATCGGTGGCGCGACGGCATTCGGCGCGCTCGTCGGCGCGATGTTCGCGCTGTACGTCCGATACGTCGGCCGCGAAGTGACACTCGTCCTCATCGCAGCGTGCGCGCTCCTCAGCCAGGTTGGCACGACGCAGAACTTCGAACCCTTGCTGGCCGCGGTAACTGCGGGGCTGGTGATTGAAAACCTGTCGGCGCCGCAGGGCGAGGCGCTCAGGGCCGCGGTGCAACGCGGCGCACCTCCGATTCTCCTGATTTTTTTCGCGGCGGTCGGGGCGTCGCTGCGTCTGGATGCACTGGCAGTCGTCGGAGCGGCAGCGATCGCGCTTTCGGTGTTCCGCCTCGTCATGATCCGCCTGGGCGTCGTTGCGGGACTGCGCGTGTCTGGAGTCGACCGCGATCCCGCCGGCTACGCCTGGACCGGGCTGATTTCACAGGCGGGTATCACGCTCGGATTCGGGTCCATCGTTGCCGCGGAATTTCCTGAATGGGGCGCCAACGTCCAGACATTGCTCGTCGCGCTGATCGCCATTCACGAGCTCGTGGGGCCGATTGTCTTTCGACAGGGGCTGGCGCGCGCGGGCGAGCTCGACGCCACCGCACCGAGGCCATTGGTCGTCGTGTCGAACCGTGAACCGTACCTGCACAGCTGCAACGGTGACGGTCATATCGTGGCTGCGCCTGCCACAGGCGGCGTCGCCGTGGCGCTGGACGCGCTGATGCGCGAGCGGGGCGGCGTCTGGATCGCACATGGCGCGGGGTCGGCAGACCGCGTCGTGGTGGACGCCTTCGACAAAGTGCCTGTTCCCCCTGAAAACCCGTCGTACCAGCTGCGGCGGCTCTGGATCGACGAGCCGGCATTTTCCGCCTATTACGGCGGATTCTCGAACGAAGGGCTCTGGCCTCTCTGCCACATGGTGGACGTGCGTCCCCAATTTCGCAGCGAGGACTGGGCGGCGTACCAAGAGGTCAATGTCAAGTTCGCCGCCGCAATCGATGAAGAACTTGCGGCGGCAACCACCCCCATCTTCATCCACGATTACCACCTCGCACTCGTCGCACCGGCGCTGCGCGCCCGGCGTCCGGATGCGCGGACCGCGTTGTTCTGGCATATCCCGTGGCCCTATCCGGACCGTCTGCGCATCTGCCCGTGGCGGCGCGAGATATTGGCGGGACTGCTCGCCAACGATCTGCTCGCGTTTCAACTCGAGCGCGATCGGCGTAACTTCCTGCTCGCGGTCGAGGACGAGCTCGGGGCCGAGATCGAGACCGAAGCATCAGAGGTACGGCTGAACGGACGGCACACCACGGTGGTCTCGGTGCCGATCGGCGTGGATTTCGACCGCATTCAGCGCATCGCCGCCGATGCGGCACTGAAGGCCGAACAGGAACGTCTGGTCAACCTGTTCTGCCTGCGCGTGCCAATCGTCGGAATCGGAGTCGATCGTCTCGACTACACCAAGGGTATTCCGGAGCGTATTGCGGCGCTCGACGCAGTACTCACCCGCCGCCCCGAACTGCGGGGACAGATGACGTTCGTGCAGATCGGCGTCCCCTCGCGCTCGGAGCTGGCAAGCTACACGGCCATCGAACACGAAATCGGTCAGGCAATCGAGGCCGTCAATGCCCGCCACACCGTAGACGGCGGCCCTCCGGCGGTGATTTACTATCGGACGCCGCTCACGATCGTCAGCCTCGTCGCACTGTACCGGCTGGCGCACTTCTGCATCGTCAGTTCACTGCATGACGGGATGAATCTCGTGGCCAAGGAGTTCGTTGCATCGCGCGACGACGAAGATGGCGTGCTCGTGCTGAGCGCGCTGGCGGGCGCCGCGCAGGAGCTGCAGGATGCGCTCATCATCAACCCGTACGACGTCGACGGCTTCGCGGACGCTCTCATTCGCGCGATCGAGATGCCCCGCGACCAGCGCATCGCGCGCATGCGCGCGATGCGGCGTACCGTCGCCGGCCGGAATGTGTTCAGCTGGGCGTCCGACGTTCTCGAGGGCCTCGAGAGCCTGTGGTCGAAGCCGCTGCACTATCTCGCTCGCGGCGCGGAGGATGCTCCCGTCTGATGCGGAGGCGTGCTGCGGAACGGATGATTCTGAGCCGGCGCCATATCCCGGTGCTGGCGCATTTTGCAGCGTCGAATGTTCTGGTCGCATTCGACTACGACGGAACGCTCGCCCCCATCGTGTCGAGCCCCTCCGCCGCGCGGATGCGCCCAGCGACGCGCCGGCTGCTCATCCAGGTCGCCGCGCGCTATCCGTGCGTCGTCATCTCCGGCCGTCGCCTCGACGACCTGACGAAGCGGCTCAAGCGCGTTCCAGTCTGGCATCTGGTCGGCGATCACGGCTTCGAGTCGCGGGGGGCGACGGGCGCGGCCTCGGCACAGGTGCGGCACTGGGTCGCCCAGCTGCGGGGGCATCTGCCGGCACGGAAAGGACTCGTGATCGAGCAGAAGCAACATTCGGTCACCGTGCACTACCGGCACGTGCGCGACAAGCGCCGCGTGCTCGAGCTGCTGGCCGACGCAGCGCAGCAGCTGCGTGACGCTCGCGCCATTTACAGTCCCGAAGCCATCAACTTCCTTCCCAATCGCGGCGCGCACAAGGGAGTGGCGCTCCAGCAGGCATGCCGTGCGTTCGCCTGCGACACCGCCATCTACATCGGCGACGACGACACCGATGAGGACGCGTTCGCTTCGGCGGGACCGGAACGCCTTCTTTCCATTCGAGTGGGGACCAAGCGCCCGTCGGTGGCGCAGTATCGCCTGCAGCGGCAGGCCGACATCGACGGTCTGATGAAGGCACTCATCGAGCTGCGCCACAAGCAGGCGGAAGCCCGGTGACCAGTGGTTACACCACTTTCACGTCGACGAAAACACCGAGACACTGAGGCACCGAGGCCAAATTGGAACAATTTGCTCGGTGTCTCGGGGCGGTCCGCAAATGCGGACCGCCCCGCCGGCACTGGCCGGG
>Ga0209640_10002250_pt1 | contig 16775 bp, 19 predicted proteins | sample RifCSP10_1_FD_184018 | JGI IMG/M metagenome (GOLD analysis project Ga0209640, IMG submission 184018) | Soil microbial communities from Rifle, Colorado - Rifle CSP2_sed 10_1 (SPAdes) (version 2) | ecosystem: Environmental > Terrestrial > Deep subsurface > Rock core/Sediment | place: Rifle... | reverse complement strand
GCGCTGCACCGCGCTCATGGCGGCGTCTCCGGAGACCGGCTGCCGCGCACGCGATTGACGATGTTGCCTGCCGTCGCGCGCAGCTTGCGCAGCCAGATTCGCGCCCAGGCGAACTCGAGGCCGAGAATGCCGAGCCCGAGCGGGACCACGATGATCGCCGGTCCGGGCAGCACGATCATGGCGGCGCCGATCAACAGCACGCTGCCGCCGATGACGGCGACCGCGATGCGGCGCGCCCACTTGTAGGTGATCTGGCGGCGCAACCACGCGCGCAACTGGCCGCTCATCGTTTCATCATCCGCGCGAGCGCGCGGTCGTGCACTCGCGAAAGAGTCGCAATTGCGACAATCGCGCCGCAGGTGGCGAGAAACATGTCCCACTGCGTATCCCAGACATCGCCCTGCGTCGCCAGGAAGGAATCGGCCGCGACGCCCGCAGCGACCGCGACCCACCACTCGAGGAACTCGTAGCAGGCACTGACTGCAAGGCTGGTCGCAACCGTCAGGAACGCGAGCCAGGGCCCGGATTTCACCGGCGAGGACCGGATCAGGATCTCGCGGATTGCGATCGCGGGGATGAAACCCTGGGCAATATGCCCCAGCCGGTCGTAATGATTTCGTGACAGTTCGAACAGCTCCTGCAGCCAGAACCCGGCCGGCACCCGCGCGTAGGTGTAGTGCGCACCGACGATCAGGATCAGCGAATGAAGACCGATCAGCCAATAGAGCATCGGCGTCAGCGGATAGCGCCGGGCGGTCAGGTAGAGCAGCGGAAAGGCAATGGCAACGGGAAATACCTCCAGATACCAGGTCAGGCGGTCGTAGGGGCGGATGCCCGAGCACACGAGCGCTACCAGCACGATCAGCGTGATCCAGGTGAGGGTGCGTGGCCAGCTTGCGGGCGGCTGGATCATGATTCTCCGAGGAACGCCTCGATGAGCCGCGCAACGGCCGCGGGTGCTTCATGATGGAGCATGTGCCCGGCGCCGGCCAATACCTCGACGCGCAGCCCGGGAATGAAGGCGCGAAACGCCTGCTCGCCGCCCTCCGTGCCGAACCGGGCCGCGAGATCGGACTGCTCCCCGAATACCATCAGCACGGGCGCGGCGATCTGGCGCCAGCAGGCCTCCGCTTCTTCACGACGGTACAGATAGGGACTTACCAGGCGGTGGGCCGGGTCGGCACGCAGGCGCACGCCGCCATCCGGCAGCGGCCGGGTCCAGCGATCGGCAATGAAGAATGCGCGCGCCGGCAGCAGGCGCGGGTTGCGCCGCATCAGGCGTTCCGCAAGGTCACCGACACCGGCGTAATCGCCGGGCTGCGGCTGCATGCGTAGCTGATCGAGCCACGTCGCGATTCGCACCGGCGCCTGCGACGATTCGATGCGCGGCAGCCCGAAACCCTCGAGGTTGACGACGCCCCGAACGCGCGCCGGGCGTATGCCCGCGTAGCTCATCGCGATGTTGCCGCCCATGCTGTGGCCCACAAGGTACGCCGGGCCTGCCGGACACAAGCGATCCAGCAGCTCATCGAGGTCCGCATAGTAATCGGGGAACCAATAGCCGCCGGGATTCCAGTCGCTGTGGCCGAAGCCGCGCCAGTCGAATGCCGCCAGCGGCAGCTGCGGCATGATCTCATCCGCGATGAACTGAAAGCTGTCCGCGCTGTCGCCCCAGCCATGCAACAGCAGCATCGATGCGTCCGAGTCCGGCCCCCAGCGCATCACGCGATGATCGAGCCCACGGATGCGCAATGTCCCGTGCCGGGCAGGCCGGCGTGGTTGGTAGCTCATCGCTTCAGTCCGGCGTCAGGCGCTGTACCAGCAGCTTGTCGATCCGCCGGCCGTCCATGTCGGCGACCTCAAATCGCGTGCCGCGCCAGCGAAAATGCTCGCCGGTCGCGGGCAGGTGCCCAAGTTGTGCAAGGACGAAGCCAGCCAGCGTCGTGTAATCGTCGCCGGAGCGCATTGCGCCGCGTCCCAGCAGTCGTTCCACTTCGTCTATCGGCAGGCGCCCGTCGATCAGCCAGGACTGGTCGTCGCGCGCCACCGCTGCCGGGACCTCCTCGCTCGCGGCCTCCGGCAATTCACCCGCGATCGCGGTCAGGATGTTTCCGGGAGTCACGATGCCCTCAATCGAACCGTGCTCGTCGACGACGACGGCAAAGTTGAGCTTCGATTCGCGGAACAGGTCCAGCAAACGCAGTATCCGGGTGGATTCGTGCACGATCAGCGGCGCACGCAGCCTCGACACGAGATCTCCGGCTGCGGGGTCCCGCAGCCAGTCGGCGAGATCGCCCGTTTGCACGACGCCCAGCAATTCATCGAACTCGCCGCGGCAGACCGGATAACGCGAGTGGCTGCTCGCGCGCACGGCGTCCCAGACGGTTTCGCGGCTGTCGTCCACGTCGAGCCAGACGACGTCACCACGTGGAATCATGATGCTGCGCACCGTCCGATCGGGCAGGCGCAGCACGCCCTCGATCATGCGGTGTTCGTCGATGTGGAACACCCCGGCACGCGTGGCCTCCGCGATCATCGCGCGAATCTCCTCCTCGGTGACGCCGCGGCTAGTCGACTTGCGCAACCTGAGCGCACGGACCACGAGTTCCGTCGAGCCCTGCAGCAGCCAGACGAGCGGCGCGCTCGCGTGCGCCACGATCTCCATCGGGCGCGCGACCAGCGCGGCCATCGCCTCGGGATTGGTCAGCGCCCAACGCTTCGGGACCAGTTCGCCGATCACCAGCGACAGGTATGTGACAACGACGACGACGATGCCGTAGGCCAGCGTGTCGGTGTACTCCACGATCGGCGCGAGGCGCTCGAATCCGGCCAGCCATTGGCCGAGCGGCGCGGCAAATTGCGCGCCGCTGTATACACCGGACAGCACGCCGATCAGCGTGATGCCGATCTGCACCGTGGACAGGAAACGCGTCGGCTCGTCCAGCAGGCGCAGTGCCGCCCGCGCACCCCTGCTCCCGCCGTCCGCCATTTGCCGCAATCGCGTCGGGCGCGATGAAAAGACGGCGAGCTCCGCCATGGCGAACAGGCCATTGACGAAAATCAGCAAGAGCAGGATCAGGAAATACGCCAGCATGATGTGCCGGGGGCGCCGGCCGGAACGATTCTAGCAGCTAATCCCGTGCGACCCCGATTCGTACCACGCCCGCGAGGCGTTGACCGCACGCACGACCGCAAGCATCAGCGGCACTTCGATCAGCACCCCGACGACCGTCGCGAGTGCCGCTCCGGACTCCAGCCCGAACAGGCTGATCGCGACCGCGACGGCCAGCTCGAAAAAATTCGATGCGCCGATCAGCGCGGATGGCCCGGCGATGCAATGCGCAACTCCGAAGCGCCGGTTCAGCAGGTATGCGATGGAAGAGTTCAACAGCACCTGGATCAGGATCGGCACCGCCAGCAGCGCGATGACGAGGGGCTGTGCCAGGATTGCGTCGCCCTGGAATGCGAACAGCAACACCAGTGTCGCAAGTAGCGCCGCGAGCGACCATGGCGCGATATTGCGGATCGCGGACTCATAGGCCACGGCTCCGCGGCGCAGCAGTCGGCGGCGCCAGGCTTGAGCAAGCGCGAGCGGCACGACGATGTACAGGAAGACCGACACGAGCAAGGTTTCCCACGGCACGTGGATCGAGGCGACGCCGAGTAGCAACGCAACGATCGGAGCGAAAGCGAAGACCATGATCAGGTCATTCAGTGCCACCTGTGTCAGCGTAAAGTTCGGCTCGCCGCGGGTCAGGTTGCTCCACACGAATACCATCGCCGTGCAGGGGGCAGCCGCCAGCAGGATGAGACCGGCGATGTAGCTGTCGTGTTGTTCGGCGGGAAGCCAGTCTGCAAACAGCTGCCGGATGAAAATCCATGCGAGCAGCGCCATCGAAAAGGGCTTGATCGCCCAGTTGACTGCAAGCGTCACACCGATCCCGCGTGCGTGCTTGCGCACCTCGTGCAGCCGGCCAAAGTCCACCTTGACCAGCATCGGTATGATCATGATCCATATCAGCAGGCCGACCGGAAGGTTGACCCGCGCGACCGCGAGACCGGCGATCGCCGCTGCCAACCCGGGAACGAGCTGCCCGAGGCCGATGCCGGCCGCGATGCAGCCCAGCACCCAGACCGTCAGGTAGCGCTCGAAAAAGCCGAGTTCAGCCGCCGGCGGACGCATCGACCGTCGCCAGCTGCTACCGGCCGATCGCGTCGAGCCGGCGCTGCAGGCGCAGCCGGTCAAGCGACGCAAATGGCAGATTCACGAAGATACGGATCCGATGCTCGAGCGCGCGGAAGGCATTGCGGAATGCCAGCATCTTCTGTGCATCGCTCCCGGTCGCTGCGGCTGGGTCCTCAACTCCCCAGTGCGCCGTCATCGGTTGGCCCGGCCAGATCGGGCAGGTCTCTCCGGTCGCCTTGTCACAGACGGTGATGACGAAATCAAACTCGACGCCACCGGGCACCGCAAACTCGTCCCAGCTCTTGCTGCGCGCGCCGGTTGCGGGAATTTTCATCTGCGCCAGCAACTCGAGCGCGAGCGGATTGACGCGCCCGGCCGGGAAGCTGCCGGCACTGTAGCCACGGAACAGCCCGCGGCCCCAATGATTGACCAGCGCCTCGGCCAGGATGCTGCGCGCCGAGTTCCCGGTGCACAGGAACAGCACGTCATAGACGCGCACAGGCTGCGATTCCGACATCGCCGGCACCGTTCAGCCCGGGCAACAACCGCTCTGCGCGTCGCGGGCGCGCGCCGGTGCGCGCGCGGATCCGTGGTCCGCTCCGTAGTGACGCGCGTCTCCCAGCGTGTGAAACGCTTCCCAGGCGAGACCCTGCGGGTCCACGGCCCAGTGCTTGTCGGAATGCGCGTAGCAACAGTTGGCACCCGGTTCATCGGCGACTTCCGCGCCGGTATCGGCAAGACGCCCGCGGATCTCCGCAAGCTCCTCCTGGCTGTCGGCCTGCAGCCCGAGGTGCTGGATGCCGGTGTGGTCGCCGTACGTCGAGATCGCGAAATTGATGCGCGGGTCGTCGATCATCCATTTCGCATAGTCGTGTCGCAGCACCGATGGCTCGGCGCCGAACAGCCTCGAATAAAAGGCCTTGCTGCCCTCAAGGTCGCGGACGGCGACGTGCACGTGGAAGCGCTTCATGACAGTCTCCTGAGGTTAGCTCTGCGGCCGCTTCCCTGCGCCGGCAGGCAGGCGGCTCCGCCGCAGCAGTTTTCGGTGAGAAACCCGACCAGTGACTGCATCGCGTCATAGTCGGCGGAGTAATAGATGAACCGGCCCTGCTGGCGCGCCTGGACGAGCCCCGCATGGGCGAGTCCACGCAGATGAAACGATAATGCAGGCGGCGTGATGTCGAGCCTGGCGGCGAGCTCACCGGCCGCGAGCCCGTCGGGGCCGGCCTGCACCAGCAGGCGAAACGCCTCGAGACGCGTCGCCTGGGCGAGCGCCGCCAGCGATTTCAGCGCACGGTTGCGGTTCATACTTCAACATTTCAACAAATGTTTAATTATCTGTCAAGCCGGCATCCACGCCTCATGGACTGCCTCATCCTGCAGTGAATCCGGGGGTGGCCGTGCAGGCCGACCCTTAGCCACCACCCGATGAACCGGAACCGACCCGGTAGCGGAACCGCACCGAGCCAAAGGTCAGCATGTCGCCATCATTCAGTCTGGAATGACGCACCTGGATGCCGTTCACATACACGCCATTGCGGCTGTTCGCGTCGATCACCGTGACGTCCTGGCCATTGACCTTCAGCACCGCGTGCAGGCGGCTGATCGTCGGATCCACGACGCGCAGGTCGTTGTCCTGCGTGCGCCCGATGCTGGTGCGCAGCTGCGTGAGCTCGTGGACTCGACCGACCAGATCGAGCCCGATCAGGTAGCGGCGCAGGCGCGGCTCGACCTGCCCGGATGTCGGTGCGTCCTGGCGTTGCAGCGCTGGTTGTGGCTCCTCGATCACCACGCGACGCGGCGATGGATCCTCCATCGCAGGCGGCTCGGCGATTTGACTCCGGACCTCCGCAGGCGGAACCTCGGCCCGTTGCTCGCTGCCGAAGAAACGGCGCAGCAGCTTGCGGATCTCGCCATCGCCGCGGTTGCCGCTCTCCAGCTCGCGCAACCGTTCGTGCAGGCTCTGGACGAAATCGCCGCGCTCTGCGAGGCCAGCGACAAGTTGTTCCCGATCGGCGCGCAGGCGGTCGATCTCGCCGCGTGCGACGAGCAGCGCACGACCACGCTCGCGCAGCCGTTCGCGCAGGCTGTCAATGGCTCCCTCTGTCGGCGGCGCCAGCACGCGCTGTTGCGCCGCCGTCTCGGCCTGCCCGGCACTGCGCCTGAGTTCGCGCAATTCGGCGAGGTTGCCGTCACGCTCGAGCGTCATCGAGGCCAGTTGCGCCGACAGGTCCTCGACCTCAGCCTCGCGCTCGGCGAGAATCTGGCTGCGCTCCGCGAGATCCATTTGCAGTCTCGCGACACGCTTCTGCCAGCGTGACCGTTCCGCGGCCAATCCCGCCGCCAGTTCGAGTTGCTCGCCCTCGACCTGCAACAGGCGTCGATTCAGGTCGAGCTCGGTGTCCGTGAACATCTCGATGTCCCCGGCAACCTCCATGCCCTCGAGATCCGGGACCTCCATGTGCTCGTCGCCGACCGGGACCGGCGCATCGTCCAGGTCCTCGGCGGGTCGCGCCATTTCCCAATCGGGGCCGCCGGCGAGACGTTGCTCGCCTGTCAGCTCGATGTGCTCCATGAGCTGCGTCATGTCCTCGGAGACGATGCCGTCATCCGCTTCCGGATCCGCTTCCTGCTTGGTCATTTCCCCATCCCCTGCCGCTGCCCTTGCGCGCCATGGGCCAGCGTAATTATGTCGAAGAGCGCCTCGCCGTCAATCTGAAGTATCCCGAACGCCTACGCCGCCGTTCTGTGCGCTGCGTCACAGGTGACCGTCCCAAGGGCGGGACCCGTGTAGGATGCCGCGCATGCGACAGGTCTGGAATCTGTCCGCGACCCAGGCGCTGTGCATGTCCGGCAGCTTCTTGTTCGTGTTGCTCGGCGGCATCATCGGTTCCGAACTTGCGCCCACTCCGGGACTCGCGACATTGCCGGTCTCAGTACTGATCGTGGGTCTCGCCGCGAGCGTCTTGCCGGCCGGCGCGCTGATCCGTCGCATCGGGCGGCGTGCAGCATTTGCCGCAAGTGCGGTCCTCGCCGGTCTCGGCTGCGTCATCGCCGGTCTCGCCATCGCCGCCGCGAGCTTCTGGCTGTTCTGCGCCGCCGCGCTGCTGCTGGGCGCCAACAATTCGATGGTCATGCAGTACCGCTTCGCCGCGATCGAGTACGTTCCGCCCGAGCGCGCCAGCAAGGCTATCGCGATCGTCATGAGCGGCGCGCTCGGAGCCGCCTGGCTCGGCCCGGAACTCGCGGTCCGTGCGGCGGACCTGGTCGAAGGCGCGCATTATGCCGGCTCGTTTTTTGCCGGCACCGGTCTCTACGTGCTCGCGACGCTGCTGCTCGTCCAGACGCCGGATTCGACGCGCACCGTGCAGGTGGACGTCCGGCCGCCGCGACGACTCTCCGAAATCGCCGGACAGGCGGATTTTCGCATCGCGGTACTTGCCGCCCTTGCGTCCTATGCAGTGATGAGCTTCATCATGACCGCGACTCCGATCAGCATGCATGTCCTGGACCTGCATGATGAAGTCGCGACCAAGAGGGTCATCCAGGGTCATCTGCTCGCGATGTACCTGCCGTCGCTGGCGAGCGGCTGGATCATCTCGCGATTGGGCATCCGCCCGGTTATCGTTGGCGGCGCGCTGCTGATGTCCGGCTGTATCGCGATCGTCGCATTCGCCGGGCACTCCGTGCTGCATTACGCATGGGCGCTGGTGCTGCTTGGCGTCGGCTGGAATCTGATGTTCATCGCGGGCACGACACTCCTGACGCGCACCTACCGGCCGCACGAACGAATCCGGGTACAGACGCTGAATGATTTCCTCGTATTCGGCTCGCAGGCGGCCGCCTCGCTGCTGGCCGGGCTGGCGCTCGCAACAATTGGCTGGGAACGGCTGAATCTCATGACGCTGCCGCTGCTGGCAGCCGTCCTGTTGTCGGTCGCCGTGGGCGCCGGCCGGCAGAGGGATCAGGAAGCCTGATCCAGGAACGCCCGGATCCGCGCGACCATAGGCTCTGCCCGATCGCTCAATGCGAGCGCGGCGTCTTCATCAAGGATCAGCGTTGGCTGCGACGGCGGTGTCGCAGGCTGCTGGCTGCCCGCGATGATCAATCGGCGAATCTCCTTCAGTCGCACGGCAGCGAGTTCGCAGGCGACGAGTGCGCCGTGTCCGCAGCCGAATATATCCACCTCGCGCAGCCCGAGCTGGTCGAGCAGGTCGGTGATTGCCGCCACGAGGTTCGCTACCGTCACGCGGCCCGCCGGGCCGTCGGATGCGCCGCTGCCAGGCAGGTCCGGCGCATAGACCGAGCGATCGGAGCCGAGCAAGGCGGCGCAACGACGGAAGTCCGCGCCGCTCCCGCCATCGTCGTGCAGGAACAAGAGCGCCGTGCGCTCGTCGAAACCGCCGCTCGGCGGGAAAGCCGTCGTCAGGTGCAACTGGCCAAGACAGCAATCAAGGTACATGCGCCGCAGGCGGACCGTGCCCGCCGCAAGCCTCGTCTTTGTCGCCATGCCTGCCTCGCCTCGTTTCCAGCGGGTATCATGGTGCATCATGAGGACCGCGGTGCCCAAGAACCTGCGCACATTCCTGGTCGCCAGCCTGGCCTCGATCGCCTGGCTACTGCCGGCGATGGCGCGCGCCACAGGCCCCGATCAACTGGCGACCTTCGAGAAGCTCAAATCACTGGCCGGCACCTGGTCCGGCCGGATGGAAGATGCGCTGCAGGGCCCGCCGGTCACGGTGCGTTATGAGGTAGCGAGCAACGGCAAGGCCCTCATCGAGTACCAGAATCCCGGCAAGAGCTTCGAGATGGTCACGATCTACTACCTTGCAAACGGCAAGTTGCAGGCGACCCATTACTGCGCTGCCGGCAACCAGCCGGCCTGGCGGCTCGATGAGAAATCGACTGACGAGCTGGCGCTCTTCGAGTTCACCGGTGGCACGGGCTTCGACGCGGATCTGGACGGGCACGTGCACAAGGGCGAAATCAGCTTCGTCTCGCCGGATCGCATCGAGCACCGCTGGTTTCATTATGTCGGACCAAAGGAACAGGGCTCGACGCACTGGTTCCTGGAGCGCCAGGCCAAGATGCCGGCGGAGCCGCCCGCGACCGTGGTGCTGCCTGCGTCTTGAGCAGGCACGCGGCCGATTCAGTATTCGTCGTACTTGCGCGCCTGGCCGCGCACACGCCCGGCCGGGTACTTGAGCGCGTTCTGCTCGAGCTTCTCGCCGGCCGCCTGCAGCAGGTCGATATCAAGTCGATCGGCGATCCGGACGAGATAGACCAGGACATCGGCGAGCTCCTCGGCGGCGCGACGGCGCCGGGTAGCGTCGGGCGCCGCGCTCTCCTCCTCGGTCAGCCACTGGAACAGCTCAACGAGTTCCGCGGCCTCCACCGCCAGGGCCATCGACAGGTTTTTCGGGCTGTGAAACTGCTCCCAGTCGCGCTCCGTGACAAATGCGCGCAGGCGTTCCTTCAGTTCCTCGAGGTCGCGCATGCCGATACTGTCGGTCAATCACCGCCCGCGCGCAACGGTTCGCCGATTCGCGTTTGCCAGCACCCGGCCTGGCCTGCAGAATCAGCGGCCCAGGCACAACCGCCGACCGGAGATCCGGAGAATGTTCCGATGCACATGCCTGCACGTTTGAAGTTCGCACTCCTGCTCGCCGCGGCCGTCGTGGGTTGCGCAGCGGATGCGTCCACCACGCCCCTCAACGCCGAGACGATGTGGAAGTTCCAGCGCATCGGCGAACCCGCGCTTTCGCCGGACGGCCGCCAGGTTATTTACCCGGTGACCGTTTTCGACGACGAGAAGGACAAGGGTGAAGCGGACCTGTATCTGGTCCCGACCGCAGGCGGCCCTTCACGTCGCCTGACCAGCATGCCGGGCAACGAATCTGAACCTGCCTGGAGCCCGGACGGGCGCTGGATCGCCTTCGTCGCGAAGCGTGGCGACGACAAGGAATCGCAGCTCTACGTGATGCCGACCGACGGCGGTGAAGCGGCGCGCGTCGGCGACGTTCCGACCGGCGTTTCCGCTCCGAAGTGGTTTCCGGACTCGCAACGCATTGCCTTCATCTCGCGTGTCTGGCCCGACCTGCCGGACTGGAAAAAGGCAGGCGAACGCCTGGAGGAGCGCGGCAAGTCGAAGATGTCGGCGAAGACCTGGAACCGGCCGCCGGTGAGCTGGTGGGACCATTATCTCGACGACCGCCAGTCCCATGTCTTCTCGATCCCGCTGACGGGTGGGACACCCACTGCGATCACGCTCGGCACCGGCATCGAGCTGTCGCGTGAGGAGACGAACAAGCGCTCCTACGATATTTCCCCGGATGGAATGGAAGTCGCGTTCGAGGCCGACATCGACCCGACGGGCGTTGACCAGAATCTCGACGTCCTGGTCGTCCCGGCCACTGGTGGCAAGGCCCGCAACCTGACCCTGGACAATGTCGCCGACGACGGAACCCCGACCTACAGTCCCGATGGCCACTGGCTTCTGTACACGCGCCAGACCATCAAGGGTTTCTATGGCGACTCGCGCCAGGCCTGGCTGGTCCACCGAAGGACCGATGCACGCCGGCGGCTCGCCGCGGACTGGGATCGCTCCATCGGCGGAATCGTGTGGGCACCCGATTCGAAGAGCCTGTATGCCGCAATCGATGATGCGGCCACCGATCGCGTCTATCGCATCGACATTGCGAGTGGCCGTCAGGCAGCGGTCACGACGAGTTCCAGTTTCTCGGGACTCGCGATTGCGGGCAAACCCGCGACGCTCGTCGGGATCCGCCAGTCGCTGAGCGAACCGCCGACGCTCGTGCGCGTCACCCCACGCGACGGGACCGTGACGAAGCTGTCCGACATCAACGACGCGCTGCTCGCCGCCACGACGTTCGGCAAGGTCGAAAACATCACGTATCCAGGCGCGGGCGGCGCCGACATCCAGATGTGGGTCGTCTACCCGCCCGGCTTCGATCCTGCGAAAAAATACCCGCTATATCTCCTGCTGCACGGCGGCCCGCACAACGGGGTCACGGATGCCTGGACCTTCCGCTGGAACGCGCAGGTGTTCGCGGCCTGGGGCTACGTCGTTGCCTGGCACAACTTCCACGGCTCCAGCGGCTTCGGCCAGGCATTCACGGACTCCATCAACCCGGACCGGATCACGAAGCCCTACCAGGACACCATCAAGGCGGCCGAGTGGTTCATGTCACAGCCGTGGATCGACAGCGAACGCATGGTGGCCGGCGGCGGAAGCTACGGCGGCTTCCTCGCCGCGACCCTGCTCGGGCGGCCGCATCCCTTCAAGGCACTGATCGCGCATGCGGCGGTTTACAACGAATTCGCGCAGTACGGCGCGGACTACGGCGCCGGCAAGCGGCGCTTCTTCGAGTTCTGGGAGCGGCCCGAGGAGTTCGCGCGCTACTCTCCGCACACCAGCGCCGGCAACTTCGCGACGCCGACGCTGGTGCTGCACGGACAGCTCGACCGGCGCGTGCCGCTCAACAACGGCATCGAGCTGTTCCAGACCTTGCAGAACCGCGGCGTGGACAGCCGCCTCGTGTACTTTCCGGACGAAAATCACTGGGTCCTGAAACGGCAGAATTCGCTGCACTGGTACGGTGAAGTCAGGGACTGGCTGGCGCGCTACGCCCCGGCCAGCGCGCGTTGAGACAAGGGGAAACGGAATGAACAGGACTCGTCGCACGATTCTCAAGGCCGGCGCAGGAACCGCGCTGGCGCTCGCCGCGGGCCGCCTGGCCGCCAGCAAGACTGCGCCGAAAACGCTGCTGATCCTCGGTGGCACCGGCTTCATCGGTCCGCACCTGACCGAGCAAGCCCTCGCGCGCGGTTTCAAGGTGACGCATTTCAACCGCGGCCGCCGCGACGCAGAGGTGGAGGGCGTCGAGACCTTGCTGGGCGACCGCGTGGGCCAGCTCGACTCATTGCGCGGCCGCGGCTGGGATGCCGTCGTCGACAATACCGGATACATCCCGAAGTTCGTGAAGATGTCGTCGGACCTGCTCGCGCCCAACAGCGGCTATTGCCTCTTCATCTCGAGCATTTCGGCTTATGCGGGTTTCGCCAAACCGAATGACGAATCCTCGCCCCGCGGCGTGCTCGCGAATCCCGACGAGGAACAGGTCACCAACGAGACCTACGGGCCGATGAAGGCGCTGGGCGAGGACTACGTGCGGCAAGCCTTCGGCGCGCGCTCCTCGATCGTGCGCCCCGGCTACATCGTCGGGCCGCTGGACCCGACTGACCGCTTTACCTATTACCCGGTCCGCGTCGCGCGTGGCGGCGAGATGGCGGTGCCTGGCACGCCGGAGGATCCGATCCAGGTCATCGACGTGCGCGACCTCACCCGTTTCATGCTCGACCTCGTCGAGCGCCGCGTGGACGGCTTCTTCAACGCCGTCACGCCACCGGGCGCGCTGACGATGGGTGGCATGATCGACACCTGCAAGCGCGTCGCGGGCGTCGACACGCGATTCACGTGGATCGACGAAGACTTCCTCGCGAAAGAACTGAAGCCCGAGGAGATGAACTTCGCACCCTGGGGCCCGATGCGCGGCGAGGAAGCCGGCGCCTCGCTGACCGGCATTTCCCGCTCCATCGCCGAAGGCCTGCGTTCGCGGTCGCTCAACGAGACTGTCCGCGACACGCTCGCCTGGCACGCGACCCGCCCGGCTGAGCGCCAGAGGCAACTCCGTTCCGGGCTTTCAGCCGAACGCGAAGCACAATTGCTCGCGGCCTGGCACGCCAAATCCGCTTCCTGAGCGCGAGGCAGGAAGACGCGCCCGCCGACCCAATCTCGGCACATCAGGGCGCCCAGTTGTGCTTCGCGCGCGCGGGCGTAAGATTCCGGGACAGAGTTGCGGCAGGGGGACTGGCAATGCGGACCGTGAGACAGCTGCTCGAAGCGAAGCCGGCGGGCCTATTCACCGTGGACGCCGAGGATCCCGTGCGGACGGCGATCCAGCTGATGGCCGATCATTACGTCGGCGCGTTGCCGGTGCTGCGCGACGGCCGGCTGATCGGCATCGTCTCCGAGCGCGATTACGCCCGCAAGGTCGTGCTGATGGGCCGGAATTCCACCGGGACGCAGGTCGATGCCATCATGAGCGCGCCGGTCATCCATGTAGCGCCGCACAACACCGTCAACGACTGCATGATGCTGATGACCGAGAAACGCATCCGCCATCTGCCCGTGGTCGAGAGCGGCGAGCTCATCGGCGTCATCTCGATAGGCGACTGCGTCAAGGCCGTCATCGACGAGCAGCGCCACGAAATCGAGGACCTGCGGCGCTACATCGCCGGGTGAGCCTCACCAACTGCCCGTGTTCGGCATCGATGCCCAGGGTTCACGCGGCGGCAGCGCCGCGCCCTTCTGCAGCAGTTCGATCGAGACCTTGTCGGGTGAGCGCACGAAAGCCATGTGCCCGTCGCGCGGCGGCCGGTTGATCGTGACTCCGGCCGCCATCAGCCGCGCGCACAGGGCATAGATGTCGTCCACCTCGTAGGCCAGGTGGCCGAAGGCGCGGCCCATCGTGTACTGCTCGGGATCCCAGTTCCAGGTCAGCTCGACCTGTGCATTGTCGTCGCCCGGCGCCGCCAGGAACACGAGCGTGAATCGGCCGCGTTCGTTGCTGTGGCGGTGCAATTCCACGAGACCCAGCTTGTTGCAGTAGAAATCGAGGGACTGGTCAAGGTCGCTGACCCGGACCATCGTGTGCAGGTACTTCATGCGCACAAAACTAGCAGGCCCCGCCGACTCAGGCCATACCGACCAGCAATCCCGTGGCCGCGCCGCCCGCAATGACCCACAACACGTCGATACGGGTCCTCTCCAGCACGATCAGTGCCACGAGCGCGATGGCGAGCGCCGGCCAGTGCGGCGCTTCGATGCCGGCCGGGAAGATCACCGCGCCGGCGAACACGACGGCGAGATTCGCAATGACGCCCACGACCGCCGCCGTGATGCCGGCCAGGGCTGCCGCGAGGCGGGGGTTCGCCGTCAGGCGCTCGACATACGGCGCGCCGACCAGGATGAATACGAATGACGGCAGGAAGGTCGCCCAGGTGGCGAGCAGCGCGGTCGTCGTCGCGGTCGCCGCCTGGCCGGCGGCGCCGGGAGCGTTCCAGCCCGCCATGAAGCCCACGAACTGCAGCACGATGATGAGCGGTCCAGGCGTCGTTTCAGCAAGCGCAAGCCCGGCGACGGTTTCCGCCTGCGTCAGCCAGCCGTATGCCTCGACCGCCTGCTGGCCGACGTAAGCGAGCACCGCGTACGCGCCGCCGAAAGTGACGAACGCGGCGGTCGTGAAGAAGCCGTAAACCTGCGAATAGAGTGAGCCAGGACCCGTCAGCGACAGCAGCACGGCGGCTGGCATGGCCCACATCGAGACACCGACGAACAAGCTGCGCCAGGGGAAGACGACCGGGCCGCGTGTAGCTGGCGGCGCGACACCGCGGCGAGCCAACGCGCCCATCAGGGCGGCCACCACCAGCACGAGCGGGAACGGTGCCAGCTTCCAGGCCATCAGCACAAAGGCCGCCGGCGCGATGAGCCAGTGCTCCCACCCGGACAAAGCGCGCCGGGCGACCCGGATCAGCGCGTGCAGCACGAGCGCCACGACCGTCGCCTGGAGCCCGAAGAGCAGGGCCGCGACCGCGGGGACCTCGCCGTAGATCGCATAGGCAAATGACAGGCCGAGCAGCAGCAACACGGCCGGCACGATGAAACACAGTCCCGCGACGATGCCGCCGGCGACGCCGTGCATTCGCCAGCCCAGGTAGATCGCGAGCTGCAAGGCCTCGGGGCCCGGCAGCAGCATGCAGAAGTTCAGCGCGTGCATGAACGGTTGCTCGGCGAGCCAGCGCCGGCGTTCCACGATCTCGCGGTGCATGATCGCGATCTGCCCGGCGGGTCCGCCAAAGGAAATGAAGCCGAGCTTCAGCCAGAACAGGAAGGCATCCCGGCGCGCGGGAACGTGCATCAGGATCGCTGATGGTCCTGGCTCCATCAGGGTTCGGTGATCGGCGCGTACCAGGGCAGCGCCTTGAAGTTCGCGATCCAGGCGCTGATTGCCGGGAAGTCCGCAAGCCGGTAGCCTGCCTCGTCAGCGACATGGGTGTAGGCGAAGAGCGCGATATCGGCGAGGGTCGGTGCGGCACCGACCAGCCAGCGCCGTCCGGAAAGTCCGCGCTCGAGCACTACGAGCGCGTCTGCTCCGCGTTGAAACCGCTGCTGGTAGCGCTCGCCGAGTTCCTCCGGCGTCTTTTTCAGCGACCCCAGCCAGAATCGCACCGTCGCGACACCCGGCTCCAGCTGGTATTGCTCAAAACACATCCATTGCCACATCAGCGCGCGCTCGTAAGGGTCCGAGGGCACCAGCTGCGAGCCTTCGGCAAGGTAGGAAATGATCGCATGGCTTTCGGCGATCGGTCCGCGACCCGCGACGACCAGCACCGGGATCTTGCCGTTCGGGTTGATCGCAAGGAATTCCGGCGTGCGGGTCGCGCCCGCGACGATGTCGAGCTGCCGGAGCTCATAAGGCATGCCGAGCGCTTTCAGCACCAGCCGGCATTTGTATCCGTTGCCCGAGGGCAGGTAGTCGTAGAGCACGAGACTCATGTCAGGGACTCCGCCAGCAGGTGGCGCGCCTCGCGGGCGGCGCGCAGGCCCGAGATCTGCGCACCGTGCAGGGTGCCATAGGCCGACTGCTCGGTGTGCTCGCCCGCAAACACGAGACGTCCGCCGACCGGCCGCGTCAGGAGCGCCCTCGCCCCGAAACGTCCGGGCAGGCAATGCGAATAGGAGCCGCGACTGTAAGGGTCCGAGGCCCACGCGGTCGCCGCGCCGCGATCGAAATGCCGCCTGAGCTCGCCGCCCAGCATCCGTGTCAGCTCCGTGAGCGCGTGCTCGATCGCGGCGACCTCCCCCGCGGCTTCAAGTTCGTGTGCGAGCCGGCCGGCCGACATCGCGACGCAGACATTGCTGTCCCACAGTCGCGTCAGGTAGCTCATGCCGCGCCCGTCGTCGCGCCGCTGGCGCAGGAATTCTGTGCGCTCCGACGGGAACACATTGCGCTTGAAGCGCAGCGCCACCTTGTTCATCAATCCCAGCGGCAGATCGTGATGCGCCTGCAGGACTTCCATCGGCAGATGCGGCGAGAAGATCACGGCACCCGCCGCGATGACCGACGATGGCAGGGCGACGATCGCAAGCCGCGCGGCAACGGATCCCGCGGGCGTATCCACCGTGACGCCGCGATTGCCCCAGCGAATGCGTGTCACCGGCGTACGCAAGCGCACCTCGATGTCGCGCGCATAGTGCGCAAGCAGCACGCCATAGCCGCGCGGGATCAGGAGGTCGCCACCGCGTTCAACGAACTGGTATCGATCGAGCACGGAAAAATTGGCCGGCTCGATGCCCTCCCAGGCCGTCATGCCTGCAGCGGCCATCGGATACCAGGGATCCGCCAGTGTCGCCTGCGTCAGGGCCGCCTCGGCGGGGATGTCGAGCCCGCGCGATCCGGCACCGACGAGCTCGCGTTCGATCCGTTCGTTCACCGCGCGATAACCG
>Ga0209640_10002249_pt1 | contig 16781 bp, 24 predicted proteins | sample RifCSP10_1_FD_184018 | JGI IMG/M metagenome (GOLD analysis project Ga0209640, IMG submission 184018) | Soil microbial communities from Rifle, Colorado - Rifle CSP2_sed 10_1 (SPAdes) (version 2) | ecosystem: Environmental > Terrestrial > Deep subsurface > Rock core/Sediment | place: Rifle... | reverse complement strand
AGTTGGGTCTGGGCATATTTCGCGTCGTCTGCGAAGTAGGTGATCGCCGTGTCGGCAATCCCCAGATGCTTCCCGAGGAGCGGAATTTTCTTCACCGCGTCCAAGATCCAGATCATGAACCGATCGAGTTGAATCGACAGGTTCCAAAACGCCCGCATGACGAAATCGATCGCCGGGGACACCACGCTCATAATCCCGTCTGCGATCGTCATGAACCCGTTCACTAACAGGCTCAGGATCGGCAGCAACGGCCCAATGGCTTTCCCGGCCAGCGCGAGGAGCTGTGTCGACAGCATTCCGACCTGATCACCGAAATCATCGGCCGCCTGGACGGTCTGTTCATCCATGATCATCCCGAGCCGTTCGAACTCGTCCGTGGTCTCTTTCAGGTGGCCTGTCAGACCACCGAGAATTTCTGTGCCGCCTTTACCAAACAGCGTCTTGCTGGCATAGAGCTGTTCGCCTTTGTTCTGGATCTGCCCCACCGCGTCCGCGACGGCCATGAATTGATCCTCTGGTTTCATGCGACGTAATGCGTCCACGGACAACCCGAGTTGTTCGATGAGTTTGATGGCGCTCTTATCACCAATGAGTTTCGCGCCCAACTCAGTACTCGCCTTCGTCACCTGCCCGATCGCGATACCACTCTCCTGAAACGCCAAATTCAGTTTTTGAAGGCCGGTCGTGCTAATGCCGGTTTTCGCGGCTAAGTCAGTCATTTGACTGGCAAAATCAATGACCTTCTTCCCTGCACCGATAATCGCCGTGACGGTGAAGGCGCCGGCCAGCATCTTGCCGACTTTGCCGATCGACGACTCGAACGAGCCGAGACTCTTGTTGACCTCCGCGATCCCTTTCTTGAGATCGACGGTGTCCGCCCCGATGTTGACGATCAGGCTCGCGATCGATCCCGCCATTACAGCCGCCCCTGCCCAATCGTGCTCGCGTCACGCTCGATGCGCCGGCCGGCCGCACGCACCCGCTGGAGATACGGCGACTTCTGCGCCTCGGCCGCCGGCATCATGAAGGGCTCGGCTGGCATGTGGCGTGTCCCGAATTCAATGAAATGCGCCCGCTGGGACGGCACATCGCGCGATCCACCGGCTGCGCCACCGCCTGCGCCAGCCGTGATAATCCCGCGCACACGCCGACGCCGACCGGTGCTCAGCGCGATCATGGTCGAGCCCGTGCTGATTCCAGCCTTGGCGCGGCCGTTCTTTCGATTGATTGACCACGCGACGTGGTCATAGAGGGCGCGGGTCTGGATCGAGGGCGAGGACGCCAGCCGCGCTTGCGCATGACGGACCAGCTCGCGAGCCGTCGTCTCCGTGGCGTCGAGGAGCCCATCGCGAACCGTCTCTGGGAGCGCCTGAAACGCCGCCTTCGCCGCACGCATCCCCTCGATCTTGAGCGTGAGGCCCTTACTCGCTGCCATCATCCTCCTCGTCTACGCCGGTCTCGCGGCCGGTGACGATGACTTGTCCATCGCCAGACTCGAGCCGGTGTCGCTGCAAGTCCGCCTCGTCGGCCTGCACGGCGAACAGCGCCAGCCATCCGGTCAGCTCATCGGAGGACAGCCTGGTCAGCAGCTCATCGCGTGGCACACCGAGCCGCAGCGCCAACTCGAACGTAAACCGCTCCCAGCCGCCCCGCGCTAGCTCTCTTTTTTTTCCTCAAGATCGGTCTCCGTCATGCCTGAGAGCTTCCGGCAGACGTCGAAGATCCGCTCCAGCACATCAGCCCGCACCCGGCCGAGATCCGCCGCGTCGGCGTCCGTGTACTGCAGCGCGCCCGCATCGTCCACCAGGCACTTCACGAGGAGCTTCGCGCGCACGTTATCGGCGAGGGTGCGCTTCCCGTTGCGCGTGATCCAGGAGGCCTTTTCGTACGCGTCCCGCTGCGTGCCAGACAGCCCACGGACGACCACATACAACCCGTCCCCCAACTCCGGCACCTCCACGCGCTCCGTCGGGAGCGACGCAACCAGTGCCGATAACGCCTCACGCGTGAGGAGGCTCACGACGTCGCGATCGTCATCGCGGCCGCCGGCTCGAGCACGACCTGCGACATATGCCGATCCCCGCGTGTGCCGCTGACAATCGGGAACGACGAGATGAAACAGGAGATCGTGAACGCCGGATTGGTTGTCGCCGTGGCGCCCGCGTCGGCCTTGATCACGGCATTGAACGACGTGCGATTCGTCCACAACGCGCTGAGCGTGGCATACACCTCGGACGCCGCAAAATCCTGGAACATCGTGAGCGTGATCGGCGACACCTTCCTGGTGCCGGCCATGCTGTAGTCCTCGATGTCCCCCATCGTCGCCGCCGATCCGGCGTTGTTGAGCGTCACCGTGAACTCAACCGTTTCGACGTGATCGCTGAAGTCGACTGAGTTGAGGACGACTGACGCGTTGTAGAGCAAGTGCTTAGCCATATTTCACCCTTTTACAATGCCGATCTGCAACTTCGCCAGGGTCAACACGGACCCGGAACCGTGATGACGTGCTACGACTGCGGGTCTACCAATGTGGTTCATGCTCCACTTCACGGCTCGTCCTCCTGACGCCTGACTGGAATCCGTGTCAGCTGGCGCGCGCCACCAGCAATCTCGCCCGGCCCCGGCGGGTGCGGCGCAAGTGTGATGAACGTGCCGTCCTCCGCGTTCTTGCCGTCGCTCTCACCTGGCCCGAGCGGCTCACGCGCGGGCGGAGCTACCACGAGGCGCACTCGCGCACTCTCTCCGGGCCCGAGCGGTGACCGTGCGGGCTCGGCCCGATCGATCCGCACACGTGCACTCTCGCCAGGCCCCAACGGCGGCGCTGCAGCCGGGAGGACAGCTACGAGTGGGTCGGCGCCGTCCATGTGCCGCACGCCTGGCAAAGACACCGCTCGGCCTCGCCCATCCCGCCCATCAACACCCGATCCTCGACTGGGTGCGGACATGTGACCACCGCCGGCTCCGGCTCCGCTGGGAAGGCTCGCTCCACGGCGCGCCGCAATTGGCGCATCTCCAGGATCATCAGCGCGCGATACTCCCCCTTCGTCACGCTTCATGACACTCCAGCGCCCACCGCTGTACTCCGTGATACAGACGTTGCTCGGGCGCGTCCATGTCCGCCTCGTCGAAGACCTCTTCGTGCTCGCAGGTCAACGACCGCTCCAGATACACGTACGGGCCGAGGCTGAGGATCGGCCGACGCTCAAGTAGCGCAGCCACCCGACTGACGATCCGCTGCATCTGATACGGCCCCTTGGCATCGCTCCATCCATCGACCTGCACGGACACGACCGACCCCACGGCTTGCAGCGCGCCCGCCTCATTCGTGCGCGAGCGCCGCCCGAGCACCAGATACGGATAGGCCAGCCGCGCCGCCCCAGGCACGTGGTCGTAGACCCGCGCCGCACTGCCGAGCAGGGTCGCCAGGCTCTCAGGGTGCCCCGTGTCCGTATCGGCACGGAGAATCACCCGCAGCGCGTCCACGACGGCAATCACCGGACTGCCCGTCACCGTCAGCATCAGGCGGCCACCTCACGGCAGAAGACCCGCACCTGACGATGGGCAGCGTCCACATCGATGGGCGGCGTCACAATTTCCAGCGTGCGATCATCCGCACTCACGGCGGTCGGGTGGTAGGTCAACCGCACTCGGCCCCCATCGAGATCGTCGAGATACGCGTGCCAGTAGCGGAGCGTCACTTCGTAGGCGATTCGGGGATCAATCTGGCGCGCGCGTTCGAGGTCCCGGCCATCTAACGCGCGCACCGCCCCGGGCCACCGGCTGTGGGTCGCCGCCCAGGCCTCGGTGTAGCTGCCGTGGCTCTCGGTTTCCGTGCGCGCCACAATCGAGACACGCTGCCCCAACCGGCCGGCCGTGATCTCCCCCATCAATCCACCCCGATGAGAACGATGTCATAGACGACGCTCGTACTGCCCGCGCTGTTCGTGATCGTCAGAATGTCGCCAGTGCTCGCCGTCACCGCCACCCCAGTGGCGTCTGGGAACACCGCGATAAACCACGCGCCAGGCGTCAACGCGACCCCATCGCTCGCCGCCATGAACAGGGGCACGCCGTTCGAGGATGCCCGCTGCACTTGCACGCTGTTGGTGTTGGCGGCCGCCGCCTTCACCATGATCAGCTTCAGCTTGGTGAACGTGAGCGTCGTGCCAAAGGCGTTGGTGAGCGACGCCGCCAGGTCGAGGTTCTCCGTCGCGCTCGCCGTGAGCGTGCGTTGGTCGGACCACACCTGACTCGCCTGATTGGCTCCAGTGCCATTTGTGAGCAGGGTCGTCCAATCCAGCGCGAGCGGAAATGTCGCCGACGCGAGATCGAGCGCGCTCAGTTGCAGCGCGTCGAGCTTGGCAACGACATTCACATGATCAATCACACCGGACATGGAGCCCTCACTTCATCAATCCACGACATACGGCCAGAGCAATGCCTGCGCGCCGAGCGGCAGATCCGTTGGGGCCACACTCTGATCCATCACCACAGCGTCTCGGTGCTCATACCAGTGGCCTACGAGTAGCTTCATCGCCGCCGACAGACTCGGCGGGATCGTGCTATACCCGGACACGAACCGCACCGTGACGGCGTTCGTCACGGGATACGTGGACGGATAGACCTCACCGTACGCCGGCGTAATCCGAGCGCGCGGTCCGTGCGGGTCCGTCGGCAGATCCGTGCGATACAAACTGCTCAACCAGGTTTGACTCGTCCCGGTCGAGTCGAGATACGTGATGCTTGTGATCGACGTCACCGGGGGTTTCGGCAGCACCAGCGCACCACCCGGAAACGCGTCGAGCTTCCAGTCCCACGTTTGGGCCGGGAGCGCCCGATGCGTGAACGTCTCGACGTAGGCCCGCGCCGCCTTGATCAGCGCATACAGCAACGCGTCATCATCCTGCACGGCGACCCGCACATGGGCCTTGACCTCGTCGAGCGAGACCGGCTCAAGCATCGGCGCGGTCACCTGAAAGAGCGCCACCCATCACACTCCGAGCAGCACTTTGCCAAGCGCATACAGATCCTCAACCTCGGCCGCGGTCAACGCCTTACCGGTGATGAACGGCAATGCGATCCGGCCATGAAACTCGGCCACGGGCAACGCCGTCACGCCCGAACATCCCACCGTGAGCGGCGCCGCCGTGTTCTCCATCGCGACATACGTGCCACTTTCGACCGTCGTGCCGTCGCCGCTCTGCACCCCGTTGAGGTAGAGCGCCACGACAGGCGCCGTCTCACCCCCGTCATAGGTGGCCACCGCATGCACCCACTGCCCGAGTACCACGCTGGCCGCGGTCACGCCAATTTCAGTCGCCGAGGCACTCGCATCGTGCAGCTCAAGCGACAACTTCGAGTCGCTGTTGATGAAGAGCCGCCACTCTTCCAGGTTGCCGGCCGAGTCATACTTCCCGAGGATTACATTCGTCACCACGGCGTTAGGACAGATCCAGGCGCCCACGGAGAACGGCGCGTCCACCGTCCCATCCCCGAAGGAATAGCTCGCGTGATCAATCCCGGCGAGATGGTGATCCCCGGTCGGGTGGAAGTGATACGAGCAGACCCCACCCGCATGGACGAGCGGCGCAAAGTCGTCCTCGAGCGCTTCGGCCGCGCCAGCCGTCTCGGACGGAATCAGATCGCCCACCGAGAGCCCAGACACCAACGTCCCCGTGCGCTCGGCGAAGGGCCAGAGGCTCGGCGTCGTGGTGCCCAACACCGCCATGAAGGCGTTGAGCACCGCCGGGAGCTGGGTCGATCCGTAAGTCGCAATGCCCATCGGACTCTAGGTGGCGATCGGATCGAGAATCGCGCTCAAGTCCTCGGCGATGTTGCCGTAGTAGTTCTGCGCCTTCGCGCACGCGGCCGCCGTAATGCCATTCGCCTGCGCCGCACCACCCCCGCAGAGGTTGTCCATCACCAGTCCGGTCGCCGTGGCCGCAAGACTGATGCACGCATCGTTGTCAGTGGCCACGTTGTAGATGACATTGCCGTAGATCGCGCAGAACGTGATCACGCCGGCCCCGCCGACGGCCATCGTGCCCCAATCGCCGAGCAGCACATTGCGCCGCACGATGTGGCCCGTGCCCGTGCCCGCGAAATTCACGAAATGCGTGTTGGCTGCGTCGAGCACCGACACGTGACAGTCTTCGATCGTGATCCGATCGGACCCGCCCGCCGCCGCATCCTGTACCCAGATCAACGCGTTCATGGTTGCGGCCACTTCCGTGAACCGACACCGCCGCAGTGTGAAGTCGTCCGCATTCACGTCGATCGCCGCTGCGATGTCGGCGTAGTTGGCCCGGAAGTGAATGTTTTCGATCGTGATGTCGGCGGCGTCGATGTCCACATCCGCCGTGTCCAGCGTCAGTGTCACCGTGGGCATCGTCGCCCCAGACCCAATCCCGCGGATCGTGATGCCCGCGATGTCCAGATCCAGCCCGGCCGCCGCCGAGACCGTCTCGGCATGCCCGGGCATGACATAGATCACGTCCCCCTTGTTGGCCGTGCAGAGCGCGACGGCATAATCGATGGAGGCGACTGGGGAGTCTGGATTCTGTCCATAGCCGGCGGCGTTCGTGCCCGTGCCGCTGTGGACAAAGAAAATGCTGCCCGTGGTGAGGTCTTCGCGCGCGATCGTGAACACGCCGCCGGGCTGGTGGCGTGCGAAGAGTTCTGTTTTGGCCATTGCAGGGTGTCTCCTGTGTGCTGGCCAAGGAGACCCATGCGGGCCTCCTCAGCAATTCATCGCGTTAGACCGGATCGACGTAGACCTTCGATCCCGTCACGGCCGCGCCGTTCTGTTCGGCGTGCTTGTCCTTCGCGCCATAGCGCACGAGGAACGCCGTCACGTTGTCGACGCCCGTGTTGCCGCCTTCCGCCACGTAGATCCGAACGTGCGTGAAACCGCCCGCGACGTCCATGTCCGAGACTTTGGCCTGCAGAATCACGAAGTCGCCATCGGCATCCACGGGGTTGTCCGTGTCATAGTTCCCTGCGCTGGCATCCGTCGTGAGATCCTTGGCGTTCGTGCCGTCCCCGTCCGTGGCCTGCTGGATTCGACATTCGTCCAGATCGTCGGTCGCATTCCACGTGCCGATTTCGACGTAGCCGAGCATCCGCTCGTAGCCCGCCATCGACACCCAGCCCGTGGCCGCATTGGTGCCGCCAATGTCCGCTGTTTCGAGCAGCGTGACTGCGACGTCGTCGCCCATCTGATAGCCGCTTCCGCTCATGTCTCTCTCTCCTCAGTCAGCCGAGTCGATTACCGCGCGTCGAGCGTCACAAACGGGGACAACGTCGCCCCACTGGTGCCCTTGTACGGCGTGATCGCCGTGCGCCAGGCCGGCATGCCGTTGATCCGGTAGGTCCACCGGAACGTCATCTCATCGAAGATGAACCGCACGTGCATCGAGCTGGCCGCCTCAATCCCGCCCTTCGTCACGAGGAGGAACTGACTGAGGTCCGCCAGAATCACGTCACCCTGATCCCCAATCGCTGAGCACTGCTCGACCTCGATCACGGGGCGCCCCTTGATGCGCAGCACCCCGTCAGGACCATAGCTCACGAACCGTGGCTCGAGCGCCGCTGTGCCAGCAGGAATCGACAGGACGTCCAGTTGTGGCCCCAGCTCATGGTTGATGAGCCACACCGAGTTAGCCTTGTGCCGCGGGTGCAACCGCGCCCACATTTTCGAGATGTTCGCCGTCAGGAACGTGTCTGCGGCCTGTCCGGTTTCCTTCGCCACCGAGACCGTCGGCAACCCAGACAGGGACGCGGCAGCGAGCACGCCTTGGCATTCCCCGACGCCGGTGCCACGCACGATTTCGTCATCGACCTTGAAGGCGAACTCGGACGCAAACGCCGTGCTCGCAATCGACTCGAGGGCCGTGGCATCACGCAGGCTGCGGTCCGTCGCGTAGAACAGGGCCTTCAGGTCCTCCAGCCGAATCTCTTTCCGACCGACCTTCGGCTTGCTCGACGTGACACTGTCGGCTTCAGCAGCCCGGTAGACGCGCACGCCGCCCCACCGCGAGCCCGTTGCGCGCGAGGTCTCGTCCACATACGGCAGCTCTACGCCATCGGCGCCCTCACCAACCGTGATACTCGTACAGCGCGGCGCCAGCACCGAGGCTTCCTGCGCCTTGGCCAGCAGCGCCGTGCTCCAGTCTGTGCGCACCAGATGGCCCCCATCAGACGGTACGGACGTCGACGCGCCAGAGATGGCCGCGAACAACCGCGGATCTGCCGTCCGCCCAGGGATGACCGCAAAGGCCACCGCCTGCAAGAACTCACCAAACGACGCCCACGGCCGGTCGGTGGCGTGGTCAGGCCCAGCCACGACGGACGCCGTCCGCGCCTCATCGGCCGCGTACCGTTCCGCACGCGCCAGCTCCACGGCATTGAGGGCCTCGGCGTCCACCAGCGCCGTCAGGTCTGCGTCGATCGCGTCCAGACGCGCCACCTGTTCGGGCGTGCGCTTGTCGGCCGCAATCCCGGTGAGCTTGCGCCCCTCAGTCTTGAGCGCAGCTTGCGCAGCCGCATTGTCCGCTCGGGCTTGCCGCAGTGCTTTGAGTCCCATCGTCGTGTGTCTCCTGAACGCAAAAAAGCCGCTGGCTCGTCCCCGCGTAAGGCAATGACACACCTCACGGAGGGCACGAATCAGCGGCCTTCTACGGAAGCCCGCAAATTGTTGATTACAGTGTTAGAGAGGGCTCAGACGATGTCGATTTTGGGTTTCTCAATTCCCGCGTGAGCGTGCGCCGGATGGCTTCAGGGACCGACACGCGCATGTGTTGCGCGAGGGCATACACGCGGTCGTACATGCCATCAGACAGCGTCAGGTGCACATCGGTGCTCGACTCATCAGGGGACACAGGAGGACGCCCGCGCTTGCCCATCAGAACCGCTCCAGCCTCCGGCGCCGGTCATCCTCCTGCACCGTCAGAAGGGCCGCAAGCGCTGAGTCATCATCCATCTCTGCCCGCAGCCCAGCCTGCGACCGGCGCCCCACCAGCCGGCTGAGGGTGGCATCGAACGTCTCGATCCGGTCAATCAGTCCGGCCGCCTTGGCGTCCTTCGCGGTGAGCGCCCGCCCTTCCCCGTAGCCGCCCTTGACGTCTGCCACAGACACCCCGCGCCCGCGTGCCACGTCCTTGACGAATTGGCTGTACGCCTCGTCAACGCGCGCCTGAATCACGGCCTTCGCCTCGTCTGACAACGGTTGGAAGATATTGGCCTCGAGCTTGTACTTGCCGGCTGAAATCAACGTGACGTTGTTCCCTGTGATTTCCAGGGCTTTACTCAAGTCCTGATGCACGGCGAACACCCCGATCGACCCAGTCGTGCCGCTGGGCGTGCTCACGATTTCATCCGCCTGGCTCGCGATCCAATAGGCGGCAGAGCACGCACACGCGTTGACGTGGGCGATGACCTTCTTCGTTCCGCGGCCACGCGCCACGAACATCTCACTCGCCAACTCTTGCACCCCTGGCACCGTGCCTCCAGGTGAATTAATGTCGAGCAGGATCGTCCCGATGCTGCTATCGGCATGCGCGGCAGCCACCATCTTACCGATTCGCTCGGTCGACGTGCCGCCGCTGGAGTCATCAAACGCCCCCATGCGATGCGCAATCACCCCATGCACCGGGATGACGGCGACGCTATCACCTTGTCGCGGCTGCGCCGGCGTACTCGCAGAGCCGATCCGTGCCTGGATCTCCTCCGCTGTCCAGATCCCGCCAGCCGCCCGAAACGCCAGCACCGACAGCAGCTCCGCCATCTTCGAGGGCGCGATCGCCCACGGCGTCTCGGCGACATACTGACAAATGTGCGAGTACTTGTAGCTCACGCGCCCTCCAATGCCAGCGCCGCCACCCCGGCCGCGTAGGCGTCTGTCTGCCATGTCTCGAGCGCGGCGATCCAATCGCCCGAGACCACCTGTGCCGCTTGGCTGGCACAGTAGCCGTCCGCGTCCAGTTGCGAGATCGCCAGCGTGTCCGCCACCAGCGCTGCATACTGTGCGTAGAAGTCTGTCACCGACACGCTGAACGCGTCCTGATTCGCGGCATGCCGAACAGCCAGGCGCTGCACAGCCTTCACTTCCTTACGCAGCAGCCGCGCCGCGGCGGCCGTCGCGATGGCCACCGCCTGATCGTCCTCGTCCTCGGCCGGTCGCGCTCGTCGAGCCGGAGGCGTCCCATCAGACGATCGCCGATTGCCGACAATGTTCGCAGGCTCGCGTGGCACATCGCCACCAGGCACCTTGGGGAGATTCTCTTTTGTCCGTACTTCGTTGATGGCCACAATGCCCGCGTTCGTGCCCTTGACGTAGGCTTCCCAGCGCGTCGCCACGTCCCCACGCACGAGCGCATCCCGCACGAATTCGGCGTAGTAGGTCTCAGGCCGCAAAATCAACTGGTCATTGATCGCGAACTCCCACAGCGACAACCACGGCCCGAGCGAGTACGTGACAAATTCCTGGCCTTGATGCTCGACATTCGAAAATGTGGCCCTGTCTAAATCGCCCAGCATGTGCGGAGGCAGCCCCAACCAGCGCGCGATGTCCGTGACCGTGAACTTCCTGCTGAGAATGACTTGCGCCTTCTCCGGGTCGAGCATCGCCGATTGAAACGTCGCCCCGCGATCTAAGACCTTCGGCAGATGCCAATCCCCCATCGCGGTTTTGTAGGACTCCGCGAGGTTCTTGAGCGATCCTTCATTCGCCGCCCCTGGGATCTGAATGAACCCACTGGTGAGCGTGCCGCGTGAAAACAACTTGCTCGCGTAGGATTCGAGCGTGAGCCCGAGCCCCAGGCTATCCCGCGCATACTCCAGTACGCCCTTGCCGTCTGCCCCGCGCAGGAAGAAGGTATCCTCCTGCGTCCGCGTCGTGGTGCGACCCGTCTTCGGATCGCGGACCGTGAACACCCAGAGGCCGGAGGCGTTCTGTGTCGGCGTCACCAGGGTCGGATGAATCGGCCGCAGTTGATCGACGAACCCGCGCGGCCCATCGACCAAGTCGGCATAGGCCCACCCGTAATCGATGAGGTGATACATCGCCTCGCGGCGCCACTGAAACGAATCCTGCCAGCCGTTCGGCTTGCGGTGCAGCACGTCATAGAGCGGATGCTGCGGGACCGCCGCCCGGCCCGCGTCGTCGGGTAACCTCCGATAGGTCACGAGCGGCAGCATTGCGAGGGATGTCGCCAGGATGTCACGCCCCCGATACCACGCACTGATCTTCTGCGCGCCCGCAGCGTCCACGCGCAGGCCGGCTGCCGTCACGCCAGACACCGGGCGATACCAGAAGTCGTCAGCAGGACCGTAGTTCGCCCTGAGCCCCGTCATCAACTGCGCCAGGATGTCCATGTCGTTAGCTCGTCCTCGCCACCAGATACGGCCACGCGGCCACTGCCATGAGCACCACCCCGGCAATGGTCCCCGCCAACGGGCGAGACCACACGCTCACGCTGCTGCACACGAGCACCAACCCCACGGCAAACACGCAGGCATTCGGATTCGCCGCCAGCAGCCGCATCATGCGTAGGCCCCGAGCGACTTGACCACCCCGGACCAGCCCGGCTCGTGATCGCGTTCCATGCGGTCGACTGCCATCACCAGCGCCACGACGCCATCAATCCGTTCAGCCGAGACCTTCTTGCTCGGCTTGAGATTTCCAGCGGCATCAGTTTCGACCGCCACATTCCCCACGTTCCACCGGAGCACGGGATGCCCATCGTGCCGTAACACCTGCGACACGATCGCCTTTTCCAGCGACTTCGTCGGCGCAGACAGCGACGCGAACCCTTGCCGTATCGGCACGCACGTCAACCCGTCCTGCTCGCTCAGCCGCGTGACGAGATCCGTCGCGTTCCAGGGATCGAAGGCCACCTCGCGCAGGTCATACTGATCGGCCCACTCGCGAAGCTGCACCCGCACAGCCTCGTAATCGACGACGTTGCCGGCCGTCGCCGTCAGATACCCCTCGCGCGCCCATTGCTCATAGGGCACCCGATCACGATCCCCGCGCGCCTTCATGCGGTCGGCGGGCACAAAGAAGGCCGCGCGCACATCGAAGCCGCCCGACTCATCGGCATCTGGAAAGACCGCCACCAGCGCGGTCAGATCGGTCGTCGTGCTCAGGTCCATCCCCACATAACACCGTCGACCGCGCAGATCCACTGCCGGCGCCACACACGCATCCCAGGCCGCCAGCGAGAGCCACCGCTCGGCCTGCTCGGTCCACAAATTTAAAAATAGTCTTTTGAATGTGTTCTCTTGTGCTGGAATTTGCTTCGCTCGTTCACCGGCGATCCGCATGTCATCTAGTGATCTGAAGTCGCCTAACGCTGGATTGCATTTCTTCCAGACCTTCTCGCTGGTCCAGTCCGCAGCCGGATCGGCCTCATAGATGATCGGCAGGAATGTCGGATCGAGCGACGGCGTCTCTCGCACTTTCACGGCATGCGCGTACAACTCATACAAGATGCTGTGCCGATCGTAGCCTGCCGTGCTGATCGCCAGCGTCAACGGTTGACTCCGCGCGCCCATTGAGGTCGTCAGCACATCCCAGAGATCACGGTTTTGCGCGCAATGGAGTTCATCGTAGATCAAGAGCGAAATATTTCCGCCGTGCTTCGAGTAGGCTTCTGCACTAATCGCTTTGTAGACGCTGCCCGTCCTACGATGCACGATCCGCTTTTGTGACTCGATGATTTCACAGACGACTTCGAGTTCTGGATCATTCCGAACCATCTGCGCCGCAATGTTGAAGACGAGCGCGGCTTGCTCACGATCTGCGGCAGCCGAGACCACCGACGCCGACATTTCCCCATCACCGAGCAACCCGTACAAAGCCATCGCTGCCGCAAGAGAGCTTTTTCCGTTCTTACGAGGCAACATGAGCAAGCAGGTTCGATACCGACGCATCCCGTCCTTCTTCGTCTCGAAGAGTGGCCGGACGATGTCGCGCTCCTGCCACAGGCGCAAGTTAAAGGACTGCCCAGCAAACGGGCCGGACGTATGCGTCAGGTTGTTAATAAACTTGACGGCACGATCCGATCCAGCGTTGCCCTTCACGCGGTGACCCACGTCTTGTGATGAACTATCAAGTTGATCGTCCTCGGCTGCACCAAGAACTCTCGCGCCAGTTGACGTTGCGAGACATGGTCAGCTGCATACCGCTCACGGATAATGCACACCTGCGGCCAGGTCAGCTTGGCCCGATGAGAATCAGCTCCTCGCTGCCATAAACTCATCTTCTCTTTCGTCTCAGCTGTATGCATCCTCCCGCACCAGCGCAACGCGCATGCATGCCTAAAGGCATCCGACCGTTTCCGACCAAGGTTTGCACGTCCTATATTTCGGATTCTCTCAATTGCCTCCGGGGAACGCTGCCGAGCACTAATCGCTGCTCGATGCATAGGTGTAGTAACGGACGCACGCTGACGATCGCGCGCCGCCGCGGTGTGGAGGACGCGACTGGCAACCGCTCGCTTGGTAACGAGTTCTTCTGGTGTTAACTGTCTGACGCTCAGAGTCGTTGCAATTCTGGAACGAACATCAGGCCGCCCTATCGCAGCCCGCGTATTCGGATGCATTGACGTCCCTATATGAGCCGCCGCCATCTTTGCCTTAGACTCAGCCGTATGTCTCTTTCCGGCCCAGAAGGTATTTCCACGCATGGCATCGCCAATGCGCCGCCGCGTTTCAACCGAAGGATTCAAGAGGCCAGCCCCACCGTCTGTGAGGTTCGTCAATCGCGAGCCAGCAGAGCGATAGTGTGAGATCCACCGGATCTCTGCGGCAATACAGCCAGCACGAGACGTGGTCTCTACAACCTCAAGAAGCACGTCTCCTCCAGCGCGATACACAGACCTCATCCAATTGGCCCGCGGGGTTCGCTCTCCGTCTGAACACGTCTTCTGATGTGCCCGCATTCTCAGCGCAGGATTAACTGTTCGACCGACATAGCGAATACGTGCTACTGGGTCAGCAATCCTGCTATCGCACAAGACGTAGATAACCGCCTCGCTCACGCCAAGACCCCCGCCCACTTACTCACCGGCGGCTCAACCGCTTTCGGCACCCGCAGCCGCGCCCGCCCACTCGGCTCCAGCCCAAACCGCTCGTAATACGGACGCAACAAGTTCGCCGAGTCCCGCTCCAGCTTCAGCGCGGTCAAGAGCGGCATGATCGCGGTATCCGCCGTGGCGTCCTTCTGACTCGACGCCAAGCGCCGCGTCGCCTCAATCTCACAGTACGTCGCGAACGCCGACACATCCGCGGCCGTCAACGTGCGCATCGCCAGCACAATCGGGCTCATCTCGTCCCACACGATGCGCCCGCCCCTCGTGAGCGTACCAGGCCGCACCACCGGGCCATCCGGTGCGGTGGGCTCGTCCTGGTTCATCCGAGCCATGTGCACCACGCCACGCAGCACCTTGAGCGCTGTAGGTCCAGGACGACGGCCAGAATTCTTACCACCCATAGGGTCCCTGTTTTACCGTAAAAACCTGCGCGTGACTGCGGCCTGGTCTTTGGGCGGATCGTCCTAGAGATTTGATCCCCCTCCCCTCGAAGAGATTCGCCTTCCGCGTATTGCAGGCGAGGCAGAGCGCTTGGAGGTTGTGCCAGTCATCCGTGCCACCTTGCACCTTGGCGAGGATATGGTCTGTGCATTGAGCGGCCACGATGCGGCCCTGCTGGGCACACTGGCTATGCTCGGTGTGTCGCTGCCCATCTGGGCGCATGCCGCACAGGGGGTGCTGGGCCAGGAAGGCTTTGCTCATTCGGCTCCAGGTAGATGTATAGCCGCGCTGATGGGCACTCCCGCGTTGGCGGTCGGCGTCTGCTCGATGCTCTGCACAGCGTCCGCCAGCGGTGAGGCGTGGACACCTGGGCACAGGGCAGGGGGAGAGCGGAGCATGCGGCATGTCAATCCTGGATCAGCAGTTTGGCGAGCATCCTCGCAGAGCCAGTGGTCGAGACTACGATGACCATCTAGATTCAATCGGTTCGATGCTGAGTTCGTCACACCATCGGCGCAAGGTAGATAGCCGTATGCCTAGATTCATCCTGCCGAACCTCTTTTGTAGTATGAATGCGGAAGCATCGTCGCAAGCAAACGTCATGGTGCCTTCGTCCGGTGCTTCTGCCTGTGTCTCACAATGAAACTTGATAAACAGCTTGGCCGAGCGTCCATTGCGGCTGAATAAAGCATCCATCCACATACGGCCTTTCGGTAACGGATCCGGCCAGCCTGTGTAGTGCAATATCGGCATGCTCAGTCCTGGATCAGCACGTAGAACTGCTTGTTTTTGGTTTGGGCAGGGGATTCGTTCGTGACGATGGCGTTCTCGACCTCGTAGTAGTCTCCGGCGGTGGCCGTGGTCGCCAGTAGGCGTACCTCAGTCTTGCGGTTCCCGGTGACAATAGATTCGTTGTCCTTGGTGAGGATGGTAGCCCCCGATTGCACAATGGCCGTGATCGCCCAGGCCGACGTGCTGATCTCCACGCTGGTCCCCAGGTTTTCGTCGTCCCAATCGAATTGAATGACCCGCTTGTCGGCTGGATCCAGGATGACGATCCCGCCGTCGTCAATCGTCACACTCATGCGATGATGTCCTCCACGTCGGCTCGTGCTCTGACGAGGTCGACATCGGCCCGGGCCAGGATGGTCTCCACGTCGGCTCGTGCTCTGACGAGGACATCGACGATCACGGGAACGGCCTCTTCCCCCTCGCCGAGCCAGAGGCCGCTACCGGTGGCTGACCACGTCGAGGCCACCGTCGACCGGCCCACGCCGGAGAAGGCCCCGACGCCCGAGCCGGCCCAGGTGCTGGTAGCGAGTAGCTGGCCCACACCAGCCAGCGCGCCAGTCCCGCTCGCCGACCACGCCCCGGCCCCTCGCGGCGCACCGACAGCCGTGAGCGCACCAGTGCCGACGGCGGACCAAGTACTCGAGGCCGTAGCTCGACCGACACCCGACAGACTGCCCGTGCCACTCGCCGACCACGTCCCGGACTGCACCGAGGCGCCGGTAGAGCCCACAGCAGCTAGGGCACCCGTGCCAGTGGCAGACCAGGCGCTGGCGACGATGGCCCGTCCTGTGCTACTCAGCGTCCCAGCGCCGCTGGCGGTCCACGTCGCACTCGTGATCGCTCGGCCGACACCGGCGAAGGAGCCGGTACCGGTAGCTGACCACGCGCTGGCCGCCGTCGCCCGTCCGACCCCGGCGAAGGCCCCAGCCCCGCTGGCCGCCCAACTGGCCGCCGCCGTGCTCCGGCCGGCCGCGGTGAGACTACCGGTCCCAGAGGCCGCCCACGCTGAGGCCACTGTCGACCGACCCACGGCGGCGAGCGCCCCGGTGCCGGCCGCTGACCACGTGCTCGAGGCCGTCGCTCGGCCGACCGCACTCAGCGTGCCCGCGCCTGACGCCGTCCACGTGCCAGTCTGCACAGACAGCCCGACACCAACCGCGCTCAGGGCTCCAGTGCCACTTGCCGACCACGTCGCCGGAATGACCGCACGACCGACGACGGTGAGCGCACCAGTGCCAGCGCTTGCCCAGGTCGAGGCGGCCGTAGACCGCCCGACGGCTGATAGCGCCCCAGCGCCCGACGAGGCCCACGTCGACGCAGCCGTGCTCCGCCCAACGCCGGCTAGGGCGCCGGTACCAGCAGCCGCCCAGGTGCTTGAGGCCGTGCTAGCACCTGTCGAGGCGAGCGCACCCGTGCCAGTCGCTGACCACGTGGCCGCAGCCACACCACGGCCAA